>VFQT010005059.1_pt1 | contig 10348 bp, 10 predicted proteins | sample 3512381 | NCBI WGS metagenome assembly VFQT01 (sample SAMN10412376, study PRJNA504923) | tailings metagenome | isolation source: Relicate 2 Philex TSF3 active mining site | place: Philippines: Tuba, Benguet | collected 2017-08-29 | reverse complement strand
TGGCGCAGCAAATTTGGATTACGCATGAGATTCTCTGGCGAGAATCCAATGGCGGCAGAGTCATTAGGTATCAATGTTTATCGCACTAGATATATCGCGATCTCCATTTCTGGAATGCTTGCCAGCCTAGGTGGTGCGTACCTTGCCCTGGTCGCCTCATCTGTTTACCGCGAGGGACAAACTGCAGGACGTGGCTTCATCGGGCTAGCGACAGTTATCTTCGGAAACTGGCGTCCAAGTGGCGTATTTGCGGGCTCTTTACTATTCGGCTTTACCGATGCGCTGCGCGTGCGTCAGGCGGAATCAGTTATGTCACTGATTTTGGCGGCTGGAATAGTGGCCTTATTGCTGGCTATTTATTACTCAGTTTCTCGTAGTTGGAAACCGGCTGGAGCTTATTTTGGAATTGCGTTGTTCGCGCTTTGGGTAAACCAAAAAGTAGACACAATTCCACAAGAGTTTGTAACAGTATTTCCAAACTTCGCTACGTTGATCGTTCTCACCTTCCTAGCGCAGCGTCTAACGCCGCCCGCTATGGCAGGTATGCCTTATCGACGCGGCTCTGAGTAGTTAGAAGTAATTTGTGACCGTAAATTGGAATTCACCTGTCTTAAAAAGCCTTGAACCGGTTTTGAATAATGCAAAACTAGTTCACATCAACAAAGAAAAGTTGATTGATGTGGCTAATTGGATGGCTTATGAAGAGTTTCCAAAACCAGATGGCTCCATGCTCTTTGATTTCGGCAACAATCCTGATGTCCTAATGGATTTCACAATGGTTGTTAACACGATGAACTTTGCCTTTACCGATTTCACAACCGGCGTTAAGTTTGAAACTGATTATCAAGGCAAGAGATGGTGTGACAGTGAGGCGATGTTGGCTTGCATGCACCGTGCGATTAATTCAGGTATTCCGCTTTTCTCAGGGGAGTACTTAGCAAATCTCACCAAAGAGCAGTTCAACACGATTTTTGCCGGCACCATTCAAATGCCAATGGTTGATGAGCGTGTTGCGATATTCAATGAGGTTGGACGGGTTCTAGTAGAGAAATATCAGGGCAGCTATCACAACTTTGTGCGCTCCTGTTCGCCGCGGCTTTATGACCAGGGAAATGGCTTACTTGAGCGGCTAGTCACTGAGTTTCCAAGGTTTAATGATGTCAGCGATTATCACGGTAATAAGGTTCAAATATTCAAATTAGCCCAATTGGGTATCTGGGGAATGCATCTTGCTTTATCGCCACGTGGGCATTGGAAATTAGAGGATGCCAGCGAGCTAACAGCTTTTGCCGATTACATAGTGCCGGTCGGGCTGCGCGTGATGGGTATTTTTGAGTACGCCAAAGAGTTAGAAGATCAGATTAATAATCTTCAAGAGGTAAAACGCGATAGCGATGCGGAAGTTGAACTTCGTGCTAGCTCTATATATTGCATTGCATTACTAACTGAGGAAATCAATAAACGCCGACCTGGCATGACGCCATTACTTATGCCGCAGGTGGATTTTAGGTTTTGGAAGACCTACCACGCGACTCACTGGCCGCATCACTTAACCAAGACGGTTATGTACTAACCCTGAGCTGAAAGCTCATCTTTCCACTGTCTTAAGATCGGTAACGCTTTTTCAAATTTATCAACTACTTGTCCAACATCTTCAACGCAGCCGCGAACAAATAAGTTAATACCTTTGCCATCAATCATGTTTCGATCACGTATTACCCGGGTATCGGTAACGAGTCCAACAATTCCCTTTTTGGATTTGTCTGAGCGCATAGCCGCCCAGAAGATTCCAATCTCGGTTGCTGTTCCATCATCAACCATTGGTCCATCTAGTAAAGCTAAGACTGCATTTGCATTCATAACCTCTTTTGAGTCAACCTCAAAAATAAACTTTGCAGTTACCGGATCAGGTAATGGAATTTCATGAGGCACGAAAACTTCAAAACCTTCACTACGCAGTTGAGCTGCGCATTGATCAATGAAACTTCTTTCGTATGGCGTAAAAAGTGGTCCAGCAAAATAAATGCGCATTTAGCAACACTCCCTTAGGTCTATAGACGAGGGTAGCCTTTATCGGTAGATTTCTGCAATCGGTTTCACTGGGTCTTTCTAGAGGATTTTTCATCCGAACACTCAGTGGCAGAAAAGAGCGGAATTTGCTTACCTCTTACCGAGATGTAATCAAACATAGCCACGCAGCTCCAACTTTTGGCTACGGAATGATCGGTCGTATTCCGGTAGCAATGAATACGGTCGCTTTAGTTTTTCTTATCTCTTCAGTGCGGGACTCCTTCTTGTTGGCAGGAATCGCATCATCCTTTTACACCTTATGTGGCGCGATAGTTGGACCACGAATTGGCCGGCTTGCAGATCGCTTGGGTACCAGAGTTGTCCTACTTCCAATCACAGCAATCAATGCCATCTCGATTTTAGGAGTTGTATTTTTTAGTACCCGTTCTATCCCGTTGCTTTTATTTTTCTCAGCTCTATCTGGCGCAACGATGCCAAGCTTCGGCAGCTATACCCGAACCCGCTGGAGCAGAACAATAAAAGATAACCGGGAGTTAGGCGTTGCGCTCTCTCTCGAATCTGTTTTAGATGAAACCGCTTTTGTTGTTGGACCTGCTTTAGCGGGATTTTTGTTCTCACTTTATGGCTCTAACTCACCACTGATTGCCGGAATTGTTTTTACGATAATTGGTGGAGTTGGTCTTGCTATTACTTCATTTGATCACGCAAAGGATGAAGATCGAAAGACTCCGCATGGTGGATTGCTTAAGATCAAATATGTTAAGTCACTTCTTGCTTCCTTGGTAGCGCTCGGACTTTTGTTTGGATCAAACTTCGTTGTAATTCTTGCGGTAGCAAAGGAGAGTGGAAGAGCGGCAGAGGGCGGCCTCTGGGTTGGGCTTTATCCAATTGGAAGCACTATTGCCGGACTCGTATACGGTCTAATTCATTGGAAGTCACGAAACGCTACTCGTTATAGCTTGGCGTTGGCTTTCATGACTTTGTCTACAAGTGCAATTCTTTTCTTTCAAGATATCGACACCATCATTTATTTCATTATTCTCTCTGGAATTGGAATTGCTCCCGCTTTAATTGCGGCAAATGCCCATCTAAAGGAGTTGGTGCCTCTTAGCCGCCTAAATGAGGCCTTTTCCTTGCTAGGGGCTTCACTTTCTATTGGAATCACGATGGGAAGTACATTCAGTGGAATGTTGGTGGATCGTTTTGGTGGGTGGAACGGCTTCTACTTCATGTCTGGTGCGACCCTGTTAGCCACAATCCTTTCATTAATCGGCATTAATGCTGGTAAGCATCAAGCTTTAGGTGAAACAATAAATCATGGCTGAAAAGCTAATCTACGATACAGATCCAGGTATTGATGATGCGCTGGGATTGTTGTTGCTTGCCGCAGCCCCGGAAATTAATCTGTTAGCGATAACGGTAACTCACGGCAATACCTCTCAAGACAAGTGTTTACGAAACGCACTACAGCTAGCTGAGCTTTTTGGACTTACTCATGTGCCGATTGCAAGAGGAGCACAAGAGCCGCTGGTCAAAGAGTTGTCTGTTGCGGAGGAGACCCACGGTGATGGCGGTCTAGGTTATGCGCAATTGCCGGAACCAAAACTGCAACCGGTATCACAGCCGGCTCATGATTTGATTATTAGATTGATTGAAGAAAACCCTGGTGAAGTCACGCTACTTTGTGTCGGTCCAATGACAAATATTGCCGTGGCGCTTTTAAAGCAGCCAGGTATTGCAAAACAGATTAAGAGAATTGTTTCAATGGGCGGTGCTATTCATTACCCAGGAAATGTTACCCCGCAAGCTGAGTACAACGTATTTTGTGACCCCGAGGCTTTTGAGATTGTTTTAAATGCCGGAATTGATTTCACCTTGGTGCCGTTAGATGTTACTTATCAATGTTTGCTCACCACCAAACACTTATCGCGGATAGATAAAGCCCCGGTAGCCATCGTTGACTTCATAAGGGAATCAACCCGTTTTTATATGGAGTTCCACGCGGCATACCAAGGCATCCAGGGTTGTGCGATTAATGATCCACTAGCGGCTGCAATTCTGCTTGCTCCAGATCTAGTCACATATCGAGATTATTTCTTAGCAATTGAGCTACAAAGCCCGACTTCAAAGGCAAAAACTATCGCTGATCATTATGGGGCGCTAAAAAAGCAACCAAATGCGAAGGTGGCCATGGAGGTCGAAGTAGAGAAATTTATGGATCTGTTTATTGAGCGCATGAATAGGCTTGCATTATGAAGCAGTATCACACCCATACTGCGCAAGGAGATGTGGGTCGATATGTTTTACTTCCCGGAGATCCTGGTCGAGTGCCTTTGATTGCTGCACATCTGGAGAATGCAAAACACATTGCGACAAACCGAGAGTACGTCACTTACACCGGTTGGCTCGATGGTGAAAAGGTTTCCGTAACCTCAACCGGAATTGGTTGTCCTTCCAGCGCGATTGCAGTTGAAGAGTTGTATCGCTGCGGTGCCGACACCTTTATCAGAGTTGGAACATCTGGCAGTTTGCAGCCTGGCACAAAATCTAATGATTTGGCGATTGTTACCGGCGCAATAAGGCATGAAGGAACATCATCACATTACATGCCGATTGAATTTCCAGCGGTCTGCGATCTTGAAGTGGTTACTGCGATGAGAGCAGCCGTTAATAGATTAGGGGTTCGCTATCAAGTAGGGATCTCACATTCTAAAGACTCTTTTTACGGTGAGGTTGAACCAGAACGCTCGGCAATAAGTGAAGAGCTAAAGGATCTGTGGCGAGCTTGGCAGATCGGCGGAGCGATCTGTTCTGAAATGGAAATCTCCACGATTTGTGTAGTTTCTAGCATTTTGCGCGCCAGAGCTGGCGGAATCATGGCTATGCATGGTGAAGGGGAGTTTGGTCCTTTGGATGGATTAATCGTTGCGGCAGTCGAATCGGTAAAAGAGTTAATAAAGATGGATATAGAACGGGGCAGATAATGGAAACCAATGGCAAGCAATATCACGTTCAACTACAACGCGGTGATGTGGGAAAGTATGTTTTGTTGCCCGGAGATCCAGGTCGATGCGAGCCAATTTCAAGGCTCTTTGACAATCCAAAACTAGTAGCAACTAATCGAGAGTATGTGACCTACACCGGAACAATTGATGGAGTGCCGGTCTCGGTAACTTCGACTGGAATTGGCTGCCCTTCAGCTGCAATCGCATTAGAAGAGCTTGTTAAATGTGGCGCCGACACCTTCATCCGAGTTGGAACCTCTGGCCATATTCAAAAAGATATTACTTCGGGTGAACTTGCAGTTATTTCAGCTGCTATTCGTGATGAAGGTACCTCTCGTCATTACATGCCAATCGAGTTTCCTGCGATTGCTGATATCGATGTAGTCCTAGCTTTGCAGGCAGCAGCCAAGAAAACTGGAGCGAAATTTCGAACTGGAATAACTCAATCAAAAGATTCTTTCTATGGTCAACATGAGCCAGAGCGAATGGGTGTGGCTAAAGATCTACTGGAGCGCTGGAGAGCATGGGAGATAGGCGGTGCTTTGTGTTCAGAGATGGAGGCTTCAGCTTTGTTTGTTATTGCCTCGATGCTGAGAGTGCGGGCCGGTGGAGTGATGATGGTTCATGGCAAAGAGCCAATGCCACCACTTGATATTTTGCTAGAAACAGCGGTACAGGCTCTTCGGGAGTTGATTGCAAATGATAAAGCTGCAGGAAGAGCGGTTACGCTTTAATTGCAGCTTTGCTAATAGCCTCGAGCATCATCGACCAGAACTTATCGAAATCTAAATCCAAAGCGACATTGCAGTTAGCTGGTTCGCCAAGGCGTTGATAAATATCGACTACGGTGGCGCCACGAGTTAATGGTCCGCTGAGTTCAACCTGAACATTTACATGTCGAGACTTCACAACGCTTCGATCAATCAGCAGCGCGATAGCAACTGGATCATGCAAAGGCGGATCTGGCATTTCAAATACTTCATCATAAGTTTTTGCGAAGAATTTCAGTAAGCCAATAATGGTCGAACTCAATGGCGTACCCATCTGCTGCAAAGCGGTAAAAATCTCTTTAGTTACCAAAGCTTGGTGAGTTACATCAAGACCGCACATCGTCAGAGGCAAACCACTTCGTAGGACGACATCTGCAGCCTCTGGATCCATCCAAATATTAAATTCGGCATACGGGGTGCGGTTTCCGCGACTAGCGCTACCCCCCATAAAAACAATCTCGGCAACGCGATTTTTCAATTGCGGGTACATTTTTAGAAATAATGCGATGTTTGTAAGTGGACCGGTTGCTACAAGGGTCACTGGTTCGGAGTGATCCTTAATCAAATTTGCCATCAAGTCAACGGCATGAAGCGCAGATAATTCATTTTTTGGTTCCGGAAGTTCTGCACCATCGAGCGCTGATTCGCCATGAATGTCACTGGCCTCTTCGATTGCTCCGAGAATTGCTTTTCCTGCACCTTCAGCAATCGGTACATTGATATTTGCCAGTGTTGCTACACGTCTTGCATTTAATGTCACTTTAGCAATTCCACCATTACCGGAGACGGTTGTGATGCCCAGCAAATTGAGGGCTGGGTTATGCGCGGCAAGAATCATTGCTAAGGCATCATCATGCCCAGGGTCACAGTCCAGAATTAAAGGAATCGGCTTCATGAGCCAAGGGTAGAGGCTGTTTTGTCTCTAAACTTAATAAAACGCACTTCTCAAGATGAAATTTGCTAGATAGGATTATGTAATGCTTCTAATTGATGGCAGCGAAAGCTCTATTAAGAGTTTTTTGAAAACACTTTCACCTGTTGATCAAGTAGGTGCAGAGGCGCGAGCTGCCATGCTTGCAACCAGAAGTATTAAAACTTCGAGCAAACTTTGGGCAATAGATACTGCAATCTCAATGATTGATTTAACAACTCTTGAAGGTGCAGACACTCCAGGCAAAGTTAAGGCGCTTTGTACAAAAGCTGTAAGACCAGATCCAACTGATAACTCAGTCCCTCATGTTGGCGCTGTTTGTGTCTACAACGATATGGTGAAGATTGCACGTGAGCATCTAGATAACAATGGCGGAAAAGAAATTCCAGTTGCTGCGGTTTCAACCGCATTCCCATCTGGTAGAGCTAGTCTGGATGTAAAAAAACAAGACACTGAAGATGCAATCGCTAACGGGGCCACTGAGATTGATATGGTGATTGATCGTGGTGCTTTCTTATCTGGAAATCTGGGCAAGGTTTTTACTGAAATCGTTTGCATTAAGGAAATTTGTGGTGATCGCGCCCATCTCAAGGTCATTTTGGAGACCGGGGAGCTTGTCACTTACGACAATGTTCGCCGAGCTTCCTTTTTGGCAATGGCAGCAGGCGCTGACTTCATTAAAACCAGTACTGGAAAAGTTTCTCCTGCGGCAACCGCCCCAGTTGTTTTGGTCATGTTGGAAGCGGTCCGTGATTACTTCCAGATGACGGGACAAAGAATCGGGGTAAAGCCAGCTGGAGGAATTCGCACCACAAAGGATGCGATTAAGCAGTTAGTTCTAGTCAATGAAACAGCAGGTCCAGAGTGGTTGGATCCAAATCTATTTCGCATTGGAGCTAGCGCATTATTGAACGACCTATTGATGCAACGCATGAAAATGAAAAATGGCCAGTACTCCGGTAGAAATTATGTGACATTGGATTAATGATGAAATTTGAATATGCCCCCGCGCCAGAATCAACGGCAATTGTTGATATCAAACCAGAATATGAGTTATTTATAGAAGGCAAATTCGTCGCCTCAAAGAGTGGCAAGAAATTTGAAACCATTAACCCTGCAAATGAGAAGGTTCTTTCTCGAGTAACCCAAGCAAGTGCGGCAGATGTAGATCGAGCAGTCAAAGCTGCAACTGAGGCTTACCGAAAAACTTGGTCAAAGTTGAGCGGCTCTCAGCGCGGCAAGTATCTTTTTAGAATTGCCAGAATTTTGCAGGAAAGAGCGCGCGAGTTTGCGGTTCTTGAATCAATGGACAATGGAAAGCCAATCCGCGAAACTCGCGATACCGACATTCCATTAGCGGCGGCACATTTCTTCTATCACGCTGGATGGGCTGACAAGCTTGATTACGCAGGTCTTGGAGATAATCCAAAACCACACGGAGTTGTTGGTCAGATAATTCCTTGGAACTTCCCGATGTTGATGCTCGCATGGAAGGTAGCGCCAGCTCTTGCTACTGGAAATACAGTAGTTTTAAAGCCGGCAGAGACAACACCATTGACCGCATTACTTTTTGCAGAGGTTTGCCAGCAAGCAGATTTACCAAAAGGCGTGGTCAATATCCTTACTGGAGATGGTTTAACTGGCGCAGCTATCGTCAATCACCCAGGAATCAACAAAATCGCATTTACTGGCTCAACCGAGGTTGGAAAAATAATTGCTAAAAGCGTTGCTGGAACCAAGAAAGCTTTAACTCTAGAGCTTGGCGGTAAGGGCGCAAACATTATTTTTGAAGATGCTCCGATTGATGAGACCGTTGAGGGAATCATTAATGGAATCTATTTCAATCAAGGTCATGTGTGTTGTGCTGGATCTCGTTTATTGGTTCAAGAAAATATTAAAGATGAGCTTCTAGAGAAATTGAAGCGCCGGATGTCGCTAATTCGAGTGGGAGATCCGCTCGATAAGAACACTGATTTGGGTGCAATTAACTCTGCGGCCCAATTGATGAAGATTCGCGAATTGGCGGAATCAGGCGATGCAGAGGGCGCAGAGCGCTGGTCGCCACAATGCAACTTGCCAGAAAAAGGTTTCTGGTTCCCACCAACATTCTTCACTGGAGTTTCCCAAGCCCATCGAATCGCGCGAGAAGAAATTTTTGGTCCAGTGCTCTCAGTAATCACATTTAGAACTCCAAGTGAGGCTATTGAAAAAGCCAACAACACTCCATATGGATTGTCAGCGGGAATCTGGACCGATAAAGGCTCTCGAATTTTGTGGAGCGCGCAACAGCTCAAAGCGGGAGTTATTTGGGCCAATACCTTTAATAAATTTGATCCAGCCAGCCCATTTGGTGGATATAAGGAATCAGGATGGGGCCGTGAGGGCGGAAGACATGGTTTGGCCGCATATCTAAAAGGAGATTTCTCATGAGATTAGATGTGAGAAAAACTTATAAGTTATTCATCGGTGGCGCTTTTCCAAGAAGTGAATCAGGACGCAGTTACGAGTTACTGGATGCTAAAGGAAATTTCCTTGCTAATCCCGCCCTGGCATCGCGGAAAGATTTACGTGATGCGGTAGTTGCAGCACGCAACGCTTCAGAAAAATGGGCCACAGCATCTGCATTCAACCGCTCCCAAATACTTTATCGAGTAGCCGAGGTAATGGAGGGGCGACGAGATCAATTTGCGGCAGAGATCATGGCGCAAGAGGGATTAACAAAAGCGCAATCTCTAAAGCAGGTTGATGAAGCAATCGACCTTTGGGTTTGGTACGCCGGTTGGTGTGACAAGATTTCAACAATTTATGGTTCGACAAATCCCGTCTCTGGTTCTTTTTACAACTTCACAACCCCAGAACCATTGGGAGTAGTTGCGGTTTTCATCTCCGAAAACAAGTCATTAACCGATGTGGTGCATGGAATCGCTCCAGTTTTGGCTGGCGGAAATGTTGTAATTGCAATTGCCGCTGAAGATTACCCATTGTCGGCAATAACTTTGGCGGAGGTAATAGCCACCAGCGATGTTCCAGCAGGAACAGTCAATATTCTGACTGGAAAATCAGCGGAATTGGCCCCTTGGGTTGCCTCTCATATGGATATAGACGGTGTTGATGGCTCAGGTCTGGATGCTGCCAACTATGAAGCCCTAAAGCGTGAAGGCGCTGATAATTTGAAACGTATTCAAAGATTCAATGCCGTCGAAAATCCGCAACGGGTGTTGAGTTTCATGGAGCACAAAACAGTCTGGCACCCAATCGGCATTTAGCTTTTTACTAAAACTTTTTCATATCCGCGTAGCGAAAAGGTTTCTCTCCTGATTGGATCTTGAGCGAGTGAAAGACTGGCGAAACGCTTTAGAAGTGCTGGTAAAGAGACTGACATCTCCAGGCGTGCCAAAGGCGCACCAATACAGAAGTGAATTCCGGCACCAAAGCCAATGTGTGGATTGGGGTGTCTGGTCACATCAAACTCATTTGAATTAGCAAAAACCGCTTCATCTCGATTAGCAGAACCCAGCAAACTTACAATCTTTTGACCTTGCTTAATCGCTACCCCTGAGATTTCAATATCGCTAGTGGCGGTTCTTTCAAAATATTGCAGCGGAGAGTCA
>VFQT010005058.1_pt1 | contig 10350 bp, 5 predicted proteins | sample 3512381 | NCBI WGS metagenome assembly VFQT01 (sample SAMN10412376, study PRJNA504923) | tailings metagenome | isolation source: Relicate 2 Philex TSF3 active mining site | place: Philippines: Tuba, Benguet | collected 2017-08-29 | reverse complement strand
GCAGCTCCTTGGACGCACCGGTCCGGCGAGCGACCTCTACGCGCTCGGGGCGACGGCCGTCCACCTCCTGACCGGGGAGCATCCCTCGCGCCTTCCACTCGAACGTCTCCGCATCGACTGGCGCTCGGGTCTGCCGCGCGGGGTGGTCATCCCGCAGGCTCGCGGGGGCACCCTCGACCGCCTGCTTGCGCCCGCTGTCGAAGACCGATTCGGTTCCGCGAAAGAGCTCCTCGACGCCCTGAAAGCGCCCCCCGCGAAGTCGCTGCCAGTCCGCCCGAAGCCGCCCCCTCATCCCTTGGTCATGGCTGCGGTCGTTCTCTTCGCGATACTTTTCATCGTTGGCGTCGCGTTCTCCTTTGCCGACTCCAAGCCCCAGAGCCTTCCGTCCGGCTCTTATGTGCCCGATTTGATCCCCGAGTTGCAGTACACGCCGACGCTCCCGGTCTCGGTCGCCGTGGACCCGCGTCTCGCGCGCGTGCTCGGCCCTGAGAAGACGGCCGAGGTCACCTCTAAACTCCAATTTACCCCGCGCGCCTGGGATGGCGCAACGGCCGGTGAGTACGTCGCTGCGTCCCTGCTCGTGCAGTGGTCTGGTCAAGGGGCCCTTGGCAACGTCAAGGCGCGCTGGAAACTCGTCGACGATGACGGCGATGTCCTCGCGGCCGAAGAGGGTGATGTCGTCGCCTCCTTCGAAGCGCCGCTGCATCCGGGCGACATCAAGGGCATTGCAGCCCGCCTGCATGCCCCGAAGCGCGAAGGCGCGACCACGCTCGTCGCCGAAATCATGTCCCTCGAACGTGTTTCTCCTCTGCCAACCCTTGGTACCCCACTCGATGTCGCCTGGGATACGCCTCAGCCCGAGGGTGTGTCGTTGAAGTTCACGCTCGCATCGCTCGACGAGGAGGTGTCGAATTTTGGCGATTCTCGTCGCAACCTCCCGCGCATCATCCTCGAGAACACCGGTTCGCTTCCCCTTGTGATGCTGCGGATGAACAAGCAGCTCGACGCTCCAGATGGAAGCGTCCCGCCAAAGGACCACAGTGTTTGGGTCATCGCCTACGGGGAACCATCCCTCCTACCTGGCGAGCGCCGAGTGTTCTCCGCCTGGTCTTCGGAAAATGCCGCATTGTCCTCGTGGCGCATGTCGGTCGCCGAGCTTCGCACCGGTCACACGCGCAAGGGGCCATGAACGCCACCTTCGCGAGGCATCTCCGACTGAATTTTCGACGGCAACAGTTAGGGCCAACCAGCGCCAACATTCTGCAGTCTTGACTTTGGGACGGGACGGTGTCCCTGATACTTACGTCGCGCGGTGGGTTGCTTAGGTTTTGATGTGGGGAGCGTGGAGATGTCCGCAAAGAACGACCTGGGACGCCTCGAACGCACCCCGAAGCCTCTGGACAGTGCGACTGCGATTCAACGTCGCGCCGAATCGCCTACCTCTGCGAGCCAGTCTGTGGCGACCCCGGAACGCGTCACAATCGACGCCTTCTCAGTCGCGGACACGGCCCCAGCGTTGCAACTCGAGGCCTTCGACGACGCCCTTTCGAGAGTTCATCAGGCGGTGGCCCAGCACAGCGCAGGCGGGGCCGGTGTGCAGATGGCCTCGACCGGTAAGGCCAACGCGGATGCCACGAGCATCCATGCCGCGGCAGCTCAGGGGACACGGGGGGCTCACAGCCAGCTCCCCTTCGAGAGACGGATTCAAGCATCCTTCGGGCGCCATGACATCAGCACCATCAAGGCCCACACTGGCTCGGCAGCCCGCGAGGCGAATACGGCGATTGGATCGATGGCGTACGCTGCAGGAAACCATGTGGCGTTTCGAGGCGCCCCGGACCTCTTCACCGCAGCCCACGAGGCTGCTCACGTTGTCCAACAAAGGGGCGGAGTGCAGCTCCGTGACGGGGTGGGACAGGCCGGGGACCAATACGAGCGGCATGCGGACGAGGTGGCGACCCAGGTCGTACAGGGCAAGTCGGCCGAAGGGCTGCTCGACAAGTTTGCGAGCGGCAGCCCGTCCGGCGGGGTCCAGCGCATATCCGTCCAGCGGATCGAGGACGCCGCGCCTGCCGCGGACGCAAGCACGGCCGAAGGTTATAGCGAGGGCATGGAGGAGGCCTTTGGCGAGTCGGCGACCGGGGGTGCCGAGACGACGACCGAGAGTCCAGAGGCGCCAGCCACCGAGAGCGAATCAGCTACGGAGGAGACCGGCGCGGAGACGACCTCCGAGACCGGGACCGCGGTGGCCCCGAGCGGCGAGGAGAGGCATAAGGACGCCTCGACGTTCGTGAAGTCGTCGGCCGTGAAGTTCAGCCCCGACGGGCGTACCGAGCGCGTCGTGCAGGCCGTGTTCTCGGCTTTCCGTTGGGACGATGGCGTCATTGGTGGCTGGCTCTCGAATGGAGACCAGTACTGGAAGGTGAACTGGCACATCGAGCTCATGGTCACCCGCATCGATGAAGCACTCGCCATCACGGAGGCCGACTATGTCGGCAGCACCAGCGGTGTAAACGAGCCGACGAAGTTCCACAGCGCGTTGCAGGGCGTCAGAGGCGCGCTTGATGCGGTCAAGTCGCCTGTCACCGGCTTCCTTTTCGACAAGGCCGTCGGCGACACTCAGGACGTCGAGACATCCGAGGACAAGCTCAAACAGCGCTACGAGGTGATGAAGGCCCAAAAGAGGGTGCTCCTATCGACGTTTGCATCGATGAAGCCCTGGGAATACTTCGACCAGACCGGGCGGTCGGGAACGGGGGCCGTCCAACTCGCGGGGCTAGACGCGGCGAGCACCCCTTACCAATCATTCAGCCTTGCAGGGCAGCCCGTGGCATTGCCAGGCAAGAGCGTCCATGGCCAGGGCTATGCGCTCGACATCAAGCCGGCCATGGGAGACGGGTCGAAAGCGACGCTCGATCAGGGCGTCGAGCGGGTCAAGGCTGACGCGCGCCGCGCCGGTGCAACGGTCGCCTTCGCTGAAGTCAACCACGTCCATTGTGAGTTTCCCAACGTCAAGTGACGTGAAGGCGCCCGATGTCTCGATAGGTCAGCGAACCTCGCGACCGGACGCACAACGTGGGAGGCCGCCGGTCGACATGGTCGTCTGGTCTGAGCCACGCCGGAATCTGCGCGAGCGGAATCTCCGTGCTTGCGGTGGGACTAGAGCGCGCCTTAGTTTCTCGCCGCCGAAATCCTCGGCCCCTGAAGCGAGCGCCCGAAGGCGCGACGAGAGGACTGCATGCACGCCTGGAACGACATCTACATCGACGAGAAGGTCATCGAGTCCGGGTTCCCGGTCGTCATCGAGGTCCCGAAGGGCAGCTCGAACAAGTACGAGCTCGACAAGGAGACCGGCTTCCTGCGCCTCGATCGCGTCCTTCACAGCGCGGTCCACTACCCCGCGAACTACGGCTTCATCCCGCGGACCTTCTGCGACGACGGCGACCCCCTCGACGTCCTCGTGCTGAGCCAGGAGCCCGTCTTTCCTCTGACCATCGTCATGGCCCGCGCCATCGGTGTCATGCGCATGCGCGACGACAAGGGCATCGACGACAAGATCCTCGCGGTCAACACGACCGACCCAGCCTTCGAGGAGTACAAGAGCCACACCCAGCTCCCCGGGCACGCCCTGCGCCAGATTCGACGCTTCTTCCAGGACTACAAAGTCCTCGAACACAAGGAGGTCATCGTCGAGGACTTCATGGGGCCCGAGGACGCGCTCAACATCATCAACGAGTCGCTCGACCTGTATCGCAAGCTCCGTCGCGGAGAGATTGTAAAGAAGTAAGCTTGTCTCTAAGCCCTCGTCCCAAGGCGAGTCGATTGACGGTCGGCGAGGCTTTTGCGAAATCGTGGGCCGAGAGTGTTTAATCGGGAGCGTCGCGATGGTCGAGAATGCAAGCGGGCAGGGCGTAATCGAGATTGGCGAGCGCCTGCGACTCGCGGACGTCGTGAAGGTCGCCGAGGGCGCTGAGGTCGCGCTTTCGGCGCGCGGGCGCGAGCTCCTCGAAATGGCGCGTCACGCGGTCGAGGCGAGGCTTGGGCACGGGGCGGAGGCGACCTACGGGGTCAACACCGGGTTTGGGGCCCTCGCCGAGGTGCGCGTCGCCGAGGAGGACCTCGCGGCGCTGCAGCGAAACCTCGTGCGGAGCCACGCGGTCGGTGTCGGTCCAGCGCTGTCTACAGCAGCCGTGCGGGCGATGATGCTCCTGCGTGCGCAGGTGCTCGCGCAGGGATATTCGGGGGTGAGGCCGGTTGTCGTCGAGACCCTCGTCGCGATGCTGAACGCGCGTGTCCATCCAGTCGTGCCGAGTCTCGGGTCCGTCGGTGCGTGTGGAGATCTCGCGCCGCTCGCGCACCTCGCGCTCGTCCTCATCGGCGAGGGACGTGCCGAAGTCGACGGCGAGGTCCTTCCGGGGGCCGCCGCACTCGCCGTGCGCAATATCTCGCCGCTTACCCTCGAGGCGAAGGAGGGGCTCTCGCTCATCAACGGGACGGCTGCGATGCTCGCCGTCGGCGGGCTCGCGCTCGAGCTCGCGGGGACGCTTGTAGAGACCGCCGATGTGACGGGCGCGATGAGCCTCGAGGCCCTCAAGGGCTCGGTCGGCCCGTTTGATGCGGCCATCGTCGAGGCGCGTCCCCACGCGGGCGCCATCGAGGTCGCAGCCCGCCTCCGAGCCATGCTCGAGGACTCCGAGATCGGCCGCTCCCACGAGCACTGCGGCGAGGTCCAGGACGCCTACTCACTCCGCTGCATGCCACAGGTGCATGGCTCCGCGCGCGAGCTCCTCGGCTTTGCTCGCAACGTGCTCTCGGTCGAGCTCAACGCGACGACCGACAACCCCCTCGTCCTGCGCGACGGGCGCATCCGCTCGGGCGGCAACTTCCACGGGCAGCCCGTCGCCGCCGCGATGGACGTCGCCATGATCGGTCTCGTCGACCTCGCGTCGATTTCCGAGCGGCGCATCGCCTACCTCGTCGACGCCGCCCGCAGCCGCGGGTTGCCGCCATTTTTAACCGAGCGGTCAGGGCTCAACTCCGGCTTCATGATGGCCCAGGTCACGGCCGCGGCCCTTGTCGCTGAAGCCCGCGCCATGGCCGTCCCGCGCAGCATGGACTCCATCCCGACATCCGCGGACCGCGAGGACCACGTCTCGATGGGCATGGGCTCGGCGCGCGCGCTCGCCGAGGTCGCGCGGCTCACGGGCTTGGTGCTCGCCATCGAGGCGGTCGTCGCTGCGCAGGGCATCGAGCTCCGCCGCCTTCGCCCGGGACGCGGGGTCGCCAAGGCCTTCGACCTCCTGCGCGAGGTCGTCCCGTTCCTCTCCCAGGACCGCGAGCTCGCGCCTGATTTCGATGTCACCTTCGAGCTCATCCGCAGCGGTCGCTTGCTCGACGCTGCGGGGTGACCCGACATGATGGCTGCGTAGGTGATAATCACCCATCGCGTGGTTGATTATCATTCGCGCAGCGGTGGATCGTCCTCCGCAGTTCGGGTCGCTTGCCTTATGCGGAATGGCCGTAGATTTGGGCGGGCCGCTGTACCGCCCTCGCTATGAGCGAAGTGATTTCGCTCCATGTCGGGGAGACAACCTTCAGACTCGCTGAAGTCACAGTGAGACATGGTGGCGGTTAGGTTGTAAACGTCATTTACGAATTCCCGCTGGCTCGACTTATCTCCTCGCAAAGATTAGAGACCTCCGTCTGCTCGAACCGAGGTGTGTGATGACGCTCGAGACCGCCCTGCGCGATGCCAGACTGACCCCTACAGAGCTTGACGCGCGAGGGCTGATGCCGCTCGAGAGGGCGCGCGCGACCCTCGCAGAAACCACAGCAGTCACCCGCGACAACCTCGACATCGTCTGGGCCGCGATGCTGAGTCTCGAGCACGGCGCCGAGCTCGCTGCGGCTTCAGCCCACCTCGACTGGCAGCTCCCGCCCCGCGGCCGCGACAACATCGCCCTCGCACAACGCTACGGGGCTGACCTCGTTCCCTGGCTTGCTACCCGAGCGCGGGGCGGCGTCCTCGTCAACCACCCCTGGTGCGTCATTCCCTGTATTCGCGCCATCGCCGACGCCGCAGCGCTCGAGCTTCTCCTCAAAGTCGGCGGCGTCGACTCCGACGGCGGCAAGATGACCGCCTGGGTCTTCGAACGCGACGGTGCCCACCCCGAGCAGGCGGCCCTCGAACAGGCAGCCCTCGAGCTCGTCCTCGAATGGACGCGCCTTCATTTCGACACCGCCTTCCCCGTCCTCGTCCGACACGCGCGCTCGAGCGCCCGCGCCGCCGCCGCTTTGATGGCCCTCGCGACGAAGCGCCCCCACGAGGTCAAACGCCGCCTCGCCGCCCTGGGCGAGACCACGCTCGCGGCAGACCTCGCCCTCCCCGAACACCAGTCCGTCGATGCCATCCTCGCCGACCTCGACGCCGCGTCGAGGCGGTCCTGGCCCCTATTGGTGACCGGCGTCGACGGCCGCATGGAGTTCTTCGGCATGCGCGTCATCGCGGCCGCGGGGCCGGCCCCCGACACCTGGGGGCTCATCTTCGAGCGACTCCAGGGTTGCGGCCCCGACTCCTTCTCCGTCGCCCGCTGGGCCTATGGGCCCACGACCGTCAATGGCTGGGACTTCGGCATGACCGTCTCCCTCTATGACGCCATCTCGTTCGAAGAAGAACGCACGTTTTCTGGCACAACCATGACCGGCCCCGCGGGCCCGCTCACCCTCGACGAATCGCTTTTTGCCCGCCACGACCTGCGCCCGGGATTCGACACCGAATGCGGCGGCTGGCCCGAACACACGCTCGCGGTCCGCGCCTATCTCGCCGAACACCCCGGCTGCTTCTGGCCCGCGCCCGCCGACTCTCTCGCGGCCGCAAATCTTCAGGGCGCCGAGTTGCTCGTCATCGCAACCGACTACCAGCACCCATCGGCGAGCGTCATGGAGCCCGAAGACGCCCCCTGGCGCCTCATGCCGTCGGCGTCCCCGGTCATCCGCTCCCTCGTCGAGGCGGTCCTCGCCCGCGACCCATCGCGCTTTGCACCAGGCGAGTCGAACACCGACTGGCGCATCCACGCGCGCGAGCCAAACGATATGGTCCCACCCTGGAAGACCCATCGCGTCGACCTGTCGTCCGGCTTTCTTGCAGCCGCCATGGAGGAGGCCGGCGTCACCCTCGACGACCGCGGCCTCATGCCGCTCGAGACCGCCCGGGAGCTCGTCAAGGCGCCCTCCCTTGCCCGTGGCGCAGGCCGCATGATCGACGACACCTGGGTCTGGGACCGGGACCTCGTCTGGGCGGCGCTCCTCTCGCTCGCCGATGCGGATGAGGCTGGTGCTGCCCTCGCGCGCACGAAAATCGGCATCGGCCAGGGGCCCCGCGACCCGTCCCAGAACAAAGCCCTCGTCGAACGCTACGGCGACCTCGCGCTCACCGTCATCGGCGCATGTCGAGGGGAGGGCGGCGTCATCGAGGCACCCTCTCCGTTCTTCCGCGTGACCGTGCTCTCCATTGCCTCACCCGCGGGCTTCCGCTTCGTCTGGGACATCCCGGGCTGGCGCGAGAGCGACGAGCCGCCCGATACGCAGGCCACCGCCTTGTTTACGGCGTGGGTCACGGCCCACCCCGAGACCGGCTACGTCGAGCTCGGCCGCCTGGCACTTGCTGGAGATGCCGCTGGCCTCGCGTTCCTTTCGGCCTGGGCCGCTCCCCAGGCGCGCCGTGTCTATGCCTGGCTCTGCGCGGGGCTCGGCGAGGCTCGAGCCCAGGACCTCTACACCCGCGCCGGGCTCGCCTGGACACTCGCCCCCTCGCACGTGCTGAGCTGCCTCGACTACTACGCAGCACAGGGCGTAGACCACTGGCCAGTCTTCCGGACAGGCGCGGGCCCCTCGCGCGAGTACCACGGCATGCGGCTCATCGCGGCCCGCAGCGGTGACCAGTGGGCCATCATCCTCGAACGCTTCGAGGGTTATGCCCAATACCTCAGCGTGCAACGCTACGTGTATTCCGAGGTGCTTCCCTCGGGACGTCGCACTGACCTTGCGGTCAAGATTGCCCTCGGAGACTGGAACGACGCGCTCCCCGCGGAGGAGACCCTCATCGAACCGCCCGACTACTGGACGCGCTACGACCGCCCCCAAAGGCCCATCGCCGTCGCGCGCGCGATGCTCGAGAGTGCACCCGAGGCAGTTTGGCCCGAGCCTTCGTCGTTGCTCGAGGCAATAGGACTGAAGAACGCCGAGACCATTGTCTCGACCGATTTCGCGTTCACGCAGGGCCCAAAATTCGGCGACCCACTCCCGTCCCAGTCACCGACTTTCCAATCGCTCGCCGAGGCCATCGCTTCGGGCGACCCGACGCGTTTCGTCCGAGGCCCCTCGAACCTGTTTCACCGCGCCCATATCCCGAGCACCTGAATCGCGGTTCATCATGGCGTTCTGACGAAGACTCAGAGCGCGAGGTCGTCGGCTGACACCCCTAGTGCTGCAAGCCGAGCGGCCAGGCGTTCGGCTCTCGCGACAGCCTCGTCGGCGCGCGCATCCGCTTCTCGAGCGCGCACGGCCTCTTGCTGGGCACGCGCGGCCTCTTGCTGGGCACGCGCGGCCTCTTGCTGGGCACGCGCGGCCTCCTGCTGTGCCCTCGCGGCCTCCTGCTCGGCACGCGCTTGAGCCTCGCGGGCCAGCGCCTCAATTTCTCGAAAATCGAGGAATCGACTGCCGTCACGACGAAAGACCTGCAGGCCGTTTTCGTTGCGCTCGAAGCGAATCCCAAGCGTGGGCGAGGTCCAGCCATCGAGGGTCTCGATGTCGTGCATCTCCCCCTGAGCGTCACGCCAGGAGGCGTAGCCGTCCTCCTCTTCGGGGTCGACTGCGATGAACTCGCTCGCCCCGTACCTGAAGTAGAAGCGCGCTTTAACGACCATCGCCCGATAGGTGTTCTTCGGCGACAGGACCTCGAAGACCACCGTCGGAGGAACGCCTTCCTCACGGAACTGTTGGTAAGACCCCCGATAGCCCTTGGGTCGGCCGAGGCATACCATCACGTCGGGCGCGGCGCGGATGTCCGGGCGCCCCTCGACCGGGTACCAGAGATGGTCGCCCGCGACGAAGTCCGACAGCATGGCGTCGAGGTTTTCCTTGATGCGGACGATCCATTCGTAGTGGAGGGTGTTGTCCGCCATGGGTTCCCCGTCGCTGTCCGGGTAGACGACCGCTGCGCGATCGGCCACTCGGGACTTCGCGTGCAGTGAATCGACCTCGTAAGATGATGACGTCATGGGGTTACTCTAGGCGCCGCCTTCCAGCGTTGCAAGCCCGAGGCAGGCTCCGATTCCACACGCATCATCAGGGGGATAAAGCCGCCCCGCCTTCTCGCGCTCGGGCCCCATCTCGCCAAGCCGCATTTTCCTCCACATCAGGAAGTTCGCCTGGAGCGCCCACAGAGGGGGCTTGAACTGTGTCGTTTTCTTCTTCACCCTTGGGGATGCCGTGTGGAGTGGCGCGAGGTGCTGCAATGGGACGACTTTCGAATTCGGAGCTATCGCTCTTGGGCGGCGCGTTCGCGCACGGGTACGAGGGCGCGCGCGCCAAGCGATTGTTCCAGGATGGGCTCGGCGTTACGCCGGCGGATGACCTCGCGCTTGCGCTTGGCTATCCGATGCTCGTCGAGCTCGGGCCGGACGTGGACGATCCGGCAGGGTACGCCCGAGCGCGTATTTGTCAGCCGCTCCGACGGCTCGAGCCCTGGCCGAGGAACGCAGCCGTGAGAGCGGTACGAGCGCTCTTCTTCGGGTGGGAGTCGTTCCCGGACGCGATGTTGCCGGAGGCCGAGGCCACGCTCGATGACACTGCCGACCTCACCCGGGACGAGCTCCCGGGTCACTTCGCGGCGTACTTCGACGTTCCGCCGAGCGCGTGGAGTCATGTGCTCGAGCTCTTGTTCCTCGTCGAGGCACTCGTGGGCGGCGACGCGCTCCTCGCTGCCACCCTTCCGCTCATCGCGCAGAAGCCTCGCGAGTGGTCCGTGGTGCAGATCCTTCGGCGCTCGGTGATCCTGGCGCTCGGCATGGTCATGGAGCGGCTGCCGGACGTCGCCGCGGCGCCGCATCGCGAGCGCTTCGGGGCCTTGTTGAATCTCTACCGGAAAAAGGATGCCGACCTTGCCGATGTGAAGCTGACGGGGGTGCCGCTGCGAGCAATCGACCTCATATTGAATGGCGCGGAGGGCTATGCGCGGAGCGCGCCCCGCCGCGAGGAGGGCCCGGGGCGCAACTTCGACTCCCATTTCCTCGATCGCGATCCGTTCCGCTCCCTGACCCAGCCGACCGGACCGCAGCCGACGCACGCGAC
>VFQT010005057.1_pt1 | contig 10355 bp, 4 predicted proteins | sample 3512381 | NCBI WGS metagenome assembly VFQT01 (sample SAMN10412376, study PRJNA504923) | tailings metagenome | isolation source: Relicate 2 Philex TSF3 active mining site | place: Philippines: Tuba, Benguet | collected 2017-08-29 | reverse complement strand
CGCGCCTCATCGACCACCTCGAGACCACCGAATATCCCGACGGCTCTGGGGACTCCTGGCTCGACCGGACAATCGTCCTGGGCTTCTCTGAGTTCGCGCGGACTCCGCTCATCAACGCCACAGGAGGACGCGACCATTGGCTCTCGAACTCCTGCTTCCTCGCAGGTGGCAATATCCGCGGCGGCCAGGTCATCGGTGCGACCTCGAATAGCGGCATGATGCCCCTCCCGGTCGACCTCGAGACGGGACGCGCTCAGACCCTCGATGAGGCGCGAACGATGCCCGCCCCGGAAGAGAAGGGGCGCATCGAGATCCCGAAACCCGAGCACATCCTGCAGGCGCTCTACCACGAGGTAGGCGTGACCCAGGACGAGCCCGACCTGCGAGTCCAACCCCTGAGAGCCCTGCTCACCTGAAGATTCAGTCGTTACAAGGACCCCGAGGCCCCATGCACCATCGCCTGTTCTTCAGTACGTCCCTGGCGCTAGTCCTCGCATCGGGGGCCCGCGCCGAGGACCCCGATCCCTCGACCCGCGTCCCGATGAAGATGATGCCGAGCGTCGGTACCCGTGGCGGCGATTTCCTCGCCTCTGACGGATATGGCAGTTTCATGACGACGCCTTTTGGCAATATCGGGCTATGCTGGGACGTCGGCTTCACCTTCAACCCCTACGACGCCGCGCTCGACCCCGCGCGCGCCCCCTACGAGGCGCAGGGCTCGCTCGATTTTTCGGCCTGGGGCAAGATCTATCCATGGTATGGGCTCGCATGCGGAGACCAGATCATTCTCTCCCAGGGCGCGGTCGGCTCGGCTGGTGCGATGAAAGTCGATTTCGCCAGTTTGCTTTCTAGCGATATCATCGCCGACGAATTTCGCGGCATCCATCGCGCGACGAGGCATACCGAGTTCACGATGCCGACCCTTCCCGGCATCAAGGTTACCCTGGATCAGCGCGCCGAATGTGCCACGCTCGAAAAGAAATATGCATTTACCAATACGACCGATGCGCCCATCACTTTCCGCCTGACGAACTCCCTTGACGCCGACCTCCAGTGGGGCACCCTGCCAGGATGGGGACAGTGGGGATATTGCCATAATTTTGGCAAATTCGTCTCCAAGAATGAAGTCCGGGCCTATTCGCGTGACAAAGACGTCTGGACCGCCATCCGCATCGAGACCGATCCAAACGACAGCGGACTTGTGTTCGAGGGATGTCGCGTCTTCGTCAATGGCTGCATGGGCGGCTACACCGAACACAATCGAGCCCGCGCCAATGGCGGTATCGTGTCGGATTACCTCAACGGCACCTTCAATCAGAACAATGTCAATGTCGATGCGGACAAGGACGGCTGGCAGGACTACGACGGCGACACCGCCATTTCTTGCCAGGGCACCTTCACACTCGCGCCCGGCCAGACGAGTCGGTGGACCCAGTACAATTCTGCAGGCCCATCGAAGTGCGAGCTGACGGTCGACGCGGGGCCGGACCAGGCGGTCTCGACGGGGCCCCTCGAGCAGTGCGTCGGAGAGGTCACGCTCGAAGGCTCGGGCAGCTCGACGGCTGCGCCACCACTCATGTTCCGCTGGAAGGACGCCGAGGGCAGCGTGGTCGCCGAGGACGCCGTCGCGACCCTGCCGCTTTCCGGTCCCGAGGGCGAGCGCAATTTCACCCTCGAGGCTTGTGACCACCTCTGCCAACCTGTCGGAGCACCTGTTGCGATCCGGCCGCCATCCCAGGGCGGGCAAGCTGCGGCTTGTGACGGCACCTACTGCTATTATCCGGCTGGCACGAGCGACTGCGAATTGTCGTGTGCAAGTGACAGGGCGAAGGTCGATTTCGATATCGAAGCGGGCCCGAGCGATGTGACTTGCGACGGTATCGATGACGACTGTGATGGCACTCTCGATGATGATTATTCGGCGGCTCTCACGGTGTGCGGCGTTGGCCGTTGTGCCGGGACCCTGGGTGAAGCGGTGTGCATCGACGGCGCGACGCAGAACACCTGCGAGCCCCTCGAAAGGAGCGAAGTCGAGCGATGCAACGGGGTCGACGACGACTGTGACGGTGAGACCGACGAGGGGTTCGGGCTCAAGGCGGAATGCACCATCGGGCAATTCGGATGTGCCTCGAAGGGGAAGGTCGTATGTGCCGCGGACGGCCTCGGGACGACGTGTGACGCGGCGCCAATCCTCGGCAAGAGCGAGACCTGTGACGGGGCGGATAACGACTGCGACGGGCAGACCGACGAGGGCTTCGGGCTTGGAGAAACCTGTGTCGTCGGTGAGGGGGAGTGCTCGCGTGAGGGTGTGCGCGTGTGCGTAGGCGAGACCGGATTTGCCGGATGTGATGCGCCTGTCGTCATCGGAACTGCTGAAGCCTGCAACGGGCGTGACGACGACTGCGACGGCGAGGTCGACGAAGGCGCGTGCGCGGTGCTCGAGACGGAAATCCTGACGGGGCCCGCGGCAATTTCGACGGAAATGATCGCGACCTTCACCTATGTCGACCCGACCGCGCCAGAGACACTCACCTATGAGTGTTCGCTCGATGGTGGTGAATGGTTCCGATGCGATGGACAGACCTGGACGTCGGGCGAGCTCGAGCTCGGACCTCACGTGATGCAGGTCCGAACCGTCGGACCGACGGGTGAGGTCGACCCGACGCCTGCGATATATCTGTGGGAAATTCGCGAGGGACAATGCCCCGCCGATGGTGAGCCGCCAACGCTTACATGCAAGCCATCCTTGACCCTCGAATGCGTCGCTCTGGGCGCGGAGATTCCCTGGGCGGAGCTCGCGCCCGAGGCCTCCGACACATGTGGTGTGGAACTGACACGCGAGGGCCCCGAACGCGCCGAACTCGGTACGAACCCCATCCTCTACACGGCGACAGATGGAGCTGGAAATCGCGCGATGTGCCTCACCTCGGTCGAGGTCGTCGACACGGTGGCTCCGTCCATCTCTTGTCCAGACGCCATCGCCGTCGACACCCCCGCCGACCTCTGCGGTGCGGAGGTCGAGTTGCCTGCACCGGTGGTCGGAGATGCGTGCGCCCCGATGGAGCGCCTGAGCGTGTTCGATGATGCACCCTCGGTATTTCCTGTCGGCGAGACGCGCGTGACGATGACGGTCATCGACCCGTCGGGACATCGGTCGACCTGTGAGACGACGGTGACCGTGACCGACCGGACTGCGCTGAAAATCGCCTGTGACGCGGACCGGGTCGAGGTCACCCCGCCCGAGGTCTGCGCCTGGAGTGGGGCTGTGACTGCGACCGCGACCGATAATTGCGCCATCGATGTGGTGACACTCGAACGCGAGAACACCTACCCGGTCGGGACCCATGACGTGGACTTCGTCGCGAGTGACGAGGGCGGTCAGGAGGCGACGTGCAAAACGAAGCTGGTGGTCGAGGACAAGACCGCGCCGCGGGTCGACTGCGGGGTCTTTGCTGGCGGGGTCGTGCCCGTGACGGCGAGCGACGCCTGCACGGTCGGGTTGCGCGTCGACGATTTCAGGTGTGTGGAGCTCGACGGCGATGCGCGGACAGAGCTCGAGGAATGCGACTTGGCGTTGCTCGCGCTCGCGCAGAACGGGACGGGGGCCGAGGCGACGGTCTCGATACCAGCGCAGCTCGACTCGAGCGGGCTCGAGGTGTCGTTCATGGCGACCGCGACGGACCCGAGCGGGAACACGGCGACCGACCTCTGCACGGTGACCCTGCCAGCGAAGGAGGACGCGGACCTGAGCGGGCTCTACGCCTCGGGGTATAGCGGGTGCCAGTCAGGCGGCGCGATGGGACTCCTGACGTTCCTGATGTCGGCCCTCGGCCTCTTCGCAGCGCGGTTCAGGCGCATCTGAGCGGAGAGTCAGCGGACAGCCCCGGGGTCAGCGAGCGGCGGCAGGTCGCGGACTCCCGCGGGGAGACGCTGCTCCCGCTCGAGGGCAGTGCGCGCTTCGGCGATGGCGAGGCGCGCTGCGTTGATCTCGTTTCTGAGATGCTCGGCCGGTTCGACTTTCGCGCGAGCCTCGAGGAAGCGCTCGGCCGAGGGCGAGACGAAGCGCCTGAAGGCGCGGATGGCGTCCTCGCGGAGGCTCTCGTCCGGGCTCGCGAAGAGGGGAGCGATGACAGGCGCCTTGACGTCACCGAAGCCCGCGGCGAGCGCGATGGCCGCCTTGCCGCGGTGGGCCGAGCCGAGCTGCGGGTTCCCGAGCGTCGACTCGAGGAAGGTCGAGACCTCGGGGCGCGGGAAATGCGCGAGGCTCGAGGTCGCTCGGAGCGCGATGACGGTTTGTCCAGCGGGGGACGAGGCGATCTTGACGAGCACGGCCGAGACCTCGGACGGCGTGCCTGCGTGCGCCCAATCCTCGGCGGTCGGGACGTGCTCGTAGCCAGAGAGCATGGCGCGGACGCGGGTCTCGACCGCGGCGTTCGCGTCCAAGCCCGATTCGGTGGGCGGACTCGCATGACCCGCGCTGCAGCAGGCCGATGAGATGGGCACGAGCGCGAGCGCCGCGCTGACGAGAAGATTTGCTCGATTTCCAAACATCTCGATTTCCTTATTTCGTGGCTGGGTTCCGGCGGAGGACCCGCCCCTGTTCGGCAGAGACCAGGCTCGCGTTCTCGTCGGCGAGCCAGAACATGAAATTGTCGGCGCCTTTGCCCACGCATTCGCGCGTCGTGACGTAGCCGTCGAAGTCCTCGTCGCTGCTTGCCTTGCACTGCGCGGTATCGGGCAGGGGGTCATGGGAGGTGCCGTTGGATTCGCTCGTGTGAAAGAGCCCGAGATAATGACCGCCCTCGTGGGCCATCGTCTGACCAAGGACCTTCGGCGAGTCGCGGAAGCCGAGCATCGTCAGGGCAACCCCGGAGTGGCGCGTGCCCATGATGGCGGGCGGTCCCGGGATGCCACCAGCGATGCCGAGGATGATGAAGCCCTCCTCCCCGCCGACGATCTCCTGGACGAAGAAGAAGTTGATTCCCTGACCGGCGCTGCGGCTCTTGCTGAAGAGCTGGCCGAGCTCGTTGCCGGGCCCTTCGACGCTGTCGATGGTCCGAAGGGCACTCTGGTCGAGGTCCTCGTAGGTGAGCACGTTGAGGTCGACGCCGAGGCGACCGTAGAGCTCGCCAAAGACCTGCAGAGAGCGCTGGAAGTCCGCGTCGCTCTGTGCGGCGTTGGCATTGAGGCCCTCGGGGGAGCTGACGAAGGTAAGGACGACGTCGAGGCGTTGCCTGTCGGGGAAGCCATCTCCGACCTTGCCGAAGACGCGGACGTTGGTCATCGCAGAGCTGCCGTCACGAACGAAGTTGAGGCGATAGGTGCCGGGGTTGAAATTGAAGACCGGCCCGGGAGGGAGCATCGCGGAGAAGGTCCCCTCGGTCGGGAGAACGGAGAATCTCGAGTTGAGCGGGTCGGAGAGGTCGAAGACGAGGACTTCGCCGGGCGCAAAGACCTGATTGAGTGACATGAGATCGTCGCTGTCCTCGGAGGCTTGAACGAATGCCGAAAGGGCATTTTCTGGCACATTGAAAGTGACTAATTCCGAGCCATCACCAGTGATGGTGATATTCGTGTCGATGAACTCGACGACATCGCCCGAAGAGGTGGCTCGGGCCCGGCAGCGTCCGCTGTCGCACACCTGTCCTGCGCCGCACTCGTTGTCGCTTCGGCATGCGGCAAGACAGGCGCCAGCATCGCAGATGTAGCCGAACCGACAATCGGCCTCGGAGTCACAGGCTGCGCGACACCTGCCGAGCGCGCAGGTGCCGCTGCATGCGTCACATCCGCTCGTGCAATATCCGTTGGGCTGAGACGTGTCACATTCGCCCGATTGACAATCACCGCCCGACTGACAGAACGCACCGACTGGACCGGGCGCGGCCGTGCCTTCGAAGCAGTTGCCATCGGAGCCGCAGGTCTGCCCGTCGGGGCAGCCGTTAGTGTCACATCGGGGAACGCAATATCCGAGAATTTTGCCACTCTCGCTCGAGCTCACCTCGAGGCATCGATAGCCAGCGCGGCATTCGTCTTGGTTCTGGCACAACAGAAGGCAAGTGGCAGCGCCGTCCTGCAGGGCGTAGCAATCGCTGCCTCCCTCGCAGCCCTGGAACTGGGTCCCGCAGGGACTCGTGCAATATCCGCCGGGAAATCCACCGAGGCATGTGCCGGAATTACAGTCATCAGCGCTGGCACACGAGGCCCCTACGCCCGCATCGACGCCTTTTTTCGGGACACAGCTTCCGGTCGCCTGGTCGCAGCGGCTCCCGACCTCGCAGGCTGTGTCCGAAGTGCAGCGAGCGAGACAGACGCCGGGGTTCGCGCAGACTCCGAGGTCGATGTAGATGTCGAGTTCGGGGCGCCTCGCGCAGCGAAAACCGTCGCGGCAATCGTCGTTGCTGCAGCAGCCATCGACGCAGTAGACCGCCTGGTCTCCGAGCTCTTCGCACACGGATCCCATCGGACAGACGAACTGTCCGAGGTCGGCGCAGCTCGTCGCGCAGTAGCCCTCGGTGGAGATTCGAAGGCATTCGGGGTCGGTGACCAGTGTGCAGGATTCGGGGCTGTTACAAGGTGCTCCGACGGCGCCAATCTCCGCCTTGCCAGGGGCAATCGAGGGAGGGCATGCGGAAAGGCAGAGGACCACGACTGAAAGGCCGAAGGTCGCGTTCACGCCGTCGAGGAGGCGGCGCGTCGGGCGATGGGGTGTCTTCGAGGGAAGAGTCATACACACAAATATCGGGGCAATGGGCGGGCGGAGTCAAGGGCTGCCGCTTCGAGACGAGTGTCGCTCGGTGAGCAGAGTTCACGTCGAACCGATGCGAAACAGATGTGTTTCGAGAATGCGTGATGGGCGTCTTGCGCGGCCGCCTTACACGGAGTAGAGCGCTCCCGCGGAGGGCGAATTGAAAACAGAAATTTCAAAAAAATTTCCGTTCATTCTGGGCTTGGTCGTGTGCGTGCCTCTCGGCTGTTCTCCGTCCGAGGAGCGAGCGGCGACGGACGCGACGCTTATTCCCGACTCGAGCGGTCCGGACACGTCGGTGCCCGAATTGCCAGATGCCCGCGACGACCTCGGAGCTGCCGACCTATCAGACACAGCCGACGGTATGGACGATGCCAGTGACGTCGGGATCGAGGATGCGACCGTCGACACCGGTCGAGGCGAGGACGTTGCCCCCATCCGGTGTCCGGAGTGCACGGAGGGACAGGTGTGTCGACCCGATCGCGGGACCTGTGCCGGGACTGGGGCGGTCATCTGCGCGCCGGCCTGTTCTCCTGGGACGACGTGTGGCCTCGAGTTGCCACCGGTATGCCTGTTCGAGACCTGCGCCGAGCGGACCGAATTCCCGTCGAATGTGCTGAAGCTCACGAAGCTCGCGCTCCCGACGGAGCCGAATGCTTGTGAGGGGCAGGGCAACGCGCTCGGCGAGCTCGTCCGAACCCTCCCGATCATCGGCACCCTCCTCGAAGGTGCGGTCGCGAATGACCGTGCGACGATTCTCGTCGAGCCCGCCGAATTCTCGTCCGAGGGAGGCGACGGCCGCCTGACCTGGCTCTTCGGGACGCTCTCGCCCGACAATCTCCGGTGCGACACCCAGAGCAACGACGCGCTGTGCAGTTACACAGCGAGCCGCGACTCATGGGACCGCGGCACTCCCGGGACGGGCCCTTGCACGCCCTGGATATCGCAGCCCTCCACCTGGGTGTCCTCCGGGTTCCCGGGCACCATCGACCCGGTGAACTCACCGAGCGAGACCGCTTCGGCCCCGGGCGACAGGTTGCAGTTCGCCATTCCGATCGCGGGCGGTCATGTCCTCCTTCAACTCCATCGCCCACGTCTCGATGCGAAGGTGCAGACGGCCGTCAACGCGCTCGCCGCGGGCCCGGGATGGATGGGCCTCGACGGAAAGCTTTGCGGCATCCTACCGATGAGTGACTTGCGCGCGGCCCTCTTCGGCCTGCCCGCCGACGTGCTCGAAACGCTGGGCGGCATCGAGACCGCCTTCGCCCTTCTCGATGCGAATCTCAGCCCGGACACCGACCTCGATGGGGACGGGGACTTCGACGGAGTCTCCGCAGTCCTCGATTTCGAGGCGAGTCGCGCACGCCTCGTTGGGCTCTCTCCGGAATAGGGCGTCTCGAGCAGGTCAAACCTACCCGACATCCGGCAGGCCTCGAGACAGGTATCGACAGGAGCGCCACCGCCCGGCTACACTGGTTCACGTTCGTGTGAGGTCATCCGTCATCCCCGGGTCTCCCGCGAAACCCAACTCTGTCTTTGCGACCAGAGGTCATCGGTATGCTCAGCCCCTATAGCTCGACCGCAACGACAGGACAGTCGTCCTCATGGGTCCTGCGAACGTCGCATCGCTGCGTCGAACTCCTCTGTTTCGGACTCTCCGCAGCGCTCATCGCGGTCGGCTGTGGTGACGGTCCCGCGTCCTCGCAGCCGGACTCCACATCCGCGTCGACGGATGTCGAGGACACTGAGAGCGCAGACAGAAATGACACCGCCTCGTCCTCGAATGACGCCGCCACCTCTGCAGATGTGGCGGCGGACTCGAGCCCTGCCGAGGATATGCTCGGCGACATGACGGATGGGCAAGTCGACACGACGGATACGAATAGCGAAGATATCGCAGACAGCGCACCTGCCGACATCAACCACGAGGCCGACACGGAAGAGGTTGCGGATGACGTTGTTGCGCCACTGCCCGAATGCGAGCCGCCACTCGTCATCTCCCCCGTCGAGAGCTGGCTCCTCCCTCTCGACGCGCTCAACTTCGAGACCACTGGCGGCACTGGCAACTACGAGTACGGCTACGGCGCTCCGCCCATCGGCTCGCTGCTCAACCCCTTCAGCGGTAGATATCTCGCGGCCCAGCATGGCGGAGGGGTCGACAGGGTCATCGTAAGGGACACCCTCTGCGACGGAGAAGCCGCCGCCACCGTCCACGTCGTGGTTCCTCTAAAAGTGGCTCCCCGCATCATCGAAGTCGAGCCTCTCGGGGGCTTCGTCCTCGACGTCTTGGAGGGCTCGGGCACCTATCGATGGACAGTCCTCCCCGACGGTGCCGGAGGTCGCATCGACAACGCGCGCCACTACGAAGCCCCCGCTGCGTTGGGACGCGACCGCATCGAGGTCGAGGACGTCCTGACCGGCGAGAAGCTCCTCGTCGAAGTCTCGGTCATCGAAGACGCGAGACCGAGACTCTCCCCCCCTGCCGCCTTCATCCCGGTCGGCAGCACCGCCACCCTCAGCGTCAAGGGCGGCAGTGGAGCCTATGACATCGACTTCGACGGCACGATCCCTCTCGCCGACGGACTCTGGACCGCGTCGACCCAAGGCAACTCGGAGGTACAGGTCGACGACCGCTTCACCGGCCTATCTGCGCGCGGTCTCGCGATTTCACTCCTCCCGCTCGCGCAGGACATCCGCCCGAGCCAGCCGTCCGCATCAACCGCCGCCATCGTCTCGGCCGATATCGATGGCGATGGCCTCGCCGAGCTCATCGCGTCGGTCGCCGAAGTCACCGTCGACCGGGCACAATCCGGTGCGGTCTACGTCTACCGTGGCACCCCAGATGGCGTCGCTAAGGCCCCCGTTCAGGTCCTCTCGGGCAAGAGTCGCTCCGAGAGCTACGGCCGGGCCCTCGCGGTCGCCGACGTCTCTAGCGATGGCATCGCCGACCTCCTCATCGGCATCAGCGCAGCCGACGGCCCCGGCCTCGCCGACCGCGGCCAGGTCGACATCCACCTCGGCCGCGCCGACGGCACCTTCGAAGCCACACCCGCGCGAAGCTTCTTCGGAGAGCGCGCCGGTGACACCTTCGGCACCGCCGTCGCCGTTTGCGATTTTGACGGCGACGGGGACCTCGACCTCGCCATCGGCGCGCCGACCGCCGAAGACACGACGGTCACTCCGGCCGTGAGCTCACAAGGCCTCGTCGATATCCGTCTCAACGAGGGAGGAGGTCTCGACGGCTATCCCCCGATCCCCTCCCAAATCCTCTTCGGTCTCGTCCCCGGCTCGCCGCCTCGCGCTCTGACCAACTACCGTTCTGGCACGGTTCTTGCCGCAGGCGACCTCAACGATGACGGCCTCTGCGACCTCGCCATCGGGGCCCAGGACGACGACCTCGATGGCGCGGTCATCGTCCACCGTGGCGTCCGCGGTGAGGGCCTCGCGCTAGAGCCTTCGCGCACCTGGAGCGGGCTCGCGCAGGGCATCGCAGCGAGCCGCTTCGGCTTCGCCCTCGCCATCGGCGACCTCGACGGCGACGGCACGAACGACCTCGGCGTCGGTCAACGCAACTGGAGCACCGTCGCCCCACCCGCCTCCAACAACGCTG
>VFQT010005055.1_pt1 | contig 10364 bp, 9 predicted proteins | sample 3512381 | NCBI WGS metagenome assembly VFQT01 (sample SAMN10412376, study PRJNA504923) | tailings metagenome | isolation source: Relicate 2 Philex TSF3 active mining site | place: Philippines: Tuba, Benguet | collected 2017-08-29 | reverse complement strand
TTCTTACAAACGTAAGTGGATGTGATTCAACTGCTACTTTGAATTTAACGATTAACAACTCGAATTCAGGTTCTCAGACTATTACTGCATGTAACTCTTATTTATGGTCCGCTACTGGAATTACTTACACGACAAGTGGTACCTACACCGCAGTTCTTACAAACATAAGTGGTTGTGATTCAACTGCTACTTTGAATCTTACTATTAACACAGTTAATAATTCTGTTACGGTTATTAATATCATCACACTTGAAGCCAACGTCTCAGGTGCACAATACCAGTGGTTGGATTGCAATAATGGTTTTGATCCTATAATAAACCAAACTTCTCAACAGTTTATTGCCATCAACAATGGTAGTTTTGCGGTTGAAGTTACTGAAAATGGATGTAGTTCAATTTCAGAATGTTTTGAAATAACAAGTGTTGGTCTTTCTGAACTTCAAAATTTCAAAATAGACGTATATCCAAACCCAGCAATGGACAAAATAATCGTTAGTATTCCCGATGGTTTTCACCAAAATCATCTAAGAATTTATTCTATCTCGGGTCAAATTGTTTACTCATCGAATTTTGAAAATAATATTGAAAAAACAATACCTATCGATATCTCAGATTTTGGACGTGGAGTCTATTTTGTTCAGGTCGGAAATCTAATTGAAAAATTAATAATTGATTAAAAAAGGAAAATCGGTCTTCGGTTTCTCATCACCCCTCTCACAAAAACATAAAAACAAGCATATACAAAGCGTCCGCCGCGGCGGACGTGCTTGTTTTTACCATTCATTTAGCCGTTTCGTCAGAATTTCTCAATTCGGCTACTCATTTGTTTTTGTTCGGTGGTTCTTCATGCACCTCAGTCGCAGCTCTCTGCCACCCCAAACCCCTGATAATGTGTTCAGGGAAGCTAGTCCCGTCACTCCCTTCACAAGTGTTTATTGGGGTGTCACCGCTGCTTGTGTTAATGCTCGCCTGCTAAATCGCTACGGCCGCGGGCTTGTCACAGTTTTTGAGAAATCCTCTCAGTGTGCCGTTTTGCTCCGTTCCTCCACCAAACCGCACTTTTGTCCGTTATCCTTCTAACCATTCTTTGTAGTCAAGCGTGTTCATGTCGTCCACTCCGTACCTACGTTCCCGTCATTTCACACACTTGGAAATAACTTATTCTTCGATTTTCAAAAACTCCGCCAAGCCCTTGTGCATACTGCATAGGTCGCCCACGTTCCCCTCCGGGTTCCTTTTTGGGCTTCCACCTTCGCTCAAACTCGCGGCGGCTCGCGCGTTTCAGTCGTTCCATTTTGCTATCGCGCCATTTCTCTCCTTTCACTTGCCTCACACTCACCAAGCCATTCCGTTGGGCTGCATGGCTTAGGTTCGTTTATCCATCACACTTGCTGTAGGCACCTTTTCCTTTTTTAATTGTAATTAATCTTTGGATCTTTGTTATCAGTAATCTGAAGGATGTTAAGTCATTAATCTAGGGGTGATCGAAAGACAGCTCGAAGGTTAACAAAATTAACAGGAATGATATTGTTTAACCTGAAAGATCAAACAGTTTCTGGATGATTTAAAGGTTGATACTAAAACATTTCTTGCTAGGATTTGGAAAGAAATAATTTCCACCAAATGTCAATATTTTTTCATTCGAAATAATGGATTGTTGATCGCATATATTAAAAGGGAGAGAATAGCTATCGTCCCACTGGTCCCTTTTTATATCATAAATTAAAAAAGTTTTTTTCACCCCTTTATTATCAGTGCCATAAGTGCTCTTTCCCCCGATAACATAAATTTTTCCATTCTGCAGTACTGCAGAAGCATTGGCCAATGGAATTGGAATTTGTGCCTTTGTAGTCCATTTTTTAGCTTGTACATTAAAAACAAATAAATGATCATGCCAGGTATATTGTCCTCTCAAATATGATTGGCCACCTAATAAGTAAATATTTTTACCATCGGTCAATAGGCAACTATTTCCACTCGGCTGTTTGTACATTGGTAATGATTCGTATGTTGAATCGTCTACATTGTATTTAAAGAAGTAGGAATTCGTTTCTCCAGTTGTTGCGCCGGTAATGTAGATGTCCTTTCCTATTGAAACTGCTCTTGCCGAAGTTAACTTAACTGGCAAGTTAGGTAATGTTTCCCATGTTTTAAACTGCACATCGTATACCTCCGCTTTATCAGTCATTCCAAAACTATTGCCAAGCCATCCTCCAAAAACATAAATCTTCCCGGAAACTTCAGCTGTTGCCATTTCGGCTCTTTTCGTAGGCATTTCTGGATTACTAATCCATTTTATTAAATTGGTATCATACTCCCAATTATTACCCGCCATCAATGAGTATCCACTTCCCCCAAGATAAAAAATTGAACTATCAACCATAACAATTCTACCTCCAGCTCTTGGCTCCGGTAAATCAATCAAAGGTTTTACATGAAGAACTTCACTATGTTGAACAGATTTACGTTCATTCCTATCAACTCTTGATAGAAGAAAAGTAATGAAAATAGATAGCAACGAAATCAGAAAAATCAATTTCACTCGTTTTCCAAAGAAATTCAAATTTCTGGCATATTGGATTTGATGTGTATCACTTTTAGGTTTTAATTCCTCCCACGATTTGTAACCTATATATATAGCTATTGTGTCTAACGTGTACTGATTTGGTTTGCTATCTGTCTTAATAAAACCGAACAGCCTTTTCATTGTTGATGGACTAATAGTACATCCCGTTTTTAATGTAATATCTAAGGCAAGAGCATCACAATCTTTGGGATACCTGATTTCATGTCCATAAACATCTTCAATTTGTTTTTTTATAGAATTATTCAACATAAAACAAATATATTTTCAATTGCCGAAAAAAGGCAGTTTGAACGATTTGAATTTTTTGAATTTTTTGAATTCATCTTAAATAAAATAGCCTCCATATTTTCGTCTAGAACCGAATTAAAATAATATGGAAAAATGTAAATGGTGCGGTAAATCATTTGAGAAGAGTGATTTAAATAAATTTCTAGGTGGAGCCACAATCGGAATTGCAGGATCTGAAAAATTTTGTTCAAAAGCGTGTAAAGTTGCTTTCGAAGAATCTCAAAATAAATCAAATAAATCGACAAAAGATTCTGGATCTTCAAGACCGGTGGTTATAAAACAGGGCCCGAGTGCTGAAGAGATTGCGGCAAGGGCAGAAAATGAAAGACAGGAGAGAAATGAGAATGCATTATACCCTTGGAGATTTGATGACAACTTTTATAATGCTTCTTCAATTTCGGCTATTGTATATCCTGATTCTCCTGAGGATATTGAAAAAACGATACTACGCATTATTAAAACGGCACAAGATAAAGTGAAAGCGGTCATTGAAATGTCTTTCTCGGAAGTGCAACAAATGGAAATGGATGATCAAAAATCAATTTGGAAACCGTTTTCTAAAGAAATAAACCTTGCTGATTCATGTATTGAAAAAGCATCTGAAGGCATTAAAAAATTAAAGCGTTTTGAAGGAAACAATGTAAACAACATGTTATCCGACTGCCTAGATAGTTTAGAAGAGTTTCAATCCAAATGGTATCCGAAATTGATTGCAAAAAAAGAGAAAAAGAAAAAACAAAACAAGATCATGATGACAGTTGTAGTCATTTTGGTTGTGGCAATGATGATCGGATTAGCGGCTGCAGCATAATAATAGTTAACTAATTGAATAACAATCAAAAATCTTTAAAAATGAAGTATCTCTTTATAACCTGTTCAATCTTAATAACCTTTTCATCTCTTTCGCAAGTACCTAGTTTCGTGCCTAACAATGGTTTGATAGGTTGGTGGCCGTTTAACGGTAATGCAAACGATGAAAGCACAAATGGTAACAACGGAACTGTGAATGGAGCAACACTCAATATGGATCGCTTCGGGATTCAAGATGCCGCATATTCATTTGATGGTGTAGACGATAACATTTCAGTACCGAACATTGCAGTATCTGGCAATTCAGCTAGGTCAATTTTTGCTTGGGTAAAAACCCAAAACACTGCCCCTGGTTGTGTTATTGGTACAGGAGGTTCTGGTCAAAATGCAGGTGAATTCAATCTTGTTATTGGTTATGGTCCTGGTTCTACAAGTTATCCCGGTATTACGGGTGTGATGGGAGGGAATTTCACTCAACTTGGAAATGATTTTTATCCTTCTTCAGGAGTAATGGTATCAAATAATGACTGGCATTTTATTGGTGTAGTATACGATGGTAATGGAATCATTAAAACGTACGTTGATGGTGTTTTAGATAATTCAGGAACAATGAACTATAATACCATTGGCCAGATTAATTTCTTTGGATATAATAACCACAATGGTAGTCAATTTGATGGTTTAATTGACGACATAGGTTTTTGGAATAGAGCCTTAACTGATCAGGAAATACTTGACCTTTACAATGGTTGTCATTTCCCTAGTTCAGTTATTCAAGTAACCCAAAATGCAAATGTACTAACTGCGGATCAAGCTAGCGCAACATACCAATGGTTAGATTGTAATAACACTTATTCTCCAATCCCTAATGCAACAAACCAAACATTTACACCTTCGATTACAGGAAACTACGCAGTAGAAATTACATTAAATGGTTGTAGCGATACTTCAGCATGCTTTTTAGTTGATTACACAGGTATTACAGAGCTAATTGGTCAATCAAAAGAAATAGTTCGAATCACGGATGTTTCAGGTAGAACAACTGATTTTAAGCCGAACACTCTTTTGATTTTATACTATAATGATGGAACTATTCAGCGTTATTATAAGGTTGAATAATATTTAGAAATTCCAAAAGGGGTCTTGATTGTCATCTCAGCAATTTAGATCCCTTTTCTCTGATACTATTGAAACATATTCCCCATTTTACGCAAAAGGTCATGTATTTCAATAGTCCAGTTCGTATCAAACCAGTTTTCAATCATTGTTCTCAAGAAGAGTTTATCAAATACGCCCGTTTCATTCGTCGCAAAGCTAATACTACTGAACCAGGCACCAATCTTCACGCCATGTATGTCAATCTCTACATTTGGTGTCGTGCTAGGTATCGTCAAAGGTTCATGTGTAGAAAATAAAAAAAATACAGCCAAGATAGGGGCTTGGCTTTCGTTCCTGCAAGTTCAAGCCCTGCCGGGTTTCGCTTAAAATTTTTCCTAGATAGTTTCTTTCATTTTTTCTTTTTGATCCTTTAAAAGGAAAATTTTTAAGTCGAAAAGCTTGCATCCACAAAAGTCCGCCCCTCTGAAAGTGCTTTCTTTTTTTTCTTTTTTTGTTTTGAAAAATTTTAGTGCTGCGCTGGCTGAATAAAAAACGCCTCCCGATTAGAGAGGCGTTAAATAGATTTAATGAAATTTTATTCGCTAATGCGCTTCCACAACCACTTCAAGAATACGCTCACCGCAAAACTGACTGTTGCACCAACGAGCGCAAGGATCATCGTTTTCATGTAATCCTGCGTGTCGATAGTCGCAGCTACGGTAAACACCGTACCGGTTAACGTGCCCATGGCTGTTGTGCTGTCTTGTGGATGATGCATGTTCATGGCTTATGGATTAATCTACTACCACTGTCGGAACACACGTTTCTGTACTGAATCTGATCTTGATTTCAAGCGTTTCAAAATCTTCTCCAATTTCCTGGTCCAAAGTCACCTCTTTGAGGTTAACCGACCCAGACAATTCCGCACCAGCTTTGAAACGTGGTCTGCGTGTTGCTTTCACATTCACCATCAAGTCTTCTGTGGTACAAGTTTTGTTGCAATTTTCGCTCATGTTGTTGTTTGTTGTTTCCTGATTGTATTCAATTGAACAATCAAGAAGGATGAATACTATTTTTCTAAGTCGCAGTTTCCCGCGTCTTCAATTGCGGCTTGGCTTACCGCTGTCGCTACTGTTCCTCCAACGATGAGGTAACCTCCAATTGTAAGAACTACTGCTGGTAGTGAAATCGGTGCTGAGATAACAGCTGTACCCGCTGCTGCAACGATCAATCCAACAGTTCTCAACTTCTTAAAGAATGGAGGAGTTTCCTGTCCGCATCGAACAAAGAAGGAAGCCAATTTGTCTTTTAATTTTTCTTTTGGCATTTTGTTTTGTGTTTATCCGAATCTTGGGCTTGTTCACCAGAGGTGCGCCCAGGATTCAGATTGGTTAAACATTCTACTTAAATCAACTCTTAGTTGACTTCAACGATGCTCAGCGCATTGTACTGACCATTGTTCAACGAATACTGGTTTCCATTCACTTCTTGAAAGAATTCAATCATCAGTAAGTAAACATCAGTACCGGTTCCCGTTGGAGCTTGTGTAGGTGTGAGTGTCACATCCACTGGTGTTGCACCCAGTAATCCGTTGTATTCATTCGAAATTTCAACGGATTTGATTCCTTGTGCAAAATCAAGTTTTGCCCAGGCACTGCGCAAAGTCATGTGAGTTGCTCCAGCTGGTGCAGCGATTTCATTAATTGGTACTAGACCTTGAATCGTTACTTCACCAGTGTTCACATCTACTGCAAACGGTTTGTACAATACACTTCCAAGAATAGAACGGATATTGAAATTGAAACCTTTCAATTGTTCTTTAGCTGCTGGAAGGGCAATTGCCACTCCAACATTTCGTTGGCCACGTGCACTTGTCGCATCGAGGTTTTTGATGTTAGTCATCACTTTCGTCAAACGGGAAGTAACTCGGCCATCACCTGCACGCATGATCATCGGGCGTAATGCATCACGCATTAATTTACCTGAAGATGCTGCAGATCCAAATTCAGCACCGTTTTCACGAGTACGAATAAAAGCCGGATCATTTGCAATGCGATCACCGTCAACACCACCTTTTTCACGTGCCAAATGTCCATCCTTGGTTTTGTAGAAAGATAGATCTCCGATCTTACCTTTCAACTTAATAATCCCGGTTTGTTTTGCCATTTTGAGATAGTTTTGATTTTAAACTTTACGATCCGGGACCTTCCCGAAAAGTTTCACCTCAATTCACATCGCGAACTAGAATTTCGGTTCCTGAGATCAAAACTATTTAGTCAAAATCGGAACTACAAAATTCCCGTTCCAACCATTCCTTTTGTACCGTTTTATGCCATTTTGGGTATTTTATTCTTGCTGTTTTCAAGCTATCTTAGTATTTCAAAATCGAGAAGATTTTCACGGACACAAAAACTACTTTCATCCATGGATAAAGTATGGATGAAGCATAGATAAAGCATAGATAAAGTATGAAACACCCAAAACGAATTTGCATCTTCCCGAAAGACATTCAATTGATCACTGGCAGAAGTGCCAGGTATGGAAGTAAGGTCATTAATGAAATCAAAACGCGATTAAAAAAAGAACCTCATCAATTCGTGACCATCCATGAATTTGCAGACTATTCCGGATTGGATGTTGAGCTAATAAAGACATTTATCAAAGACTAATCAAACTCATATTTTTTGCTTCAAATTGTTGTGTTTTAGTCTTGGGTTCTGATCCAAAATGCTTAAATTTGGACGTACACGTTCTTTCAAAACAGCACAAAATAAACTGATTAAAACGGTACCTATGTGGTACCCGTCAAATAATCAATCGTTTAAGATATTGATATATAACGGAATAGCGGAAAGGTTCGAACCCCTCCGACTCCACGAAAGTAAAAGGAAGCTGGTTGGCTTCCTTTTTTTGTATTTCAAGTGAGGGGGTGAGAGGCTAGGTGCCGATGTATATTTTCGAGGTAGCCCGTAGAAAATAATTATCGGTGAACCCCTCCGACTCCACGAAAGTAAAAGGAAGCTAAAAGGCTTCCTTTTTTTGTATTTAAACTGAGAGGTGAGAAGCAGGGGGGCGATCTGCTTCATTCCCTCACCGCCCACGCTCGCCAGATTTTTCCGTCTTTTACTTCATAGATCATTACCAGAAAAACGTCCGTTTTCACACCTTTACGACCTTGTATGCGCTCATAATCAATTACCTTAGAGCCAATCACGGAACGATTGAGAACCGTTGAATGTAGATCCGGAGAAAGTTTGAAAAGTTCTGTAAATACTGTTCTCACGTCGTCATACCCCTTTACGGAGGGGGAATCATCTCCTAGGGTCCAAAATGAAATTTCAGGATGGAAACACAACATGAACGAATCAATATTTCGTGCGTTGTAGGCTTCCAGTTGTTGCTGAACTACTTGATCTGCTGTTTGTGCATGTATTTTAGAAATAGGCAGGAGAATTAAAAAGAGTATGAAACGCATAACAAAGAATTAAGCAGTTATAAGGGCATGAACAACATGCAGAAGAGAAATGTTTCGGCGATTTTGATTCATCTTTTTCGGTTGGTTAATTTGGATTTCAAGGGGTCCTCCATCTTTTTCAAATCTTCAAGCACAACAGAACCATTTTTTCGCATGAATTCCTTCATGACCAAGTCTGAAAAAACTTTCTTGTCTGAAATTAAATCGCGAAGCTCAAAATTACTGTCATCGCGATTCAAGAGCACCAGGTTTACAAAATCCTCTGTGACGGCCAATTTCATGGAAATCAACAATATATCATTGTATTTGTCGATGAGTTGTTTGATCTTCTGTTCTTGCTCCTTGGTCATCACACAGTCTTTTCGAAAAATTACAAAATTCTGTTCATAGCATTGAACTGATATAAAGTTAATTTCCATATTATTGTCTCTGTAAACTACAACTGTATGAAATTCACTTATTTATTACTTCTGTTGTTCACTGTGAACATTCATGCACAAAGCATTTCAATCAATGAATTGAAAGGGTTTTTGAATAAATCATCGGTGAACGACGTTAAAAATTATATCGAGCCTAAAGGCTGGAAGTTCTATCGTACAAAAAACGAAGAAAATGGCTTGGTATCTACCACTTGGACATATAAATATACAGCCAAAACAGATGAAGCGGTGGCCTGGTTGACTATTACGGCTGACAACAACAAACCAGTCAGAACAATGTACGAGATCTTCGACTTCTCACTAACGATGCCATTTAATTCAAGTATTTACGAATCAGATTTCAAGTTTGAGCACATCGAGCAATCTGAAACGGAGTTTACAAAAAGGTATGCAACCAATGAATTTTATATGTGGGAATATCAAAACAAGGATTTCTCGAAAGGGTATCAATATGAGTTGATACGCAAATACTCTAAAGCCGATTTTCGGAATGGTCTGACAAAGAAGTATTATCCATCAGGACAGTTAAAATCTGAATATGAAATGAAGGAAGGAAAGCTTCATGGAGAAAGTAAGGCATATTACGAAAATGGGAAATTGAAGAAGATCGCCCATTGGAAAGCAGACAAAGAAGAAGGCTTGGCCCAATTTTTCGATGAAAACGGAGTGCTTTTATCAGATGAAACTTACGTAAATGGTCGTTTGGAGGGCCCGGCGAATTTTTACTATTCCAACGGTCAAATCAGTGAATCGGTGAACTACAGTTTTGGAAAGAAAAGTGGTGAATCCAAGATGTATTCTGAAAACGGAAAACTTGAAAAAGTTGTGAATTATATTGGAGGAGTCAAATTCGGTGTTTACAAGGAATATACAAATGGTTTAGAGTCTTTCAGTTGTTTTTACATCAATGATACATTAAGTGGTGCGTTCAAAGAGAATTTTATCAATAACGCAGGCGAAACATATGCCACTGCGTCTGGCTTTATGAAAAAAGGTTTAGTTGATGGAAAATATATAGGTTATTATGTGAAAAATCGCGACACTATGTTCGTGAAAACCTTCAAGAATGAACGACCGGTAGGAGTCTGGCGTTATTTTGATGACAAAGGTCAATTGGAGCAACAGGTAAAATTCAATAATGGTCATGCAGAGGTCCAGGAATTTTATTCAAATAATGTACTGTTTGAGCGCTTGAAAATGACCAAGAGTACAAATGATTACTGGTATTTTACATATCAGTTATTTGAGGGGAAGGAGCAAATAACTGCTGAATTTAGAGTCCCTGTAGAGTCTTTAGAGCCAAATACAAGTGAGTTTAATGTGTTTTATCGCGAAACTGGTCTGAATGAGGATAGAACGGTTGTGGATGCATCACTTAAATTTGGACCGTATAAATACGAGAGTGAATACATCCGTTTTGAAGGTGATTATAGTGGTGGAGGCTTTAAAATGGGTGAATGGAAAAGATTCTACAAAAAACCAAAGGTTACTGCTACTCTGATGTTCGATGATACCGGACTATTGATTGAAGAATTGTTTACCAAATCAAATGGAAAAATTTTCAATGGTAAGCTTAAGTATACGTTAAATGGAGAATCAACAACAACGATCGAGATCAAGAATGGCGTCCGGAATGGTTTTACTGTAGAAGTAGATCAATCGGGTA
>VFQT010005054.1_pt1 | contig 10365 bp, 8 predicted proteins | sample 3512381 | NCBI WGS metagenome assembly VFQT01 (sample SAMN10412376, study PRJNA504923) | tailings metagenome | isolation source: Relicate 2 Philex TSF3 active mining site | place: Philippines: Tuba, Benguet | collected 2017-08-29 | reverse complement strand
AGTAAATTGAAAACCCCAGTAAAGTGGAAGTAGGATTAAATGAAAAAGATCAAACTTAATGGTATAGAACTGGCGTACGAACGACGTGGCAAGGGAATGCCATTGGTGCTCATCCATGGCTATCCTTTGGATCATTCAATTTGGAATGAAACTATCTCTCAACTTGAGAATGATTTTGATCTCATTCTCCCTGATGTGCGCGGATTTGGGGAATCGAGCACCGTTGACGCTCCTTACACACTCTCTGACATTGCCAACGATCTCGCCGCGCTTCTGGACTCACTCGGAGTTGAGCGAACAACCCTGGCTGGTCATTCCATGGGTGGTTATATTGCTCTTGCGTTCGCAAAGGCATTTCCAGAGCGTGTGACAGGTTTGGCTTTGGTCTCTTCACAGACAGCAAGTGATACACCTGAACGTAAAGAAGGCAGATACAAAACAGCAGCAGATGTTTCCCAGAAAGGTGTTCAGATCGTCGCAGATGGGATGACGGATAAACTTTCGCCCATTCAAAGCGTGCGAGATGTTATCCGCCCGTTGATCGCGAAGCAAAGTGTGGCTGGTGTTACGGGGGCGCTCAAAGCAATGGCAGAACGCGAAGACCTGACTTCTTTTCTTGCCTCTTTTGGGCAACCGCTCGTGTTGATTCATGGCGATGCGGACGAACTGATTCCCGTAGAACGTGCACGCGAAATAAAATCCCTCGTCCCATCCGCACATTTGGTAGAACTTCGTGGGGGAGGACATATGCCAATGATGGAAATGCCAGTAGAAACAGCAACCGCTTTGAAAAAAATCAAATAAAAAGGGAAATGCCCATCCTGATAAAGGGATGGGCATTTTTGTTCTGTAAAACCAACTTCCGGTTAGGAAGGAAGCACTTGATTAGTCTGAGGAAAGGAAGCTGTCGTTTTTTTTAACTTGCTCACATCCAGAGTGCCTGTATTGCGTCGGATCAATTTCTTGATATTCGCAACCAATACACCGCTGGGGACGGGCTTGACGAGAAAATCATCTGCACCAACATCCAGAACGCTGGCAACCATGCGCGGGTCGTTGATCGCAGAAAGGATCAGAATGGGCACACTGCTGGTCTTGCGGATCTCTTTGCAGACTTGCCATCCATCGAGGTCGGGCATCATAAGATCGAGAAGGATGACGTTCGGATCGGCTTCCCGTGCCAGCCGAATCCCTTCTTCGCCAATATTTGTGGTGAGCACTTCAAACCCAAAAGTTTTCAATAACATGCTCATTAGCTCTGTAATGGCTGTATCATCATCGATCACGAGAATTTTTGTTGTAGGGGTCATAGTATCCTAGGCACATTATCCCTGATTTGAAGGTGGAGGAACTTTGCAATGTGTTAACAGGTTGATTTTCTTCATAAATAGAAATTTCCCTGATTGACATCCATTTGGAGCGTGATATTTGTCAGGTGCAATTTGGACTGATTTTGGTACAATATTTCACAATCACGACATAGAGCATAAAAATAATAAGTCGATCAGGAGGTCGTAATGTCTAAGTGGGTTTATCTCTATAATGAGGTGAAGGAAGTTGAAAGATTAGCCAAAGGTTCTTGGGATGGCGTAAAAGCCATCGTCGGCGGCAAAGGCGCAGGGTTGATGGATATGACCCGCGCAAATGTGCCAGTTCCGCCTTTCTTTACCGTTACAACGGAAGCGTGCAATGCGTATCAAAAGGCTGGCAAGTTCCCTCAAGGAATGTGGGAGCAAGAACTTAAGGCGCTTAAGGAAATTGAGCGCAAGACCGGCAAAAAATTTGGAGATCCGAAGAATCCGCTTTTGGTTTCATGCCGCTCGGGTGCCAAATTCTCGATGCCGGGTATGATGAATACCATTCTCAATATCGGTCTAACCGATACGGTGGCAGAAGGTATGATCAGCGCGACGAAGAACGAGCGTTTTGTGTGGGACTCGTATCGCCGTGTGATCGAAATGTATGGAACCGTGGTAATGGATATTGATGATGAAGTATTCGAACATCCACTGCATGAATATAAAAGCAAGAAGGGGTACAAGTTAGATATTGAAATGAGGGCGGAAGATTGGAAAGAAGTTGTGGGGATCTATAAGCAGGCATACAAGAAAGCATCTGGTCAGGAATTCCCACAAGATCCCTATAAACAACTTTCATTGGCAACTGAAGCTGTATTCCGTTCATGGAATGGAAAACGTGCAGTAGCTTATCGCCGCAAGGAAGGCATCTCCGATACGCTCGGTACCGCTGTCAATATTTGTACGATGGTCTTCGGTAACATGGGCGATGACTGTGCGACAGGTGTGGCGTTTACCCGCAACCCGTCTACTGGCGAAAAGAAGATGATGGGTGAATACCTGCTCAATGCTCAGGGTGAAGATGTGGTTGCTGGTATCCGCAATACGGATGCCATCGAAAACCTCAAGAAATACATGCCCCAAGCATATGCTCAATTCATGGAGATCACTGCCCGCCTCGAAAAGCACTATACCGATATGCAGGATGTGGAATTCACCATTGAACGCGGCAAGTTGTGGATGCTTCAAACTCGTGTGGGCAAGCGCACTGCGAAAGCTGCCGTGAAGATCGCTGTGGATATGGCGAATGAAGGTTTGATCACCCGTGACCAAGCAGTTCAACGCGTTACTCCAGATCAGGTGGATGCTTTGCTTCATCCGCAATTCAACGATGAAGCGATGAACAACGCCGAAAAAGACGGTCACTACCTCGCCAAAGGCGTCAATGCCTCACCTGGTGCGGCAGTGGGTCAGATCTATTTCGATGCCGACAAAGCAGAAGAATTTGCAAAAGAACACGGACAAGACACCATCATGGTGCGTCCATTCACCAAACCGGATGATGTTCACGGCATGATCGCAGCCAAAGGCGTGTTGACCAGTGAAGGCGGCGCGACCTCTCATGCAGCGGTTGTGGCTCGCCAGTTCGGTATCCCTTGTGTGGTGGGTGCTTCTGCCATCAAGATCGATCTCGAAAGACGCGTCATGAATGTGGGTGATATTACCCTCAACGAAGGCGATTGGATCTCTGTCGATGGTACGACCGGTAAAGTATTTGCTGGAAAGATCCCAACCTCCGAACCTTCTCTCGAAGAGCAGAAAGAATTGATGACCCTGCTCAAATGGGCAGATGAAATTTCCGCGCGCAAGAACGTACGCGAAGCTGTGGAAGAAGGCTACCCAACCCGTGGTTTGCAAGTTTGGGCAAATGCTGATTATCCGAAAGATGCCCGCCGCGCCCGTTCATATGGAGCTGTTGGTATCGGTCTGTGCCGCACCGAGCACATGTTCTTTGAACCCGAACGTCTGCCAATCGTGCAGCGCATGATCCTTGCTGAGTCCAGCGAAGCCCGCACGGCAGCGCTCAATTTGCTCCTGCCGCATCAGCGCAAAGACTTCGATGGTTTGTTCGAAGCGATGGACGGCTACCCTGTCATCATTCGCTTGATCGACCCGCCTCTTCATGAATTCATGCCCGATGAAGAAAAACTTTTGGAAGAAGTCATCACCATGCGTGTGAAGGGTGAGACCAAAGATCTGGCAGAGAAAGAAAAACTGCTCGAATCGATCAAGGGCATGCACGAATCCAACCCGATGATGGGCTTGCGCGGCGTGCGCTTGAGCATCTCGATGCCCGAGATCGTGGAAATGCAAGTCCGCGCCATCTTCGAAGCTGCTGCCGACTGCACCCTGCGCGGCATCAAGGTCAAGCCGGAGATCATGATCCCGTTGACTGGTACTGTTAAAGAACTCGAATGGATCCAGCCGCGTCTCGAACGAATCGGTAAGACTGTGATGCAGGAAAAGAAGATCAAGTTCGCTTATAAGTTTGGAACGATGATCGAAATTCCGCGTGCCGCTGTTACTGCCGACCATATCGCTACTCAGGCGCAGTTCTTCTCCTTCGGTACCAATGACCTCACGCAAATGACCTTTGGTTATTCCCGTGACGATGCTGAACGCAACTTCCTCATTACCTATGTTCAGGAAGGCATCCTCGTCAAGAATCCGTTCCAGACCCTTGACCGCAATGGTGTGGGTAAGCTAATGCAGCGCGCTATTCTCGAAGGTCGCGCCACCCGCCCCGAACTCGAAGTGGGTATCTGCGGCGAACACGGTGGTGACCCTGAGTCCATTGAATGGTGTCACATCATTGGCAACAACTACGTATCCTGCTCGCCGTTCCGCGTGCCGGTTGCACGTCTTGCCGCGGCGCATGCGGCATTGAAACACCAACCTGCCAAGAAGTCCCCGGCTAAGAAAGTTGTAAAGAAGCCGGTAACTAAAAAGGCAGTCAAGAAAACGGCTAAGAAAGTCACCAAAAAAGGCAAAAAGTAATACTTATCTCAAAATCCCCGCCTGATAAAGGCGGGGATTTTTGTATGTTTATATTAATCTTCATCCCCTCATAAGTGGATACAATGTTAATGAGTACCCACAGTTCGAGAGGAGAAAAAATATGAAAAGCAAGAAGGATTGGTTGTTTACCGGTGTGATTTTGCTCTTGCTTGCACAGGGCTGCAATATGCCTGTGACCCAAACACAGGAACCTGAATCAATATTGCCTCCAATTATTGAAGAAACATCAGAGCCTGTTCCTACTGTTATTGAGCATCAAGATATGCCGATCTCTGCGCCCGAAGCGAAGCCTTATCCGGATGTAACGTCAGTGGATACGGCTTCAGAGAATCGGGCACCTTATGGCGATTCATATGAGAATAATCGCCTAGAACGGCCTTTTACGCAAGACATGATCTACATTCCAGATATGGATATTTCAGCCTTTAGTATTAGTGAAGATGGAGAGTGGTATTTTGTATCGATAGGGCTGGTTGGGAATAATCCAAATAATGCGTCGAATATTCGGTACATGCTGGAGTTGGATACAAATCTTGATAGTTTTGGCGATTTTATGATCGTTGCAGATCCCCCATATTCAGAGTCATGGACAGCAGACAATATCAAGATCTATGCCGATACCAACAAAGACTCAGCAGGCATTTCGCCTGTCAGGTCTGATGCTCCTTTTACCGGGAACGGGTATGACAAATTAATAAGCAGCCCAACAGAAGGAATTGGCGATGACTTCGATATCGCATGGATCCGTATCAATGCTGGTCCGTTTGCCGTAGTTCAATTTGCATTCAAAAAGGCTTTTTCTGGTGATTCTTTCATGTATGCCGTTATGGCTGATGCTGGTTTGAGAGATGTTGCCCGGCTTGATTACGTGGATTATTTCACTGAAAAAGAAGCAGGTTCACCGGTGAGAGACAATCTGTACTATCCATTGAAAGAACTGTATGCAGTGGATAATACTTGTTTACAGGCGTTTGGTTTTTCTCCATCAAGATTTGAACCAAAGATCTGCCCGGATATTGTTCAACCGGAAAATATCATACGTGACCCACGTGGTCCTACATCTCCGGCATGCGAGTTGAATTTTGATACTTGTACAGGTATGGGGTATGCTGGCTTTAACGCCACGACTTGTACCTGTGTACCTATTGGATAATGAATTAAACAAAATGTGAGAATACTCGATTCCCTAACAACCGCCCGCGACGTGTAAGCCTAAAGACCTCTGAATTATCGGAGGTCTTTTTTTCCATCAGACCATTTTTGATAAGTTCCTCAACCTCTTTTGGGAAAGAGTTCAAGAGCCCGCCTCCAAACCTGGACCTGAAGTCTGAGTCAGCGATACCGGCTTGTACCAGCCTTAAGTTGTTGATCATGTAATCGGAGATATCATCACTTTGGGTTTGTTTGTGATGGTTGACAGTGGCGGGAGTGAGGGGGAACGGTAAATTGTTAGATTGGGAATTGGATAATCGGTCGATGTAAGTTTTGATGCGCAACGCATTCGAGTAGCGAAAGCCGCCAGCATAGCCGTGTGCCCCGGCACCGAGACCGAGATAGGAAAGCGAGCGCCAGTATTGGAGATTATGTTCGCAGGCAAAGGATGGTTTCCCATCGTCTATTGTCCGTTGCCCATTGTCTTTCGCCCAATTCGAAATTTCATAATGCACATAATCGTTCTCGGCAAGGTAATCCATTGTCCATTCGTACATATCGGCGGCGAGATCGGGGTCGGGGAGGGGGAGGATGCCTTTGTCTGCCCATCTGCCGAAGGGAGTGCCATGTTCAAGCGTGAGGGCGTAGGCAGAGATGTGTTCAGGTTCTAGTTCCAAGACTCGTTTGACGGTGGTTTGCCATGATGCCAATGTTTGTTCAGGCAGGGCGTAGATGAGGTCGAGATTGAGGTTGTTGAACCCGGCTTTTCGTGCCGTGGACACAGCTTCAATGACCGTGAAAAAATCATGGGAGCGTTCAAGCATGCGCAGTTCTTCTGTGTTGGATGATTGCACACCGAAGCTGATGCGGTTAATGCCTGCCTTGCGAATCGAATCCAGTTTTGCGGGCGAGATCGTGCCGGGGTTGGCTTCGATCGTCACCTCCGCGTCAGCGGAAATGTTGAAGGTGGAGGATAAGGCTGACATAATGGAATCAAATTGAGGTCCGGAAAGAAGCGAAGGAGTCCCACCGCCGAAAAAGATAGTGCTGGTAGATTTGTAAATTGGTGAGTTGGGGAGTTGCGTCCCGATGAATTCAATTTCTTTTATTAGGGCTTCGACATAGGCAGGAATCATCGCCTCCTGCCCGGCGTAGGTGTTGAAGTCGCAGTAGGCGCAGCGATGTTTGCAAAAGGGGATGTGGATGTAAATGGAGGTGTCAGGTGTCATGTGCGAGGTGTCAGGTTTTTGGGTAGACCGATAAGTAATGCGATGGGAGCAAGTAATAGAACCCACATGGCAATGTCGAGACCAGCACGGTCTGCGAGGATGCCGATGAGCAAAGGCAGGGCTTTGGCGAGCGGAGTTGTGACCGCGCCGATCGCCATGATGCTTGCGCTCTGACCGGGCAGGCTTGAGTATAACCGTCCTTGTAGGATGGAGTACCAACCCGTGTTGGAAAGATTGACGAGGATGACAAGAATGATCTTGGGAATGAAACCGGGGATGAGCATGAAACCAATGAAGGTGATGAGATTCAACATGGCGGTGCGACGCAGGAATTGAGCCGTGTCTGTGAGTTTGTCTACATAGGGGATGAAAAGAAAGTCGGTGATGAGACCCATAACCAGCCAGATGGTGACGGCAATGCCTGCTTGTGTTTCATTGACGTTCACAACATCTACAAAGTAGAGGGCAAGGAAACTGAAAAGGACATCGAGCATTAGGTCGGCAAATTCAAGCAGGAGCAGCCAACGCCAAACTTCCTTTCGTTTGAGGGATTGGAATGCGGATTTGAAACCGTCGAAGACTTCGTTGAAGGAAGGGAAGGGTGTGTTCTTTTTATCGGCGGGGAGATAGCGAAAGGCGACAATGAGACTCAGAGCGGAGAGAGAGGCGAGCATGGCGTATGTTCCGCGCCAGCCCAAGCCTAGATAAACGAACAAGCCAAGCAGAAAAGGTCCTGTCACCACGCCGAGCGAACCGGCAAAGGTCCAGCGTGCCATGTTCTGTTCGTGGCGGGACTCATCCGAATCCATGAGATTGGCTTGTGAGAGGCTGACGTAGGCACCGGAAGATGGAAAAAATAGTATGAAGGAAAAAAGAAGAAAGATGAATGAATAACTGGTGCTGGTCATGAAGAGCGAGGCGGTGAAGAGGATGCCTCCGCCGAGGATGAGCAAACGTCGCCGCCATACGTCACCGAGGATGCCAATGAATGGTTCGATGAAGGCTGCGATGATCCCAGGCAGGCTGAGCAATAAGCCGATCTGTGTGTAGCTTAGGTTGAGGTCATCACGGATGAGGGGCCAGGCAGTTTCGCCAACGCCGAAGACAAGTTCGTCGAGGAATTCGATGAGGAGGTAGATGAAATTCATGAAATTTGGACAATGACTAGTGAACGATAGACGATGGTCAGTTCTTCAAGCTCATCCTTGCCACGATGGCAGCGGGGATTTCGCTGAACTTGCCGCCCCAACCAAGTGGAGTGGTCTGTGGCACTTCGGGCGGAAAGGCGCGTTCTTCAAAACCGTCGAGGACGAAGCCGTTTTTAAATCCGAGGTTCAAATAGTATTGCAGCGGACGTTCGAAATTGACCTGTGGTTTGGGCTGGTTGCGGAGCGCAAGTCCGCGCATGGAGTAGGGCGTCATGTAGCGCGAAGTTTTGACGGAGTACATGGTCTTGATCTCGCCTTCATCATCCCGTTCTTCAACGATGTGCATGGACGAGGTGTTATTGAAGCAGGGATGGGTGATGGAGAAGACGAAGGCTCCACCGGGTTTGAGAAGTTTTGGCAGGGACCTGAAAAGCGGTTCGATATTTGCCATGTCAAAAAGCGCCATATTAGAGAGAGCGGAGTCGTATTTGCCTGCGCCGAGTGGACGGAGTTGAGATTCGTCGGTGGCATCTAAAACGTGATATGTGATGTGTGAAGAAATATTGGCGGTTCTTTGTTTTGCGTATTCGATCAGGTTGGCGGAGAAGTCAAAGGCGGTGACTTGATATCCCAGCTCGACGAGACGGCGGGTGGTTAAGCCATTTCCGCAGGCAATGTCTAAGATGTGGCTGCCCGGTTTCGGGTCCAGAAAAGAGGCGAGAACGGGCCAGCACAAAATGTTGAAGAAGTCGTTGCCTTCGTCGCCCATGCGTTTATCCCACACTTCGGCATTCACTTCCCATGCGGTGCGGGTTTCTTCATTAAGTGGATTTGTAGGTTCGGTCATGGTAGCTCCTAAAATGGTGGAGGAAAGCCCTACTATACCGTAATTTTTTAGGGGGTATTTCTGGCATTTCAGAACGAAATGCCGTTTGGATTGTTAAACCAGTAAAATCGAAAAAACTTCCGAGGAGAGGCATATATGGATAAGGAACGAAGACGCGCCCAATGGGGTTGGTACTTGTACGATTTCGGGAATTCTGCATACGCGGCGGTGGTGTTGCTGGCGATCTATTCGGCATATTTCAAAGGCACAGTGGTGGGTGGGGCAGAGGGGTCTCGTTTGTGGGGCATTGCGGTGGGTATTGCGATGTTGGTGAGTGCGATCATATCTCCGATCCTTGCGGTTATTGCAGATCATTCAGCATTCAAAAAGCGTTTTCTTCTCTTCTTTTCTTCGCTTTCATGGGTCTTCACAGGCTTGTTGTTCCTCGTTCACAAAGGCGATATTTTCTTTGGAATGCTTTTCTTTATTTTGGCGGAGATCGGATATCGCTCAGGGCAGGTGTTCTATAACTCCTTGCTAACTGAAGTTGCCGAACCGCATGAGATCGGGCGTGTCTCTGCCAACGGCTGGGCGATCGGTTCAGCGGGCGGTATTTTATGTTTGTTGCTGGTCTTGCCTGCCATCGTACTCATCAAAGGTACCGACTTACCCGTGCGCGGCGCTTTCGTGTTCACGGCGTTGTTCTTCCTTATTTCAGCGTTGCCGGCGTTCATGTGGATCAAAGAGAGCGGTGAGCGCAAACCTTTACCAAATGGAATGAATTATTTTTCATTGGCTTTCTCCCGCCTCGGTCGCACCTTTCGCTCAGTGCGGCATTTCAATGAGTTCCTAAAATTCATCATTGCCTTCTTGATCTTCAATGATGGTATCGTCATGGCACTCGACTTTGCGGCAATCATCGGCGCTGTTCTGTATGGAATGAACCAGACCCAGCTTATTATCCTGATGATCATTGTTCAGGCGGCAAGCGTGGCGGGTGCATATCTTTCCGGTTGGTATGGGGAACGTGCCGGGTTAATGCGCACATTATTCGCTTCCCTTTTGTTGATGATCGCCGCCGTGGTGTGGATGTTCTTCAACACCACGCTGACAGGATTCTTCATCATTGCATCTTTGGCAGGGTTGGCGCTCACCGGTGTGCAAGCGGTCACACGCACAATGGCGGGTGTCTTTGCTCCCAAAGGACAAAGCGCAGAGTTCTTCAGCTTTTTCGCCATTGCAGGCAAGACCTCTTCATTCATTGGACCAACCATTTACGGTTTCCTTGCTACGGGTGTTGCGCTGCGCCTCGAATCACAGGGAATGGAAGTTCTATTGGCTGAGCAGGCGGGTCAACGTGCAGGCATCCTTTCCATTGCTGTCTTTTTGGTCGTTGGTCTGTTCGTACTGCTAAGCGTCAGTGAAAAGCGTGCACGACAGGCTGCCGTTGAATACGCCCCTGCTGATTAATTTATGAGCCAACGGAAATTTACATCAAGCCGGCGCAGGATGATGCGAAGCTTCCTGCACTGGCTATCTCGACCTGCATTTCATCTTGTCTCGCAACTGGAGATCACTGGTGCAGAAAATTTACCCGCATCAGGACCGCTTATTATGGTGGGCAACCACTTTAG
>VFQT010005053.1_pt1 | contig 10370 bp, 9 predicted proteins | sample 3512381 | NCBI WGS metagenome assembly VFQT01 (sample SAMN10412376, study PRJNA504923) | tailings metagenome | isolation source: Relicate 2 Philex TSF3 active mining site | place: Philippines: Tuba, Benguet | collected 2017-08-29 | reverse complement strand
GACCCCTATCGCGGAGAGGCGCCGAAGGCCTTCATCAAGCTGAAGGCGGGTGCCCAGGCGACGGCCGAGGACATCTTCGAGCACCTGGGTCCGAAGCTCTCCAAGATCGAGATGCCATCCCAGATCGAATTCCGGGACGCATTGCCCAAGACGATAATCGGGAAGCTCTCCAAGAAGGAGTTGAAGGAGGAAGAGGCGCAGCGCCAGAAGGCGGGGCACTGAGCCCAGATCAGCTATCCCGCATGCGCGCGAGTTCGGCGATATTCTCGCGATGCATGGCGATTCCCGCCTGGAGTGAGCGCCCGATGAGTTCGGCACGCTCGATGAAGAGCGCCGCGGCTCGAGGCGGGCAAATGTCCCGCGCCGCTTGGCGAAAGATCTCGAGCCAGCGAACGAAATGGGCGCTTTCGATGCCCGGCAACAGCGCATGTGTACGCATGGGAACGCCGTTGAAACGGCGCGTGTGCAGGGTCACCGCCGACCAGAAATCGCAGAGTTTGGAGAGATGCGCGTCCCAGTCGGAGATGGCGCCGTTGAAGATCGGCCCCAGAAACGCATCGGCGCGCACGCGGGCATAAAAGCCATGCACGAGGTCGTGGATCATGTCTTCGGTGATGCCGACCGCAACGCCGGGTGCTTCGTGGGGGCTGTGGCTCACGACGTGCCTTCCTTAAGAGACATTTATGATGCATCTTAATGTCGACGCGGCCTGTGGGCAAGCCGGTGCGGCGCCGTGACATCGGAGGCGACCGGGATGAGAAGGGGCGCGTGCGCTCAAAACGGCAGCACGAGCACACCGCGTGCGCGGGAAACGCAAGGGCACATGTGCCTTTCGCGATCGGAAGCGGTGAGGCAGGCATCCTTGTGGATCACATCGCCTTCGACGAACTCGACCATGCAGGTGCCGCACCCGCCCGTCATGCAGCCCGGTTCTACGGGAAGACCGGCGTCGATGAGGACCTGCAGGGCCGTTTGATCGGAACCGACTGTGAGCGTCGTCTCGCTCCAGACGAGATGGATCTCGAACGGCTCTGTGTCGGAAGCTGGCATGGCGAGTGGAACTTCCCCATTACCGGCCGCACGGTTAGCGCGGCGCGGGGATGCGCGGATCAATCCTATAAGATAACTAGAAAATGAATCTATTGTCCGGGTCCAGAGACGCGCTGTCGCATGCCGCTATACCATCCGGGATGCCGAGGCATCGGAGCCGGGGCGCCGCCAACGTCGAATGGGGGATCGGGGGAGTGCGGCGGGCGTTGGAATGACGAACGCCGCCCGGAGGGCGGCGTTCGCGTGTGATCTTCAGGTGCGGCGGCCGGGTGCGGCCATCCGTCTCGCTCAGCGGCGGTCAACCGCGACGTAGTCGCGCTGGGCGGGGCCGATGTACAGCTGGCGAGGACGGCCGATCTTCTGCTCGGGGTCCTCGATCATCTCCTTCCACTGCGAGATCCAGCCGACGGTGCGCGAAACCGCGAACAGCGGCGTGAACATGGAAACCGGGAAGCCGATCGCGCGCAGAACGATGCCCGAATAGAAGTCGACGTTCGGGTAGAGCTTCTTCTCGATGAAGTAGTCGTCCGAAAGGGCGATGCGCTCCAGCTCCATCGCGATCTGCAGCAGCGGCTCGTCCTTGATGCCGAGGAGGTTCAGAACCTCGTGGCAGGACTTCTGCATGATCTTGGCGCGCGGATCGTAGTTCTTGTACACGCGATGGCCGAAGCCCATCAGGCGCACACCCTCGCTCTTGTCCTTCACCTTTTTGACGAACTCGGGGATGCGGTCGACCGAGCCGATCTCCTCGAGCATGTTCAGCACGGCCTCGTTGGCGCCGCCGTGCGACGGACCCCAGAGGCAAGCGATGCCGGCTGCGATGCAGGCGAACGGGTTGGCGCCGGAAGAGCCCGCCAACCGCACCGTGGACGTGGAGGCGTTCTGCTCGTGGTCGGCGTGCAGGATCATGATCCGGTCGAGTGCCTTGGCGATCGTGGGATTGACCACGTAGGGCTCGCAGGGCACAGCGAAGCACATCTGCAGGAAGTTCGATGCGTAGTCGAGGTCGTTGCGCGGATAGATGAAGGGCTGTCCGACGGAATACTTGTAGGCCATCGCCGCAATCGTCGGGATCTTCGCGATCAGGCGATGCGACGCGATCATCCGGTGCTGCGGATTATTGATGTCGGTGCTGTCATGATAGAAGGCCGAGAGGGCGCCGACCACGCCGCACATGATCGCCATCGGGTGCGCATCGCGGCGGAAGCCCGTGTAGAAGCGCGTCAGCTGCTCGTGCACCATCGTGTGGTTGGTGATGGCGTTGTCGAACTTCTTCAGCTGATCCTTGTTAGGCAGATCGCCGTTCAGCAGCAGATAGCAGACCTCGAGGAAGCTCGAGTGCTCGGCGAGCTGCTCGATCGGGTAGCCGCGATACAGAAGAACGCCTTCTTCACCGTCGATGTAGGTGATTTTGGACGAGCAGTTCGCCGTCGACGTGAAACCGGGATCGTAGGTGAAGCAACCGGTCTCGCGGTAGAGACGCGCCACATCGACAACATCAGGGCCGATCGTGCCGGATCGCACCGGCATCGGAACCTGCTTGTTGTTGATCAGCATGGTTGCAGATCTGCCAGCATCCTTGCTCGCGCCGTTTTGTGCGTTCATTCCGACCGTCCTTCGATCATCCCAGGGGGCATTCGGGTGGCAGGTGGCTTTGGTCGCCTGGCGGCATCCGGCACCCCGACCACGTCTCTAATATATCTATTACTGCAAAGCAGCAATCCAGCGAGAGTGGAAACGCGACGTTCTGCGTACTCATGCCGTCTGATCGTTAAGGCGTGCGATCGCTTCGTCTCGTCCGAGCACCGCCAACACGTCGAATACAGGCGGAGAAACCGTGCGCCCGGTGAGTGCCGCGCGCAGCGGCTGCGCGAGGTTTCCAAGCTTCTGCCCCGTCGTCTCCGCGTGTTGTCGCACGGCCGCCTCCAACGCCGGCGCCGTCCACTCGTTTGCGCCGTCGAGTGTCGCGATCAGGTCCTTCAGAAGCGCTTTGCCCTCGGGGCTCAACACCTTGCGCGCTTTGTCGTCGAGCGGCAGCGGGCGCGTCGCGATGAGGTAGCTCGCGCCATCGACGAGCTCGGGTAGCGTCTTCGCGCGTTCCTTGAGACTCGGGATGGCCATCGCCAGCCTGTCCCAGCCCGCCGCCGCGAATCGCTTCTCGAGCGCCGCGCCATCCGGCGCGTGCGGCAGGAACGAGCGGATGGCGGCCAGCAACTCGCCGTCCGTCGACTGCCGGATGTAGTGGCCGTTGAGATCCGCTAGCTTCTTGAAATCGAATCGCGCGGGCGACTTGCCGACATCCTTCACGTCGAACCAGCCGATGGCCTGCTCGGTGGAGAAGATCTCGTCGTCGCCGTGGGCCCAGCCGAGCCGCACGAGATAGTTGCGCAGGGCGGCCGGCAGGTAGCCCATCGCCCGGTATTCCTCGACGCCTTGCGCGCCGTGGCGCTTCGACAGCTTCGCGCCGTCGGGCCCGTGCACGAGCGGAATATGGGCGAAAGCTGGCAAGTCCCAGCCGAGCGCCTCGTAGACCTGCATCTGGCGGGCGGTATTGGTGAGATGATCGACGCCGCGGATGACGTGCGTAACGCCCATGTCGTGATCGTCCACGACGACCGCGAAATTGTAGGTGGGTGCCCCATCCGAGCGCAAGATGATGAGGTCGTCGAGGTCTTTGTTGGGGAACTCAACGTCGCCCTGGACGAGATCTGCGACCGTGGTCGACCCTTCGCGGCGCGTGCGGAGGCGCACGGACGGTTTCACGCCGGCCGGTGCATCCTTGGGATCGCGGTCGCGCCAGGGGCTTTCGATCACCTGAGAGCGCCCCTCGGCGCGTGCGGCCTCGCGCATCGCCTCCAACTCGGCGGGGGTGAGATAGCAGTTGTAGGCTTTGCCGTTCGCCAGCAACTGTTGAGCCACCTCCCGGTGACGGTCGGCGCGCGAGAACTGGAAGAGCGGATCGCCGTCCCATTCGAGGCCCAGCCATTTCAGGCTCTCGAGAATCGCGTCCACATGCTCCTGTTTGGAACGCTCGCGGTCGGTGTCCTCGATGCGCAGCAGGAATGCGCCGCCGGTATGTTTCGTGTAGAGCCAGTTGAACAGCGCCGTGCGTGCGCCGCCGATGTGCAGCGTGCCCGTGGGCGAGGGCGCGAAACGGGTAACGACCTTGCGGCCGCCGTTGGCAGCTTTGGACATTTCTCTCTTCATACAGATAGATTGATGCCGGGATCGATTGGTGGCCCGTGTATCACAACCCCGCCGGCGTCGTAAGCCCAAGGCGACCGGCTGCGGACGTGTCGCCGTGCGGGGATCGGGAGCGCGCCATCGCGTGCGGAGAAATCAATGCTGGGTCGCTTCGGTCGCGGTGCCGTCGAGCAGTTGGAGGCCGACCAGGATCGGTGGTTCCTCTGGGTGCCGGTCCTGGTGGGAACCGGCATCGCCCTCTATCTCACTGCGAGTTTCGAGCCAAGCTGGACCCTGACCGCTGCCCTGCTGGCGGGCGCGGCGGTCCTTGCCGGGCTGTGGCGAGGGGGGCTCGCGGCGTATCTGGTCACGAGCGCACTCATTGCGACGACGTCGGGTTTTGCCGCTGCCAAGGTGCGGACGTGGAGCGTGGCGGCTCCGGTCCTGGCCGTCGAAAGCCGCTCCCCGCTGACCGTGACGGGATGGGTGGAGCAGGCGGAGCCTCGGGCCGGCGGCGGGAGCCGTGTGACCGTTCGGGTGGCAGAGATCGCCGGGCTTGTCCGGCAAGCGACCCCTTACCGGGTGCGCGTGCGCCTGATGTCGCGCGGGCAGCCGATCCGGGCCGGTAGCGCGATCAAGGTCGAGGCGAAGTTGACGCCGCCACCGGGGCCGGTCCTTCCTGGTGCCTTCGACTTCTCGCGCAACGCGTGGTTTCAGGCGCTCGGCGCGGTCGGATATGCGCGGGCGCCGCCCGAGCCCGTCGAAATCGGAGCACCCATGCCGTGGGATCTGCGAGTGCGCATCCCCATCGAGCGGCTCCGTCAGACGATCGGCGCGCGCATCTCGGCCGCCCTGCCGGGAGAAACCGGCGCCATCGCGACGGCCCTGATCACGGGCGAGCGCGGCGGCATTTCCGAGGCCACGAACACTGCCTTTCGCGATTCCGGCCTGCTGCACATCCTCTCGATCTCGGGGCTGCACATGGCGATCATGGCAGGCGCAGTGTTCGTGTCGCTGCGCTTCCTGCTGGCGCTGTGGCCGCGCTTGGCTCTCGACTATCCCATCAAGAAATGGGCGGCCTCGGGAGCGGCGCTGGCAGCGTTGGGCTACCTGCTGATCTCGGGCATCTCCTATCCGCCGATCCGCTCCTATCTCATGATCAGCATCATGCTGCTGGCGATCCTCCTGGACAGACCGGCCCTGGCGCTTCGCAACGTCGCTCTCGCCGCCCTCGGAATCATGCTGGCGATGCCCGAAAGCCTCGTGGATGCCGGCTTCCAGATGTCGTTCGCCGCTGTGACGGCGCTCGTTTCCGCCTACGAGGTGCTCCATCGTCGGCAGGCTGCGCGTGCGGGACAGCGGGAGGCCGCGCGCAGCCTGCTGGCGACCGGCGCGCTGTTCTTCGGCGGCATCGTCGCGTCGACAGTCATCGCCAGTCTCGCGGTGGCGCCCTTCGCAGCCTACCATTTTCACAAGAGCCAGCAATACGCGGTGCTCGCCAATCTGATCGCCATCCCGCTGTGCAACATCGTGGTGATGCCTGCGGCGCTCGCGTCGCTGATCGCCATGCCGTTCGGGCTGGAAGCGTGGCCGCTCGCGGTCATGGGGCTGGGCATCGAGGGTATGGTGCTGTGCGCGCGCACAGTGGCGGCGCTGCCCGGCGCCGTGGGGCGCATCCCGGAGATGTCGACGGCGGCCTTCCTGACGATCGTGTTGGGTGGATTGTGGCTGACGCTTTGGCGCAGCCGGTGGCGCTGGGCCGGACTGCTGCCGGTTCTCGCCGGCGTCGTGTTATTGCCGATGCGCGATGCACCCGACGTGATCGTCGCGCGGGATGGCACCGTTGCGGTGCGTGGACGCGACGGTCTGCTGTCGGCGAGCACGCAGCGTCGCGGCAGCTTCGACCTGTCGCGGATTCTGGAGCATGACGGTGATTCACGTGCCGCGAGCGAAGTTGCCACGGCCAAGGCGTTCCGTTGTGACTGGATGGGATGCGTTGCGCGCGTGCGCGGTCACACGGTCAGCCTTGTCACGGATCCCGCCGCATTGCCCGACGATTGTGTTCGGGCGGCGGTGATGATCCTCCGCGTGCCGCGGCTTGGCATGCGGGACGTCGCGGCGCGCTGTACCGGACCCGGCGCGATGGTCGACGAGGCCGCCTTGCGTGCCGAGGGGGCGCATCTGTTCTGGCTCACCCCAGTGGATGGAGCGGCTAAGGCGGCCCCGCCGCAGGCGCATGTCGCAGACCGGACTTCGCACCGACTGGGACGGGACGTATCGCCGCCGGCCGCCTCGCAAGATGCACCCGCCGCGGAATTCCGTCCGCTTTCGGGCGCCCCCGAGGCTTCATTCGGCGGCGGGGTGGCGACCTCTTCCGGAGCGACCGCCATCCGGCGTCGCGCAACGGCGCGCTGGCACAACCGCCCCTGGTCGAACGACCGGCAGCCAGGCACGGACGGACCGGAACGTGGCGCCGTGCCCGCCCGACCGCCTCAATAGCGGCGGATCAATCCGACGAGGCGTCCCTGGATCTCGACCTGATCGGGGCCGTAGATGCGTGTTTCGTAGGCCGGATTGGCAGCTTCGAGCGCAATAGCCCCGCCCTTCTTGCGCAAGCGCTTGAGCGTGGCTTCCTCGTGCTCGACCAGGGCCACGATGATGTCGCCGTTGTCGGCCGTGCTCGAACGGCGGATGATGACGATATCACCGTCGTTGATCCCCGCTTCGATCATCGAGTCGCCCTTTACTTCGAGAGCGAAGTGCTCGCCCGAGCCGATGAGATCCGGGGGGCAGACGATGTCGTGGCTCGGGTTCTGGATGGCGCTGATCGGCACGCCCGCGGCGATACGGCCCATGATCGGCACGGGGATGCCCTGTCCGACCGTGCCGTAGCTCTGGGGCGCCGGTGCCAGTTGCTGTGGTGCTGGCCGTGTGGGGCGGCCTTGAATGACCGTAGGGGAAAACGTCGATTGTCGCGGCGGCGTCGTATCCGCGATCGCGTCCGGTAGCTTGATGATTTCCAAGGCGCGGGCGCGATGCGGCAGGCGGCGGATGAAACCGCGTTCCTCCAGCGCCGTGATGAGGCGGTGGATGCCCGACTTGGAGCGCAGATCGAGCGCTTCTTTCATTTCGTCGAACGACGGGGGCACCCCTGTCTCCTGCACCCGATTGTGGATGAACAACAGGAGCTCTTTCTGTTTCGAGGTGAGCATCGGCTCTCCTTGTCTAGCGCCGCCTGGCAAAGCCAACTGCCAACGCGATGGTTGCTTGCACCGGCGGCAGCGCATAACGCGCACAAATCAAGAACTCCATAGATGTTCTTGGCATGTTCCGCAAGTGTTTTTACAACTGAACGATCAGGAGAACGGATTTCCGCGGATCGGTCTCAGAAATCGAGCATGAGGACCGGGACGGCGGCGCCGGCAGGAAGCGCGGGGGCCTTGATGGGCCGGACGATCAGGCAGTCGGCTTGGGCGAGTGGGGTCAGCAGGGAGGAATCCTGGGAGCGGACCGGGGTCACCTCGAGTGTTCCGTCGGCTCCGCGCGCGGAGATCGCGCGCATGTAGTGTGCGCGGGGACCGTTCGCCTCCAAGGCGACGGCTGCACGGGCCGTGAGTGTGCGCTGCGGTTCGGGCTCGAGCCCGAGAAGGGCACGCAGCAGCGGCAGCACGAAGAGGCGCGTGCAGATCAGAGACGACACGGGATTTCCGGGTAGGCCCAGGACGCGCTGGGCACCGAGCCTGCCGAACATCAGCGGCTTTCCCGGCCGCATGGCGATCTTCCAGAAATCCAGCGCCATGCCGCGCGATTGCAATACGGGTGCTACGAGGTCGTGATCACCGACGCTCGCACCGCCGATGGTGACGAGGATGTCCGCATCGGCTGCCATCTCGATGTGCGCGCTCAGGCTCTCGCGCGTATCGCGTGCGATTCCCAGCAGCAATGGCGTGCCGCCGGCGGCCTCCACCATCGCGGCGATGCCCAGGTTGTTGGAGCAGACGATCTGGTCCTGGGCAGGCGTGGTGCCGGGCGTGACGAGTTCGTCGCCCGTGGCCAGGATCGCGACCATGGGCTTGTGCCGCACGGTCAGCATGCCATGTCCCATGGCAGCCGCGAGCGTCACGTCCCGTGCCGAGAGGCGTCGGCCGGCAGGCAGGATTTCCTGTCCGGCGGTGAAGTCGAAGCCTTCGAGGCGCACGTATTCGGGATCCGGCCGTGCGGTGGCGATGGTAATCGTATCGCCGTCGCGAACCACGTCCTCCTGGATGATGATGCCGTCCGTGCCTTCGGGGAGCGGTGCACCGGTGAAGATGCGGACGGTTTCTCCCGGGGCGACCGGTTTGCGGAAACCGTGGCCCGCGGCAGCCTCTCCGATGACGCGCAACGTTGCGGGCAAGGACCGGACGTCCGCCGACCGCACCGCGTAGCCGTCCATGGCGGAGGCGTTGAAGGGTGGCTGTGTGAGCTTGGCGGCGAGGGCGGCGGCGAGGATGCGGCCGGTCGCCTGCTGCAGCGGTACCTCCTCGGTGCGTCCGAGATCGCCGGCATCGGCCAGGACGCGACACAGCGCCTCCTCGACCGTAAGGGCGGGGGCGGATGCGTTCATGGCTTTGCCTCACCGGGCTCGGCCTTGTAGTGCCCCGAGCGGCCGCCGGTTTTCTCGACGAGCCGGATCCCCTCGATGCGCATGGCCCGGTCCACGGCCTTCAACATGTCATAGATCGTCAGGCAGGCGACCGACACGGCCGTCAGCGCCTCCATCTCGACGCCGGTCTGACCGCCAACCTTGACCGTGGCTGTGACGGTCACGCCGTGCGGTGCGCTGGTCGGGACGAGTTCCACGGTGACTTTGGTGAGCAGCAATGGATGGCACAGCGGGATCAACTCGTGCGTCCGCTTGGCCGCCATGATGCCGGCGATCCGTGCCGTAGCGAGCACGTCGCCTTTCTTTGCCACCCCGCTCTCGATCAGGGCCAGCGTCTCCGGCAGCATAGCGACGAAGCCCTCGGCCACGGCGCTACGCTGGGTGACGGCCTTCTCGGATACGTCCACCATATGCGCTTCGCCCTGCGCGTTGAGGTGCGTGAGGCCGCTCATGCCGAACCGCCCTGAAGCAGTGTGTGCGTCGCCGCAGCGACATCCGACTGGCGCATCAGGCTTTCGCCGACGAGGAACGTGCGCACGCCGACGGCCGCCAGCCTGTCGAGATCGGAACGGGTCGCAATTCCGCTTTCGCCGACGACGATGCGGTCCTTGGGCACGCGTGGAGCCAGGCGCTCCGTGGTCGCCAGGGTCGTTTCGAAAGTGCGGAGGTTGCGGTTGTTGATGCCGATGAGGCGCACCGGCAGATGCAGGGCGCGGTCGAGTTCACGCTCGTCGTGCACTTCGGCGATCGCATCCATGCCCCATGCGCGCGCGCATTCGGCGAGGGCCATCGCCGTGGCATCGTCGATCTGCGCCATGATGATGAGGATGCAGTCGGCGCCCCATGCGCGCGCTTCGGCCACCTGGTAGGTGTCGAGCATGAAGTCCTTGCGCAGGACGGGGAGTTCGCAAGCCCCGCGCGCCTTCGTCAGGAACTCGGGCGCACCCTGGAACGAGGGGGTGTCGGTGAGCACGGAGAGGCACGTGGCGCCGCCCGTTTCGTAAGCCTTGGCGAGCGCGGGAGGATCGAAGTCGGCGCGAATGAGGCCCTTCGACGGGCTGGCCTTCTTGATCTCGGCGATCAATGCGTATCCTGACGCGATCCGCGCCTCGATGGCGCCGGCGAACGCGCGGACGGGAGGGGCGGCACGCGCGGCTTCCTCGATCGCGGACTGAGGGCGCTGGGCCTTGGCCTCGGCGATCTCTGCGAGCTTGTAGCGCGTGATCTTGGCGAGAATGTCGGGTGTGTCGGTCATGGGCGAGATATACGACGGTGGTGAACGGAATGCCACGGCGCGTTTGCGCCGCAGCCCGCTTCGAGATGAGGGCGCCCTTGCACGATGGGCCATGTTCTCGGCGTGGCGCATACCTATATCATGGGGCAGGTGCAAGTCGTGGCGCGACCCTTGGTCTGGCCTCGCTGATACAACGCAGGAGCGTTACCGCATGAAGATCGGAGCCATGTCACGCGCCCTGTGGGTGGTGTTCGGGCT
>VFQT010005052.1_pt1 | contig 10370 bp, 4 predicted proteins | sample 3512381 | NCBI WGS metagenome assembly VFQT01 (sample SAMN10412376, study PRJNA504923) | tailings metagenome | isolation source: Relicate 2 Philex TSF3 active mining site | place: Philippines: Tuba, Benguet | collected 2017-08-29 | reverse complement strand
AAGCGTTGATGCTGTCGCGTCGCATGGACGAACTCGAAGCGCGCATCGACGAACTCGCCGCCGAGGAACAGCTTGCGGCGATGCGGCCCGAACTCGATGGTCTTGCGGTGATGACGCTGCTCGACATCAAGCCCGGCCGCGACGTCGGTCGCGCGCTCGACTTCCTCATGGAGATTCGTCTCGAAGAGGGTCTCCTCGGCGAGGAAGAAGTCACCCGTCGCCTGCGCGACTGGTGGTCGGCGCAGCAGGCCTAGCGACTAGTTGCCGAGTTTGCGCGCGCGGACCGCAAGCGTGCACGGCACCACCGCACGCGGCTTGCTATTGGCGTACAACTCGTAGAGCACGTCGATCGCGAAGTTCGAGCGCTGCAACGACATGCACAGATCGCCGATCGTGAGGTTGGTCGCGGTGCCGTAGCGACGACGTGCAATGGGTTCGTCACCGTCGAACATCGCGTGCGCCGGATGCTCCAACACGGCAACGAAGGCAGCTTCGGGCTTCAGCACGCGGTGGGCCTGGCGCAAGAGGCGGTCGACATCGTCGACCCCGGTCAGTCGTTCGACGCACAGCACCAGATCGAGCGATGAACTGGTGGCGAACCCCAACTGGAACAGTTCGGCGTGCTGGAACTCGACGCGCACCCCGGCCGACTCGACGACGCGTCGTGCAGCAGCGATGCGGTCGAGTGAATTGTCGACGGCAATGACCCGCGCGCCCGCCTGGGCAAGAGCGGCGCAGTTTGGTGGACCGGGCGGCAGGCCGAGTTCGAGCACGCGTTTGCCGCGCACGTCACCCACGAGGCGCAGGTCACGTTCGCCGGCAATGTCGTCTCCGAACCACACGTCAACCACGACTCAAGTGTGCCAAGCGCGACGTTCCCAACGGGGGATCATCCGTGGCTAGCCTTCCGCCATGTCGTTCAGTGCAGGCTCGTTGCGCGGCGGAGGCGCCGTCGACCATCGCCTTGCGCGTCAACACCTGATCAACGAATACCGACGAGGTCGTCTGCGTCAAGACCAGGTCTGTGATGCACATCCCGAGCTTCTTCGCGCTGCGCGCAACTTCGGCGAGGAAACGAAAACGACGTGCCCCATCTGCACCGAGGACAAACTCGTTCTCGTCACCTATGTCTTTGGTCCGCATCTGCCGTCGCACGGGCGTTGCGTGACGCAGCGCAGCGAAATGGCCCAGATCCAACGCCGCGCGAACACTTCCACGGGCGAATACACCGCTTATGTCGTCGAGGCCTGCCGCACCTGCAAGTGGCACCACCTCTTGCGCGCCGTACCCATTGTCGGTCGCGCCCGCCGCAGCGCCTGAGTTGTCGTAGGGTCTGGCACGGCATCGGGGGATGCCGCAATCAGGGGAGCCAACGATGGGTGTCGAGGCAAAGGGTTACGTGAAGTCCGGTTTCGAGGGCGTGCGCGACGCGTTCCTTGCGAACTTCGCCGATGGTGAAAGCGAACTCGGCGCGTCGGTCGCCGTGATTCACAACGGCGAGATGGTTGTCGACATCTGGGGCGGACACGCCGACGAGGAACGCACTCGCCCGTGGGACAAGGACACGATCGTCAACGTGTGGTCGACCACGAAGACGATGATGTTTCTGACGATGTTCGAACTCGCCGACCGCGGTGTGATCAGTTTCGACGACCCGGTGGCGAAGTACTGGCCCGAGTTTGCGGCCAACGGAAAATCGAACGTGCTTGTGCGCCACATCATGTCGCACACGGCCGGGCTGTCGGGTTGGGACCAGCCGATGACCCTCGACGACTTTGCCGATTTCGATCGTTGCGCCGCCGGCCTCGCCGCGCAAGCGCCATGGTGGGAACCGGGCACGTTGAGCGGCTACCACGCGATCTCACAGGGCTATCTGATCGGCGAAGTCGTGCGCAGGGTGACCGGCATGACGCTCGGCAACTATTTCCGAACGACGTTCGTCGAACCCTTGGGCGCCGACTTCCACATCGGCACGCCACCGGAATGCGATTCGCGCATCTCGCTGAACGTTCCGCCGCCACCGCTCGTCATCGAGGGAGTCGACCCGGACAGCATCTCCATGCGAACGTTCACCAATCCGATCATGGATGCGCGGGTCGCGTGGACCGAGCCGTGGCGTCGTTGCGAGAGCGCGGCAGCCAACGGACACGGCAATGCGCGCTCCGTCGCGCTTCTGCAGTCGATCGTCTCGCATCGAGGTGAAGCGGGCGGCAAGCGGTTCTTCTCGTCCGCGGCAACCGACCGCCTCTTCGATGTTCAAGCCGAGGGCGTCGACCTCGTTCTCAACCAGCCCGTGAAGTTGGGCATGGGCTACGGCCTCAACTCCGAATACTCACCAATCAGCCCGAACGCGCATGCATGTTGGTGGGGTGGTTGGGGTGGCTCGCTCGTCGTCAACGATCTCGACGCGAACCTGACCTACGCCTACATGATGAACAAGATGGCGGTGCAGTTGGTCGGCGACCTGCGCGCGGCCGGACCGTTGATGGCGACCTACGCAGCGATCGCGGCTTAGGCGACGCGCGGGCGCGAACGCCGAATCATCAGCAAGAGCGTCGCGCCGAGGGCGACAAGAATCAGCGACCACGCGACCGGCGCCCATGGATCGGCACCGGTGACCGGAACCGTCGTACGCGTAGCTGAGATTCCAAACGCAAGGTTGACCTCGGTACCCGCGGTGTTGAGCGACTCGACCTGGATGGTGTGTTGTCCGACGGAAAGGTTCGCGGGCAGCACGAACGTCTTGCGCAGTGCCCCGTCGTCGTCGATGGTGGCGTAACCCAAGAGCGTCGGAGTCGACATCAACCACACCGTTGCCCGAGCGCCGGGCTTCAGACCCTTGCCCGTGATGAGAACGCGTCCCGGAATTTCGACAACGAGTTGCCCGCTCGCGTTCGTGTAGACGTTCGATCCCGGTGCGCCGGCCAGGACGATTGCAGTCTTGCCGAGACTTGCCGACACCTTGCCGTCGCGAACCGCCGTGCGCGGGGCGACCTTCGTGCCGTCAGCAGCAATCGCGACGGCGGTGCCCGACTTCGGCTTTGCGGTCGTGCCCGCGGTTGTCTTCTTCGGTGTTGTTCGAGCCGCTGGAGCCGTCGGGACTTCGGGGACTGCTGGCGCTTCGACCGCTGCGGCTGCAACAGCGGGCGCCGTGTACGTCTCGAGCGCCGAATCGCCTGCTCCAACGCGATTCACCGCTTTGACCATCACCGAGTACTTCGTGCCCGCAACGAGATTTGTTGCATCGCACGAGCCTGCTCGCGTTGTCGTCGAGATGTTGATGGTGCCACACGTGATGGAGTTGTCGATGGTCACTGTGTACGAGGTGACCGCCGCACCGCCATCGCGCAACGGTTCGGCCCAGGCGATACGAATCGTTCCGGTTCCGGTAGACGCGATGGTCAGATCGCGTGGTGCCGACGGAGTCGTCACGGGCACGGCCGACATCTCACCCGTGTTACCCACGACCGCTGTCGCGTTTGCAGTTGTGATCGTGACGATCTGCACTTCGTATTCGACGCCGTTGGCCAGACCCGTGAAGGTGTGGCTGACCGTTGAAAGCGAGGTGATCGTGGCGGATGCGGTCGTCGACCAGTCCTGGCCCTTCACGCGGATGCGCAACTGGTACTCGACGAACGTGCCACCACCGAGGGTCTCGGGTTCGGTCCAGGTCACCGCAAGCGAACTCGGCCCGGGCACGGCGGCGATCGCCGTTGGCGCGGTTGCCTTGCTGACGGGTGTCGCCGCGGGCGACGCATTCGATGCCGGTCCCAAACCGGCGACGTTCCGTGCAGCGACCGTGGCGGTGTATTCGGAGCCGTTTGTCAAACCCTCGATCGTGCACGGCGAGGTCGTGCACGTGTCGAATGTGGTTGCGGTGCCACCGGTCGGGGTGACGACGACGCGGTAGCCGACGATCGTTGCACCACCCGTGAACGACGGTGCGGTGAAGCCGATGGTGAGCGACGCATTGGCCGCAGAGATCGACGTGATGCTGGGAGCGGTCGGAAGTGACGCACGGATGTCGAATTTGCGCGTCACGTCGCTGGCTGCCGCCCAGGTCGTGTTGCCGGCCTGTGACGCCTTGATGGTGCACTCACCGACGGCGACGATCGAGACGATGTCACCGGTGACCGTGCAGACGGTCGTCGTCTCCGACACCACCGTTACCGCCAGATTCGACGAGGCCGAGATGCCCAACGGCATGTCGGCGTCGCCGAAGTCCATGTCGGCGGGTTGGGCGAAGGTGATGTTTTGGTTGCGCTGGCCGACCGAGATCACCTGTGTGACCCGCGTTGCGGCTTCGTAACTGCCGTTGCCCGCCTGGTCGGCGGCGACTTCGCAACGTCCGCTCGCAACGAACGACACGACACCGGCTGACAGCGTGCACACCGCCGGCGAACCGGCGACCACAGAGAACGACACCGAAAGCGACGCCGTCGACGTTGCTGTCAGGGTGTAGGTGCCGCCCGCAACAGGGGTTGTCGGCACGGTGCTGGTGAAGGCCACCGACTGAGTTGCCTTCGCCACCGTGATCGTCTTGTCGGTTGCGTTCACGGCGCTGTAGCGGTCGTCGGCCGCCTTCGTGGCGCGGACCACGCACGTTCCTGCCGATCCGAAAGACACGACACCGTAGGTGATCGTGCATTGCGCAGTCCCCGCACCACCGACCAAGGCATACGAAACGGTGCCGCTGCCGCTACCACCAGTCGTTCCGAGAGTCACCGTGTCGCCGTAAGTCACCGACGTCGATGCGACGAGCGTCAATGCCGATTGCGCTGCGGTCGCAACGGTGAACGACCGGGTCACCGAAGTTGCGGGGTTCCAGCCCGAGTTGCCGGCCTGCGCAGCCGTCAGGTTGCACGTACCTGCCTTCAGGACCGACACCACTGCGCCGGTCAAGTTGCCGACCGGTGTTGAATCACCCGTCACCGTGCACACGGTCGGCGTGTCGGTGGAGAATGCAACCAATAGACCCGACGTTGCCGTCGCCTGAACGGTGAAGTCGGCGTCGCCGTACGTCTTGTTGCCCGAGTATGTGAACGTCAAAGTTTGGTTGGCCTTGGCGATGCTGAACTCGAGCGATTCGGTGGTGTAGTAGCCGTCGGCGTCCGTCACCCGCACGATGGCCGTGTAGTCACCCGAAACAGTCGGTGTTCCGGTCACGGCTCCCGACGTCGAGTTGATTGACACGCCCGAGGGCAGTCCCGTCGCGGAGTACGCAAGGGGAGTTGCGCGGCCGTATCCGGTCACCGAACCCGAATAGGCGCTGTGAGCTGTTCCGTTGCCGAGCGACGTCGCACTGAAGTACACCGGCACCGCGTAGCGCACGAAAACGAAACCGGATCCACCAGCGCCACCCGACGACGTGTTGTATCCGCCGCCGCCGCCGTGGCCGGTGTTCGCCGACGCGCCCTGCGAGTTCGTCCCGCCTGCCGAACCACGCTGTGCATTCGAAAGTGTCGGGCCGGTTCCGCCGCAGCCGCCGGTGCCGCCATTCGTCAAAGCGCCACCACCCCCGCCGCCGCCGTAACAGACGCTCGAACCGGTGAGCGCGGACGTTGTTCCATTCGAGCCGTTGTTGCCCGATGCGGCTGAAAGACCCGCGCCGCCCGCGCCGCCACCGCCACTTGCCGCACCACCTGCACCGACCGAGCCCGCAGTGCCCGCGGGTGTCGACCCTGCCGCCCCGCCAACCGCGGTCACCGAACCGAATGATGAAGCTTCACCTGCTGCCGCGTTGATGATGGTTGAACTGCTGAATCGGCCGACACCACCGCGGCCGCCGTTTCCGACGACGACTGCGACCAAACTCCCCGACGTCAGGCTGATGTCAAGCTGTTCGTTCACGCCTCCACCTGCGCCGCCGCCGCCGTACGTCGCGGTGCTGCCCGACGAACTACCACCCGGGGCACCGCCTCCGCCTCCGCCCACCACCAGAGCATCGGCGCGGTCGACATTGCGCGGGACAACCCATGAAGAGGTGCCAACGTCGGTAAACGTTGCGGAACGGGTGATGTGCGTCCACTTCGTCACAGTTGATGACCATGCTCCGGCCGCCGCGACGTTCAGCCCACGAACACGCACGTCGTATTGGGTATCGCTCGTGAGGCCCGTAATTGTTGCAGTCGTGCCCGTGCCGACTCCGTCGGTGAATGTCGTCCACGAGCCGCTACCGGCCGTTGCGTACTGAATTTCGTAGTCGGTGACGGGTGCGCTGACGGCAGTCCAGCTGAGGCTGAGACGGCCCGGTCCGCGCGGTGTGGCGGTCAAGCCCGACACGCCACCCGGAGTCGCTGTCGCCACCGTGATCGACTCGGTGTCGTTCGAACCCAGCGACGCGGAATCGGGTGTGTACGTGGCAACCACCGAGTAGGTGGCGGCACTCGGCGGCGTCCAGCTGCAGGTGGCGACGCCCGACGACACGGCGACCGCCGTGCAGCCGCTGATCGCCGAGCCACCCGCGGTGAATCCCACCGTGCCGCCGGAAGGCGCCGGCGAAACCGTTGCAGTCAGGGTCACAACCTGTCCTTCGGTCGGTGAGGCCGAATTGGTGAGTGCGGTCGTGGTCGCAACGTAAGGAGCCACCCCGGTCGAGGCACTGGACGGGACTTCGTTCGTGACACTCGTCAGATCGGTGAGGATGCGGAAGTAGTAGTTGGTTCCACCGGTCAGGCCCGTCACCGTCGCGGAGGTCGATGTTCCGGTGACCGAGGCTGACGTCGTTGCAGCCGACCAAGTTGTTCCGTCCGTCGACTGCTGCAGAGTCTGCGCAGCTGGTGTGTCGTCGCTCGCCCGCGTCCACGACACCGAAAGCGAGGTTGACGATGATGCGACCTTCGCACCAGAGACGCTCGTGGCCTGAAGTCCGGGTGTTTCAATGCCATACAAACGATTCAGGTACAACTCGTTCTGACGCAGCTGCGTCGTTGTCAGCGTCGAGTCGTAGACGAGGATGTCAGCAACTTCCCAGTCGGAGTATTCGGCATATGACGCATTGTTGATGGCGAGTCGCGGAGCATCGCTGTACTGATAGCCATTGTTGCCAACCGTACGGTCGACGCCCTGACTGCGGTACTTCGCATTTGCGCTCGCAGTCTTTTGGTGGTCACTGGAGAGCACCCAGTCGGAACCATGGACCGAGGCGATGCTCTGCGTGATCCAATTCAAATGACTCGGGTTCGGCCCGTGGTACGCGACACCAGACAACCCACCCCAGAAGCCCGAAAGCCAATTGACTGCGTCGGGCGAGGAGAATATTCGTTGTTTTTGTTCTGCTCCTGTCGCATAGCGACCGATGGTGTGCAACGTGTAGCCAGTCGGCAGGACGGTTGTCGGGAAAAGAATCGACTCGGTTGCGACCGACGTGCTGCTGGCACCGCCCGACAACACGGGGAAGGCGACCGAGTTGCCGTTGCCCGTCGCGCCCGACATTGTCACCACCGGCGAGCCGGTAATGGTGCCGGTCACCGAGTTGACGTGACGACCGTTTCCCGACGAGTCGGCCCACACTTTGTTCGTTGCGTCGTAGTCGCCCGCGCGGTAGCGCGCGAAAAGGCCGGTATTCGGAAGTTCATCTTCCGCACTGACGGCCCAGCGCACGATGACGGTGCCCGATGCGCCAGCACGACCGTTGCCGTTTGCTCCGCCGTACGTGTGCTGACCGCCACCGCCGGACCCTGCTGTCGGGTCGCCGCTCGCGCTGTAGCCGTTGCCACGGCCTCCGGCGCCAACACTCAATTGCGAACCGGTGATTGACACGGTCAGGGGATGACCAGGTGCCGTTGGATGCTGCCCCGCAACCACGTAAGACGGGGATCCGGCTCCACCGCCCGAACCAGCCCAGCCGTAGCAGCCGCGGTACGACGCGTCGTTGCCCTGTGTTGCGGTACCCGCGCCGCCTGCCATGCCGATGTCAAGAGTTGCGCACGCCGCGGACCCGGAACCGGTCGAATTGCCTGGAGATCCCGAGCCACCACCACCGCCGGAACCGCCATTCGCGCCCGCGTATCCCTCCCGTCCGCCGCCACCACCGCCAATCGCGGCGAGCGATCCAAGAACAGAGTTCGCGCCGTTCGGGGCATTCGTGTTGGCGGTCGTGCCACCGGCGCCTCCCTTGCCGACTGCGACTGTCATCTCGGAGCCAGCCGTGACCGCAATTGTGTCGTAGATGACACCACCACCGCCGCCGCCACCGCCGACCTCATAGGTGGCGTTGCTCGAGTACGCGGCACCGCCACCGCCGGCAACGACGAGGACATCAGCTGTTGTCACACCGGCAGGCACCGTCCACGTGGTGCCGCACGTTGCGTCTCCGTTGAATGTTCCGTCGGCGCTGTTCGTGTCGGGCGTTGTGTAGCGGATGTACCGGTACGCGATGCCGCCGATCGTCACATCGGTTGGCCCCGATGCGGTGCACGTCGTTGTCGAATACGCAATGATCACGACACCCGACCCGCCGGTGCCACCGGTGCTGTCGACGGTGAACGACGAACTCGAGTTGCCGTCATATTGCGCCGCTGAACCGCCTCCGCCTCCGCCCGTGTTCGGAGCGCCGGATTCGGCAACGATGTCGCCGGTGACATGGTTGGCTTGAGTGGGAACCGACCCGTCACCGCCACCGCCGAGGCCACCCTGTCCGGGTGTGCCAGATACCCACGGGTTCGAGTTCGTGACGCCGTGGGCAGAACCGCCGCCGCCACCGCCGTAATAGGTGGCTGTGCCGGTGATCGACGACGACACGCCGATACCTCCGTTGCCGCTCACCGAACTGCTCGCGTTGGGTTGAACTCCGTTGCCACCGACTCCACCGGCGCCACCGCCACCACCTGTTGCATGCGGTTGGAGAAAGGCACCGGTGCTACCGCCGGCGTATCCCTGACCTGCGGTGCCGGCTCCACCCGTTGTGTGGGTGCAACAACCATTGCCGCCGCCGCCCGAGGCGACCGTTCCCGAGCCGCCGCCCGGTCCCCATGCGAACGCTCCACCCGCACCGCCACCGAGTGATGTCACCGATGAGAAGACCGACGATTGTCCGTTCGTTGCAGCGATCGCGCCGTCGTTCGGACCCATTGTCTTGCCCGGTCGGCCGCCCATGCCGATCTTTACTGTGGCAACCGAACCGCTGGTAACCGCGAGCGACCCCGACGACTGCACACCACCGGCGCCACCACCTCCGCCAACGTGCGAGCCACCACCACCGCCGCCACCGACAACCAATGACTCGACGGTCGTCACGCCGTAAGGGACGGTCCATCCACCCGCGGCGGTGATGTAGGAACGCTTGAAGGTGCGAACGGTCATGCCGGCGCGAGATGACGTATCGGCAGCCGCGAGTTCGGTGAACGACGGCGCGTTGTACAGCGTGAGTGCGCCATTCGCGTTCGATGTCGAACCACCTGCAAGGTCGACGGTTGTTCCACCGCTTTGGTTGAAGTCGTAATACGCCAGCAGATTTGCGTGACTCGCCACGCGCGAGTGCATGTTCGTTTCAATTTCACTTTGCGTGCGCTGCGCATTCCACACACGAACTTCATCGATCATTCCGGGGAACTCCTCGGAGTAGGTGCCCCATTGGCGTCCGACGCGGAATCCAACCGGCGTGCCGCCGCTACCTCCTGGGTACACATTGAAGGCATTGGCCGTCGAAGCCACTTCGTAGCCGTCGGCATACAAAACCGCGGCTGCGCTGGTTGGCCCGGCCCACGTCAATGCGAGATGAACCCACTGCCCGATCGGCAACTTGTAGTTGGTATCCCACGAGTTTCCGGCGCGCAATCGCATGTCCGAATACGTCGCAAGAAAGAACCCGTTGCCCGCCGAGACGATTGTTCCTTGCCGTGCCGTTGCATCGAAATACACCCAGGCTTCAACCGATCCGGCGCCCGCGGAAGGCACGATTGTGGTTGCCGCCTCACCGTATTGATGTGTGCCGTCGGCAGCTGCCGTGAACGCGTAGTCAACCGTTGTCGACACGGTCGCGCGCGCGTCGCGCACCGACATGTAGTCGATGTAGTTTGCGGTACTGATCGCAAGCGTCGGCGCAACGACGGCCATGAAAACGAGCGCGGCGACGAAGCGTCGGCGCCAGTAGATGGGCTTGAGGCGGCGGTGGATCATGGACGGCTGGGTACGTGGACGGACGACAACCCCAATTTATCCCTTTAGTTCAATAGGAATTTCAGGGAGCGGCGAAAAAGGAGATGCTGCCGTGGTGCCGCGACCGACGCGGACTCAGTCGGTGCGTTCGTGGGGGTACTGCGACAGGCAGGAAATGCACCACTGCTCGATGTCCGGCAGGACGACCTGCTTGTGCTCGGACTCCCAGGTTTCGGGGGTCACGTACATCCGCCGGACGGGGGTGAGGGTGG
>VFQT010005051.1_pt1 | contig 10370 bp, 10 predicted proteins | sample 3512381 | NCBI WGS metagenome assembly VFQT01 (sample SAMN10412376, study PRJNA504923) | tailings metagenome | isolation source: Relicate 2 Philex TSF3 active mining site | place: Philippines: Tuba, Benguet | collected 2017-08-29 | reverse complement strand
GCCCCGAGACACTCGTCACGAGCAGTCTTCAGCCCTCGGGCGAGTCTCAAAAAAACTTGGTTGCGGCTGAGCGAAGCGAAGCCGCGCTGGGTCCATTCGTGGTTAAAAAAACGGCCCCTCCATTCGTGTTCATTCGTGGTTCAAAACCGCCCCTCCATTCGTGGTTCCAAACATCCGCCACGAAGCCCCTTCAGGGCAGAACTCGGGCTGGAAAGCCCGAGCTACTGAGGCAATCCTCCCCTCGCCCCCGTGAAACGGGGGAGAGCGGCATTGGAGCTCATTTGCCGGGGGGGGTGACCGGGCAAACGCAGCACAGTGTAACCGCCACTGAACTGACGCCGGATGCGGCTTTCGAGCGTTGGTGCACACAGCACGGCATGCAGGCTGTAACGTCCGCTGCCGTGTTGCTGTTGCAACTGCTGGTCACGCAGGCACGAAGTCAGATTCAGGCGTCCATTGCCAGAACGTGTGACTCCCTGTACGAAACTCGCACCGATGGTCAGCTTTCCGACACGGAGAAGGTACGAGAATTGGAAAAACACGGTGTGGGGATGGAGACCGAATTGAAATCCGGGACGAACGTCATCGTCAGAACGTCGAAAAACAACAATGCAGTCTATTCCCGGTGGCCGTATGGCGGAGCTCCGCGCTGCCGACACCAGCAGGTGAAGTCCGGTTGACGATTTATGGAACTTCTGCGATCTGCGGCCGGAGCAACTTGCTGAGGCCGAGTTTCAGCTGGCAGTCTACTCTCTCGAATTGCAGCGACTGCAGGGAAATGGATGCTTCAACGCCCTCGGGATGGAACTTGACGTTGAACGTGATCAGGAGTACCTTTGCAGGCACAGTGTGGCAGTGATGACAGTGACAAGGCACACCAGACGATGGATTCCTCGCAGTACGCTCGCACTCTTGAATCGTATCTGACATTGAAGCACTACGTTCAGACGCTTCAGTGCGCGATGGCTTATCTGTTGAGTGATCTGCAGGATCACCAGCGAGAGTTATCGCTGGAGTGGGTTCATGATTTTGCCACGGCCAGACGGCATCGCCGGGCAATTGACGAGTCTGTGCAGAGATTCGTGCGTATGAGCAGCCAGGTTCCGGGGAATGCGTCTCTGTCGGGCTCGATCCGCTTGCAGAGCCGGGAGCGAATTGTCGATTTCGTACAGCGTCTGAGATCGCTGCTGCCCGCAGTGGAATACCCCGGCGACGATCGTATGATTGCCATGGGGACTTCGGCGAATGTTGATTGGGGTGCCAGGCTTCAGGAAACCGCAGGTCAAATTGAATCGCTGATCAGCGACCTGCAGCCGCTGCAGGTTCAGCTCAACAAAGTTCTTTCAGAAAAACGCCGAGATTCCGTCGAAATCGGTGGCGTTCTGGAGATTTTTGGTAGTGTTTTCCAGGTCTTGAGCCATTTGGATTGAATTGTTCGGGGATTGTTATGCCGGGGCTTTCCGATCCAGTTGTTGCCGGATTACTCGCTGAATTCAATGACGCTGTGCTGTATCTCCAGCAGACGTCACTGGCAGACTCTGCGCGGCAGCGGATCATCGAGCAACTGTGTGAATTGTCTCGCGATGCTCGTTTTCAGATTGGGCCACCCGAATACGCTGATGAGACTCAGCTGAATGACATGGCACAGTGTTTCCGGCAGGGCGCTGACCGGATTCGCGGGTTGTGGCCTGCCGGAACTCTCCCTGACGGTATCCGGGTGTACTGTGACAACATTCAGCAGCGTGCTGATCGCTGTTTGCTAAAGCCCGGGGCCGTTCACTAGCCGCCGCTGTTAGTCTGGATGGCAACGCCCCGCACCGTGCAAGAGGGCCCGCAACTTCAGGGGGCAACAGACCCTGTACCGTGCCGAATGTTCAGCCTGTCCCCTCGCGTCTTCGCGTGAGGCCCCCCCGGCCTGCACCCCGCTCCGCGCGACAGCGTCAATCCGCTGGCAGTCGGGTCGCCGCGGGCAGATCTCGGGCTGGAAAGCCCGAGCTACATTCATTCGTGTCCATTCGTGTTCATTCGTGGTTCCAAATCGCCACTTCATTCGTGTCCATTCGTGGTTAATAAAGGCCTCTGCATTCGTGTCCATTCGTGGTTCAGAACATCCGCCACGAAGCCCCTTCAGGGCAGATCTCGGGCTGGAAAGCCCGAGCTACTGAGGCAATCCTCCCCTCGCCCCCGTGAAACGGGGGAGAGGGGTCGGGGGTGAGGGGGTCATGGCGTCCATGCCATAGAACGTAGACTCGAGAAAGTGGAAAGGAGAGCCGGACAGGACATCACTCCCGTCACCTCGCCCGTTTGCGTTTTCTTTCGCGTCTTCGCGTGACACCAACCGCCCCCAACCCCATCGCCCTGCAGCGTCAATCTCCAGGCAGTCGGGGCGCCGCGGACAGATCTCGGGCTGGAAAGCCCGAGCTACATTCATTCGTGTCCATTCGTGTTCATTCGTGGTTCCAAATCGCCACTTCATTCGTGTCCATTCGTGGTTAATAAAGGCCTCTGCATTCGTGTCCATTCGTGGTTCAGAACATCCGCCACGAAGCCCCTTCAGGGCAGATCTCGGGCTGGAAAGCCCGAGCTACTGAGGCAATCCTCCCCTCGCCCCCGTGAAACGGGGGAGAGGGGTCGGGGGTGAGGGGGCCATGGCGTCCATGCCATAGAACGTAGACTCGAGAAAGTAGAAAGGAGATCCGGACAGGACATCACCCCCGTCACATCACCCGTTTGCGTTTTCTTTCGCGGCTTCGCGTGACACCAACAGTCTGCCCCCCCGCCCTGCAGCGGCAAACTCCAGGCAGTCGGGTCGCCAAGGGCAGATCTCGGGCTGGAAAGCCCGAGCTACATTTATTCATTCGTGTCCATTCGTGTCCATTCGTGGTTCAAAACCACCCCTGCATTCGTGTCCATTCGTGGTTCCAAATCCCCCGTGCCTGCCCTTGCGATTATCCGTGAAAACCCGTGTCAATCCGTGGCGAAAAACACCCCCCATCCGTGGCGCTGCTGTCCCTGCGGCGATCGAAAGCCTATTGCGGGCGGTTCTTTGGCGACATGCTGGCGAGCGGACTGGCCGAGCAGCATCCGGAGTTGGCGCAGCGGTGCCTGACGGAATCGCTGTACTTTGTTCCATTTGTGAACGTGCTGCAGTCGAGCGAAGCGTCGGTGCAGCGGAGCCGGCACGTTCATCGCTCGCGAGTGGAAGACGCCAGAGTATTCCTGCCAGAGAGAGTTGGCTGAGCGGAGTGCTTTCCAAAATGGCTCGGGACGTCGCGGAGAGTGTGAGCATCGGGGGCTGTTTTGTCAAGTGTGGGCGGTCGTAAACGCGGGTGAGTCAGCCAGCCTCCTGAGTGTGATGAGGAGTTTCCGTAACTGCAGTGAGGGTCGTCTGATACATCAATTCGCTGTTGAGCGGAAGTGTTGTGGGAACGACGTTGGAAAAGTCTGAAAACAGCACACTCGTTGCAGCCGGAATCTGCATGTGCGATTTCATCGTGTGCCAATCGGTCGGGACACAGTGAACCTCGTCAACCGACCAGAGGGGAGCGACACCTTTCCAAAGTGAAAAAACACAACAAGCGGTAAGCGTCGCAAGGAAGAAGTCCTGGAACGCAGGCCACCGGTCGGGTGGCCACTGCTCGGCTTCGAAACGGCAGACATCGGGCGAGAGCTGCGACCGCAGCTTATCCGCAACCGTCCCCAGGCGTGTTTTTTCTCAATCGCTGACTGCGTTCATTCGCGAATGGATCAGCGAACACTGCTCCAACCAAACTCTGAACCAATCCAATCCTGACTCCTGCTCGCGCTCGCGTGCGCACGCCTCGTCGCACCGGCGGGCTTATCCCCCTGCACGTACTCGCAACGGCGATCTGAATTATTGTGCTTGCTCATCAGCGGGTCGACCTGCCTTTGCTGCGCAATTCCGACGCCAGCGTTGGATGAGTTCCTCGGACTGGCCTTGTTTATCAACCACGGAGGACCACGCATTGGGCACAGTCATTGAAATCCTGCCTCTTCGGCAGTGTTTACACCCGGATTCACCGACGCAAAATTCATTGAGGAAACGACTTGTGCCAGTTCATAACTGTTGGATGGCCTGGTTTTCTCGTTCCCGCCGACAGCGAAGACGATGGCAACCAGCGTCACACGAAAACAGGACGAATTGAACGGTTGCAGCTGACTTGCCCAATGAATTGCAGTAAGATTGTGACGAGGTCGATAGTTGGCAGAGTCAAACATGGGAGATGGTTCGAGCCTGCGAAGTGGGAAATGGCGACAGCGGAACAGGTCAAGGCACTGCTGAAGAGCTATGGCGAGGGGAATGGCGAGCACTTTGCTTCGGTGGCCCTGCAGATCGCCGCAGACGCCGCGCGCAGTGGCAAAGGGCAGTTGGCTCAGCAGTTTCGCGACCTCGTGGACAACATCAAACGCAATCAAGCCGCTGGAAAAATTGTCGGGGCTGTTCCGATTGCCCGACCGTCCGGCGAACTGGCCGCGATTCTCGTTGCCTCCTACCCTCAAACTCGCGTGTCGGAAATGGTGTTGAGCCGCGAGACGGGAGCCGCCTTGCACCGCGTACTTCACGAATTCCGGAGCCAGTCGCGACTTCGTGAACACGGATACTCACCCCGCCGAAAACTGTTGCTTGTCGGTCCGCCGGGCTGCGGCAAGACGATGACCGCATCGGCGCTGGCGGGCGAACTCAAGTTCCCGCTCTTCTCCGTGCAGCTGCATGGACTCATTACGAAGTTCATGGGCGAGACAGCCGCGAAATTGCGAATGATTTTTGACGCGATGACCAATACACAAGGCGTCTATTTCTTCGATGAGTTCGACGCGATCGGAGCGGATCGCGGAGCCAGGAACGACGTGGGCGAAATCCGTCGCGTGTTGAATTCGTTTCTGCAATTCCTGGAACAGGATGACTCGGACAGCATCGTCATCGCCGCGACCAACTACGAAGCGATGCTCGACGAAGCCCTCTTCCGCCGCTTTGATGACGTGATTCGTTACGGTCGCCCGGATTCGGAACAAGCGACCGCGTTGATTCGCAATCGCCTTCGCGTGTTTCTCGGACCTCGTCCCGCCTGGACGAGAATTCATGAAGCCGCCGATGGCCTTAGCCACGCTGAAATCGCGCGAGCTTGCGACGACGCAGCCAAGGACTGCATTCTGCACGAACGTGGTCATGTGAAATCACAGTCGCTGGTTGCCATGCTTCAGGACCGCCGACGAATTGAGCGGGCCAGCGGTACCGCTGGCAATCAGGAAGCGAGTACATGATTCATGGACCAACGGCCTCATCTTTTTCCTCGTGAGACTGGTACGGTCAAGCCATACACGTATCCCAGAATGGGTGGTTCATCAAAGTTTTCTGTCCCGCCGCGCGACCGTATCCCGCACAGCCAATCGCTCGTTGCACAGATCAAATCTGCTGAACAACAAGCAGCCGCGCAAGTGGCTGCCAAGCCGACCACCGCTGAAGCTCCCACTGGGATTGTGCTTGAATTCCGGAGTGACCCGAATTTTGAGCTTCGCTTAAAAAGTCTGGAGTCGGAAGGGAGCGGAATCGAACTGCGAAACGCCCGTGTCGATTCCAATGGAGTCATGCACGCGGCGGTGTTCATCCCGAACGGTAAAGTGGGATTGTTCGTCCGCAAGTTTGAAGCGTATGCTGACCCAGCAGAAGATTCAAAGCCCAAAGACCCAACCAAGTCCGGCAACCCTGCCAATTTGAATCTGGTCGCCAGCATCACCCAGATTCGGTTGGCAGCCCTCGAATCGTTTTGGACGGATACAGGGGAGTTTCCATCGGACCGGCAACCGCTGTGGTGGGAAGCCTGGCTAAGAGAGGCCGGGAATCCGCACGATGTTATGGACGTGTTTCGCCAGCGTGCGCAGGCTGCAGGTGTGATGGTGTCGCAGCGGTCGCTTCGATTCCCGGATCGGCGAGTCGTTCTTGTGCGAGCGTCGGTCAGCCAGTTGCTGGCTGTAGAGAATCTGTTTGACATCCTCGCAGAGTTACGGGCCGCGAAGATTCTTGCCCGTGAATTCCTTGAATTGCCGCCACGCGATCAGGCGGAGTTCATCGGAGAGGCATTGCGGAGAATTGAACCGCCGCCACTCAATGCCCCCTCCGTTTGCCATCTGGACACCGGCATCAATCGTGGCCATCCATTGTTGTCGCTGGCACTCCTGGAAAAGCACTTACTGGCGGTTGATCCGACGTGGTCAGCCACTGACCGCCATCATCAGCAGCATGGAACTGGAATGGCGGGTTTGGCGCTTTACGGTTGTCTGACTGACTTGCTGAACAGCACGGAGACGGTTTCGCTTAGGCACCGATTGGAGTCGGTTAAGATTCTGCCCGACCACGATCAACACAATCCTGACCTGTACGGTGATGTGACGGTTCAGTCAGTTTATCGGATCGAGATCACAGAACCTGACAAGCAACAGCGTGCGTTCGCACTGACAATCACGACGTCCGACAGCTGTGACGAAGGCTTTCCCTCGTCGTGGTCGGCGGCACTCGACCAGATTTGTTCCGGTGCCGATGACGAAGGCCGACCATCACGGTTGATGATCGTGGCTGCCGGGAACACTCCGGATGGGGACCGCCACGAATACCCCAGCCGAAATCACCTGCATGGCGTCGAAGATCCCGCTCAGTCATGGAACGCTGTGTCCGTCGGGGCTTACACCGAAAAGACGACAATTCATTCGAACAAATACGCGGGCTGGAATCCGGTCGCAAACGCCGGACTACTCAGCCCTGCCAGCCGCACATCAGTGGTGTGGGAAAATAAGTCATGGCCGATCAAGCCTGACATCGTGATGGAAGGAGGAAACCTCGCCATCGATCCGACAACTGGTCGCGCTGATTACGTCGATGACCTGATGCTGCTGACAACTCGAACAAGCCCGACCGGGGCATTGCTCACAACGACCGGCGACACCAGTGCGGCGACAGCTCTGGCCGCTCGCTTCGCCGCGATCATCTGGTCTCGCTACCCGAACCTTGCTCCGGAATCAGTGCGTGCACTCCTGATTCATTCGGCTCGATGGACAGCCCCGATGCTCGCCGAGTTTCCCCCCGAACAACGGCACAATCGGCTCCGCGTTTACGGCTACGGTGTCCCTGATCTCAATCGAGCGCTGTGGAGCGCTGGCAACAACGCGACGCTGATCATCGAAGATTCGCTGCAACCGTTTGACCAGTTCATCAGCGACAGGAACGAAAAGAAGGTCAAGACCAGGGACATGCGACTGCACACACTTCCGTGGCCGAAGGAAGTGCTGGAGCAAATGGGAGGTGAAACGGTCCGCTTGCGAGTCACGCTCTCGTATTTCGTTGAGCCAAGTCCCGGCCGCCGAGGCTGGAAGAACAAGCACCGCTTCCAATCGCACGGATTGCGGTTCGACATCAAGCGACCAACCGACACGGAAGCGGACTTCCTCAAACGTATCACCAGGTCAGAGTGGGACGAAGACGAAGAAACGGCGAGTTCCTCAACAGACGACCGCGCGTGGACGATCGGTTCGAGGCTCCGCTGCAAAGGCTCCATCCATTCCGATGTCTGGACCGGCACCGCTGCGCAACTCGCAGCCTCCGGAGTCATCGCCGTCTATCCCGTTACCGGCTGGTGGAAAGAGCGCCCCAACCTGAACCGCTGGAACCGAACTGCTAAATACTCACTGATCCTGTCCCTCGAAACCGACTCCGTTCAGGTAGATCTCCACACGCCAATTGCCAACCAGATCCGTGTGTCGGGCGCGACAACGATTGCCAGTGTGACGTGACGATCAAAGCCCATGGAAACAGCCCTTTCGTTGCTGCCAATTTCAGCATTGAGGCGACCTTCAGCGGTCGAGGCCTGTGTCCTTCCCTGCAGCTCCTTCGACGGCTCGTTTCCTTCGAAGAGTTTGCATTCACTAAATTTCCTGCTGCGTTTCCCTCCTCGCAGTTTCCTTCAGGGGGGTGACCGGATTCAATTTAGCCGGGATTGCGGCTGAGCGGCAGGCGACACAGCGTCAGACTTCCAACGTGGTCGGAAGCATGAGCTAGGTTTGCTGACTGGGGAGGCCTCCGATCGTTTGGGGCCTCAATAAAAAATGCCCGAGCGGCTTCGCATCGCCGATCGGGCATTTGCCGGAGACCCTGCTCGCCCTTTGCAGCCGCATCAGCCTGTCTGATGCGGCTTTTGAAGCTTCAGCGGCAAGCGGTGGAGTCTCACCCCTGGCCCTCGCACTGACCAGCGTTCTGTGGTTGCAGCCCCAACGGCGGGCCGCACCATCTCCGTCTGGTGAAACCGAGTTGAGCCGGCACCCGAGACACGCCACTGCCGCGGACGGCGACTCCGACCTGCCTCTCCCGCACACTCGCGACGCCACCACTCTGCTGTACAGCACAGCCCATGACGACAATTGAGTAAAATTAGAGCTCCGCACGCAAGAAAAAGCTGCGCCGAGCCCGTGGAAGCTACGTCAACGGCTCGGCACCGCCACCCTGGTGACCTCGAAACTGCTGATTCTGGCGGCATCGAATGTGCTGTTTCCAATTCGAGAAAGTGGAAAGTAGAGCCGGACAGGACATCACCCCCGTCACCTCGCCCGTTTGCCTTCCCGTCGCGTGTTCGCGTGACACCAACCGCCCCCAACTCCCAGCCCCGCAGTGGCAATCTCCAGGCAGTCGGGTCGCCGCGGGCAGATCTCGGGCTGGAAAGCCCGAGCTACATTCATTCATTCATTCATTCATTCGTGTCCATTCGTGGTTAAAAAAACGGCCCCTGCATTCGAGTCCATTCGTGGTTCCAAACCACCCCCGCAGTCCCTTGCGATTATCCGTGAAAATTCGTGTCAATCCCTGGCGAAAAACGCCCCCCATCCGTGGCGATGTCTTTGGCGATGAGGACATCGGGCTTCCTGCTGACGGCGGTCCGCTCGTACAACAGATGCCCGATCTTGTGCCGCAGCGTGCGGACGCTCCAGCGTTCGACTCGGCACATTTCGGCATAGAAGTCGCGTTTCAACCCGTCGTCGATCGGCAAAAGTTCGCGAAAGTGGGTCCACGACAATTGTGAACGCAGTGCGTTCACAATCTGCTCGTCCGGGAAAACTTCGGCAAAGCGAATCATGTAGAACAGGTTTCGGCGATCGAAACCCTTGCCGTACTCGGCAATCAATTGTTTCGACAGTGTCGAAACAATTTCCTGGCCGTACCCAGCCCGGTGTTCCTTGAGCACGTCTTCGCGGATTCGTTTGCCGATTTGCCAGTACATGGTGACAAGCGTGGAATTGACGGCGCGGGAAGTTTGTTCGCGGGCCGCCTTGATCAACTGGCGGAGATCGCCGAGCAGGGAGCGCGCTGGAACGGGCTTCGCAGGCCGTTTCGTCAGTTTCACAGAATGCGATCTCTTCTTAGCCATTTGCAAACTCCAGTCCCTGCTGCCCTTCGGCCGTCCCCCTCTTCCCGCGTTTCGCTCGGGGTTTTCTGGTCGAGCCGTCGTCGGCCCACGGAACCGCTATTGTCTTTACTCCGCATGATCCTTCATCAAGCACGCGGCCCCACAAGCGGGGCACACAACACGGTCGCCAACGAACTCCAGAGGCAAAGTCAGCGTCTGGTTCCGCACGTCCAGTTGAACATCTGCGATCACCCAGTCCTGATTCAGACCAACCAGGTGACTGTAATGCCGAGACAGAGGGTTCATAGGATGGCCTCAGAAGAACTGCATTTTCGCTATTTCCAAATCTCAGTCAATTCGACAGGTTCCCACAAAAATCCCGGAAGAATCGAGCAGTCTCGCCTTCCCCCTTCGCCCTGCAGCGTCAATCCAGGCAGTCCAGTGGCAGCGGACAGATCTCGGGCTGGAAAGCCCGAGCTACCTTCATTCGTGCCCATTCGTGGTTCATTCGTGGTTCCAAATCACCCCCTTCATTCGTGCCCATTCGTGGTTCATCCCCCCTGTTCCTGCCTTTGCGATTATCCGTGCCAATCCGTGTACATCCGTGGCGAAAGAGCCCCGTCCCTCCGTGGCCTCGAACCTGCTCTTGAAATTCCATCAACAGATCTCGGGCTGGAAAGCCCGAGCTACCTTCATTCGTGTCCATTCGCGTTCATTCGTGGTTCCAACCCCCACCTTCATTCGTGTCCATTCGTGTTCATTCGTGGTTCCAAACCACCCCTGCATTCGTGTTCAGTCGCTGGTTCCTGGCGGCGAACCGCAAACTGCACGTGGGCAATCCTGACAGGGCAGCCTCGATCGCCACCACGGATTCACAGACTCTGCTGCAGATTCTGTCTGCCCCGGCTTATCAGACTCGCAGCATGCGTGAACTGGTGACCAATCCGCTGCTGCTGACGATTT
>VFQT010005048.1_pt1 | contig 10374 bp, 18 predicted proteins | sample 3512381 | NCBI WGS metagenome assembly VFQT01 (sample SAMN10412376, study PRJNA504923) | tailings metagenome | isolation source: Relicate 2 Philex TSF3 active mining site | place: Philippines: Tuba, Benguet | collected 2017-08-29 | reverse complement strand
ATCCTGCTCAGAATGAGGATCGTCAATAACGAACAGATCAGCACCGCGACCAGCCAGAGCGCCGCCGACACCAGCAGCGTAGTACTGACCTCCCTTGGAGGTTGACCACTTGCCTGCCGCTTTTTGGTCTTCGGCAATGATGGTTTCGGGGTAAAGCTCCGCGTACTCATCGCTGGCAATCAGGTTTCTGATGCGGCGACCGAAGTCTTCCGACAGGCCCGCCGTGTGCGTGCCCATGATGATCTTCTTTTCGGGATAGCGCCCTAGGAAATACGCGGGGAACAGGTAGCTGGAGAACTCAGACTTACCCATACGCGGGGCGATGTTGATGATCACCCGCTTTTTCTTGCCCGCCAGCACGTCCTCGAAGATGCGCGCCAGCTTTTTGTGGTGCGGCCCGACCTTGAACCCGGGGTAGACGTGTTTTGCGAACTCGATGAGGCTGGTTTTGGCCAGCGTGCGCGACATCCGGCGCTCTTTTTCCTCCAGCGCTTCGAAAAGCTCCAGTTTTTCGTGCTTAGACAGCGTCGGCAGCGCCGCCTGGATGGCAGCAAGCTCCCTCGGGGTCAGGCTAGTTAGCTGCTGGAGGTTCATCTGGTGTGTTTTCTGCGGCGGGTGGTGTGTTTTCCACCACTTCGGCCTCTTCCACCACGTCAATCACGTCCGTCACATCCGTGACCTGCATGAACCGGTGCAGTTTTTCTTTTATTTTGGCCTCGATCTCGGCATCCGACAGGTCGGTCTTCTTGATCTCCATCCGCTCGGTGAACAGAGCGACTTCTGTCACCCGCCCCAGCATGTCTAGCGCCTTCAGGCGGATCTTTGCATCCGGGTGTTTCGTCTCTTCCAGGATCTGGGCCACCGCGTAGCCGCGCAATTCCTTGGCCTGCTCCACAAACTCCCAGTCGTAGGCCGTCAACATACCGGTCAGATGCCGCACGGCAGCCGGAGTTTTAATTTGGACGAGCGCCTTGCGCTGTTCCTCGGGCGACTGCGTCGCCACGGCGCTAAAGGCTTGTTGAGCCGCAGATGCGGCGGCTGCTTTCTGGGCGTCTTCTGTGGAGGGAGCGCCCACTTTCTCCAGCCAGTCAGCGGTGCTGACCTGGGCGGCCATGATTTCTTCGGGCGAAGCGTCCGCCAAGGGCGTCACGTCCTGGGGCGTAGCAGAGGGCGGCGAGAAATCCAGCAAGTGCTCAAGCATTTCCAAGCGGGGCTTGTGACCGAATGGGGCGGAGTGTATATTCGACCCCGCATGTGCGCAAGTTGCTCTCATGCTTTCTCCTCTCCGTTGCAAGTTGCAACTTCAGCCCCAGCCCAAAAGGCGCGGGGCTTTTTTTCGTGGGTGGTTGTCAAAGGTTTGACTGTAGTATTGTGGGATTTTTATAATATACCCGGGGGTGCTGAGTTTCTAAATATATGGGGGTGGGTTTCTGGGGCGGAGTTTGTAGAAATTACTGTGTGCGGTTGTGGAACAGTGTTCGCGTAGCAGCGCAGCCATGTCGGCCAATATCGGGGGGTGGGGGGCCGGTGGGGGTCGGAATACCCCGGAAAAAGGGTCACGGTGACCCGAAATTGGTCATGAAACCGGGTTTAAAAAGGGGGGTTTTGTACAATGGAATTACTCGATGGGGATTGGCCCTGTCGGGGTTCACTTAATCAATCGGAGAATCCACCATGAGCAAGCAAAACAAGGCACAAGCATTCCAAGCACTCGACAAGTTCGCCAATGCGCGGGTCGAGTTAATCAAGGAAATGATCGCGGCGGGATATAAGACCGCCGAGGACGCCCGACCCATCGTGATCGAATGGGCTTGCGCCAAGACCGGCGCGGCTTTCAAGAAGAGCAAAGAGGGCAAGGTGATGTTCGACAGCAAGCACCCCAAGTACGAAGCGGCTAAGACCGTGGTGCGCGACGTGATGCACAACCTTCAGGGCACCACGCGGCGCGAGGAGTCCGCGCGCAATGCCAAGACCGAACCCGTGAAGGTTCCCGCGCACGTCCTGAAGCTGGCCAAAGCCCTGGCCGAAGCTGCGGGCGATCGTTCCCTGGCCAACACGGCCCTTGCCCTGGCCTTCGCCAAGTGATTTCGGGTCACCGTGACCCGTTTTTCGGTGCGCTACCCCGAGCGTGAAGGGGGTAGCGCTATTCCAGCCCATCCCGGGCAACTTTTGACTTTGGAGAATCCACCATGACCCAAGAACTGATCGAAGCCGTCCTGGCGCAAATCCTGGCCGACATCGCGGACGGCGACACCACGGCGCTCGAAGAACTACTGCGCGCCTGTCCCGAGCAAGCCCTTGAAGCCTACCTTCCCCAGGAGTGAACCATGCCCCACACCAACCGCCACCAACAGCGCGCTCTGCCCCTGCGGGGCGGCGACACTCGCACACCCGAGGTCAAGGCCAAGTTCAACGAGCTACGCGAGAGGCTACGCAAGCAGATAGAAGAAAGGGAAGGTGTAGCGGAAATCCGCTACTGGGAGCGCCGAGCTTGGCTGTACTCCCGCTGAAAACGGGTCACTGTGACCCGTTTTTGTCCTCTTTGTCGCCCGATCAGTGGTCGGGCGACACTTCTGTAAGGTTCCGGGTAGCTGTCCGTGGTGCGAGCACCCTTGGACGCACAAGTGGGTAGCGTAAGTCATTGATCCACAAAGACATACACACTACTACTACCACCTAACCTATATAAATATATATGTAGTGTTAGGTAAATATTTTTTTGTATATGTGTGACTTCAAGAGCCTTGTCCTCAGTCCTTTCCCTTTGCTACACTTTCCCCGCAGAGGGTAGGGTGGTAGCAGACCCCATCTTTCCTATGCAGATCAACGACTTACGCTACCCACTTTTGCGTCCACACTTGTTCCTACCGTGGCCATTTCCGGCCGAACTACCACCAACCGAGGGTAAACCATGACCTCTGAGATCGACCTTTCACCCGTCTTCAAGCGGTGTCTGTACTGCGGCAACGAGTACCCGATCCGCTTCTTTCGGCGCTGGCACATGATGAAGTACCGCATCATGCCCACCTGCAGTGGGTGCACACCGGCCAAGACACTCAAGCAGATGACCCCATCGGAGCGCAAGCGAGCGCTTGAGACGACCCATCGAAGCTACTCGGTCGCCTTCGTCAACGAGATGAGCCAGCGCGAGAAGGATCACAACTACAACAGCAAGCTGGCCGACCTGCAGTACAGCCGACAGGCACGCAAGCGACGGGCGAACTGGCGCGTGGCCATCCTGGAGCAGGCGTACACCGAGGTGCGATGGGCCAGGGCAGCGCTCATTCGATACCGCGAAGCAATAACAACAAGGCCCGAACGAAAACCCTACATCGAGTTTTTCGAGGAGTACATCAAGGTATTGGAAAACCTAATCGAAGCTGCCGAGGTAAAGGCAAATACCCAAGGCACGCCATTAAAACCAACCGCTGAGGAGAGTAACCCCATCAATTACATCGACCCGCTGATGTTCAGTTATCTGAAGGAGTTATTCAATAAATGCCCGGTGATACCGGGAACACGCGCCCCACGCGACCCGTGGGTTTTGTTTTGGAAGAAATGAAAACGGGTCACAGTGACCCGAAAACTGAAGGAGAGAAAGCAAATGAAATACACGATCAAGCCAAGCAGCATCGCTGCCGTGCAGTACATCCAGTGTGAGGACGGGCGCGAGTGGGACGCCGTCTATGTGGCCGAGGACAAGGCTGTGGACATCACGCTGCGCCTCAGACACTGGGCGCATCGAGGCATCGACAGCGCGCTGCCCATGCCGGTACTGGCTGAGGTCAACAAGTACTTCGGGATGATGTTCAGTCTCCCGTACGAGCGCAGGCAGGCGCTCATCGACAACACCCTGCCGCTTGAGATCAACATCAACGAAGGAGAAGCATCATGCCAGGAGCAGTGATTTATCGTGGCCCATCCGCCATCGATGGCCAACCCATCGTCGTGGTCGCCGTGTGGGGCAGCAAGAACCGCAAGACAGGCGGGATGCTGCAGACCTACATCTTGCGGGAGGACATTGATCCTTTAACAGCCAACAAACTCGGGGAGGACTACTCCATCTGCGGTGACTGCAACCTGCGGGGCACGCCGACACTGGATCCCGACAAGAAGCAAGCCGAGCGGCGCACCTGCTACGTGGTGCTAGGCCAGGGGCCCACCGTGGTGTGGAAGGGACTCCAACGCGGCCTGTACCCCGACCGCACAACAAAAGAAGACAGACGCGCCCTCGGCAAGGGACGCATGGTACGCATCGGCACATACGGAGATGGCGCAGCCACCCCCACCTGGGTGTGGACTGACCTGATCGCTGAAGCCGAGGGCCACACCGCCTACACCCACAACCGCGCCCCATCCACCCTCTTCATGCGGTCGGCGGATACCCTGGAGCAAGCCCAGTCAGCGTGGAAGAGCAACGTGCGCACCTTCCGGGTGGTTAAGTCTTCTGCGGACATCGTCCGCTCCCAAGAAATACTCTGCCCATCCGACCGGGGTGTGCAGTGTGTGGACTGCGGCCTGTGTGGCGGCAGTCGTGTCCAGGCGAAGTCAATCGCCATCGTCGTGCACGGCCCTGGTGCCAAGCACTTTTAATTTCGGGTCACGGTGACCCGTTTTCCAGGGGCATCCCGCCCCACTTTCGTTCCCTCAACTCAAGGAGATTCCACCATGAACAAGATTCAAATCGCTCAACGCAACGCCAGCATCAACGCCCACCGGGCCGCTATCCGCACCGAGTTGGCACGCCACCCCGAAGTGGCCGCTACGCTCAAGCTCTTCCCTCCCAAGCTGCGCTCGGAGGTGGTGCTACAGGTCAGCGAGTACAACAACTCTGTCACCTTCACCCTGACCCTGCGTGACCTGGAGTCTTTCAAGGACAAGGCGCTCACCAAGCTGCTGGATAAGTTCGCAGGCGACGAGTGGCTAACGCGCAGCAACGACTACACCTACAGCGACACGCCCAACCGGGACTTCTCATTCACCCGCAAGCTGGCCTGGACACCCAAGCCCAGCAAGCACACCCGGTGGCTGGCAGCGTATGTCGGCGACTACTACGTCCCTACCTCGTTCGATCTCAGCGTCAACCTGTTCACCTACGTGAAGAGCGACTCGCCCCTGTGCCGCATAGTGGTCGCGGGGTTTGAGGAAGAAGTCGTGCGCAAGGAGATCAAGCAGATCGTCTGCGCATAAGTGAGAAGGGGCGGCATGGTGCCGCCCCACAACCCAAGGAGAAAGCCATGAAAGTAATTTTTGGTGACATGGAGTTCGGTGAGTTCTCCATTTGTGGCGAAGCAGTCTTCCCCATCTGCATCATCCGCACTGTGCATGCTGTGATGGATTTGCCTGACGAAGACGCGGCGGATGCGCTGCTCGGACAGTACGAAAGCTACGTCATCCCCTCCATGAGCGAGCACACAATCGTCTACATCCCCGGCGCATGGAGCGCCATAACCAAGGAAGGAGAAACCACATGATCAACCACACGCAACCCGAGTTCCACTACCTGCTCACTTCCATCTTCACGTGGGAGGCAGGCATCGACCTGCACGACCTGATGAAGCGGATGGACAAGCGCAAGGAGGGCACCTACTGGGTGTGGTACGTACCGGGCCCCAAGGACAGCACGTACGACATCGAGTACTACCAGCCACAGGTCGAGGGCGCGTTCGTCCTCGCACAAGTTGAACCCAAGAAGAAAGGAGCACGCAAATGACTGTGAGTGAACTGATCGATGAGCTGCGCAAGTGCCGCAACCAAGACGCCGAGGTCTTCGCATGGGACGCAGGCGACCGCGCCCCGCTCGACTCGGTCGATGACTGGTCGGAAGAGTACGTAGACATCAACCTCAAGGTAACCGAAAGGAGCGAACGATGAAAGAAAGTAATGTGACCCCGCTGTACGCCCGCCCCCAGTCCGATGACGACCACCTATACGCTGCACGTGAGATGGAGCAGATGGGTGGGAGCTTCGCGGCGTGCATTGCACGCGCATACTACTGCGCCGACAGCAGCAACAAAGAGCGGCTCAAGGCGGCGTTCCCCGACCTGTTCACCCGGTACTACAACGAGTACCTGCGTGACCTCAACCGGGTTTAAAAAATTTTTATCCGATCCTTCCCACAGGTCTGGGAAGGGTATACAATGTCTAGCATTGGACACCCGATGGGGGCGGCGGGACTTCCGCCCCGACTCTAAAAGGAGAAAGCAATGAGCCACGAAATCATGATCAAGAACGGCGTCGCCCAGTATGCGAGCACAAAAAGAGAATGGCACGGCCTGGGGCAACTGATGCCCGCAGGGCAGAGCATCGAGCAGTGGCAAGCCGCTGCGGGTATGGACTACGAGGTGCAGCGTGGGTATGTGCGCTACGCCACTGAGCGTGGCCAGTTGGCCGAGGCGATGAAGGTGGTGCAGGACAAGGTTGTGTTATTCCGTAGCGATACCAAGGACGCCCTGGGGGTCGTGTCCGATAGCTACAAGGTAGTACAGCCCCGTGAGGTGCTGGAGTTCTTCCGCAACTGGGCGGACGCAGGCGGCATGACGATCGAGTCAGCAGGCGTGCTGTTCGGTGGGAAGCGCTACTTCGCCACAGCCAAGCTGGGCGAGGGCGTATGCGTTGACGGGTACTCCGACAAGGTTGTGCCCTATGCCCTGCTCTCCACATCCGCCGATGGCTCCCTGGCCACCGAGGCGCGCTGGACTACGGTGCGGGTGGTATGCAACAACACGCTGAGCATGGCGCGTGAGAAGCAAGCCGCTGTGCGTGTGACACATAGAAGTGAATTTAAACCCGACGACGTGCGCAGCGTGCTGGAGGATGCCAACGAAGAGTTCAAGGCGTTCATGGAGATGAGCAGGCAGCTTGCTGCCATCAAGGTGGCACGCCCGCTTGCGGAAGACTTGACGGTTCATTTATTTAAGGGCAACAGCACCGACACCGACAAGATCAAGGAGTCGCGTGGTTTTGTGCGGGTTATGGAGTTGTTCAACGGTGCCGCACGTGGCGCTGGCCTGGAGACGGCGCAGGAGACTGCGTGGGGTTGGTTGAATGCCGTTACGGAATACGCTGACCACCACATCCGTGCGCACAGCGAGGAGAACCGCACCGCCTCTGCCCTGTGGGGCCAGGGCGATGCGCTGAAGAACAAGGCAGTGGGGCTCGCCCTCGCTGCTGCGTGAGGTAGGGGACACGTGTCCCCTTTTATTTGTTTCATTTAATTACAGGAGAAAGCCATGATCGACATCAACACCATCATCAATACCGCCATTCAACAAGAGATCAACAAGGCCATCACAAACTACGTGGATGCGTACATGGCCGATGTGCAGCAGGAGAGCCGCCGCCAGATCGAAGCCCTCAAGGTAGAGATCGAGCAGCTCAAGCAGCAACGCGCGGTCAGCCCCGCTACTGGAGAAGGCTTGGCCAAGGACGTGGTGCAAGACCTGCTGGAGAACAACCCGACCATCAAGCAAGCCGTGTATGAGATTGCCTACGAGGCAGGTCAAGCCGTGCTCAATGAGCACGCCGACGCGTACGACCACGACGAGTACGACAACACGGTGACCATCGTTGAGGACTTCCCCGACCTCGCTGATCTCGTCACCAAGGAAGACCTGCTCGACGCACGCGTGTCGTTCAGCATCTGATCTTTTTCACTATCAACATCTTCTCTCGCGGGGGCTTGTGCCCTCGCTTGAGTTTGTCTAAACTTGGATTCCCAAACCACAACAGGAGAAAGTCATGACCAAATCAAAGCACAAGCAAACCGAGCTTTCCACGCGCATCCGTGCACTGCTCAAGGAGGGCCGCAGGCCCGAAGAAATCATGGCCATCACTGGCGCGCAGCGCCACATCGTGGGCCTCGTGAAGTACCACATGGAGCGGCAGGAGAACGTCCGCATCAGCCCCAAGACGGGCAAGCCCGTGCGCAAGTACACCAAGCGCAAGGTGAAGGCAGAAGTTCGCGCCAAGCCCAAGCAAGGCCAAGCGCTCATCGTGGTGCCCAAGCCCAAGTTCATGCAGTTGCAGCAGGAGATCGAGACGCTGACCGCGCGGGTCGGCACCGTGGTTGAAGAGAACGCAGCGCTGCGCCGAGAGGTTCAAACGCTGCCCAAGGTCATCGAGGTAAAGGTACCTCAGCCCTTCTCCCACTACACATTCCTGCAGCGTCTGCGTATCCTGTTCTTCGGAGGTGCGGCATGAAGACACGCGCATTAAAACTGGTCAGGGAACTGTTCGCCGTGGACTACGTGCCGCTGCATACGCAGCGCCACAATCAGCGGCAGTGGGTGAAGTCCGTGCGACAACTGGGTGACCGATGGCTACTCGCAAAACCATACCAAGTCGAAAAGAAAACCCAGTAGACCCACCGCCCAAGGTGTGGCCTTTCCCAACGTGGAAAGGTCAGCCATACAAGCAACCGAAACAACCAAGACAACAAAAACCCGACCCGGTGGCGGGATTCCCACCGGCAATGATCTAGGAGAAAGCAATGAGCATCAAAGAAGAAACCTGCGTTATCAGCCCCCCGAAGTTCGGTATCACCGACTTCTACATCGAGGGCATCGCCCCGCTCGTGGTCGAGCGCTTCAGCAAGAAGGCCGAACTCATGGCCAAGATGGCTGAAGGCAAGTCCGCAGGCAGCAAGAAGAACCGGGACGCCCGGGACTACGAGAAAGAGGCGGAAGAAGCCCGGTACAGGGCAGCAGACGGTTGGGAGGGTATGAACGCAGCGGCTTTCCGTGCTGCCATGATCAGCGCCTGTCGTCTAGTAGGGTTCAAGATGACCCTGGCCAAGCTGTCCACGTTCGTGGAGGCTGACGGCTTCGACAAGAACGACGGCGTGCCCCTGGTGCGCATATTTGGTGAGAGCCATACCTACACCGCCCACACACGCAACGCCACCGGTGTGGTCGATGTTCGCTCGCGCCCCATGTACAGGAACTGGGCAGCACGGCTGCGCGTTCGTTATGACACCGACCAGTTCAAGATGGTCGATGTGCTCAACCTTGTGTCCCGGTGTGGGCTGCAGGTAGGTATTGGCGCAGGTCGTCCTGACAGCAAGGCATCAGCCGGTTGCGGGTTCGGTCTGTTCCAAGTGGTGCCGACTGACCGCGAGAAGGAGGTCATCGCCAAGTACGGCATCAATTAAGCGCCGCAGGTGAGGCGGAGCAAGGCTTGTCGAGGTAAGTCACGGCCCGGTAAGGCAGGCTTGGTTTCGTCTGGTATGTCGTGGATGGGCGCGGCAGAGCGCGGCAAGGCAGGTTGGGCAGGGAATGGCGGGGACTGGCATGGCAAGGCACGGCAGGTATGGCCCGGCGGGTCTAGGCAAGGTCTGGTGTGGCGCGGCGGGGTAATGCAAGGCAGGCATGGGCAGGCGCGGCACCGTGGGGTGCGGCGAGGCATGGTATGGCCGGGCACGGCAGGCGGAGCAAGGTACGTCATGGAATGGCACGGCGGGGTAATTCAAGGCAGGCACTGCGGGGTATGTCGGGGAAAGGCACGCTTCGGTCAGGTCTGGCAAGGCAGGCGGGGCTGGGCACGGCTAGGTCTGGTAGGGCAGCGTATGTTCTGGCAGGGCGAGGCAGGCAAGGTACGTCGTGGAACGGCACGGTCTGGCACGGTGCGATTTGGTGCGGCAAGGCAGGTAAGGCTGGGCGGGGCGAGGCGACGACCGGCGAGGTGACGCTAGGTGTGGCACGGCAGGCAAGGACAGGCTTGGATTGATCAGGCATGGCAACGCAGGCGTCAAATTTTTAAACTGAAAGGAGAAAGCAATGGCTTTAGAAATTGAGAAGAAACTGTTAACACAGATCGCCAAACGCAACGGCGGCAGGCTGATGGTGGATGATGTCTTGGCTGAGGCCAAGAGTGGCAGCAGCCCACTGCACAGGCACTTCGAGTGGGATGACACCGAAGCTGCTGAACAGTACAGGCGGCAGCAGGCACGCGCTTTGATCCAGCGCTGCCGGATTCAGTTGGTGGAGACGGAGCCCGTACAGATCCGGGCGTTCGTGAGTTTGCCTACTGACAGAGAGAACGGGGGCGGCTATCGTTTGATCACTGAGGTCGCAGGCGACACGTACCTGAAGGAGGAGATGCTGCGGGACATCCGCATGACGATCACCCGCTGGACGCAGAAGCTGTACCTACTGGATCAGGACTTGGCCGACAAGCTCTTGCAACTTGAAGAGCAACTCAACCGTGACGCACAACCCGCGCAGCAACGCGCAGTCATTTAAGGAGACAACCATGAACACACTCAGACTCAAGCTCGCTATCTTGGCCATTCAACTGTGCGCAGGCATCGCGCTGCTCGCCTCGCTACTGGGTTCTCTTCCCGCATACGCACGAGCAGGCACGCTGCTCAAGTGC
>VFQT010005047.1_pt1 | contig 10375 bp, 22 predicted proteins | sample 3512381 | NCBI WGS metagenome assembly VFQT01 (sample SAMN10412376, study PRJNA504923) | tailings metagenome | isolation source: Relicate 2 Philex TSF3 active mining site | place: Philippines: Tuba, Benguet | collected 2017-08-29 | reverse complement strand
GCAACCATCCGGAATCTCCAGATAGTTCAACGCAGTCCTCTTAGTCCGATCAACTTCCATGTCTGAACTTTCACACGCCGCACGGCAGGTCGATAGTGCCGCCTCCGTCGCCAAGGATTACCGTAAAAGTCCCATCGCTGCCGCTTTACGTGCTGCAGCACAACAAACTGGTAAACGAAAGACTCTCAAAGTACTGGGAGTTACTATGTCACAAGGTCCAGTTTATTGTCTTATGTCTGATTTGCTTGCCATCGCTGACGAGCTGGAGGGCCAATGACTAAGCTTTCGCCCGCTGCTCAGGCAATCCACGATGCTTACTGGACAGAAAAAGGCTACATAAATGGAGACGAAATAAACACCTGCATCGCCAACTTGATTCGCGCTCTTGCGGATCAAGTGGTACCTTGGCGGCTAGAGCCAACGGAGGATTCCGTAGGGCCAACAATTGATTATGGTTATGCCTGGGGTTTATTCAGTCAAGCAAATGACATCAGACAAGAACTGATTAAAATTGCTGATGAGTTTGAACTTCAAGATCTAGAAGACTATTCTTGAATCATGTCCTACCCTGATTTTCGTGCCTTATGCACCGAACTGCTGGCAGAAATGGAGTTATTCGGCTTTGATGACGAACACTCCGAAAATCTGAAGAAGAAGGTACAGAATGCTCTGGCAGTCTCGCGCCTTTCACCTTTGACAGACTCTCAACTTGAAGGTATCTTTATGCAAAATGCACAATGCGTAGCTGCAAAGGCCCACCTCGATCTAAAAGGATTTATCTCAGCGTCCCGACAAGTACTCATCCAATCTCTTGGTGTAAAATGACCGAAGAAAATTTTGAAAAGTTCAGAGACAACGCAGTTCTTATTATATTCATTTTCGCGTCTCTGACACTGAGCACAGCATTTATTGTCGAGATTTTCAGGGAACCCATCAATCGACCAAAATTCCAAGCAGTCGACAAATACAAAGGTTGTGATGTAATTCGTTACACAACTCCAGACAACGATTACCAGTATTTCTTGGATTGCTCACCCAAGTCCACAAAGCCTTAGTTAGATCCTAGGATCGTTTCGCATCCCCGAACCTATGCCTGGCTATTACCTGTTCAAAGGCCCTGAAGAAGAGTACTACCGCAAATTAGTCAACAGGCCATCCCGATCCGATGCTTACAGCAAGTATCGAGGTGTCGCCAAAAACAGCGGTTCAAAGCCTTATCGTGCGCAATTCTCATTCAAAGGACGCCGTTATTATCTGGGCGCTTTTGATGATGAAATCTCGGCAGCTAAGGCGTATAACAAGGTTGCCCTGCAGGTCGTAGGACCCCACGCGATGCTGAACGAAATCCCTGATGAGCACTTGGATCACGATTCCACAACAAGTGTCTCAGAGCCCGCTTAGAGGCCTTAGATTAACCTCGTTCCACGCCCCCGCCCAATGCCAGCCATCAGCAAGCGAAAAGCCTATAGGTGCTTGCTCGGTCGCGAGATCATGAAGCATGTTCCCAGTTACCAACTGGTCGCTGGTGAACACATCTCTGTTACCGCCGCTCGTCAGTATGTTGCAGAAAACAAGATCAAGGCTCCTGCTCTGCTCTTGGTAAAACGAACAGCGTTTACTACTGACCGCTTCTACTGGTCGCGCAAGGGCATGTATGGTGCCTTATATGCTGAGCACAACTATTTCAACTTCTCTTGCTTGCGTGATCTGTACGCAGATCTATGCAAAGACAACACTGTCCGACCTGAAGCGGCCGCAGCCTTATTGGCCGCAGACGTAGAGGTCGAAAATTACAACTATGAATTTGCGTTTATTTGAACGTGTAAAAAATTCTGGAAAATTTTAACCAATGCGCCTCCTTATGTAAGGGGCGCTTTTTATTGGCAGCTTAAACGCAGCGCATATCAGATGAACCCAGAAAAACAGCGCAACAAATTGAAGGAAGCATGGCAAGCAGCATACGCTGCAACCACTCGTGAAATTGCCCAAAAGGCGATTAAGAAATACGAAAAAGCCATGAGGAAACTGGCAGGCAGAAAGGAGGAAGACAGCTCCAAGTAGTATTATCGACACTCTGGCTTTAGATAATGATTGTCATCCCAGAAGAAAAATTAGCCGAATGGCAGGCCTGTTATTTGAAGCTGATCAAGGAGCAATCAGTCTCTCAGTCATTCGTCAGTTATGTCGCTCATTGCGCGGCTCAATGGGCTTACATGCAAGGTATGATTGATATGCAACGGTTCTCGGACGACTCGTATCATTGACATGATTGACATCGAAAATTTCAAGCCCGTCATCGGCCAAAACCCACCTGATGGCGAACCAATGTATTGGGTAAGAACCGCCAAGGAACCATTTCTAACCATCAGTTTCTGGCCATGTTTAAAGCATGTGCTGGATGATAACACTGTTATCATCGGTAATGAATTTCGACTCCATAAGGAGAACAAGAAAACCGGGAATGGTACCGTTTATGCCGGATTACTTGGTATTCGGGAAGGCGATGATCCAAGCACAAATAAAGCTCGCTTGATTGCATTACGCCCCACTACCACAGAACGCAAAATCAAGCCGTATATTGAAACAATTCTTAACATGTATAAGTATATGGTAGCGGACATCACACAGCAAAAATTAAAAGCTGAAGAAGTCCAGTAGATAACCCGTCAAGGGGTTGGCAACTCATGACTCCGGAGTTACCGTGGGTTGCCAGCCCGCTTCGATCATGCACGATCCAATCATGGAACTCAGGGAAGATGTCCTGAATTTCATCGATGCAACTGTTGAAGGAACCGACAGTGAAATTGCCAGAGTCGGTTATCGTTTTGCACGGTTAATCAAGGAATACGCTGAAGAACAGTCATTAATGGACACCAAAGAGTTCTTCGAGATTTGCTTAGCAATGAGTGAGATGTAGGGACATTTCCAGAAATTCCAACAGGAGAAAATTTCTGGAAAATTTCGGGTCGATTGTACCAGTTGATCGAGTGTCAACAAAAAGAAAGTGGACAAAGAAAAATAGAGTAACCATTATTGTTAGCTTAAGGTTACTAGAGTATATATTATATATAAATAATATCTTATCTAGAATCATTCTAAACAATCCATACCACCTATTACAACATAGCCGGTGTTTTTAAGTAACGTAGTGAAACGTAGTTACTTGAAAACCCGGAGTGAGTTCCTACGGTAGTAGGAACGAACGGAAGGCTGTTTGGTTTATGGATTAGTTATAATGCTAGAGATATATATTATCTATGATAATGGCTCACAACCACCGCCACCCCATGGACGAAACCAAAGCCGGCCAAGTGCAAGTGCTGATGGCACAACGCACCAAGATCATCCTGGAAAGCCGGATCCTGCAACTGATTCAGGAATGGGAAGCAGAGACCGGATGTGTCACTCGACATTTGAGCCTGACACACACCCTGTCGATGGGACAATCGAGAAAAACGTGTTCGGTACTTATCACTGCCGAGCTGTAACTCTCTGAGAGGCCTCTGGAAGCGTCTAGAAGGGGCTTCTGGGGGCCTTTGGCTGTATCGATACTATTGGGGGTATTTCAGGGGCCTTCTAGGGGCTGCTAGGCAGCAGTTGATAATTGATGCTGATTCTGATCAAAACATCAGCGATACGAATTCGTATCTTTTGACATCGTAATTGGATTCACCAGGACCTTTAGGAGCCGGGGTTTTTGGTGGATGGGCTGATTTCGGACGATTTGGGGGAATAAGTGGCTGGGGGATGGGCCGGGCGCTTAACACATGTTCACAATGTGTCCGTCACGGCAAAGAAAGTGGACAAAGAAACAACAGGTAATGTTTATTTATAAATAATATATATTGTATATAATACTTACTTTAATCTATGACGCACCACTGAGCATATAACGCTGCCGTTATGCGATATATAACGCTAGCGTTATGCGCAATGCGCCTTTTGCGGCCCTCCCGATGCTCATTTTGCGCTCATTTCCCTCCGCCAAAAGAAAAACGCGGCCGCCGCACGCAAAAGGCATGGCATGGCGCCTTCCCGCTCGCACGCATTCCACTCCCCTCGCCCCAAATCCCGCCCCATTCTTCCCGCTCGGTTACAAAATGTTAAAATCCGCCCCGGAACCCGGCTCGGGTGCGCCGGCTGGCGCGATCGTGAACGCCACGGGCGGCGCGTCGCCCACGATCACGATTCTGCGCAACAAAAAAGCCCCCTAATTTGGGGGCCGTTTATTATGCCGAGCTTGTCATTCTGCAAGCTTCGCGTTTGCTATCTCCAGGGCTTTGCCGAAAGCTTGCTGATACAGTTCGCGGTCTGTGTCCTTCAGGCTGCGATTACCAATGTCTGCAATCTGGTCGACGGTTGCGATTGCATTGCGCACCTTCAGTTGAATGGTGAAGCGTGCCTTGCCGTCGATCATAGCCAGGACGATAAGGTGCGTCCTTTTTTTGATGCCCTCTTTGTAGGAATTTGCATGCCCCACGCAATTCCGAACTGCCTGCCCCCAGGCTGAAAGCTGATGGATATCCTGTGGCTGAAGAAACGTCCACCGTTGCCCAGATAGATCCACCCGAATCGGTTCTGGAAACAGATCCTGCCGAAGCTTTTCATTCGGGTTTTGAACCTTGAAAGCTTCTGCTGCAACGTGATCATGAAACTCCGCGATCCGCCAGCGGGAAGGTTTTTCAAGTGTTGCATCAGGGGAACTTAGTAGGATTGTTTGAATCATGGATAAGGTGTCATTCAATTCGGTTAGGAAGAATGTCGGCCCTCCCCATGTATTGCTGCCGGAATAACTCGCGCGCCTGCTGGGATACTGATCCCATTCTTTGGTTTTTTCATCTACTGCCTTTTCGATAATCTTCACGAGAGATGCAATCGGCATGTTCTCCTGAACCCAAGACCGTACATAATTATCTGAGCCATAGACTCGGAAGCTGTTGCAGTACTGACCTAGTTCATAGATTTTTTGGCAGTAGTCTAGGGGAGCATCTGGATACAGTCGCAGAAGATCCTCTACGCGACCCATTTGATGGCAGAGCTTGTCGAAAGGCGCTCTTACATCACGGCGGCGCTCAGTTGCGGGGTCTGAATACCGGCGCGTGCATTCTTGTACTGCTTTGTTGATTTCACGTTGACCGTAGGGTGATTCGCTGAAGCGGCGAGCAGAAGTGCCAATCCGTTGGGCGAACAGAAAAGCATCAATGTCGCCAGACTGCTTCTCATAGGTATTGTGGAAGATGCAGGCGCGAATGCTGTTGCCTTCTTTGATGCGATCGAAGATTCCAGCATCTTTCCAGGTGGGGATAGTTTGAGCAAGACGGTTAGACCACATTTTGAAAGCTTCGCGCTTCTGCCTGACGCGCGTACCGAAGCTGTTCAGGATTACATCCTGCGGAAGGTTGCTGCCGACTCCTGAGGCAATGTCTTCAGCGGTGAAGATACGCCTGCGATGGTAGAAAGCGGTGCGGCCGTAATTGGAGGCTTGCATTTCGCTGATATCAGTCATGTTGACTGAGCCGAGACGAACGCTAGAGACCTTGTTTAAAGTGCTCGGGGCGGTCTTGAATGCAACGGCTACGCCATAGATACAGTTGGGGCGGTTGTATTCTCCGGGCTTGTAGAACCACGTAGCAAGCCACATGCTTTCGTGGTGCATAACAAACCACGAGAGCTTATCTGTTTCGCTCATCATGAATCGACGCTCAGAAGGTAGAGCGTTGATCTGTTTGGCGATTTGAAGCTGAGTTTCTTTGTCGATAAAAGCGACAGGAAGCAGATCATCTACCAGGCCGAGTGGTGCGGTGGCACGTTTAGCGGTGGCACGCTTCTGCTGAGCGACTAACGGTTTCAGGGCCGGATCGTATGCGGCGACTTGAACCCTCAGGTGCTCGGGGAGCTGGAAGTGCATAAGGGTGATCCCTCTCAACCCATTCAGAATAACATCCCAGGCCTGCCCTGTCTAGGACAGGATGCTGATCTGTCTAGGTTGTAACCTAAGTTAATCTAATGGCTTGATCGTGAATAAGCCTGCGCTCCGCGCTTATTCACGCTCACCAGCCTAGTAGTACTTAAGGTTGTCTTGCTGCAGGTCAAAGGGAAGGCTGACCTGCACGATATCGCAAGTCAGCCGATCTTCGAACATAGCATCGCAGAACTCGGAGGCTTCTTCTTCGGACCGGTAAGGCCCGTAGTTGTTACCATCCTCATCACAAACGATGTATGCAATGCTCATTGTTCTGCGGGGTGAGTGAGTAATCCTTTGTTCAGCAGATCAATGGCGCAGCGTTGATGCCATCCCTGCAGCTTCCAGACAATCCCCGTATCCAGTAGGAGCTGCCAGGCTTCTAAGTATTCCTGTTCGTCCTCTGCTTCGCGAACGCCTTCGCAGATCAGAACAGCATCGAGTGGGCTAGCCATAGACGATTTCTCCAAAACATGCGGTTTGCAGGAGTACGTCTGCCGCGTCGCCATCGATGTAGCCGTAGTCATCTTCTTTGACAGCAGAGACAATATCTCCGCGAGTTGATTGAGATACTTTGATCTCATTGTGGAATACCTTGGAAATAGCTTCCTCAATCCTTGACTGAGTAACCTCATAGATTTGGCCTTCGCATCTCAGCGTTAGCTTTGCCTCAGGGTCGCCGTCATCGTAAGGCTCATAGAAAGAAGCCTCATCAATCCAGTAACCGCAAGCCATCATTGCGGTGTCGACAATGTCAGTGAAGTCGGTAGGAGTCAGGCTGTACAGAATCTCTAGGGTAACCATTGATCAGGCCTCCACCATATCGAGGTAGCCTGCTTCGAAAGCATCTTCCAACTCAGTCACTAGCCCATCGAAATCTTCGGAGGCTGGCAGCACGGTGATCAGAATGTCAACCAGTGGGCCGTACTCCTCGCGGAGCATGTCGAGGTACTCCTCGCGGTCGGCGTAGCCGTTGTCTGTGTAGATGGTCATGGGTCGATCCCTCAGGACTCCTTAAATATAACCCTGTCTAAGGGCGGTGTCAAGGCGCGCAACTAGACGAAACATTTGGTGAGCGTGACCAGCAGTTGCCTTCGGCGCTGGTCACGATCTCGCGGCCAGCAGCGAATTGTTTACACTATTGAGCCGAAACCTCGCAGGGCCTCGTTATCATCAATCCAGCCAAAGCACAGCCCGTCAGACTTATACCAACCCCAATAAATGCGGCCGATAGATAAGCCGAATAGCTCATCACCCGTGCTGGCCGATGTATTCAGCGCAAGGTAGATTGCGCGGGGATTGATGCGGGAATAAGTGGAGAATCGCATGGCTAAAACTCAGATTTTGGAGGGGTAGAAAATTCTGGAAAATTCTCAGGGGGTAGGATCGTAGTCGCCGATACTAACAGTAAAGGCCTTGCATTCATTGCACAGCCACTCTACGCCGGCCAGCAATTCGTCGTTGTCTGTTGTATCTTCTTCCTCGTAAATTGCCTCAGTTGCATTCTGCGAATACAGCCAACGAAGCTGGCTAAACATACCCGTAAAGCCTGGTATTTTGATGCTGTAATGTATCGGAGTTTCCAGCGATTCTACGGGTGTTCGCTGTGTCGCGTCGACCTCGATTTCGCATTCAACGCAAGCGCTAAGCATGCTGGCGACAGCCTCTAGTAGGCCGCGTGTATTTGAGCTGTAGCTTTCAACCGGGCGATCGTATTTGCGGGTCTCTTTATTCCAAACGAATCGCGTGATCTTATAGTCGACTAGGTCGATTGGCTCGGGTTCGCGAACCCAATTGGGTTCCATTGGGCGGGGGTCAATCAATGAGGTCATGGGTCTGTCCCTGTGTGCTTTCTAATGGTAGCCGATAGCAGGGGGCCAGCGGCCCCCGTTTGTCTAACTTAATAGGTCCAGCGTTCGCCGGGCTCCGCCCAAGGCGGATTCATGATAGAAATCATTTGCAATTCTTCCTCTACGGTTAATCCGTCGCGAGAGAACTGTTTCTGTACCAAATCATGATACGTTTGCTTGTATTGCAGATAAAGAACGGGGTCAAAATCCTTGCCCGTAGGCTGAGGATCTTTCATCCCTTCTTCTACTAGCTTCTGTGCAATCGGCGCAAGGCAAAGCAAGCCTAACGCGGGCAGTAGCCAGGGTGAAGCCGGCAGGGCAGAAAAGCCGCCGGTTTGTGAATCATAGGCCCACTTAATTTCAGACACAATCAGTTAGCGAGTTGGAGTTTAGAACCGCGTGAGCCGTGGCCGTAGATCATGACGTTAGCAGTCTTGCCGTCACAAAGGTGACAAGCTTCACAACTTGTCTTCTGGCCCATCTCGTGAGATGCTGCACAATGTACAACATTGGCCGGCTTCTTTGTATCTTTGGGAACCACAAAGAATGCTTTCCAGCCTGCATCGCAAGCGTCAAAAAATTCCTGGAATCCGTCACACGATGCCTGCGCAATTCCTTTCAGATACTGTGCAAAATCATTGCGCCATTGGTGTGTGTAAGCTGTATGCTTACGGGAGCGAAGTAGGGGCTCTGTCCACACCTCAGCCGGCACCATTGCAGGATCACCAGCAGAACCCAGGCGCAGGGCAACATCATCGAACAGGTGATAATCCTGGCCGATAGGTGCATAGTTGCCGCGCTTATAGCAGTTCCAAACTGACAGCGGCGCCTGATACCATTTCACATAACAGGTGTTATTGTTGTATCCTGTGTGAGGACATTGGCCACACACTGACACGCCGCGCCCATCTTTGAATGCGTGATGAGGTGGAACGTCTTGCAATAAGATCCACGTTTGTATCATCTTGCCCGTCTTGGCATTCGCAGACGGATCATCAAAACCGGTTGCGATAACAACAATCGGGACGCCGTCTAAGTTAGACGGACCCTCCCATATCACGCGGCCGTTTGGGTTAGTCATGGGTCAAGCCCTCTGGTGGACTCCTCTACTATACACCAAGGAGCCGGGTAGGGGACAGGGTGGCGGCGCGGTCGCCGCGTGACCGTGAACGGGCTTGGCGCTTCGCGCCCGTTCACGATCAAAAAACACGCCTACCGGGACTATTCGCTGATCCTTCAGCCTTGCTGATCGTGAGCGAATGCCCCTCGGGCCGCTCACGCTCACGCTTGACATTCTCGCCTTGATTGTCTACTATCGAATCAGAGAGGGATCACCCCATGACTTCAACCGCACTCAACGCCGAATTTGCAAGCATTCTCGATGAGATCGCTGCCCAGATCGAGCGTTTCGCCAGCCTGCGCGACAAAGCCTCAGATGAGGCATGGGAGCAGGCAACTGATCTGCTGCCCTATGGCGACCTGCTGAACGACCTGGAGTACGACGTGGAGCAGGCTATGGAGCAGGCTCTGGGGCAGGCACTGGCCCGGTAAGCCCTGTCGTGACCGTGAACGAATGACCAGCGGGCCGCTCACGCTCACGCTTCAGGCGTTAGCTCAGTGATCTGGCCGTTGACCTTGATACGAAACACCCGGCGGCAGTCAAAGCTGCGCCAGCCCTTCTTGATGTCCATGCAGCGGACGATGTTAAGTTTCGTCTCTTCGTCCTTGATGGCGTGGCCAGTGCCCTTGACCTCGCCGAAATGCAGCGGGTTGAAGGTCATCTGGCGTTCGGTGCCGTCTTGCTTGATGAAGTTGACAGAGACCAGATGGCTGCCGGCTTCGGCGATCTTCTGGCGGATGATCTGGTGGTTAGCCATGGATGGTTCCTTGCTGATTAGATACTAGCGCAGGTAGTGGGGCGCCTGCCACTGCGGGAGGGAATTGATCGTGAACAATGACCAGCGGGCCGCTCACGCTCATGATTCTTTACAGGATGGCCTCGTGAGCAAAGCGAGTCCAGGCCTGGACAGTGCTGTACTCGCGGTGGAAGCGATGATCGGGGCTGCCGGCCGCCAGGTGGGCACGCTTAGCGGCGCAGGCCGCCAGGTTGGCAAAGTCGAGCAGGCCCATGTCGTGGTGGGTCAGATCATCACAGAGCCAGGAGCCGCTGAGGCCGCGTGAGAGCTGGGTGTGCAGGGTTTGCATGTTCATGGTTGGGTTCTCCCTCTGGTGGAATGGTAGCAGGCATGAGCGTGAACAATGACCAGCGGGCCGCTCACGATCAGCGGTTATTGTAATGGAACTTCATATCGTAGGCAGAGGCGGCTACAGTCCAGGCCAGGGCTGAATCGTATTCACGTGTGAACCGATTGCCTGGTTCGCAGGCCGCCATGTTGGCCCGCTTGGCTGCACAGTGGGCCAGGTTGAGCACGTCGAACAGGCTCAGTTCGCCGCTGCCGTTGAGGAAAGTGTGAGTCAGGACAGTCATGGATGGGCTCCTTTCAGGGACAAATCAACAATAACGCTGATCGTGAACAATGACCAGCGGGCCGCTCACGGTCAC
>VFQT010005045.1_pt1 | contig 10378 bp, 10 predicted proteins | sample 3512381 | NCBI WGS metagenome assembly VFQT01 (sample SAMN10412376, study PRJNA504923) | tailings metagenome | isolation source: Relicate 2 Philex TSF3 active mining site | place: Philippines: Tuba, Benguet | collected 2017-08-29 | reverse complement strand
AATGACAGCCTCGGCGCAGCAGTTCATTACTTCGGTGACCATGCAAGCGCTGTCGGGGCGGCCGGCGTTCTCCGATCAGTGGGACAGCCGCATCTCGAATCACATGGCGCATATTGATCTGACCCGCGACGCAGACGCAATCGTCATCGCGCCCTGCTCAGCCGACTTTATGCGCAAGCTGGTGCATGGCGCGGCAGATGATCTTCTCTCAGCGCTATGTCTGGCGCGGCCAGCAACGCTGCCGCTGTTGGTCGCCCCGGCGATGAATGTGGAGATGTGGGAAAACCCCGCTACCCAACGTAACGCAGCGCAGCTCAAGCAAGATGGTGTGCACCTGCTGGGGCCTGCCGCCGGCGAGCAAGCCTGTGGCGAAACCGGTTTGGGCCGTATGATGGAGCCCGAGTCGCTACTCGAATCGCTGACCAGCTTTTTTTACCTGAAGCAGCTGTTAGGCAAAAAAATACTGATCACCGCCGGCCCGACCTTTGAACCAATAGACCCGGTACGCGGCATCACCAACCTCTCGTCCGGGAAAATGGGTTACGCGATCGCGCGTGCGGCGACGATGGCGGGCGCTTCTGTGACCTTGGTGTCCGGGCCGACTGCGCTAACACCACCGATGGGTGTACGAACAGTTTCAGTGACCACGGCACAGCAAATGCATGATGCTGTAATGAGCTGCGTGAAGGATAACGATGTATTTATCGCAGTGGCAGCAGTTGCTGATTGGCAGGTGAGCGAGGTCAGTACACAAAAAATCAAAAAGCAGGATGCTGCTGCACCCTCGCTCTCATTCAAGCAAAACCCCGATATCCTGGCTGCAGTCGCCGCGCTACCCTCGCCGCCTTATTGCGTAGGCTTTGCAGCTGAATCAGAAAATTTGCTGGAATTTGGTGCGGCTAAACGTATCAAGAAAAACATTCCACTGTTGGTTGGCAATATTGGTCATCATACCTTCGGTAAAGATGACAATGAACTCGTGCTATTTGATGCGCATGGCCACCACCCATTGCCACGCGCGAGCAAAGACCAGCTGGCAAACAAACTAATCGACGAAATCGCAAAACGATTAATACCCTAAATCGCTCCAGCATGAAAACCATTGACGTTAAAATACTCGATCAGCGGCTGCGTGAGCAGATGCCCGCCTATGCCACGCCGGGTAGCGCAGGCCTTGATCTGCGTGCCTGCATTCAAGCACCGCTCACGCTTGAGCCTGGTAGTACGCATCTGATACCTACCGGTCTGGCAATTCATATCGCCGACCCTGCCTATGCAGCGATGATCTTGCCGCGCAGCGGTATGGGCCATAAGCACGGTATCGTGCTCGGTAATTTAGTGGGCTTGATTGATTCGGACTACCAGGGTGAATTGATGGTCTCAACCTGGAATCGGGGCAATGCTGCCTTCGTTCTGAATCCGATGGAGCGTCTGGCGCAGTTGGTGATCGTGCCTGTGCTGCAGGTGGCCTTCAATATCGTCGACTCATTCACCGAAACCGAACGCGGTGCTGGCGGCTTCGGCAGCACCGGTAAAGTGTGAGCGTCAAGTTGAGCGTCAGTTTGACGTTGAAGGTGCAGATCGGCGCAAGACTGGATAGGTGAGTACCATGCGGATACGATCAGATATCCTGTATGTAATCGCCGCGCTGCTCATGCTGAGCGCGACGGGTTGCTCGATACTGAGCACAACGCCAACGACACCTGATTCCGGCACACCAGCTCGAGCCGGCACCCAAACCACCCCCGCCACCTCGGAAGTCACCAAGCCCGTTCGCGCAGACAGTCACCCGGAGAGTGAAGCCGAATTCGATCAGATGATCGCGCGACAAGATCGGGTTTACCGTGTGATTGCTCCGCTCATCGTCAAAAATGCCGTGCTGTGCAAAACCGCGGCGCGCCCCTTGCTCGGCTTTACTGCAAAGAATCGCTACTCTTTTCCGGCTGAGCTGCGCGATGCGGCTGCAACGCGCCTTGGTAAGGGCGACGAGCTGCGTGTCGTGCAAGTCCTCGAAGGCAGCGGTGCGCAACGGGCAGGTGTAAAGCGCGGCGATGCACTGCTTTCAATTGCTGATAAACGGCTTCCTGTTGGGCCGCAAGCAGAGACCGAAACAGCTCGCATGCTGGCACCACTGCTAAAACAAACGAACGAGGTCGATGTACAACTGCTACGCAATGACACCCCACTCTCATTAAAGATCGCACTCACAACGGCTTGTGCCTTTACCGTAGATATTGGTAATGCACCCCATATCAATGCCTACGCTGATGGCCGGCGCATCATGGTCACAGCGGGTTTTCTGGCTGAGATATCAGATCAGGAACTCGCGGTTATTTTGGCCAGAGAGATTGCCCATAACGTACAACTGCACGCCAGTACGATGCAAACGCGCGCCACGATGGCATCGATTATCGATACGCTGCTACCACCCAAGCCTGATCTGAGCGGTTTCGCCGGCAGCGCCGGGCTCAAGAGAATGGATGAAAAGCTTGATCAGGAAGCCGACCGCATTGCGCTCTACATGTTGGCGCGTGCCGGATTGAGCCCATCGATAGCGGTAGATACGCTGGAACGCTTGGCGCGCCGGTACCCTGCTACCGTGTTGAGCAGCTACACCGCATTACACCCCTGGACCGAGGATCGCAAACGCCAGATGATAGACACCATCGCCGAGATCCGGAAAAAGCAGACGAGTAAAAAATCATTGGTGCCTTGAACTCTCGAAATAAAAAACCCGCCTGTTTCGGCGGGTTTTTTGTTTACGACCTGGTACTGCCGACAGCGACTTACTCCACCTCGGCTGCCTCCTGCGCCGGAGCAGCCGGTGGCGTATCGCCCTCGCTGAACTCGAGCTTGATCTGCTCGCTGTCATCCATCTCAACCGAAACACGCCCGCCGCTGATCAAACGACCAAACAGCAGCTCGTCGGCAAGTGCTTTGCGAATCATGTCTTGAATCAGGCGTGACATCGGACGCGCACCCATGAGCGGGTCGAAGCCTTTCTTGGCCAGGAATTTTCGCAGCGTCTCGCTAAACGTTGCCTCAACTTTCTTCTCGTGAAGCTGCTCTTCGAGTTGGATGAGGAACTTGTCAACCACACGCAAGATAATGTCTTCATCGAGCGCTCGGAAGCTGATGATGGCATCAAGACGGTTGCGGAATTCCGGCGTGAACATGCGCTTGATATCTGCCATTTCATCACCGGCCTGCTTGGTCTCGGTGAAGCCCATGGTGCGCTTCTGCAGACTTTCAGCGCCGGCGTTGGTCGTCATGATGACGATGACATTCCGGAAGTCAGCCTTGCGGCCATTGTTGTCGGTGAGCGTGCCGTGGTCCATCACCTGCAACAAGATATTGAATACATCCGGATGGGCCTTCTCGATTTCGTCGAGCAGTAACACTGCATGCGGTTTCTTGGTAACAGCCTCTGTCAGTAAACCACCCTGATCAAACCCAATATACCCCGGTGGCGCACCAATCAGACGGCTCACAGCGTGGCGCTCCATGTACTCCGACATATCAAAGCGGATTAATTCGATACCCAGAATAAAGGCCAGCTGCTTTGCGACTTCGGTCTTGCCAACGCCCGTCGGACCGGAAAACAGGAAAGAACCGATCGGCTTGTCCATCTTGCCCAAACCAGCACGCGCCATCTTGATAGCCGCTGCCAACGCCTCAATCGCAGGGTCTTGGCCAAACACCACGTTTTTCAGATCACGCTCAATAGTCTGCAGCTTGGTGCGGTCATCCTGATTAACCGACTGCGGCGGAATACGCGCGATCTTCGAGATGATGTCTTCGATCTCGGATTTACCGATGGTTTTCTTTTGCTTTGATTTCGGCAGAATGCGCTGAGCTGCACCAGCTTCATCGATAACATCAATCGCCTTATCAGGCAGATGACGATCATTGATGAACCGTGCCGCCAATTCTGCCGCACACGTCAGCGCCGACGCAGAATACTTCACGCCATGATGCTCTTCGAAGCGCGACTTCAGGCCGCGCAAAATCTGCACGGTTTGCTCGACGGTCGGCTCATTGACATCAATCTTCTGGAAGCGACGCGAAAGCGCATGGTCTTTTTCGAACACACCACGGAACTCATTGAAAGTGGTAGCACCGATGCACTTCAGCTGCCCCGATGACAATGCAGGTTTCAGCAAGTTAGAGGCATCTAATGTGCCGCCGGATGCAGAACCCGCGCCGATGATGGTGTGAATCTCATCGATAAATAAAATACCGTTGGGGTTTGCCTTCATCTGCTTGAGCACCGCTTTCAGGCGCTGCTCAAAGTCGCCACGGTATTTGGTACCCGCTAGCAGTGCGCCCATATCGAGCGAGTACACCACAGCGTTTTGAAGAATCTCTGGCACATCACCTTGCACTACGCGCCAAGCCAAACCTTCGGCAATCGCGGTCTTGCCGACGCCAGCCTCGCCCACCAGTAGAGGATTGTTTTTGCGACGACGGCATAGTGTTTGAATCACGCGCTCCACTTCGGCCTCGCGTCCAATCAGCGGATCAATCTTGCCCTCGGCAGCCAGCTTGTTGAGATTTTGCGTGAATTGGTCGAGCGCGCTTTCCTTTTGTGGTCCTTCGGCCTGCGCCTCATCAGCGTTCTCCGAGGCCTTTTGCGGCTCTGGCTGCTGATCTTTGCGTACGCCGTGTGAGATGTAGTTGACCACGTCAAGCCGCGTTACGCCCTGCTGATGCAGGTAGTACACCGCGTGCGAATCTTTCTCACCAAAGATGGCGACCAGCACGTTGGCACCCGTCACCTCTTTCTTGCCGTTGGAGGCCGATTGCACGTGCATGATGGCGCGCTGAATGACGCGCTGGAATCCCAAGGTGGGCTGTGTATCGACTTCACTGGTACCGGGCACCGTGGGTGTGTTGTCGGTGATGAAGTTGGATAGGGTCTTGCGCAGATCATCGATGCTGACTGCACACGCCCGCAATACTTCGGCGGCTGAAGGGTTGTCCAGCAATGCCAATAGCAAGTGCTCGACGGTTATGAACTCATGTCGGGCCTGTCTTGCCTCGACAAAGGCCATATGCAAACTGACTTCGAGTTCCTGGGCGATCATGCTTCCTCCATCACGCACTGCAGCGGGTGCCCCGCCTTTCGGGCGTGGCTTAAAACTAATTCGACTTTGGTGCTGGCGATATCTTTTGGATAGACACCGCACAAGCCCTTACCGTCACGATGAACCTTGAGCATGATCTGCGTCGCCGTCTCACGGTCCTTATTGAAGTACTCCTGAATGATGGCCACCACAAACTCCATTGGCGTGTAATCATCATTCAGCAACACTACCTGGTACATCGGCGGCGGCTTCACCGCCGCCTTTTTCTCTTTCGGTACGAGTAGAGTGCCGTTGTCGCTATTAGTTGCCATGCTTCTATTCTATCGCCCACGCCACGCTTGGTAACCCGTGTTACTCAGGCGATCCACGCTCATTTCCATATTACTTGCTTTCCGGAGCATGCGCTGACTTGGCAACAATAACTCGGAAACAGGCAATTGGGTATTAGGAAAATGGCGCAGTTTGCCGTGGTTTCAAGGCTCGAAAGCCATATTCTGGCATTTTTGACAATTTGCTTGACTTTTCTATTTTTTGCCAGAACAATGCAAAAGATCAATATGTGGGTTATAGCACTTATTGACATGAGGAGGAGCAATAATGGAGGGGGTCAGCTTTACGCAGGGCTCTTGCTTTTAGCGCTCGTGTGATTGGCCCCTGTTAGAAAGACTGTTTTATGGCAAAAGGTAAGGTCAAGTGGTTTAACGACGCCAAAGGCTTCGGTTTTATCACTCCGGAAGATGGTGGTGAAGATTTGTTTGCACATTTCTCGGCTATTACAATGTCCGGCTTCAAGACCCTGAAAGAAGGGCAAGAGGTTTCATTTGAGGTAACCCAAGGTCCAAAGGGAAAGCAAGCTTCAAATATCCAATTGGTCAGCTGATTAACGCATTACCTGACCCAATGAATATTCAAACCCTCGGTTAATCCGAGGGTTTTTTATTTCAACGGTTTTCAGTATAGCGTCGACCGACGCAACGCAAAAAGGTTCATTAATCTATGACGCAAAAAAACAAGGCCGGGATTCCCCGGCCTGGATGACTGCGCAGCCTGGTTTACATGTGCTGGATCATCACATCACCAAAGCCGGAACAGGAAACCTGCGTCGAACCCTCCATTAACCGCGCAAAGTCATAGGTCACCTTCTTTGAAGAAATCGACTTCTCCATCGAGCTGATGATGAGATCGGCGGCCTCGAACCATCCCATGTGTCTGAGCATCATCTCAGCCGACAAGATCACCGAACCCGGGTTAACGTAGTCTTTACCTGCATACTTTGGTGCGGTGCCGTGGGTTGCCTCGAACATCGCCACGGAGTCAGACAAGTTGGCACCCGGTGCAATACCGATACCACCCACCTGCGCCGCCAATGCGTCAGAGATGTAGTCGCCGTTCAGGTTCAGCGTGGCAATCACGCTGTACTCATTCGGACGCAACAAGATCTGCTGCAGGAAAGCGTCGGCGATGGCATCTTTGACGATGATGTCTTTACCGGTCTTCGGGTTCTTGAAGCTGCACCACGGTCCACCATCGAGTAACTGCGCACCGAACTCCTTCTGCGCCAGTGCATAGCCCCAGTCACGGAAGCCGCCCTCGGTGTACTTCATGATGTTGCCCTTGTGCACCAGAGTCACTGATGGCTTGTCATTATCGATCGCGTACTGAATTGCCTTGCGCACCAAACGCTCGGTACCTTCGCGCGATACCGGCTTGACACCAATGCCGGAAGTCTGCGGAAAGCGGATTTTTTTGACACCCATCTCTTTGATCAGGAAATCAATGACCTTCTTGGCGCCGTCCGACCCCTCTTGCCATTCAATACCGGCGTAGATGTCTTCCGAGTTCTCGCGGAAAATCACCATATCAGTCTTCTCAGGCTCCTTCAGAGGTGATGGCACACCTTTGAAGTAACGCACCGGACGCAGGCAGACATACAAGTCAAGCTCCTGACGCAGGGCAACGTTGAGCGAGCGAATGCCACCGCCTACAGGCGTGGTCAGCGGACCCTTGATTGACACCACGTATTCTTTGAGAACCTTCAGCGTTTCTTCGGGCAGCCAGACATCCGGACCATAGACCTGGGTCGATTTCTCACCCGCATAAATCTCCATCCAGCTGATCTTGCGCTTGCCACCATACGCCTTGGCAACGGCGGCGTCGATCACCTTGATCATGACTGGGCTGATATCCACACCAGTGCCGTCGCCCTCGATGTAGGGAATAATCGGGTTGTCAGGCACATTCAACGAGAAGTCCGCGTTGACCGTAATTTTCTGACCCTCGGCGGGCACCTTGATATGTTGAACCATCGTTTTTCTCCGAAGACTGGCGAATGACTGGATTGTAGTTGGCAGACGGCGAACAGCGAATATCGGAATGTGTCGGGAGCCAAAAAATATGCCTAAGTCTTATATAAGACATAAGACTTCTGTTTCGTATTATGCACTAGAATTTTGCTTGATGCCATACCGCCAGCCTGCATTCTTCGCGCGATGACGCTAATTCTTTTCAACAAACCCTACGGTGTCGTGAGCCAGTTCTCGGCGCACGATGGCCGACCAAGCCTGGCGGATTTTCTGGATATACCTAACGTCTACCCCGCAGGGCGGCTGGACGCGGACAGCGAGGGGCTGATGCTGCTGACCGACGACGGCACGCTGCAGCATGACATCAGCAACCCCGTGTCAGAAAAGTCAAAAACCTATCTGGTTCAGACCGAGGGACTGGCGCACCCGAGCCAACTCGCGCAGCTACGAGCACCGATGAGATTGCCGCATTTCACCACGCTCGGGAGTAAAGCCGTACGGATCGAGCCTCCAGGCTGGCTTTGGCCGCGCGATCCGCCGATTCGGCAAAGGCGCGAGTTGCCCACCGACTGGCTTTCCATCACCCTCACCGAGGGCAAAAATCGGCAAGTGCGAAGAATGACGGCGGCGGTCGCGCTGCCCACGCTACGGCTGGTAAGACAAGCGATCGGCCCGATTTCGTTAGCCACGCACCCTCTGATGCCCGGGGAGTGGTGCACCATCAGCGCTGATGAGTGGCGCGGTACCTAGCGTAGCACCCGGCGTGGCGCCTAGCGAACGGCTTTTCGAGACCACAACCGGCGTCGATAACGGCAGGCATAGCAGCCCTGACCAGGGTTGAAGCGAACGCGCAGAGGTTTACAATCCCAGCGTCGCCCGCACAGATTCCCATGAAAAAATTAACTCTGCAGGGTAAGTTACTCCTCGGCGCTGCGCTGTTATCGATTAGCGCAGGCGCTCAGGATTTCCCGCGCATCGCGGTCAATATTGGCGTACATCTGATTCAAGCCGAACTTGCTGCCACGCCGGAAACCCGAGCGCGGGGTCTGATGTACCGGGAAAACTTGGGCCAAAACGAAGGGATGGTGTTCCGCTTCCCTGCCCCTCGCCGGGTCTGCATGTGGATGAAGAATACGCTGATCCCGCTGTCGGTGGCCTTTATCGGCGAGGATGGGCGCATCGTCAACATCGAGGACATGCAACCTCAAACCACCGATGAGCACTGCAGCCAGCAAACCGCGCGTTATGCCCTGGAGATGCGACTGGGCTGGTTCAAGCAGCGCAATATCAAGGCCGGTGAACTGGTATCGGGCTTGCCAAAATAAAAACCCGCGGCACCGGGTGTGCAGCGGGTTTGATCCTAGTGCTCGGGCGTCAAGCTGTCAGGCTTAAGCCCCGCCAAACAAGACCGTAGCGTCTTGCTCAGGCAAATATTCGCTTACGCCAACGCCTTAATGGCAGCTGACAGACGGCTCTTGTGACGAGCAGCCTTGTTCCTATGGATGATGTTCTTGTCAGCGATACGGTCAATCACCGAAACCTGGGACTGAAACGCTTGGGTAGCGCCAGCCTTGTCGCCTGCATCGATAGCCTTGCGCACCGCCTTGATCGCAGTACGCAGCGCCGAGCGCTGGCTGGAATTGTGAGCGTTTTGCTTAACGGCCTGACGGGCGCGCTTGCGTGCCTGTGCGGAATTTGCCATGAACGGTTCCTGATAGTGGCCCGGGCTTGGCCCATGCCGAATTTCGAAAAACGAAGATTATAACAAAGCAAGGCCCCTGCAGGCAAACACCAAAGGCTTCCACCAAAGCGCGGCACAATCGGCACCGACTCACTTTTCAGAATGAAAACATGGCGCGAGTACCTGCATAGTCTGCCGCTATAATCGGCCACCATGAATCTGCACAGAACGCTCGCCACGGTGTCTGGCATGACGCTGCTGTCGCGCATCACCGGCCTGATCCGCGAGTTTCTGATCGCCCGCACCTTCGGCGCCTCGGTCTACACCGACGCCTTCTTCGTTGCCTTCCGCATTCCCAATTTATTGCGTCGCTTGTTTGCCGAGGGCGCATTTTCTCAAGCCTTCGTGCCGATCCTGGCCGAGTACAAGAACCAGCAGGGTCGGCGCGCTACCCGCGTACTGGCGGATCGGGTGGCAACCGTATTGTTCTGGGCGCTGCTGCTGACCTCGGTCGCCGGTATCGTATTTGCGCCGGCGATTGTGCTGCTGATGGCAAGCGGCTTCGCATCAGACCCGACGGCAATGTCGCTGTCGACCAGCATGACGCGGATCATGTTCCCCTACATCCTGTTCATGTCACTGGTAGCGCTGGCAGGCGGCATCTTGAATACCTGGCGTGAATTTCGTGTTCCGGCGTTCACGCCCGTACTGCTGAATCTGTCGTTCATCGCAGCCGCATTGCTGTTGGCACCGCTGATGTCGCAGCCAGTGTATGCGCTGGCGATTGCTGTGCTTATCGGTGGCGTATTACAAGTAGGACTACAAATTCCCGCGCTTCGCAAAATCGGCATGCTGCCGCACATCAGCGCCAACCCGATGCGTGCGTTGCAAGATGACGGCGTAAGGCGCGTTCTCAAGCAAATGTTGCCAGCGACATTCGCCGTGTCGGCGGCTCAGATCAGTCTGATCATCAACACCAATATCGCCTCACACCTGGAGAATGGCAGCGTCTCATGGCTATCGTATGCCGACCGATAAATGGAATTACCAACCGGCCTGCTGGGTGTCGCGCTGGGCACTATTTTGTTACCGAGCCTCTCCAAAGCGAATGCTATCGGTGACCTGGTTGAATACTCCGCACTACTCGATTGGGGCCTTCGGCTTTGCTTTCTGTTGGCGATGCCAGCAGCAATTGCGTTAATGATTCTGTCCGAACCCTTGACCAGTACGCTTTTTCATTATGGGAAGTTTGATCACACCTCGGTGACCATGACAGCACGCGCCTTGGTTGCCTACGGTGTCGGCTT
>VFQT010005044.1_pt1 | contig 10378 bp, 10 predicted proteins | sample 3512381 | NCBI WGS metagenome assembly VFQT01 (sample SAMN10412376, study PRJNA504923) | tailings metagenome | isolation source: Relicate 2 Philex TSF3 active mining site | place: Philippines: Tuba, Benguet | collected 2017-08-29 | reverse complement strand
CCAGGACTCAACTCTGAATCGACTGGAATGGTTCGAAGCACTCTCAATCCTGCAGCAGAGAGAAGTGCTCGCGCCTCTTCCAAGGTCTTTCCAACGATCTCTGCAGGAACGGTCGTATCACCAGCACCATCAGAGATGGTCAGGGTGATCGCACTACCCTTCTCAACGCGAGAGGTCGCAACTGGAAGTTGTGCAGCGATTCGATCCTTGGGGATCCGTTGATCTGGTGCACGTTGAATGGTGATTGTGAAGTCGTCAAGGAGCGCGCGAGCCTCGTTCTCAGTGAGCCCGACAACATTGGGAACTGAGATGACAGAGGGTTCACCACTTCGTACCAAGAATGACCCTGCAATCAGGAGAACGACGCCGAGCGCTGCTCCGATCAAGACCTTCCTACGTGGAAGTTTGGTCAATGGGATCTGAGTGGTGATCTCTTCCCCGCGAGATAACTTCGTCAAATCCTTCATCATCGCTGATGCGCTCTGATAGCGATGATCAGGATTCTTTGCCAATGCAACGGTTAGGAAATCATCCACCGCTTCAGGAAGCGTTGGTTGAAGAGTGGAAGGCTTTGGTAGCTCTGCAGAGACATGTTGGTATGCGATCGCAACCGGGGTATCGCCAGTGAAGGGAGGGCGTCCCGTTACGAGCTCATAGAAGACACAACCGAGCGCATAGAGATCGCTTCTGGCATCTGCGCTACTTCCAGTTGCCTGCTCAGGTGCAAGATATTGCGCCGTCCCTACGACATTCCAAGTATTGGTCATTGTGGCGCTCTCATCGAGGGCGCGAGCGATACCGAAATCCATCACTTTCACATCGCCGGCGTCAGTGATCATCACGTTACCCGGCTTGATATCCCTATGGATGATGCCCTTCTTATGGGAGTAATCCAAAGCATCGAGGATGCCGGTGGTGATCGCAACGACTCGATTCAGATCCAACCTTTCACCGCGCTGGATGATCTCGCGAAGTGTCTGGCCACTGACATATTCCATGACGATGTAAGGAGTCTTGCTGCCATTCGAATTCTCTTCTTCACCCGAGTCATAGACAGCAACGATCCCCGGATGATTGAGACCGGCAGCCGAGAGCGCCTCTTTCCTGAAACGCGAGACGAAAGTCGCGTCGCGAAGGAGTTCACTTCGAAGTACTTTGATGGCGACATCTCGCGAGAGGCGTTTATCTTTTGCAAGGTAGACATCAGCCATGCCACCAGTGCCGATCATCTTGCCGATTTCATATCGGCCGCCCAGTAACCGCTTACTCATGGGCTGCCCCGAGGAAGGAGATTGGCTCTGACCCCAACTCTTTTTCTTCGATGCGAGCAAGGATGATGGTCACATTATCTGGAGCGCCACCATCACGGGCAGCAGCAATCAGGTTATTGGCAGCCTGCTCTAGATCTGATGTGGTGATGATCTTTCTGATCAACTCTTCACTGACCACCGCTGTCAATCCGTCGCTTGCGACGAGATAGATATCGCTCTTTTCTACAGGGAAGATCTGAATCGGGTAGCTCTCGAATTCTCTTCCACTCTTACCCATAAGAGCCTGGGTCAACATCGAGCGTTGCGGATGTTCCTCCGCCTCAGAAGGTGAGAGTTTCCCTTGATCGATCAACTCCTGTACGACGGTGTGATCATGACTGAGCCTTGTGATCTCGCCCGATCGAATCCGATAGGCACGTGAATCACCGATATGGAGCATCGCAATCGCTCCAGATAAAGGTGCGAGCGCAGTCAAGGTGGTGCCCATTCCCTGCAATTCACTCTTCGCTTCGATTCTTTCAAGAAGTGAGGCTTCAATCTCAGATACGACGCTTTGCAAGAGATCCACTCGGGAATCATCATCGAGTTCAACAGAGCGCAGGATCTCGATTCGCTCTGCAAGTGTCCTGATCGCGATCTTCGATGCCACTTCACCACCGACTGCACCACCCATGCCATCAGCGACGGCAATGAGCGAAGGATGGTGGAGCGCAGAGTCTTCATTGCCTTGGCGCACCAGACCGAGGTCAGTGCGTGCAGCGATCGAAGTGAAGAACATAGAAATAGCCTAATGCTGATAATGTCGCCATAGATAGGCGCGAGTGGCGGAATGGCAGACGCGCTGGCTTCAGGTGCCAGTACTCGCAAGGGTGTAGGGGTTCAAGTCCCCTCTCGCGCACGTGCCGACAGCAATTTTCGCTCACCGAGGTTCGAGCTTTCATCATGCGGAGCAGTCCCTGGAATCCTTCACGGCTGCGATCGCTGAAGGAGCTGACGGCATCGAATGCGATGTCCGGATCACATCTGATGGCGTTGCATTCTGTTGGCACGATCGCGACCTGATGCGCCTTACCGGTCAGCCCTTGCCGATTTCAAAAGTGAGTAGCACAGACCTGAAGAAGTTGTTGATCAAGGATCGAGGATTCAATGGAACTCCGGTTACCTTTGAAGAGTTAGCAAGGCTGGCTGCAGATTCGAAGATGAAGTTACTTGTTGAGACGAAACATCCCGTCCTCTCTGGCTCCCGTGTTGAAGTAGAGGTGGCACGGATTGCGAAGAGATATGGAATCGAAGTTCAGGTCCTCTCCTTTGCATTCACTGCAATTAGAAGAGCAGAAGGACTTCTTCCTGGGAGTGAACATGTTCAATTGATCCAACATGCCACGCTTCTTCCGCTTGCACAGACGAAGATCGTTGGCGTGGATATCGAATTGATCAGAAAGGATCGAACCTTGATTGCTTCACTACATAAGCAAGGCAAGAAGATCTATATCTGGACTGTCAATGATGATGCAGAGTTCCAATCCCTTGCAGCAGAGGGAGTAACTGGGATCATCACCGATATTCCTGCACAGGCCAAGAAGGTGCTCGGCTACCCTTAGCCGGTGGCGAAATACGCATATCTTGGCCCACAAGGCACATTCACCGAATCTGCTCTAGAGGGAATCACCTCCGACTCTGATCAGAGGATCCCCTATGCCAATGTCACTGCGACCCTTGATGCGGTCCGTACTGGTGAAGCGGATTTTGCGCTGGTTCCAATCGAGAATTCCATTGAAGGTGTGGTTGCGCGAACCTTGGATGAACTCGCTATCGGCGAACCCTTGGTCATCACTGCCGAGACAACTCTCACTGTTAATTTCTCGCTCGTTGGAAAGAAGGGTGTAGAGATCAAACGGATCGCAACCCACCCACATGCCGAATCACAATGTCGAAATTACATCGCGAAGAGCCATCCGCATGCAGAGATCATCCCGGTTGCATCGACTGCGACGGCAGCGGAGGCAGTTGCTCGCGGCGAATATGACGCAGCGATTGCCTCTCCCAATGCCGCATCACGGTATGGATTGGAAACGCTTGCAGAAGGTATTGGTGATATCCAGGGGGCGCAGACTCGATTCGTTCTGGTCACGAAGCCAGGAAGATTGCCGGAGCGAAGTGGATATGACCGGACCTCGCTCGTTGCTTTCATTGGCGCAGACCATGCTGGCGCACTCCTTGAGGTCTTGACTGAGTTCTCGGTGCGGGGAGTCAATCTGACATTCATTCAATCGAGGCCAACAGGAGCAGGGCTCGGGGATTATCACTTCATCATCGATGCCGAAGGTCATATCAATGATGAGCGAGTTGGCGAAGCGATGATGGGTCTTCGTCGCATCTGCGCAGATGTCCGCTTCCTCGGCTCCTATCCGCGAGCAGACAGAGTCGCACCAACGACCAATCGAAGTGCCCATGATGAGAGCTTCAATGAGGCAAGTGATTGGCTTACTGCCGTCCGTTCAGGCAAGAAGATCTAGAAAGATAGACTCACCACATCATGATCGATATCAAAGAACTACGCGAGAAACCAGAGCTTTTCCGCGCCTCTGCCCGTGCTCGTCGCGAAGATGAAGGCGTCATCGATCAGATCCTCGTCGCTGATGAAGCGCGCAGGAGTGCGATCAATGAATTCGAGCGCCTCAGGTCCGAACAGAACATCCTCTCGAAGTCCGTTGGCGCGGCTAAGGGTGACGAGAAGAACGAATTGCTGGCGAAAGCAAAAGAGCTTGCTGCGCAAGTAAAGAGCGCTGATGCAAAGCGCGCCGAGATGGAAGAGGCCTTTCTAGCTCTTGCAAAACTCATCTCCAACCTTGTCAGCGCCGAAGCCCCGATCGGCGGTGAAGAGGATTTCAAGGAGATCGAGCGGGTTGGAACACCTAGAGATTTCACAAAGGAAGGTTTCGAACCGAAGGATCACGTCGAACTCGGCAAGATCCTTGGAGCTATCGATACCGATAGAGGAGCAAAGGTCTCGGGCGCTCGCTTCTATTACCTCACCGGCGTCGGTGCGCTCCTTGAGTTCGCTCTCGTCAACTACGCGATCACCAGTGCACTGAAGAATGGTTTCACTCCAGTGATTCCACCTGTTCTCGTCAAGCCTGCAGCGATGGAGGGAACAGGATTTCTAGGTCAAGCAGCGGAGAATGTCTTTCATCTTGAACGTGATGAGTTCTATCTCGTTGGAACGAGTGAAGTTCCATTGGCGGCGTATCACATGGATGAGATCCTCGACGGATCGAGGTTGCCGATTCGACTAGCCGGATATTCCTCATGCTTCCGTCGTGAAGCGGGCAGTTACGGCAAGGACACAAAGGGAATCATTCGTGTCCATCAATTCGACAAGGTTGAGATGTTCTCCTTTTGCCGGCCCGAGGAGGCAGAGGCGGAACATCGAAGGATCCTGCAGTGGGAGAAGGATTTCCTCGATGCAATGGAGGTGCCGTATCGAGTGATCGACGTTGCAACCGGTGATCTAGGTTCCTCCGCAGCGCGAAAGTTCGATTGTGAAGCGTGGATTCCAACCCAAGGTACATATAGAGAGGTCACTTCGACTTCGAATTGCACTGAGTTCCAAGCGCGTCGCCTCAACATCAGGATGAAGGACTCCGATGGAACCAAGCCAGTTGCCACCCTCAATGGAACCCTGGTTGCGATCACTCGCATGGTGGTTGCCATCCTCGAGAATCATCAGAACCCTGATGGTTCGGTGACAGTTCCCAAGGCCCTTCGCCCCTTCTTGAACATGGATCGCTTTGAACCCGTTGCTTAAGCGACCGAAGTTGATCGCTACCGATCTCGACGGCACGATCGTTGCTCATTATGGATCGATCTCCCAGCGGACCATCGAGGCATTCCACCGCGCACATGAACTTGGTATCGAGATCTTCTTCGTCACAGGTAGACCACCAAGGTGGACTAGTGAGCTTCGAGAGAACTTCTCCTTCGGCCATGGCATCCTCGGTAATGGTGCGATGCACTACGAGATCTACAAGCAGGAGATCTTGGAGAAGTGGTTCATCCCAGTTGAGAATCAACTTCAAGTGGCGCAGCGACTTCGCAAGGTCATCCCCAACATCACTTTTGCAGTCGATACCGCACATCAATTCCATCGCGAGAAGCGATATGAACCTAAGTGGGATGTCGGTGTCGATGAAGAGCCACACGATCTGATCGAAGCGGCGATGACAGAGCCCGTCGCGAAGATCCTGGCTCGTTGTGCAGCGCAAGACTTCACATCCGATGAGATGCTCGAGATCGCTGAGCGTGAATTAGAGGGAATTGTGACCGTTACCCACTCCAATGCCTGGGATTCGCTCCTTGAGATATCGGCTGCTGGCGTGAGTAAAGGCGCGACGCTCTCGCTCCTCGCATCACGTCTCGGGATCACTGCAGAAGAGTCGGTCTCCTTTGGTGATAACCCGAATGATTTCTCGATGCTCCGTTGGGCAGGACGCTCCTGGGCGATGGCGGATGGCCATCCCGATGCGAAACTTCATGCCAAATCTGTCGCAGCTCCTCATGAGGACGATGGCGTTGCAATCGAGATCGAGAAGTTGTTGGAGTTACCAGAATGAGCGCATTACCACTATGGGTCGATCTCGCGGCCGTCGGTGTTGGTGCATTCGCCGGGGCACTCTTTGCGATATTCAATAAGAAGTTCGATTTCATAGGAGTGATCGCAATCGCGATCATGACCGGACTCGGTGGTGGATTGATCCGCGATCTCTTCCTCGCAACCGGACGACCTTCAGCGCTACAAGATAACAACTACATCGTCACAGTCATCGTCGCTGTCGTCCTCGCATTGCTCTTGGGTCGTTGGTATCACTCCTCACGAAAGTTGGCGACGAAGGTCCTTACTGTTCTCGATTCGATCTCGATGGGATTCTTCACCGTCGCTGGAACTTATAAAGCGCTGATCTATAACGCGCCCGTGACGGTTGCGATCCTGCTTGGTGTGATCACTGCGGTCGGTGGTGGTGTATTGCGAGATGTCATCGCACGAAGTACGCCACAGATCTTCACCGGTGGACCGCTCTATGCCACTGCGACATTCATCGGTTCCTCACTCTTCGTCATCCTCGACGCGCTCGATCTCAATCGAGATCTGGCCGTTGTGATCACTGTGATCACGATTGTCACGATCCACATGCTCTCGATTCGCTTCAAGCTCCACATGAAGCCAGCGGTTGAGGCTCTGGATTTTGATGACCCAGAACCCAACCGGTAAATTCCCCCACGGAGGGCTCGCATAGCGGCCGAGTGCACCGGTCTTGAAAACCGGCAGACGAAAGTCTCGTGGGTTCAAATCCCACGCCCTCCGCTCTAGAACCTCACCTGTGGCTGAATTCATAGCCTCTGCCCTAGCGTCATAAGAATGAAGGGGCGAGACTTTGCCCAGGTTTAAGGCCCTCATACTCACTCCCGAGTAAAGGGAGTTTCAAGGATCGACTGGAGGATCTTCAGTGGCGACAGGTGTCTTCTCAAATGGTCGTGCATCGATCAAGGAAAGAACGCTCCGTACCGATAAGTGGTGGCTACAACCAGCGGTGACATTCGGAGTCCTCTTCTCCTTCGTCATCTACTCCACCTTCCGTGCATTCGAGAAGCAGTACTACTGGGCAGAGCCGCTGATCTCACCTTTCTATTCGCCATGTCTTTCAACCGCATGCGTTGAAGGTGCATCGCACTTCGGTCAGCCGATCGGAACCATCGTCATCGCGGGCTTCATGCTCTCGCCGGCATTCTTCATTCTCGTTGTGCCTCTAGGTTTCCGACTCACTTGTTATTACTACCGTAAGGCTTACTACCGCTCCTTCTGGATGTCGCCGCCAGCATGTGCTGTCGCCGAGCCACATAAGAAGTACACCGGTGAAACTCGAGCGCCGCTGATCTTGCAGAACGGCCATCGCTGGTTCTTCTACCTCGGTTTGATACTCAACATCATCCTCACCTACGACGCAGTCATCGCATTCCGCAATGCAGAAGGCGAGTGGGGACATATGAGCGTTGGAACTCTGATCCTGACGCTTAACGCGACTCTTCTCTGGCTCTACTCGCTCTCCTGCCACACCTGCCGTCACACGATCGGTGGACGTTTGAAGAACTTCTCCGCTCACCCAGTTCGCTACAAGGCATGGACTTGGGTATCGGCTCTCAACAGCCGCCACCCACTCTTCGCGTGGATCTCTTTGATTGGCGTGGCTTTCGCTGATTTCTATGTCCGCTTGGTCGCCTCTGGCACCATCGATAACTACTACTTCTTCTAAACCTCACGGGAGAGATAACTGATGAGCGAGAGATTCAAGTACGACGTCTTGGTGATTGGCGCTGGTGGCGCAGGTCTACGTGCCGCAGTCGAAGCGCGCCAGGCCGGCCTTTCGGTCGCGATCATCTGTAAGTCACTCTTCGGCAAGGCGCATACCGTCATGGCTGAAGGTGGCGCCGCTGCAGCGATGGGTAACGTCAACTCCAATGATGGTTGGAAGGTCCACTTCCGCGACACTATGCGCGGAGGAAAGTTCCTCAACAACTGGCGGATGGCAGAACTCCACGCCAAGGAATCACCAGATCGAATCTGGGAATTGGAATCATGGGGCGCGCTCTTCGATCGCACCAAAGAAGGAAAGATCTCGCAACGTAACTTCGGTGGACATGAGTATCCGCGTCTAGCGCACGTCGGTGACCGCACCGGCTTGGAATTGATCCGCACCATGCAACAGCGGATCGTTGCTATGCAGCAGAAGGATAAGAAGGAATTCGGCGACGCAGAGAAGTACATCAAGGTATTCGCAGAGCTCACCATCACTGACCTTCTGAAAGATGGCAATCGCATCTCCGGCGCCTATGGATATTGGCGCGAGAGTGGCGATGAAGTCCTCTTCGAATCCTCTGCAGTCGTCCTTGCAACAGGTGGAATCGGAAAGTCATTCAAGATCACTTCCAATTCGTGGGAAGGAACTGGCGATGGCCACGCGCTCGCTCTCAAGGCAGGAAGCGCGCTCGTTGATATGGAATTCGTTCAATTCCATCCAACAGGCATGGTCTGGCCACCGTCTGTCCGCGGAATCTTGGTGACCGAATCCGTTCGTGGCGATGGTGGAGTCCTTACCAACTCCGAAGGCCGTCGCTTCATGTTCGACTACATCCCTGAGGTCTTCAAAGATAAGTATGCGGATAACGAAGCTGAGGCAGATCGTTGGTATACCGATCAGAACAACAATCGTCGTCCACCCGAGCTGTTGCCTCGCGATGAGGTAGCTCGTGCGATCAATGCAGAAGTGAAGGCTGGCCGCGGATCACCACATGGCGGTGTCTACCTCGATGTCTCCTCACGTCTTCCAGCGGAAGAGATCAAGCGTCGTCTTCCTTCCATGTGGCATCAGTTCAAAGAGTTGGCTGATGTCGATATCACCAAGGAGGCGATGGAGGTCGGTCCGACCTGTCACTACGTCATGGGCGGCGTGAAGGTCGATCCCGATACCGCTGCCGCAGTGGGCGTTGAAGGACTCTTCGCCGCCGGTGAAGTCGCTGGCGGAATGCACGGTTCGAATCGTCTCGGCGGAAACTCACTCTCTGACCTTCTCGTTTTCGGACGTAGAGCTGGTGCGGGGGCCGCTGCATATGTGAAGGCTCTCTCTGCGAAGCCAACTGTCACCGATGGTGAGATCAACCGCGCACAGCATCGACTTAACTCCCCATTCGAAGGTTCTGGTGGCGAGAATCCATACTCCTTGCATCAAGAGTTGCAGCAAGTGACTCAGGATCTGGTTGGAATCATTCGTACCGAATCAGAACTCAAAGATGCTCTTGTGAAGCTTGCATCCATTCGTGAACGTGCGAATAAGGTCAAAGCTGAAGGCGGACGAGCATTCAACCCAGGATTCCACCTCGCTCTCGATCTCGAGAACATGCTCTTAGTCTCCGAATCGATCGCACTCTCCGCTCTGCAGCGAAAAGAGTCTCGCGGCGGACATACTCGCGATGACTATCCGAAGATGGATCCAGAGTGGCGTCAGTTCAACCACCTCACCAAGTGGAATGGTTCTGCTGTCGAGGTGAAGAGCGAAGAGGCAAAACCAATGCCTGCAGAGCTCTTGGAACTCTTCGAGATGGATGAATTGAAGAAGTACTTCTCCGAGAAGGAACTCGCGAAGGGCGGTAAGTAGAGATGTCACGTAACTTCAAATTCCGCATCTGGCGAGGAGATGCCACCAGTGGCGGCTTCAAAGATACTGAGGTCGAAGTCAACGAGGGTGAAGTCGTTCTCGATGTAATCCACCGGGTCCAGGCGACTCAGATGTCTGACTTAGCCGTTCGTTGGAACTGTAAGGCTGGAAAGTGTGGCTCCTGCTCGATGGAGATCAACGGAAAGCCGCGTCTTGCCTGTATGACTCGAATGAATTCCTTCGAAGAGGGCGAGACCATCACAGTCACTCCACTTCGTGCATTCCCGGTCATCAAGGACCTCGTCACCGATGTCTCCTTCAACTACAAGAAGGCGATGGAAGTTCCAGCATTCGAGCCTCCAGCAGATCTTCAACCTGGTGAATATCGAATGCAACAAGTCGATGTCGAACGGAGCCAAGAGTTCCGTAAGTGCATCGAGTGCTTCCTCTGCCAAGACACCTGCCACGTAATTCGCGATCACGAAGAGAACAAGGAGTCCTTTGCCGGACCTCGCTTCTTCATCCGCATGGCTGAGTTGGATATGCACCCACTCGATCAGATCAAGAACCGTAAAGAGATGGCACAGGAGCAACACGGACTTGGAATGTGCAACATCACCAAGTGCTGTACCGAGGTTTGCCCAGAGCACATCAAGATCACCGACAATGCGATCATCCCGATGAAGGAACGTGTTGTCGATGTGAAATACGATCCACTTCGGTGGTTGGGATCGAAGATTCGAAAGCGCGAAGGCCTCTAGAGATGCGCCTCTTGCTTCGCTGGGCCTCAATGGCGCTCGCCTTCTGGGTCGCGACGCAATTGGTCCCTGGAATCACAGTTAACGGGAGCGCCTGGAGTTATTTCTGGGTTGCGCTCCTCTTCGGTGCGATCAACGTGAC
>VFQT010005043.1_pt1 | contig 10378 bp, 6 predicted proteins | sample 3512381 | NCBI WGS metagenome assembly VFQT01 (sample SAMN10412376, study PRJNA504923) | tailings metagenome | isolation source: Relicate 2 Philex TSF3 active mining site | place: Philippines: Tuba, Benguet | collected 2017-08-29 | reverse complement strand
GAACACAGAAAGCACTTATCAAAAATTATCTGACCATTCGCCGAACGGCGTTTCTCGCCGAGCGGCACTTTGCGGCTTGCCGCAACCAGCGCCCAGACGACGTCTCCACCAGAACGCAGGTGACCGTGGAAACCCAGCCTCGCCCCCGCCTGTTCGTTTGCCCCGAGTGGCTTTGGCATCAAGTTCATGCGAGAACAGGGTCGCCTTTTGGCGAAAGTCCTGCTCGGCAAGCATGACCTACAGTAGGTGCCGCTTGCCGAGCGGCACTTTGCGGCCTGCCGCAACCAGCGACCTGACGAGTCACCACAGGATCTTTGGTGACCGTGGAAACCCAGTCTCGCCCCCGGCCTGTTCGTTCGAACCAAGTGGCTTTGGCATCAAGTCCATGCAAGAACAGGTTCGCCTTTTGGCGAAAGTCCTGCTCGGCAAGCATGACCTACAGTAGGTGCCGCTTGCCGAGCGGCACTTTGCGGCCTGCCGCAACCAGCGACCAAACAAGTTGCCACCAGATTGCAGGTGACCGTGGAAACCCAGCCTCGCCCCCGCCTGTTCGTTTGCCCCAAGTGGCTTTGGCATCAAGTTCATGCGAGAACAAGTTCGCCTGACGGCGAAAGTCTCGCCCGGCAGTCGAGACCTACAGTAGGCGCCGGCCGAATCGACCTACGGCTGTGGCGATGTCCTCAATTCCTGCAGACGATCACGCACTTCGGAAACCCACTCCTCATCCAGTCCTTCATCCGGAGCTTCCTTCAAAAGAGCCATCTGTTTCTCCGCATCGTTCGCCAGCGCAGGCCAGTTGTCACGTCCTTCGTCCTGCGCCAGTTCAGCCGATGATAGCAATGCATTGATGTATGGCTCGCGATCCAAAGTCGTAAGTTTGCCCGCGGCTTCCAGCGATCGATACACGGTAATCGATCGATTCAGTGATTCTTTGGCGACGTTTCCTGGTGTCTCCAGATAATAATGCAGGTCTCCCACTTCAGAACACAGCCGAGCCAGCTCGCCCTGAGCGTAGTCGTCATTGCCGGAGACAGTCAGCCGTTTCTCCACAATGGCCAGATCAGACTCCAGCAGCCTCAGCAACGATTCGTTATCTTCCTCCAGCTCACGACTCTGAATCCAAACGCCCAGCATTTCGTGAATGATGGAGAAGTCTGAACTGTCCGCCTTTGCCTTCTCCGCCAACGCCGCCACAGTCTGCTCAAAGCGAGCTGCTGCAACGTCAGCCTCCGGTGACTCCTGATACTCCAGCTCCGTGATCAGTCGATCCTGCAGAGCCAGATGAGTCAGCGCGAGATCCATGTTGTCAGGATCCCTGGGAAGAAGCTGCGTCAGCCGCGCGAGCGATTCCTTCAGCAGTCGCAACGCATCATCATCGCGACCTCGTTCCGACAGTCGAACATACTGAAGATCAATCGCGTTGGCCCACAACGACCGGATCTCAGAACATTCCCCCGAGGTCCCTTCCAGCAGTGGCTCACAGGTCTTCAGACATTCCTCAATCAGAGGTGCGGCCTTGCGACGATGCCCCAGATCCAGTTGAGTCTGACCTTCGTTCAGCAGCGATTCCGCCAGAAGCCGAGTCGACTCTTCTCCCGGTGCGACCTTCACAAGAGCTCGTGCGGTTGTCGTGGCTTCCTGTAGCCACGTGCCGTTTGCCGATTCCGGAACATCGACGTCTGCGGTTTCATCAAGGATCCACAGGTTCTCAATCAGTCCTTGCAGTGCAGTCACGTCGGACGGATGCTTCTTTAGCCACGCTCGAAGAATCCTGTCGGCCTGTGTCAGGCACTTCATGGCTTCTGCATCTTCGTCCAGCCGACTCAGAATTTCCCCCATGCGGCGCAATGCTTCCGCGGAAGCAAGAGTCTGAGGCTCCTGGTCGGCGCTGCTTTGCTGAACTCGTCGCAGTCCATCCAGCGCGATCTGAAGCGACTGCTTCTGGAGTTCATCAAGATCCACTTCGTCGTTGTCAAAGTCCTTCTGAAGCTGAAAGACCAGTCGCTGCAGAGTCTCCAGGGCTTCGTTACGCTGCTGAGCAGCCGACTGTGCATAGCGAGCCACATCGTCGCTTGATCGCTTCAGCCTGACATACGACCAGAACAAAACCATCGGAATGATCAGCAGCAGAATCAGAACCAAAGCCGACAGAATCGAGACCGTCATGTTGCGCCGACACCAGCGCCAGAACCGCTCGAGACGCGAGACCGGTCGAGACACAATCGGACGCCCGCTTTCCCAGCGTTCGAGTTCGTCGATCAGTTCTCGTGCGGTCTGAAAACGGCTACCAGGATTCTTCTGCAGCAGCTTCAGGCAGATCGTGTCGACATCCTTCGGAATCGATTCACTGTAGTCGCGCGGTGATCGAGGATCGTCGTGAGTAATCTGAAGAAGCGTCTTGCGCACGGTGCCTCGGAATGGCACTTCGCCGGTGAGCATTTCGTAAAGAACAACGCCCAGAGCATAAAGGTCCGTTCGAACATCCACCGCACCAGGCGAAGTAATCTGCTCGGGACTCATGTAGGCCGGTGTTCCCAGCAGAGTTCCTTCCTGCGTCATGCGTGTCGTCGAGCTGTCTTCAATCGCGAGTCCGAAGTCGGTCAGTCGAATGTGACCGCGTTCGTCCATCAAGATGTTCGATGGCTTGATGTCGCGATGAATCATGCCGGACTGATGAGCAGCCTCAAGACCCAGCGCGGCTTCTCGCAGAATGCGCACGGCTTCCTTCGGAACAATCTGCCGAGTCGAATCCAGATGTTCCTTCAGCGACCGCCCGGCGACATATTCCAGGACAAGATAAGGTGTCTTCCGCGCGTCCTCCTCGATGTGCAGAACCTGCACAACGTGAGGACTCTTCAGGGCCGCTCCGAGCCTGGCTTCTCGCAGAAAACGATTGCGGGCTGATTCTGAGATCATCAGCTGAGGATGAAGCACCTTGATCGCAACTGCACGCTTCAGCACCATGTCGGTGGCTCGATACAAAGCCCCCTGAGCACCGGAAGCGATTCGTTCCTGAATAGCATACGATGCCAGCCAGCCCAGTGGAGCTGTATCGTCTGGCGGCGATGTCAGCGGCAAACTCGTTCCTTCCAGAAGTACTGATTCACCAGAAGTTCCAGAGTTGCTTCCGCTGCGTTTTTCCGGCGGCGTCTGAGCCAGCTTGCGCATCAGTTCGCGCATCACAGCACTCTTTGTGACATCCGGAATCACAGGAGCCGCCAGGCTGGACGTTGTCAGCTGATCGCAACTGGTCTGACAGACCGCGCACGTTTCCAGGTGCTGAGCAATCAGCTTCGCCTGAGCGGTCTCCAGCGAGTCGTCCAGGAATCGCCGAAGTTCACTTTGCGGAGGACACTTCATGCTCATCTTCCTCTTCCAGGCGACGCACTTCTTCTTTGAGCATCTTCAGCACACGAGACCGTGCGACATACACTTCGGCGACGGGCATCTGAAGCCGTTCCGCAACGATCGGAGCGGCAACGCCTTCGTTGGTGGTGAAATGCCATGCCTGCCATGTGACCGCCTTGACTCGCAGCTGAACGCTAAGCGATGCTCGTCGAAGCAGCTCCATCTGCCATGCTCGTTCGACTTCCTGCAGCAGCAATTCGGCCGGATCCTGCTGATCGGCGGAATCAAAACGAAACTCCGAACTTCCGCCGCTGGCTCGTTCCTTCCAGCTCTTTACCAGATCCAGAGTGACATGACGAGTTACCGTTTTCAGCCATCCGCGAAACCGACCTCGCTCCGGACTGTATTCAAACTGCTGAAGTTCTCTGACCAGCTTCATCAGAACCAGTTGAGTCGCATCGGCGGCGTCTGATTCCTGCAGCCCGAATCGACAGCACCACTGGAAAATGCCTGGCGTGTAACACTCAACAAAATCCTGCCACGCCGCCGCATCCGACAAGTCCCGGACTCGCAACAGCAGCGACAGTCGTGTGGCAGCAGGATCGTCCAATGACACTCGTCATCATCCCCGTGGATTCAGAAGTACTCAACGCCGTCCCGCGAAGAGTACCCGTGCCCCGAAGCAATGACCAATGACTTGCGGCTCACCACCGAAAACCGAAAACTGAAAACCCCAAAAACCGCCCCCTCCCAAACCCCGTTTGGGAGGGGTCGAACGAGCGCCAGCAAGTTCGGGGGAGGGCCGCGTCACAGTGCGCGAAGCGGCTCGCGTCTCCACGCCGCTCCTCAATTATCCAGCAGCGATCCCAGGCATCCCGCAAACACCGCATCCACATCCGTCGTCACCGAGCTTCGTGCCGTGACTCGGGAAGAACTTGCCGAGCTGTCGGCTCTGTTCGTCGCAGCCTGCCAACGAGCCGCTCGATGCTGCTGGCGAATGGCCGCTCGATGAGACTGTCTGTCTGACGTTACGCTCCCGCTTACGATTGCATTCGCTGACTGCGAAGTCGCAACCGGCGTTGATTTCGATGCTGATAGCTTCCGTCCCGCGGGCTGATCCAGAGCCAGTTTGATCGAACCACTGTCGCCATCATATCCGTCAACCAGAATCTGATACGTCTGTCCCTTCACCGCACTGAACGTCAGTTTGCTCGTATAGACCCCGGTGTTCGCGTTCTCATCATCATTCGCCTTCACCAGAGTCAGTCCGTTCACGGCCGTGCCGCGATAGACACCCAGAGTCGTGTCGAAGGAACTGCCGGCCGTCGAAAGAGTCACCGTCCCGCTGGCCGGCGCCGTCCATGTCCACCACACACTCTTGCCGCCGCTGACGCCAAGCACATTCGGTTCGCCGGTCTCCTTCGTCGCACCAACGTTTGATCCTGTGACAGTCGCCAGGGCTCCGGAAATGGGTCGTCGATTTGCAAATCTGTCATTCGAAGTCACTGCGTCGTTATCGGAAATCGTGACTGTGGCCGCGCCATTGGCGGAATCGATGGAATATCCAGTCCCGGAAGCAACGGTCATGATGGCCGTTTCATTTCCTTCCGCAATCGCATCGTCTTTGACTGTCAGTGTGACTGTTGCAGATGCAACTCCGGCAGGAATGGTGACGGTCGTCGGAATGGAGTTGTAGTCCGTTCCATTCGTCGCCGTTCCACCCATCGAAACATTGACGGTCAGTGCTGATGCTGTGGAACCGGTTCGAGTAATCGTCCATGAACCTGGATTCGCCGTCTGACCAGTTGCTGTCTCTGCCGCATTTGCATCACCTGCCTTGATGCTGACGACCGTCGACGGGTTCGTCACACTGCCAACGATGGAATCAATCCATGCCGCAAAGGCATCAACGCGAGTATCAAACGAATGATCGCCGATGCCCGCGGTATCCAGGTCGCCACCAGACGTGACCCCGGCGACATAGTACACACCGCCAACGTTCAGAAATGCGGGCCCACCGGAATCACCAGGTGCCGTATTGCTTTCACTGTTGTTGTCAAAGTTCCAGCTGATCAGTTTTGAACTGACCTGATCAATCGGAGTCGTGCCGACTCGCTTGGTTCCGAATGAACCATCATGGCCTGAAGTTCCCGTGCCGCCACCACCAAAGCCCACGAGTGTCAGCAGCTGACCAACTACCGGGATGGAACGATAAATGGGCGACGGCGTGACTCCGGTGACCGGTCGATCCAGTTTGAAGATCGCAATGTCGTTCGCACTGTCGGATCCCAGAGCATTCGCGTTGTAGTTGGGATGCAGAAAGACCTGCGATGTGGAATAGACGGTGTTGCCAATTTGAAACCGACCAGCCGTGTTTGCAACGCCTTCAGCACAGTGTCCGGCTGTCAGCACATACTGGCTGCCAATCAGAGTCCCGCTGCCATAGAAACCACTGGTGTCGCCCACCATACCAACGGACGGATACTGAGTCGTCACAGTTCCGTTCACGATACGAGCAATCGCATCGTTGTCGGTTGTCGAATTGGCTGCAAGCAACGACGACGCCGTCATCAGCGCCCGCACTTCCAGGGACTCCGCCGCAATCGGCTGCAGCCTGGTCGCCGATTGCTGTCGACGCGACCGACGATTCAGAGAGCCAGTGAAAAGACTGGAAAACAACGGCAAAGTACGCATGGGGTTCTCCCGGTGTTTCAGAAACTAATGTCTCAAGCCACCCACATCGGCAGCTCATTTCTGAAACAGGTACGAGCCCACTTTCCAAACCTTGCACGGGGTCATACGTTTTTTGCTTTCCATCCCTAAAGTGGCTCGTGTCTCCGACGCGAGAACCTTCGCACCGTAGGTGCCGCTTGCCGAGCGGCACTTCGCGGCCCCGCCGCGACCAGCGCCCAGGCGAGTTGCCACCGGATCGCACGTGACCGTGGAAACCCAGCCTCGTCCCCGCCTGTTCGTCTGAACCAGTGTAGAACGATTGTCCTCAATCGTTTCCCATCCCCTGTCTCCTACTCCGTACAGCAGCAACGAACGATTGAGACAATCGTTCCACCATGCGGCCGCGCCCCCGCCTGTTCGCCTGAACCAAGTGGCATTGCCATCAAGAGCATGCAAGAAAAGGTTCGCCTGGCGGCGAAAGTCCCTCCCGGCAGGAGTGACCTACCGTAGGTGCCGCTTGCCGAGCGGCACTTCGCGGCCCCGCCGCGACCAGCGCCCTGACGAGTTTCCACCGTATTGCATGTGGTCGTGGAAACCCATCCTCGCCCCGGCCTGTTCGTTTGAGCCAGTGTAGAACGATTGTCCCCAATCGTTTCCCATCCCAGCCTCGCACCGCCAAGCCTGGCCGACGAACGATTGAGACAATCGTTCCACCATGCGGCCGCGCCGAGTGTACTCTTTTGAGCCAAGTGGCTTTGGCATCAAGTTCATGCAAGAACAGGTTCGCCTGCGGCGAAAGTCTCGCCCGGCAGTCGAGACCTACATGACGAACCACCACGATCCTCAAATCCCATCCCCATTCACCGTCACTTCGGGCGCTTTCACCTCCGGCGTCTTCACTTCCACGGCCTTCGACTCAACCGCCTTCGCAGCATCATCCCGTCGTCGCAACGTGAAGTGAGCAAACACTCCGCCGAAGACGGCTCCGAACAAATGGCCTTCCCACGAAACTGATTCACCGGCGGTCGGCAGAAGTCCCCAGAACAAGGCTCCGTACATCACGGCAACGAGCACCGACACAATGATGGCGATCGGCTTGCGTTCATAAATCCCGGCCGCAATCAGATAGGCCGCCAGAGAATAAATCAGCACGCTCGCGCCCACGTGAATCTGCGACCGCCCAAAACACCACAGCAGCACGCCCGAACCAACAACCAGCGAAACCAGAATGCGCCACGGAGTCCTGCGGCTGGCTCGCAGCATGAACAACAGCACGGTCAGTGGAACCGTGTTGCTGAGAATATGATTCATGTCCCGATGCAGAAACGGCATCGTGAAGATGCCAACAAGGCCGGATGTCGTCCGAGGCTGCAGGCCCCAGTTTCGGAAGTCCCACGCCGTCACGCCCAACGGAATATTGATCAGGTAAATCAGCCAGATCAGTCCGACCAGAGCCAGAACGCCAATCAGGTTCTTCTTAATGTCCAGTTTCATAATGCACTCATTTCGCACGACTCGCCGGAGAAAGTCTCTCCCAGCGATCGACACAGCATATCCGTCCTCTGCGAACCAGCGAACATGAACTGCTCACTCACGTTCGACGCTATGACTTATCGGCCGGAACGCACTCAGGCGGCCACCGGATCACAGCGAACGCAGCAAAAGCTCCAGTTGGCGGATCTGTTCGTCCGTCAAGGCCTGATCCTGGCCGTGATGTCCTGATTTCAGTACATCCTGCAAAGTCGCCGCGTGGCCGTCGTGAAAATACGGGGCTCTCTGACTGACGCCTCGCAGCGAAGGCGGATTAAAGCGACTCTCACCCATTTCATCCGTCATCCCCACATCATACGACTGATCACTCGTCAGCGCCGTCCCGGCATGACACGTCGCGCATCCGACGGTTTCAAACGTCTGACGTGCTTTGACCAGCTCCGCCTGCTCATTCTTTTCTGGATGCTGCAGTGTGCCAGGCGCGGCTTTCAAGGTTCGCAGATAGGCGGCCAGCGACGCAATTGGCAGCTCTTCGGACTTTCGCTGAGTCTGCATGGAGATGATCAGAGACGTCTTGATCTGTTCTTCCAGCTCGGTCTTGTTTCCAACCCACGCCCATGGCCCGGTGTCACTCGTGCCCAGCAATGAGATCACACGCTTCGGAGCACCTCGGTCTTCGTCACCAAACGTATCCGCACTTAGACCATTCGTGTGGCCATCGGTATGACATGAGTGACAGCTGAACCAGCCATCCAGTGAAACCGTCGCATCGTAGAAGGTCTGTTCTCCCTGTTCAGCCAGCGTGAGTTCTCGCTGTGCACCCAGGGAACACTTCTGCTGCATCGTCGGCGCTTCACCGGTCAGCGACACCACCGAAACGGAATCATCAAAGCGATTGGCGACAAAGGCCAGAGTCTGGTCGTCGTTCACACAGATCGCTTCGGGGCGCTTTCCAACCTTCAGTCGTTCGAACGGAAGATGACTGGCCGTGCGAAACGCCAACTGACCCGTCCCGGAAATCAACAGCAAAGTCGTGTCGTTCTTTGTGACCACCATGCTGCCTGGGTCGCCTGAACCAACAGACGGCGTTCCCAGAGGATACCGCTGGTTCGAAGCATACGACGAACCATCGTACTCGGGTTCATCAATCGGTGTGTCAGAAGTGACCTCGGAAGATTTCGAAGTCAGCTGAGTCATCGGAAGCGAATGCAGACCGTTCTGCATCACGACTCCCCAGAAGATTCGTTCGTAACTGGTGAATGTCCCAGCGTCCAGAGTCTGACACGTGATCATCAGTGAAGCAGTCTTCGGATTGATCGCGAGTCCTCGAATGTTGTGCCCGTAAACAGAATGCTCACTCACGATCGTTCCGTCGTTCACGTCGACAACCGCCAGTTTTCCTCCAAAGCTGTCCGCAACCACCAGCAGAGTTTCCGTCAGGAACAGAAGACGTCGAGGAGCAAAGGGCAGGGTGATCTCTTTCTGCTTCGACAACTGTTGCTCGGCACATCGGAACAGATCCAGTCGTCGTGACCACAGGCAACTGACAGCGATTGTCGTCTGATCCGGGCTGACGGCGAGATCCGCAGGGTAGGGCGATGTTGCGGCCGTTGAGGCAATCGTCATCGAGCTGTTGTTTTTGCCAACGGACAGCAGCTTCAGCGTACCCTGAGCATCATCCAGGGCCAGCAGGGAATCTCCCAGTCGCTCAATCGCTGCGAGAGATTCAGCGACTTTCCATTCCCCTGTGACGCTCAGGCTTTTCTGTTCCAGCGTCGAAACAGATCCCGTCTTCGAATTGGCAACGAACACACGTCCATTCATCGCGACCAGATCAATAGGAGCACGATAGGTGGCGGAATCTCGATTCACCGCCGTTGGAGCTTCCGCCGGATCACCCGCGTTGAGAACTCCCGAACCCATCAGGCAGCCAGCAATCACGATCAGCCGAACTGACAGCCAGCAAGTGCAAGAGTGCAAACCAGACATTGGCGGGACCCGAACAAAGCCGAAGAACAAAACGCGGACCGTCATTCTAACCATAAAGATCCACTCTTGTCCGCACCCGGTTTTCAATTTCGGACCAAAGTCACTATGTGATGCTCCCCACCCGCACATCGTGCGGGAGGGGTCGAGCGAGCGTCAGCAAGCTCGGGGGCGCGCAGTAGGTGCCGCTTGCCGAGCGGCACTTCGCGGCCCCGCCGCGACCAGCGCCCAGACGAGTTGCCACCGTATTGCACGTGACCGTGGAAACCCAGCCTTGCGCCCGCCTGTTCTTTGAGCCAAATGGCTTTGGCATCATGGACATGCAAGAACAGGTTCGCCTTTCGGCGAAAGTCTCACTCGGCAAGCGAGACCTACCGTAGGTGCCGCTTGCCGAGCGGCACTTCGCGGCCCCGCCGCGACCAGCGCCCAGACGAGTTGCCAACGTATTGCACGTGACCGTGGAAACCCATCCTCGCCCCCGCCTGTTCGTTTGAGCCAGTGTAAAACGATTGTCCTCAATCGTTTCCTATCCCGGCCTCGCACCTCCGAGCCTGACCAACGAACGATTGAGACAATCGTTCCACCATGCGGCCCCGCCCCCGCCTGTTCGTTCTTACCAAGTGGCTTTGGCATTAAGTGCATGCAAGAACAGGTTCGCCTGACGGCGAAAGTCTCGCCCGGCAGTCGAGACCTACAGTAGGTGCCGCTTGCCGAGCGGCACTTCGCGGCCCCGCCGCGACCAGCGACCAGACGAGCCTCAACATGAAGGCCGGTCGACGTGGTAACCCAGCACCGTCCCTGCGTTAGCCTTGCGGCCGGATGGCTTTGGCATTAAGTGCATGCAAGAACAGGTTCGCCTGTCGGCGAAAGTCCATTCCGG
>VFQT010005042.1_pt1 | contig 10379 bp, 12 predicted proteins | sample 3512381 | NCBI WGS metagenome assembly VFQT01 (sample SAMN10412376, study PRJNA504923) | tailings metagenome | isolation source: Relicate 2 Philex TSF3 active mining site | place: Philippines: Tuba, Benguet | collected 2017-08-29 | reverse complement strand
TTGTGGCAAGGATCCGAGCGAAATGTTCAATGGAGGGGTTCAGTCCGGCGAATTCAGGCTTGTCATTCAGCATTTGTTCTTTATAGTAGTTCACGACCTCGTCGAGATGTTTTTCCACATCGACAATGTCCACAAGGTATCCGTGTTGGTCAAGTTCTTTTCCTTCAAGGACAAGTTCGAGCGTGTAATGATGTGAGTTGGGAAAGTTCTCAGGTCCCCAATCTCCGCCGATCAAAAAATGTCGTGCAATGAATTCGCGCCGTACGCCAAGTGAGTACATGGAGGTCTCCAGTTATAGGTGTCAGGTGTCAGGTTTAGGGCTTGACTGCCTGCATGATCAAAAAGCCGTCTTTTCTTTCGATGGGCATAGAAAAACTAAAATTGTTGATTCGTGAGCAGTAATCCAGGTCTGCAAATGGGAATTGCGGATGTTCTTCCATATGTTCCAACGCATCGCGAGAGTCGTACACCCGTTTGATGAAAATCTCATCGTTGGTTGTCTGCCCGGTGAACTTCTTTTCCAAATAATCCGCACAGGCAACATCTTCGTCATTGTTCAACCCGCCTGTGATCACGAAAGAGATCTCAATCGGACTTAGTTTCAAAACATAGTCCATGGTCGCTTGCGCCACGACAAAGCTTGTCGCCAGCATTACCTCAGCATTCACAGCACGGACAGCGCCTTGTGTCCCTGCCCCCGTGCGTTGGATGAGGGTGATGCCTGTCAGGTCATGTTCGAGGATGCGGGTGGGGGAGTTGCCAAAATCGAAACCTTCGGGTGGAAGTCCGCCCACTTCGCCCATCGCTTTTGCGTTTGGAAGTTGTGCCTTCAGCTCCACCGCTTCTTGAATTCCGCTGACCAATCGTATCTCTTTTGCACCGCGAGAGAAGGCGTAAGCGGCAGTGGAGAAGGCGCGTAAAACGTCGATCACAAGGACAATGCCTGTGGCATGTTGACAATCTTCGAGAGTGTAGCGCTTGAATTTCATGTAACCTCTAATACTCAAAAACTACCTGTATCGTCTCTTGCGGATTTTCATCCAGTAATCGATATGCTTTGACGGCATCTTTCAACGAAAAGCGATTAGTGATCCACTTCTGAGGCTGGATACGCTCCAATGCCTGCCACGCCACCTCGAATCGACGTGACTTATCCCAGCGTCCGCTCAGTTCGGGTGAAATGGAACTGACTTGTGAAGAGATCAGCTTGATGCGCGAACGATGGAAAGAACCGCCCAGGTCTATCTCTGCCCGCTTTTGCCCATACCACGAGCCGATGACGATCCGTCCGCTAAAGGCAGTGTGCTCAATAGCGGTGTTCAAGGCGGATGGAGAGCCGGTGAGTTCGAAAACGAGGTCAAAAGGGTCTAAAGTCAAAAGTCGAAGGTCGCTTGGGGCAAGGCTCTTGACCTTTGACTTTTGACCTTCGACATTCAACGCCCTCTTTCGCAACTCAATTGATTCCACAACTGTCAAATTCTCAAGCGGAAATTCATTGAGCAATGATGCCGTTAACAGCCCAACGATCCCTTGCCCTAAAACCATCACGCGCTCTCCAAGAATTGGCGCACCATCTTGAACGAGGTTGACAGCTGTTTCCATATTTGGAAGGAAGCAGGCGTTTTCAGGGTTCACGGATTGTGGGATGGGAAATAGATTTTCGGGTTTGGCGATAAAGTGCGATGTATGCGGCTGAAATGAAAAGACCAACTTATCATTCCAATCCTTATTCACTTCTTTTCCTGTTTCTTTTACTTTCCCCACACATGCATATCCATACGCCAGCGGATATGTCAACTCGCTGCTTACCGAGTCATGTGCATCATGCAACTGCGGAAACTGACCCCTGTACACCAACATCTCTGTCCCAGCGCTGATGGCGGAGTAAACGGTCTCCACCAGCACCTCATCTTCTTTTAATATCGGCAGGGGAATCTCACGGACTTCCACTTGTTTTGGATTGGTGAAGAAAAGGGTCTGGGCGGTTTGCATTACAAAAGTTTATCGCTTGTCTAGTAATTAAGTAAGGTCTTTAAAGAAATTTGATAACAGGAGATTATTTCCCATGATAAATGTACGATACCAATAAAAAAAGATGACAGGCTTTTTTAGCCTGTCATCTTTTTTTCCATCAAACTACATTGGTGGAACTCCCCGCGTTGGGTACTTGGGTACATCCCGCCGGAACTGATAATTTTCAATTATGTTTTCTATCAATCCTAAATGCTCAGGAGATACTTGTTTGAACTCAAAACCAATGTTGAAATATTGCGGGCTGAGGTCTTGTTGACACCATGCCACCCGAGCCAACAGACTCATTCTCATAGTCTTAATATCAGGTAATTCAGGCAGCTCGATGGCAAGTGAAATTTCAGTTCCAGGCTTCATGGGTTTTTCACTAATGATCATTGCTCCGAAAACTGTAAGATCACCGAGATATCCTAATAAATCCCCACCATACAGGTCAAAGACCTGTGTATAGGCAATTAGATTTTTGCGTTCCTGTTTCCGTCGTTCCTGCATAGGACCTCGTTTCATCCTAGTGTAAGGGATGAGGTCAGCAAGTTCCATTACTATTTTATGGTAAAAATATCACATCATGCGTTGGATTTATATATCGCCTCACCTCGACGATGCTGCCCTCTCTGCCGGTGGGTGGATCTACGACCAGACCCAGGCAGGCAATAAGGTAGAGATATGGACGATCCTTTGCGGGTACCCGCCTACAAAAGATCTCTCGCTGTATGCCCGATTGATGCACCTTCAGTGGGGGATGCCTTCTGCCCGTTCGGTAGTGAGCAAGCGCCGCGCCGAAGATAAGAAAGCAGCTGCCATTTTGGGGGCAAAGGTGCAGCATTTTGACTTTTTAGATGGTATCTACCGTAGAGATAAGAAAGAGAACTGGCTGTATACCAACATTTTTGCAGATCCACATCCTAATGAAGCGGATTTTCCTGCCGAGATCGCCGCTGCCATCTCCGCCCGCCTCAAACCAGACGATAAACTGGTCTGCCAACTTGGCATTGGCAAACACGTGGACCATGTCACCGTGCGCCGTGCGGCAGAACTGCTTGGTCGCCCGCTTGTTTACGCTGTGGACATTCCTTACTATTTCAATACGCCAAAACAGCTTAAATCGAACACGGTCGGGATGAAGAAAAAGGTCGAACGGGTGAGTAAAACAGGCCTCATGTCGTGGAAAGAGGCGATTTTGGAGTACAAGTCTCAGATTTCATCGCTGTTTAAAAGTTCACGGGCAATGCGAAGTCAAATTAACCAATACTGCTCCGATTTTGAAGGTATCCCGTTTTGGATCAGCTCTTAGCCCAGTGGAGCGGACTTTTGGGGCTTGAATCTCACTCTAAATCATGATATAGTATGCGCGATTTTCCGGACACAACCACCGGAAAATTTTCATCATTGCATCTCGGTAGGGGATGCAAAATTCATTTAGCAGGACAAAACAATGCCAACCAATTTCCTTACCAAAGAGGGTTATGACAAGCTGCAGGAAGAGCTCGAACACCTGCGGACTGTAAAACGCCAGGAAGTTGCCGCGCGCCTTCATGAAGCCATGGAGGGTGGGGAACTGATCGAAAATGCCGAATACGAAGCCGCCAAGAACGAACAGGCTTTTGTTGAAGGACGCATTCAAGAACTGGACCTTTTGCTTGCAACAGCGCAGATCATTGAGGAAAACGGCAAAGGTAAAAAGCACGACGCCATTCAGGTCGGTTCGAAAGTAACCATCAAAGAAGGCAATTATGATGCGGAAACCTTCACAATTGTCGGTGCGGCAGAAGCCAACCCGCGTGAGGGTAAGATCTCGAACGAGTCTCCCATTGGTAAAGCTATTCTAGGACATAAGACCGGTGACACCGTGAAAGTGGAAACCCCCGGCGGTACCTACAACGTTAAGATCCTCAAGGTCGCCTAAATAGGACGCGCCTCGTTGCCCCGCGTCCATGTATTTGGATGCGGGGCTTTTTTTATACATCCCCCTTTCTTTCTTCTTTCGTCTTTTATAGTGAGGAAAGAAGAAAGATGAAAGAAGTTGTGCAGCATGGCAGAATACAATTCCCTTGAAAAAATCCGTTTGCAGAAAGTGGAGGAACTCCGCGCCGAAGGTGTGGAACCGTACCCCACACGTGCCAAGCGGACACACACCAGCGCACAGGCGATCGCTGAATTTGAAAAGGATGAGACGGCGGAAGTGAAGGTTACCCTCGCTGGTCGTATCCGCTCGATGCGCCCCAAGGGAAAGTTGTGTTTTGCTCACATCGAAGATGGTGATGGCAAGATCCAGCTCTTCTTACGAGTTAACGAAGTAGGGGAGGACCGCCTTGCCTTCTTTAATAAGATGTTCGACCTCGGTGACTTTGTCGAAGCGACAGGTACGATGATGCGCACCAAAGCTGGCGAGCCTTCGCTTCAGGTTTTGGACTTCAACCTGCTCGCCAAATCCATTTCACCGCTCCCCGCTGATAAAGATGTGACTCAGGAAGATGGCACGGTTGTCCGTTATGCATCTCTTGATGATGTAGAACTGCGTGCCCGCCAGCGCTATGCGGATTTGGCAGTGAATCCTGAAGTCCGCGATACCTTCCGCAAACGCGCCAAGCTTATCAAGTCCCTGCGCACATTTCTTGATGACCATAACTTCCTCGAAGTGGAAACCCCAATTCTTCAGCCATTGTATGGCGGCGCGGCGGCACGTCCATTCACCACGCATCACAACGAACTTGACCAGGATATGTACCTGCGCATTTCATTCGAGTTGTATCTCAAACGTCTGCTCGTGGGTAACTTGGAAAGAGTCTATGAGATCGGACGTGACTTCCGCAACGAAGGCGTGTCGTTCAAGCACAACCCGGAATTTACGCAGCTTGAATTCTATTGGGCATACGCCGATTATTTGCAAGTGATGGAACTCACCGAGCAGATGGTGGCTTACGCCGCTGAGCAGGTGACTGGCTCCACCAAGGTCACATTTGGCGAGCACGAATTGGAATTCAAGCCGCCGTGGAAGCGTGTGGAAATGCGTCAGGGCATCCTTGAAACCAGCGGCATTGACATTGCAGAGCACAAAACGGCTGAGGCGTTGCTCAAAGCGATCAATCAGAAACTACCCAAGGCGGCGCCTGATCCGAAAGCCACGCGCGGCAAGTTGATCGATTTCCTCGTCAGCGAATATTTGGAACCGACCCTCATCCAGCCGACTTTCCTTTATAACTACCCGCGTGATATTTCGCCGCTGGCAAAGTCGATGCCCGGCGACCCGCTGACAGTGGAGCGCTTTGAAGGCTATGTAGCGGGCTTTGAGTTGTGCAACGCCTTCACAGAGTTGAACGATCCGCTCGATCAAGAACAACGCTTCCTCGAAATGGGACGTGACTACGAAAACGACGACGAAGAGAAGCACCCGCTCGATGAAGATTACTTGCGTGCCATGCGATATGGCATGCCTCCGAATGGCGGCTTCGGCATGGGCGTGGACCGCCTGACGATGGTGTTGACGAACAAACACTCCATTCGTGAGGTGCTCTTGTTCCCCGCGCTGAGAAAAGAAGAATAATGGGAGAGGCGGATTTCAAATCCGCCTCTTTTTGTTTAATCACCCATAATGGTTTATCTCATTGACTTTGAGTTATTTCTTGCCGTGCTCTTCTCTGAATTGGATTGTGTGATCACGAAACCCTCTATGAACCACAAACGTCATGGTTTGTCGTTCGTAGTCCACTTCTATGGGTTCTGGATCTTCAATTTCTGCGCAGGATTCACATTGCGGAATAAAAATGACTACATTGGATGTTTGCTCAGGCGATATATCCCCCGTTAAAAATTTGCTCAGGATGGATTCTTGATCACCAGATACGCGGACTTCCTGTTCTGTATACTGGTTACATGAATAACAATATGTTGGAAGTTCTTCAGACTCGTAAATCAAGAGTGCAACCTTATTGGAATCCACCCCGGTTAGATTCGAGAGATCACCCTGACAAGCCGGACAAGTATTGTTTGCAAGAGGTATGATTTTGGTATAGCAATGCGGGCATTCCACAAAAAGGGAAGCCTTTTCATCTGAACCTTCATTGTTTTCGAGCATTTCATCCATGTTATTGATCTCCTGTAATGATTTGTTTTGTATTTTATGATGGGAAACCTGTGCATTGAACCCATCCTTTTTCCTATTTACTTCATATAGTCACACTCGAATTGTTACTACGAAATATTCTCCATTTTTATCACCCAAAAGTAGGATGTAGATATTATGACCTTAGGGGGAGACACAAACAAAACGCTCCTGTATAGAATGGGTTTATCTGAAACAGATGACAACGCTATGTGCTTGTCATCTGTTACTTTGTCAGGAGAGAATATGTCAGATTTGGATTTGATGCGATTTTATGAATTTGATAACGCTGACCTTGCTGCCAATCGTATGGGTAAGTTATCCGACAAGCAGGCAAGGGAGATTAACACAAGCAATCAAAAAGCTTATCGCTCTTGGTTTGGATATATTGTCTTCCTGGTTCTGTTAGGCGCTTTTATTTCTTTTCTTTTACTCCAAGATTCTCCATCTCCGCGACTATTGCCGGAGGAAATCCAGGGTCTTTCGATTTTATGGAGTATTGTTGGGGCTCTTGTTGCCATCATTGTTTATATTCTGTGGGCGTCAGGAGGGGTGGATTACTCGATCTTCAGCGCCACAGGACCGGTACGGTTTGAAATGGTTATGCGGGATCATTTGCATGAAGATGCCGATGGGCAACAACATTACGAGACAGAAAAAGAAATTGACCTTTATGTGGGGGATACTGTCCTTGAAAATGTAATTGTAGATGAGAAGCTGATGCGTATTCTGCGTGAAGGCAATATATATAAATTTTATTATCTCAAAAACGCGGATGGACGGGTCTTGTCTGCGGAATTAATCGCCTAAGGAAAATATCCAATGAATTCTTCGGAAATAATGAATGTCCTTGATTTTAACGATGCCGATCTGGCAGCCAACCGTTTGGGACAGTTAACCCAAAAACAGAAAGACCTTTTGGTAGAAAAATCGAAGAAACATAAAAGTTTCAACATGGCAATTGGTGTGATCATTGCCATAATGTTTGGTGGAACTTTATCTGCTGGGTTGGGAGCACCCATCCTCGCTACCTTAGGTGGGAGTTTTCTTGAAAAGGGCAGAATAACCACAGAAGCAATTGTTGCATCCATTGTATTAATTTGTGTGAGCATATTTTCTTTGGTGGTAGTCGGCGGATTGCTTCTTTTGGTATTGAAGATTGTCTTTGAACGAGCCAATAAAAAGGTTGATATTGTTGTTCGCCGCGCTGAAGGTAAGGTCAACTTTGTGTGGGTGGAAAAGCAGGAACGCAATTCCTCCAAAACCGGTCCCATGTACAAGACCGTCCGCGTGTTGGAAATGCGTCTTGGCGGTGAGACGTTCACGGTTAAGCAAGAATTGCCGAATGTGATCAATCAGGGTGAAGAATGGGTCTTTTACTACACCAATCATCCCTTCAAATTTTTGTCTGCTGAAAAAATGAATTAGGTGGAAGATCATGTCTAAAAACGAGAAACTTCAGGAATTTTTTGATTTCACCAATGAAGATCTGGAAGAAAACCGGCAGGGTCGTGTTTCTGAAGATCAACTAGCTCTTGTGAAGATCAAGCTTCAAAATGAGATCACTGCAATAGTATTTGTTTTTGTGGTTTTAGGTTTTATTGCTTTAGTGATAAGTTTTGGGAATTCCCAAAATTCTGCTGCTTTTCAAAAAACTCTCTTTACTACTCTCGCTGCAGGGGTAATGGCAGCGATATATATCCTGTTCCGATATGCATACAAAAGTGATTATTCCCTTTCCTCGATTGAGGGGAAGGCTAATTTTGTCTGGGTGGAAGAACAGGTCAAATACAATGGTATTTATAGAACAACTCGAAGGTTGAAATTGCACATAAAGGATAGATCTTTTGATGTGAAGAAAGATTTATTGGAGATCATCGATCAAGGCGACCATTGCCGTTTCTACTACACAAATGGAGGCGATATCGTCTCCGCGGAATGTTTGAATAATAATTAAAAGGATGTACACAGACTATGAATAAAAATGAAAAACTTCAACAGTACTTTAACTTCACCCAAGGTGACCTGCACGCCAACCGGCAGGGACGGGTCACCGAGAACCAACAGACGCAGGTGAAAGGCAGGGTGCAGCGCTTCAACAGTCGTATTTTGATCTTTGTCGCGGTTTTGCTGCTGGTCAGCGTTGGTGTGTTTTTTGCCGTTCGCATGATTTCTGTTTCAGGAAGTTCTAGTAGCGGATTTCCCGTTTCCTCCCTATTTGGTCCGGCTATTACTGTCATTGTTCTGATCATTTTTATGGCGAATCGTACCAACAAAAAGAACGACTTCTCAATAAAAAAGGCTGAGGGCACAGTTAACTTTGTTTGGGTGGAACATCGCAAGGCAAATCAGGATAATACTGGTTACAAAACCGAGAAAAGCCTTGAAATGCGTGTGAGCGGCGTTTCCTTCAATGTCAACCAAAACTTAATGGACATCATCGATCAAGGCGACAATGTCCGCTTCTATTACACTGGCGGCGGCGATATCGTCTCGGCAGAGTTTGTTGACAAGCCATAAAGCCGATTACAATCGGGCGAAATCCACTTCCACAGGTGACCCTATGAACTTCTCCACCGAACGTGATTTCGCCCTTCAACTTGACTCTCAGGATAAGCTCGCCTCTTTCAAAGAGGCGTTTGTCATTTCAGACCCAAGCCTTGTTTACTTTGACGGCAATTCGCTCGGCATGATGCCAAAAGTCGCGCAAGAGAAATCTCGTCAGATCGTCGATGAACAATGGGGCAAGGACCTCATCCGTGGTTGGAACAAAGGTTGGTGGGATGCTCCGACTCGTGTGGGGGATAAGATCGGTCAGCTCATTGGTGCAGCGGCGGGGCAAACTCTTGTCGGCGATACAGTCTCGGTCAACCTCTTCAAACTCGCCACCTCTGCACTCACCCTGCAGCCCAACAAAACCCGCATCATCACTGACACCTTCAATTTCCCATCCGATCTTTATATCTTGCAAGGTATCGATCAAACGCTTGGTAATCGTCATGAGATCATCCGCATTGGTTCAAGCGACAACGACATCACACCCGACATTGCCGCGCTTGAAGCTGCCATCAACGAGAACACCGCGCTTGTCACTCTCTCCCATGTCGTTTTCAAAAGCGGTTACATGTACGACATGAAACGCATCACCGACCTCGCCCACAAAAAAGGCGCGCTCGTTCTCTGGGACCTCAGCCACTCCGTCGGTTCCGTCCACGTCCACCTCGACGATTGCAACGCAGACTTCGCCATTGGATGCACCTACAAATATCTCAATGGCGGTCCCGGTGCACCCGCGTTTTTATACGTCAACAAAGCTATTCAAGAAAAACTATCTTCGCCTATTTGGGGTTGGTGGGGTCAAAAAAATCCCTTCGACTTTGACCTCGATTACACCCCCGCCCCCGGCGCGCAACGCTTTCTCGTTGGCACCCAACCCATGATCTCATTACTCACAATGGAAGCCGCCCTCGAACCGCTCCTCCAAGCAGGCATGGACGCGCTTCGCGCAAAATCCATCTTGATGACAGACTTCGCTTCTTTCTTAACCGAGGCTTGGCTCGCCCCCTTCGGCTTTTCGCTCGGCTCTCCGCTTGACTCTGCCATTCGCGGCTCGCACATCTCCATTCGTCACCCCGAAGGCTATCGCATCAATCGCGCGCTCATCGAAGAGATGAACCTCATCCCCGACTTCCGCGCACCGGATAATCTTCGTTTAGGCTTTGCACCCATCTATCTCTCTTTTGCTGATGTCTGGGAAGGCTTTGATAGAATCCGTAGGGTGATGGAAGAGAAGCGCTACGAGAAGTATCCGAAGAGCAAATTGGCAGTAACGTAGTTGGACAATGGACGATAGACCATTGTCCATGGTTGTCCATCGTCTATCGTCAATGGTCTATCTTCAGAATAGGAACTTATGGAACACAAACCCGATACGATCAAAGTCTCAGCATCTCACAAGGAAGAAATCTTTGCCACACACGCAGACTTGCATGTAGTGGTGAAAGGCTCATCGTTGGTCAGCGGTAATGAGGCGATGAAGAAAGCCAAGGAAGTGAATCAACTACTCGAAGCGCTGAAACAGGCTGGGGTTAAGGAAGAGGCGGTCACCCTTCAAGGCGTGAATGTGTCTGCATCTTCGGGCACAATGTTGAAATCCTCCACAGCATCCTATCGTTTGAAAATCCGCTGTGAAGAACTGGCGAAGTTTGCGGAAATCTTGGATGTCATCGCGTCACAGAAGAATGCA
>VFQT010005041.1_pt1 | contig 10382 bp, 11 predicted proteins | sample 3512381 | NCBI WGS metagenome assembly VFQT01 (sample SAMN10412376, study PRJNA504923) | tailings metagenome | isolation source: Relicate 2 Philex TSF3 active mining site | place: Philippines: Tuba, Benguet | collected 2017-08-29 | reverse complement strand
TAAAGCATTTCACTCATGATCGAATCCTCTGCGTGTGAGAGAAGAACTGCAGATGTCGTCAGCCATTGACGGCTTTGATTAACACGGTAACTACGTTTGTGCCTGCCTCGGTGAAGACCCCGTCGGGAAGAATCGTCTCTGACCCGCCAAAGGATGTATATCCCAGCGGAGTTAGCGACCTTGCTCGGCACTGCGGGTAAACCAGTCGCGTTTCGGCAGATTCAGCACCTTGGAGGCAATGAACGTGTGGAGTCTGTAAGTATTGATGCGGAGAGACTGATGGGTTAAAAAAGGTCTCCCCGATACATCTTTAACCGGAGTCTGAGTTGCAATGGAGAACGAAATGTCACGATCGAAGCTTTTTGCTGGAGTTGTTGCTTTAGCTGGGATTTCATACGTAGCGATGGCGAACACTCAACAGGACGCTGTTGTGTCGTCAGCCAAAGAGGCCCCATCAATGACGGAGTTCAGGGCACTACTGAAACGCGTCGAACGACTCGAGGGCCAAATGATTGGTCGCGATATGCGCGAGCAACCTGGGCGGCAATATGTGACATTGGACCCTGTTGTGACGAACCTCAACGATGCCCGCCTTGCGCGGTACATTCGAATTGTGCCCGTCATTGTGGTTGAAGAATCGCAAAAGGAGGAAGTGATTGCAGCGTTCCGACAAATGAATGTGGAGGTGAACGATTGGATGAACAAGACCCTTTCAGGGTTGACTCCCGAAGAACTCCGAGGAAGCGAAGGACAGGAGAGACTACGTCAACGGCTTCAACAGGGGATTAATGAGCAATTGAAGTCATCGGGCTACCCTGAGTTTGTAAAGTCGATCTTGTTTGACCAGTTTGCGATCCAGTAACGGAGTGTCTGTCATGCGGCATCGTTCGTCCTTTATCCAAGGGGGTATCATCTTACTTGTCATCGTGGCTGCAATTGCGTTCCCGGTATTGAATCACAAGCCTGCTGCATTGGAAGTACCCTCTCAAATTCGAAACGGTGATGAATCCACCAGCAAGTCAACGCACGACGGGCGCCTTCAAGATTTAACGTTGGCCACGATCCGCAATTACCCAGACTCGGGGTTCTTTAGAGTCGAAGCCGTCCTGGCAGTCGAGCGAGACAAAGCCAATGAAGCGGCGGCAATTCTTGTACAAGTTGAAGAGGAAGTTCAGATTTGGATGAACAAACTGCTAGCCGACAAGAATCTGAGTGAGTTACGGGTTGCTGAGAATCTACTGAAACTTCGGAGGCAGCTGCTTTCAAAAATCAATGATGAGTTCGAATCAAACGGTGGCGAGCGTTTCGGGAAAGATGTTCGGTTTACGGAATTCCTGATTCAGTGACTAAGCCATAAGAAGCGGCCGGGATTGAGTTCTCATGATAATCCTGCGCTGCCAGATCATATAGAAGAAAAGAGTCGCACCGGTCCCCACCGGTGCGACTCACATCGGGCCGCTCTCACGCGACACCGGCCATCTGTACTGCGAGTTCGAGGGCTCGCTGCGACATTGTCTGGCCTGTACCCCACCAGGCTTCCGACAATCGGTTCTCATTGTCGCGTCCGAACTGCCAGCAGATGTACTCCGTCACACCGTTGTAGGCGTGCCACCAGTTCGAGCCGCTATTCCCCTTGCCGTGCATCGAGTTGGTGACGATGGCAGCAATCTTCTCCCTCTGGGAGTTGGTTCGCTTCGTCTCGTCTTCATCGGCGTTGATGACAAGGCGGGCATACTCCTTCAGGTCGGTGCGGTTCACGCCGCGTGAAGCAAGTTGCCGGTACTGCTCCGCGGTCAGATCGAACACCTGTTCCGCGTGCTGCATAGCATTTCGAAGAACGACCAGATTCTGCTCCAGATTGATCGTGTGCAGGCATCGCATCAGCTTCGAGCCTTCGTCGCGAATTGACGCTGACAGAGTGTTTCGGCAGACGACTCGAATTGGCGTGAACCCGAATCGCACTGCGAAACGGCCATCATGGCCGTGTGCCAGAAGCAGGTACTTGGCGACTTCATCGCCGCGGCTGATCATCGTGTTATCGCCGAACTTGCCGAGCATCCAGACCCGACGTCCACCGAACAGGCTGCCGGCTGTCTCGATCGTCAGCGTACCGTCCTGAATCAACGGATCGAACAGCTGACCCATGCTGGCATTCTGGTACACCGTATAGGCGGGACCAACCACGCCAAGCATTTCGTTCGTGTCCGTGCGGATCACACAGCCAGGGGTGCCGTCCGATGTCCTGCTCACCGAATCCTGCAGGACAACCTTGCGGCCATCTTCGAGGAACATCGGAAGTTTCTCAACCTGCCAGTTCAAACCGGCCAGATCGAGAGCCTCGGCGGCTGTGGCGGGAGGAGTCTGCAATGTCGTTCCGAGCCCGTGCCATGGGGTCTCACCGACTGAAATCATTGTGTCATTGTCGCGAAGGCCATGTGTCATGATCGTTGTTCCTTGAACAGTGTGAGAGATTGAAAGTCAGTCCGGCGTGCATGCCGGACTGAATTGCCTACGTTTCTGGGTTCTAAGTGTGTCGACGGTTAGTAAGAAGATTTCCATTCGTTGCCTTCGAACTCTTTGAGATGCGACAGCATTTCGAGGTCGTTCGGAGTGTAAACCAAGGCGTCCATCACCTCGCCCCCGACATTGACCGGGATCAACTCTCGGTTGTAGTGGTTGTTTTTGCTGCCTTCGCGGTAGCCTTCGAGTCGGTCGAGTTGCTGCAGGGTGAGATCGTCGACCGAAAACACCTCGCCGATGATCGACCTATCCCCTGGAGCAAGGTACGGGAACGCGTTGCCGTAGGCGCTCAGCAGTTTGAACTGGGGCTCCGTGCTGGCCTTGCCGACGAACTCGCTGGTCTCCAGCAAGAAGTGGTTGCGATTGAATCGCTTCAGTGTGCCATACACGAAAACAAGGTGCTTGGCGGTCTTCTGAGCCTTGCGAGCTTTTGAAGCGGTCTTGGACATTGACATTCTCCATTCGAAAGTGAAACGGGTGAAACTTGAACAGGATGTACGAGGCGTGCTACGCACACTCGTTGATGAACACTGAATCCGACGACATTGTGATCTGCGGGATCGGTCCGACTGCCACTTCGCGTCGATCGTTTGACCGGCTGGCTGAAACCTTGAACGTTTGACCGCAGCGGGTTTTCAACGTGCGCCCTTCGCGGGAAACAATCGTGACTCTGCGGCCAAAGTTTGTCGTGTAAGTGTGGTCCGGAGTGAACTTCACTGGCGGATTCATGACGGTGCTCCTTGACGATGCGAAGAACAGACTATCGAGTGGCGTTCCACAGAAACTCGCCGTCGACCTTCGTGCTTTTGGCGTTCCCTTCGTTGCTCAAGGTGAGCAGTGCAAAGGTGATCTGCTTGCTGCTGGCGTACGGTGCGACATCCGAAATCTCGTCCTTTGAAAGCGGTCCGAACTGCTTCAGGACTGCGAGGATTCGACTCTTGATCTCCGAGGCTGAAGGCGGTTGGAAAGCGACTTCCACCGACGGTGCCGGAAGCAATCGGTGTCCAAGCCATTCGGTCGGAACCCCGTCCTCCATCAGCCATGATTCAACGCAGTACGGGAACGATTCGGACTTCAGGCAGCCTTTGACGATGAACATTTGCGTTCCGTCCACTCGGATCGAGTCGGCTGCGTAGATCTCTTCGAAGTGATCGACGTTGACACAGTCGAGCAGATCGAGGTCCCTGCCGCGTACGTTGGCTGCGATGACTGCCGATGACAGCATTGTGGTTGTTCCTTGCGTTTGACGGGTGAGAGTTTCCGTTCGGAACGTGCGTCCCGAGGTGCACAAACTACGTCCGAACCGCCGTGCGGGGATAGCGTTTCCGGTCCGTTTTTTACGGAATTCCGAAAATCGTCAAAAGACTCGGTTTTTCGCCCTTTTCGCCCGTGGGCGTCGCGTGGGGCGTGGGGCGTCGTGGGGCGTGTTTTCGGACGTTCGGACCGGTCCGCGCGTCGTGGCGCGTCCCGTGGGGCGTCGTAGCGCGTGGGGCGTCGTAGCGCGTGGGGCGTCCCGTCGTGGGGCGTGGGCGTCGCGTGGGCGTCGTGGGGCGTGGGGCGTTTTTTGGCAGATCTCCTGCGCCGTCGCCTCTTGCGTCGTGTTTTGATGATCTGCGGACCTCGCTGCGATCGTTCCCGCTGCCGCTCTCTGCGTCTCAGTTCGTCCTGAAACTCGTAGAAGCACCGTCTCAGATAGCCTCTCGGTACCATCAGCTCTTCCTTTCGAACACTTCCCCGTTGCGATCCATTCGCCATGCTATGATCAGAGCCAGAGCCTGCCAGCAGTGACTGACGATGCCATACAGCGGCCCAGGCTGCTTCGAGGTGCCGACCTGTGGATGCCTGCCCGCACCAGTCGACGGATAGAACTGACGCACAGCTGCTGAGACATGACTATCCGTCGCGCGGCGTATGCCCTTGCATAGCACATGCTTCACGCGGGTTCGCGGATACAGTCGCACTTCGCGATTGGCCTTCAGGCCTGAATACAGGAACGCTCCTGACCACATGGCGGTCCGCATGATCGTTCTGCCGGCATCGCGTGCATACGCCAACTCTTCAATCAGCATCAGGTCGTACGACTTCTCACAGAGCGTGTCGACGAACTGCGTATTGGGCGTCTGCCCAAAATCAATGACATCGATCCCGTGAGCGATCACCCAGCCAGTGCTCCTCTCACCAGGATCGATGCCAAGAATCGTGCCTGTCATTGTGAATCGCCAGAGACGATCTCGTGGACAATCATCGAGCCGGACTGGCCTGCCAGTGACGCAAGGAACTCCGGATCCATGGAGCCCTTGTCGAACTTCAGGGTCACACTCATGTCGGCACCGCCCAAAGAGATCCGACGGCAGGTCACCTGCATCGTCCGCTCCGAATACTCTTCCTCGGCGCCTGGCAGTTGGCCAGTGCCCTGGCCTGGTGGATATGGGTTGAGTGACATCGTCACCAACAGCGTACTCTGGATGAAATGAACGCGGTTCTTCGCGTTCAGAACCTCAGCACCGAACCGGACGCCGACACTGCCGCTGTCCTTGCCGAATCCGCCGCGGCCATAGGTACACGACACGGCAAACAGCACCTTGGTCGGTTTTGCCGGGACCTCAAGAACTGCCGTACTCTGCTCACTCGATTCCGCAGCCAACGAGGCTGCCTTCTTTGCTGCTTTCTTCGCCATGGTTTCCTCCGTTCGGGCGTATTGCGTGTGGTAAACAGACTACGTCGGGGACACTATAGGTCAACACCATCGCCGAATGAAGCCTCCTGGAACAAATCATCCGCCTCAACTGGCCTTTGTGACCAGTCGCTGAATCTGGTCTCCGGACCGTGCCAGCCGAGTTTGATCGTCTTGTTGCCCTGTCCCGTGCGGTTCTTCGTGATGATGAACTCCGCTTCCCCGGGATCTGCATCGGGATCGTATTGCGAATGACGGTAAAGGAACGCGATCACATCCGCATCCTGTTCACCACCGCCGCGCAGGTCGGAGTTTCTCGGACGCTTGTCGTCTCGCCGCTCTACTTCGCGGTTCAACTGGGCCACCAGCAGGATCGGGATCTTGAGCGATCTGGCAAGCCGTTTCATGTTGGACGTGATGTAGCTTACTCGCTCCTCTGGCGACATCCGTGCCGATACTTCGATCAGGTGCAGGTGATCGACCACGACCAGCCTGACTCGATGCCGCCTGGCTGTCAGCCGGATGCGCGAGGCAATCTGCTCATAGTTGTATTCGTCATTGGTCATCAGGATCGGAAGATCCGCAGTCGCCGATGCATGCCGCATGCTCGGACCGCAGAGCTTTTCCGCGATCTCCCAGTCTTCCATCTCAAGGGACGCGTAGTACGTGTGCCCATAGTTCGCCGCAACATGCTTGAGCACCTGAGTGACGAACGACGTCTTGCCCATCCCGGGCCTCGCTCCAAGCAGGTACAGTCGCCCAGGCTGCAGGCTCATGGCAGAATCGATGTCGGTGAAGCCGGTTGACAGCCAGGACGTGTTCTTCTGCTCCTGATGCCGCAGCAGCTGCTGTACGGCAAACTCCATGGTCTTCAGGCCGTCGCGGGCCATGCCGCTCATGGTCATCAGTTCGGATTCGATCCACTGTGTCGTTTCTTCGACGTCGAACGTCTTCAGGTTCTGCTCGATGTCCGAAGTGCGACCGCGCAGCTGCAAGCTGAGATAGTACAGCTTCCTCCGCTTCGACCAGTCTTTCAGGATGCGACAGTAGTACCTGACATGCTCGGAGTGCGGGACGGTGTCCATGAGTTTGTAAATCATGGCCGGTCCGCCAGCCTCTTCCAGTTTGCCCATGCGGTTCAGGCGTTCGGCCAGCAACACCCCGTCAACAGCGTTGCCTTCGTCGACCAGCAGAGACAGAGCGCGAAAGATCAGCCCATGCTGCTGCCCGTAGAAGTCCGATTCCTCCAGCTCAGCGACGGCATAGGCAGCTGCATTGGCCTGAAGCAGCATCGCTCCAAGGACTGCTCCCTCTGCTTCTTCCTGTGTACCCTGCATTTCAGTTCCCCGCTCTGTGGCTCACCCATCGCATCATGATCACCGAGGCAGATCCAAGCAGCCGGTCGCTCAATGGTCCGCCCAGACTTGCTCGCAGATCGTCCTGATCCTTCGCGTTGCACGTGACGATCGTCGGCAGTTTCCGTCGGTATCGCTCATCCACGAGCCGCATCAGGATTGCACAGTCCTCGACCGATGGCGTGAATCCGTTCGGCAGGGGATCGCTGATGATCAACACTCGGCAATGACGCAGGCCCAGAGCAATCTGCTCCTGGCCTTCACGTCGTGCCCGATAGTACGATTCAATGAGATCCAGCGCCGACACATACCGCGCAGAGAATCCTCTATCTGCGATGACTCTAGCCGCAGCGACAGCCAGATGGTCCTTCCCGGTGCCGACCGTTCCCAGGAGGACAAGGTTTGCTCCGGTCCTGACGCGGTTCTTCAGCCAGTCAATCACGCCGGCACGCGCCTGGGTTCGAAGACTGGACCACTTGTCACTTCCTACCTGCCAGGATGCGAACGTGGCATCCCGGTATCGCTTGCCGGCATCCTTGAGGAGCCGCTCTGTTTCAGGAGTCACTGTCATGCTCCGCATCTCCGACTCTTGGCGATGGACCATCACTCATCGTCCCGAAACGTGCTGCGATCCTCAGAAGCCGAGCGACGCATGTCCTCGCCCCTCTTGTACGTGCCGCCCTTCGGACGTGACGCCCGAATCTTCTGCAGAACCGCCTCTGGAGCATGTGCAGGTTCGCGACCTTCCCACTGCGTCGACCAGATGTCGTCAGGAATTCCCTTCCACTGGTTCTCGATCGCCTTCAGCACGATGGCGCAGGCCTGAGCAGAATCGCCGAATCCGAGCAACTTCAACTGCTTCTTGCGGACCGAGTCTGTCACCGACAGTTTGCGCTTGCGGCGATCGTCCCACCATTCGGCAAACACCGAAAGGAACTCCTCATGGTCCAGATGAGATGGCAGACTGTTGTCGCCCTCAAACAGCGAGCGATCCGGTTCCGATCCGACGGCTGCATGCTTTTCGAACTGCAACAGCAGTCGGCGACCCTTGCGGATGAACTGGCGAACGTCAGCTGCACAGCCCGCCCAGGTCTCTCGCCTGCGGAGCTGCTTCACCCCGGATTCGAGTTGCGACACAACCTGCTGCAGGGCCTCCGAGTCGTTCTCTGGGAGTTTCGTGTCGATCGTCGCGCCATGATCGATGATGATCTGCCCGACTTCCTTCAGCAGTTCGTCGCGGAAGTCCGGCTCGATGCCATCCACGATCGAAGCAATCTTCTGCACAGCAGACGCTGAATCATAGATCTCCTCGACAGCGACGGTCGACTGCTGGAACCCGCGCGACAGCAGCTCTGCCGCACGCTCGCGATCGCTCTCATGGAGTTTCTTCAGGGTCGACTTAACCCACTGAGCATACATCGACTCCAGTTTGTTCGGATCAAGTCGCTCCTCCTCCGGTCGAACCTCACGCTCCTTCCCGCGTTCTTTCCGTGTTGCCGGTGCCTTCCGCCGCGGAGGATCCGCCGCCTCGCTCTTTGCCGCTGCGGCCTCCTTGCCCTCCTTCACCGGAGGGTCCGTTTTCTTGGCCTTCTTTGCCGTAGGTTCAGGCTTCGGTGCCGGAGTGGCAGCATCATCCAGAGCATCCTCGAACCGCTTGCCCGCTGACGCCGATGGTGTTGCGTCGTAGAACGGCTGTTCCGCCTCTGGCTCAGAATCGCTCTCATAGAACGGCGTTGCCTTCGAGACGATCGGCGAAGGGAGTGTCGCGAGGTACTTCGCAAACGCGCCGTGCACGTCCTCGGTTGCATCCATCTCTGTGACGATGGCTTCGAGTTCCTGGCTCTTCACCTTGTCGAAGGCGTGGACAATCTCGCGGGCCTTCTGTGCCGCCCGTTCGCCCAGCTCTGCAATCTCCGCGAAGATGCTGCGCAGCTTTGGCACATCGTCAACCTGACGGCCGAGCAACTTGCTCAGATCGTTCTGCGCTGCCTCGACGCCCGCCGTATCTCCCTTCAGCCGACAGATGCGGATCCTGTCCTTGATGCTCGCAAACTGCGGCTCCATCTGGTCGACGATCCGGATTCGCTCCGAGATCGTGAACGGCTTGCGGTGCGTGTTCTCCGCCAGTTCCATGTCGCGGTAGGCCTCATGGTCCTCTTCGTTCTCGATGACGAAGACAGGCACCGTTTCCATGTCGAGTTGCTCTGCTGCTCGCAGGCGCCGCTCGCCATAGATCAGATCCAGTTTCGGTGTCACTGCCAGCGGGCACACGATGCCGATCTGCGAGATCGACTGACGAAGACCGCTCAGATCACCGAGATCCTTTCGCACTCGATCGCCGACGTTGATGTCCCCGATTGCCACATGCTTCAGACCAGACTGTCGCATCTGCTGTTATCCTTCCAAGGGCAAGTCGCGTTGCCCGTCAAAGAGTTCACGAAACTGATCAATCGCCTTCCACATGTAGGCGAACTCATCGCGAGTCCGAACATCGTCGTATCTCACGTTCCAGCCCTCCTCTTTGGGCCGGATCCATCCTTCATCTCGGCACCGGTCAAGGATCGCACTGGCTGCTCCGATCGGGACGTTGGTTGAATATCCCAGACGCCACAGCAGTCGGGCCTGTGCGTAACTTGCCTGCCTTCTGCCAGTCCGAGCGACCAGCACTCTGGCCAGATAGACTGTTTCCTTGTTCGTCAGCCGCTGACATTCGTGCGGCCGAAGTTGGTATTCCTCAAGGGTCGACCGACCACGATCAAGAGACGCGCCGTACGCTTCATCCTTTGTGACCGCTTCCTCGGCACGTTCGCGCGACAGGCCCAGCACTTCGAACGGGTGCGGATTCAGTCTCCAGATGGCGTCCTTCAGTTTCGCCTCGATTGTGCTCCGGTCGTATTGCGCCGCTCGCTTCGCCTCGAGCGCTGCCTCTGCCTTCTTCAGCATGGCGGTCATGTCGATCGGTCCGGACTCGTGCTTCGCGAGATCCATCGCGAGACGACGAACCTCCTCATCGAACGACCCTCCAAGGATGTCGCCGATGTTGGCCAGTTTGTGCCGACTGTTCCCGACGAAGTCCAGGATCAGGGCAAACGGCTTCGCTGACTGAGCGATTGCCAGCCGCCTTGCCTCTGGCGTTTCCTGCGTCGGCGGATCGAGTGGTCGCAAGGCTCGACCAACAATCTGCTCGTACAGAGTGAGCGACTGAGTCGGGCGGAACATCGCGATCACTTCGCAGGCCGGACAGTCCCAACCTGTTGTCAGTGTGCCACAACTTACGATGTACTGAACGTCGTAATCCGCAAACTGCTTCAGTCTGGAGCGGCGGATCAGTTTAGGTGTCTTGCCATCGATCAGGACGCATCGCTGCCCCTGCCTTGAAAGCTCTCGCTCCACTGCCTGGATGTGTGCGATGTCAACGCAGTAAATCGCTGTCTGCCGACCGGAGGACAGCGCTATCGTCGTCGCGACCATCGACTGCAGGACGGGCTCTCGGCACAGCTCTCTGGACAAGGCACCCTGGGCGAAGTCGCCGGCAACGTTGTTGATGTCTTGCAGCCTCAGTTCTCGGACCGGAACCCGCTCGACTCGCGGTTCGCAGATCCAGCCGAGATCCACCGCCTCTGGCAGCAGCATGGAGTATGAGCAGTGGTCGAAGACCCGTCCCATGGCCTTGCCATCGTGCCGCTTCGGTGTCGCTGTCATTCCGAGGATGTACTGGATGGAGTCTTCGAAGAACGCCAGCGGCTCTGTGTAGGACTTACCTGTGCTGTGGTGGCATTCGTCAAGGAATGCTGCCGAGAAGTAGTCCTTCGGATAGTGCTTGTACCTGCTGA
>VFQT010005039.1_pt1 | contig 10386 bp, 9 predicted proteins | sample 3512381 | NCBI WGS metagenome assembly VFQT01 (sample SAMN10412376, study PRJNA504923) | tailings metagenome | isolation source: Relicate 2 Philex TSF3 active mining site | place: Philippines: Tuba, Benguet | collected 2017-08-29 | reverse complement strand
GGAGACCATGAAGTGGCGCTCGAAATAAAGTCCACGGACAACATCCAGTCACGCCATCTCAAAGGGCTACAGCAGTTTGCTGAAGAATATACCGTCCGGCGATCCATTGTCGTAAGCCTTGATCCGTTCGAACGAAGGATCGGCGACATTACCGTTATGCCCTGGGCAATTTTTCTCCAAAGACTTTGGGCCGGAGAGATCATTTAATCTTCCTTTCTGTATTCCCTCGCGCCCTGGCGGTAAAGCCTTCACTTGTCGCTCATCTATGCACCACAAACCGGTTAGATGATCAAATTTATAGATTAATGATAAACAAAACATCTTGATTATCATTTAGGTGTAAATTTGATTACTAAATTATCGGTGAATATGGATGCCAGCCAGGCTATTCCTTATCATTACGACCAATTCCCTCCCCGGTCACTGGATCTGGAGCAGATCCTCTCACCGCTGCTCAGGGCGACGGAAGCGCTGGCCAGGTACGACCAGGTGTTGAAATCGCTTCACCATACAGAATTTTTCCTCGCTCCCTTAAGGAATCAGGAAGCAGTGATTTCCTCCCGGATGGAAGGTACGATCAGTACCTTGGATGAAATCCTTCAGTTTCAGGCCGACATGGATGAGTCAGACGAGGATCCGGAAAGGGTTAGATCCGATATTTTTGAAACCATTTTGTATCAACGGGCATTGTCAAGTGCCCAAATTGCCATGGAGAAAGGTTATCCCTTATCTCAACACTTGGTGAAAACCATTCATCAGCAACTATTGTCGTTTGGACGGGGAGTTCGCAAATCTCCCGGCAGGTACAAGACAGAACAAAATTATCTGGCAGACAAGGTCAGGCAGAAAATAGCGTTCATACCTGTCAGTCCCGAAAAGCTCACCGATGGTATGGAAGCATTGTTCAACTATATCGAAGAGAACAAGCATCCGGTGTTGGTAAAGACTGCCATTATGCACCTTGAATTCGAGGCGTTGCATCCTTTTCAGGATGGAAACGGCAGGATCGGCAGGATGTTGATCCCTCTTTATTTGTGGTCGGCCGGCAGCATATCCGCCCCACATTTCTACATCAGCGGGTACATGGAAGAGCATAAAGATGAGTACATCGCGCGTATGCGCAATGTATCCTCAGACGGTCGGTGGGAGGATTGGTGTAATTTCTTTTTCAGGGCCGTGGAAGCACAATCCATTCAAAACATTCGAGTGGCAGAAGGGATCCGTTCGTTGTACGATGACATGAAGACCATCTTTGCGGAAACCTTATCCTCTAAGTACAGCCTCAATGCACTGGATTTCATCTTTACACATCCGATCTTCCGAAATAATCGATTCACATCCGCCAGCGGTATCCCGGCACCCACCGCCGCCAGATTTACCCGTATGCTCCTCGAACGAGGTATCGTTCGAACCATCCGGGAAGCATCTGGAAGAAGACCAGCTTTATATGCCTTCGAACAGTTATTGAACCTGGTGCGCGTGTAACTCCTTTTGCCTTTCCTTCCCGCCTTTGCGGTAAAGCCTTGACCGCGAGGAAACAAAGCCGCGAAGGTCTTTGTATTTCCCTTGCGCCCTCGCGGTAAAGTCATCATTTACCATTTTTACGTAAATTGTAATAAATGATCAACGTGAAATCACTCAATATTTCCATATCCGATATAGAGTTCAATAAATTTGGGTTAAAAAAAGATAACCTTTCGTTCAGCGAATTGGTCGAAATCATCAATCGTGAATTGATCAGACAAAATCTGGATAAATGCCTGGAGTTGTCAGAAAAGTTCGGTCTGTCTTCCATGACCATGGATGAGATCAGTAATGAAGTAAAGGCTGTCAGGCATGCTAAAAGTCATTCTTGACACCAACGTTTTGGTCTCAGCCCTCATCCAGCGGAGTTATCCCCATCTGATCATCAATGAATTATTCATCAACGACAGATTCAAATTATGTCTTTCAGATGCTTTGATGGCAGAATATTATGAGGTATTATCAAGGCCCAAATTCTCCAGATTTCCTGATTTTTTGGTCCGGGCGGAAATAATACTGGCAGAAATATCTTCACAAGCAACGCATTACTCACCGAATATTTCAATCGATTTGATCTCAGATCAAAACGATAACCGGTTACTTGAATTGGCGGTTGAAAGTAAGGCAGACTTCATTATTACAGGTAACACCAACGATTTTACGTTTTCGCTATTTCATCAAACCCAAATAATCAGTCCCAGATCATTTTGGGAAATGCATATGATCGTTTGATGTTTTTCTTCGGAATTTTTCGTGGTCTGGCGGTAAACCCTTCACCGCGAGGAAACGAAGCCGCAAAGACCCTTGTATTCCCTTCGCGGTCTTGCGATAGACTCTTGATCTGTACTTTCAACACCGGGACATGCCCGGTTTTTTACGACTCACTATGTAAACAAAATTGTTTACTTTTATCTTATGTCACCGGATCCAAAACAATACAGAGGCCAGCATCCTGGGGTAGTACTTGAGAAGATCCTTCGTGAAAAAGGTATCCGGAAACGTCATCTCGCGCTGGCCATTGATGAGTTTCCTCAAACGATCTCATGTATTACCCGTGGTACCAGAGGCATGAATACCAGCCTATCGATCAAACTGGAGGAGGCGCTGGAACTGGAGGAAGGCTTCTTCATGACCTTGCAGGTGTACTATGATATCAAGATGGTCAGGGAAACGAACCCCTCAACACCCGACTTTAAAAAACTTCGCAAGGTCTTGTTCTGGGACACAGATATGTCAAAGATCGATTGGCACAGACAGTCCAAAGCGGTTATACAGCGCATCTTTGAACGTGGCAACCCCGGGGAAAAGGCCGAGATCATTCGTTTTTATGGAAAGGATCACGTGGAAGAAGTGCTCAAAAAATTGACAATTGCTCCATGATGCACTGGAATACGGTTCATGAAAACTTGCAACGGGTTTTACGAGATATTATGAATGAATCGATATTCGATCCATTCAGATTGGTAGGAGGAACTGCATTAAGTCTGCAGTGGGGGCATAGAATGTCGGTCGATATTGATATTTTTTCTGATCAAACTTATGGAACTATTGATTTTGTATCATTGGGAAAATGGTTTCAGCACAAGTTTCAATATGTGGATGTTCATGATTTCGAAAGCACAAGATTGGGAACATCTTTATTCCTTGGTCAACATTCCCATGAAGCCATAAAGGTGGACATTTATCATTGTGATCCTTTCATAAGACCGACATTGTTTGAGGACGGCGTTCGGATGGCAGCGGATCAAGATATTATCGCAATGAAACTTGACATCATTGGTCGTAATCGTAACCAGGGAGGCAGAAAAAAAGATTTCTGGGATTTGCATAAGGCACAGGATTTCTTTCCACTGAATGAAATGATTGACTTTTACCATGAGCGGTATCCTTATGGTCACTCAACTGGTGAACTTTTGAACGGGTTAATTAATTTTTCATACGCAGATGATGATTTCGAACCTTTATGTCTGTATGGTAAACATTGGGAACACATTAAAAATGATTTTGAGTATTGGGTCTCATTGATGGACAAATAAGTTTGGCATTATTGCTTCCTAGGGTGGGTAAAGCCTCGATCTATCGCTCATCTGTACAGCACCAACCGTTTAGATGATAAAATTTTGTGATGTATGATTAGAAGCGGTAAAGCCTTGACCGCGAGGAAACAAAGCCGCGAAGAACAGCCAATACAAGGTCCTTCGGCCGACTTTACAGGTCGTTTAAAATATAGAGGTCGGCCTCAGGATGAAAAATTTATGCGGGCTGTTTCTGCGCAAACATCCCCTCCGCATTATCATCCTATCTTTATTGTATGAGGAAAACGTACCACACCCGGATGTCATTCTGAGGCCGACGCATATAATTCCGGCCAGACATACATTTGGCCGAAGGACCTTGTATTGCATAATAAACATTTGCATGTTTTAATTAAATACAAACGTCAAGGTCCTTCGCTGCGCTCAGGATGACAGGTTTAGGGGGCGTTGTAATGCAAGGTCCTTCGCTGCGCTCAGGATGACAGGTTTGGAGGGTGTTGTAATGCAAGGTCCTTCGCTGCGCTCAGGATGACGGGTTTAGGGGATGTTGTAATGCAAGGTCCTTCGCTGCGCTCAGGATGACAGGTTTGGCAAGCGTTGTAATGTAAGGTCCTTCGCTGCGCTCAGGATGACAGGTTTGGGGGGTGTTGTAATGCAAGGTCCTTCGTTGCGCTCAGGATGACAGCGTGGGGGGCATGTCGCATAGAAAACGTACGTCTGTACTTGTCATCCTGAGGCCTCCGAAGGACCTTGCATTCCCCCGCGCCCACGTAGTAAAGCCTCTACCGCCCCGCCTGCATATTCAGGATTGGCATGATTTATGTTAATGTTGCAAAATTCACCATTTTCCAATCTCTGAACGGATGAACACCCTCGCTCGCCTCTGCCTGCTGATCACCACCCTTTTTCCTCTACTCGATTCCCCACTGCAGGCTCAAACCCTCCAGCTAGGCCTGCTCGGCGGTGGTGCCAACTACCAGGGGGAACTCCAGGACAAATACATCAACCTCGACGGGATCAGCGCCGCTGTTGGCGTAGGCTTGTTCTACAGCCCGAAGCCCCGGTTCAATTTCTCCGCAGAGATCATGCGCGGCACCCTCACCGGCAGCGATGCCATTCCCGGCGCCAGGAACGCCGCCCGGAACCTGCAATTTGTCACCCGCTTCTATGAACTCTCTGCACAGGGCCGTTTCAATTTCATCGTCAACGACGAAGCCCTCATCGTTCCCTATGTCTCCGGTGGACTTTCAGGCTTTCATATCAATCCATTCACCCCTGCTGAGGGAGGCCGCATCTACCTTTTCCCGCTGGGTACCGAAGGACAGGGGCTGCGCGAGTACCCCGACCGGAAAATGAACCGACACATCAATGCCGCCTTGCTGGGTGGAGGTGGGCTTGAGATCCGGCTGTCAGAAAATCTGAACCTGGATTTCGAACTGGTATTCAGAAAGACCTTCACCGACTACATCGACGACGTGAGTACGACCTATCCCGACCCCAACGCATTGTTCAATGCCCGTGGTTCGCTGCCAGTAAAATTTTCTTATCGGGGATCGGCCACGACATTTCCCGAAGGCACCCAGCGAGGCAATCCGAATACCAAGGACATGTACCACGTCATTGCCTTCCGGTTGCGCTACACCCTGGCTACCAACCATCTGAAACCGGTGTACGGCCGCTCGCTGTTCAGAAAGCGCGGATGGCCTTATGGCCGCTGATCCCCGGTTCTAACCCGGAGATGGTTTGTGCCCAATTAAAAATGGCAGGAAGCAATGGAACGAAAATGTTCTATTTCTTCCGGATCTGTCCTGATTTGATAAAATCAAACACCTTTGAGGGGTTCTCCTGTTGATTATCGACTTTTTACCTGCACTTTGCGCCCCCTATCGACGCACGCCCGTCGATTAAGCCGGTCCTTGCCGGTGCCAAAGTAAAACGTCAACATCAATAATCAACACCTCATGCGCAAGTCAAATCTTCTGCTTTCTCTGACCATCCTGGTGTGCTCCACGGCTTCGGCCCAGCGTTGGTCACTCGGTCTCGGAACCGGTTTCAGCCAGTACGTCGGAGATATCCGCGACCAGTCTGCTTCGGCCATGCTCCGCCCCACGGCTTCTGTTGGCTTTCATTACAAGACCGCCGGACGGCTGCACTGGTCCTTCAATGCTGCCTTTACCGGGCTGAAGGCAACTGATGCCAATGCCCCAGATACCAAGTCGCGCGGTTTGTCCTTCGGCACCCCGCTTGCCGAAGTATCCGCCCTGGCACGGGTCGATCTCCGCAAGGGAAAGCGCATCACTCCATACCTGACGGCGGGCACGGCCCTGTTCTTTGTCGATCCCTGGGCGGAAGCTGCCAACGGCGACAAAGTAAAGCTCTATCCGCTATCCACCGGCGGTCAGGGGCTCGCACAGTACCCCGATGTCAAGGATCACAGCAAGGCCAACCTCTCCCTGCCCTTTGGCGGTGGCTTTGATTTTGCCCTGGCCAACGGCATGCACCTCGAGATGGACGTGATCCTCCGCAAGACCTTCACCGATTATATCGACGATCTGGGCAGCATCTATCCCGACCGCGCTGCACTCACGGCCGCCCGCGGCGCCCAGGCTGTCACCTACGCCTGGCGTGGTAGCGGCGCCTATCCGGCCGCCGGCTCCGCCCGCGGCGACGCCGACAACATGGACTGGTACTCTTCCTTCAACATCCGCCTGAACATCCCGCTCAATAAGGCAGATAAAAAATAAAATACAGGCCGCGGAGGTGTAATAATACCTCCGCGGCTTCGTTTCTTTTTTGTGTGACATATCTGCCTTTTTTCAAAAATCCACGATCCTGCGACTACTCCTGACCATCAGCCTGCTCCTCAGCCTTTCCGCCACCGCCCAGCGTCATCTCTACATCGGCTGGCAGACCGGCGGCATCAATTACCAGGGGGAGATGCAGGACATTTCCTTCTCCTTCACCGGTATGCACCTCGCCATGGGCGGAGGTATCTTCCTCCAGCTCAACGATAACTGGGCCGTAGGCTCCGAATTCATCCGGGGCAACCTCTCCGGCCGGGATGCAGAACACAAGGGAAAGGCCAACAACCAGGCCAGGAACCTCAGTTTCAATACCGAACTCTGGGAACTTTCAGCACAATTGCGCTATCGCCTCTATCCGGGCGACCTCGTGCCCATCATACCTTACGGATTCGCCGGACTCGCCTTGTTCCATGTCGATCCCTGGGCGGTGGATGAATTCGGCGTGAAACATAAACTTTATCCCCTGTCCACCGAAGGCCAGGGCCTGCCGCAATACCCCGAAAGCAAACCCCACAAAAACGACCGGGTATCCATTCCCTTTGGAACAGGTCTGGAATTCCGCCTCGGTCGCTGGTTTCGGGTGGATGCGGAAACCATGTTCCGCAAGACCTTCACCGATGACATCGACGATGTGAGTGGTGATTACCCGGATCCCTTGATCCTGGGGGCAGCCCGCGGTCCGAACGCGGTAGCGCTCTCTTATAGGGGAGATGAAGTGCCCGGCGGATCCCTCTCTTTTCCGGCCGCCGGCACCCAGCGCGGCAATCCCCTCCGGGCCGACTGGTACCATTCCTTCAATGTTCGCCTGCGCGTGGAACTGCACGACTGGCGTCGGGCCCGCGTCGAGCGGGATGCGATCCGCAAGGTCGGCTGCAAATTTTGAGGCCATCCCCACGGATCTGCCCCTTTTCTCCTCCCTAATTTTATGTAGTTCGGGGTTGTGAAGCACGAATATGCAATAGATATTATCTTTATTCGTTCTGAATCAAATCTTTCGATATGCATATCGTGCGCAAGATCTATGTCCTCCTGATCGCGGCGACCCTCCACTCCGGTCTGCAGTCGCAGACCTGGTATGTCGGTTTCGGTCCAGGTGCCAGTCAGTACACCGGAGATATCCCTGACCGATCCGCTCAGGCCCTCTTCCGGGGCACGGCCTCCGGAGGTATCCACTATCACAACGGGAAGCGATTCCATCTGTCACTCACCGGCATGGCCACAGAACTCAGGGCCATGGACTCGAACACCGATGAACTCAAATCACGTGGACTTTCCTTCACCTCCAGACTGGTGGAAGGCGCGCTGATGGGGCGTTTTGACGTGATATCCCGGAACGAGGGGAAGCTAAGGGTCTATGCGACCGCCGGAGCGGCCCTGTTCTATGTGAATCCCTGGACCTTTGGGGGTAGTGGAGAAAAAGTCAGTCTGTATCCGCTGTCCACCGGCGGACAAGGACTTTCGCAGTATCCGGATGTGAAGGACCACCAGAAGATCAATGCTTCCATCCCATTTGGAGGGGGGCTGGACTTCGCCTTCCTCAAGCGTACCCGCCTGGAATTTGATTTCATTCTCCGTAAGACATTCACCGATTATATCGACGACATCGGAAGCATCTATCCCGATCGCAATGTCCTGCTGAATGCAAAGGGTGCCGCTGCCGTTGCCTACGCCTGGCGTGGGACGGGGGCCTATCCTGCCGCCGGCAGTGCCCGGGGTGACTCGAAGAACATGGACATGTATTCTTCCTTCAACGTCAGGCTGAAACTGCCGCTGAGCAAGGATGATCGCACGCCTGCTCCCAAGCCGGCCCCTGCAAAACCGATCCCTGTCGCCTCCAATATGAAGGATTCCGACGGCGACAGCATCCCTGATGCCCAGGATATGTGTCCGCAGGTGCCTGGTGTGGCACGCCGGGGCGGTTGTCCGGTTCCGGATTCCGATCTCGACGGTCTGAACGACGAAGTTGACAAATGTCCCGAGAAGGCCGGTCCGGTCCGCAACGACGGCTGTCCGATCACCGACCGCGACAATGATGGGGTAGAAGATGCCGTGGATCGTTGTCCTGACCTGGCCGGGGTTACCCGATACTTCGGTTGTCCGATCCCTGACAGCGACCGCGATGGGGTGAACGACGAAGAAGACCGTTGTCCGAAGGAACCCGGTAGTCCGTTGATGAACGGCTGTCCAATGCCCGACCGCGACAAAGACGGAGTGGTGGACAGTGTGGATGCCTGCCCGACGATCAAGGGCATCATCAAGGAGAACGGATGTCCGAGCCTGCCGATCAGCACCGTCAAGGTGGAATTCATGCCCGGCACCGGCACCCTCACGGCCGTGGGCAGGATGGAGCTCGACAAACTCGCCCGCTGGCTGAACGTCGATCACCCGACCATCCGCATCGAAATCGAATCGCATACCGATAATGTCCGCCGGCCGGAGGCTTCCATGACACTTTCTTACGACCGGGCCGTGGCCATATATGGTTACCTGGCGGGCAGGAAGGTCTCCCTCGGACGGATGCAGGCCAACGGCCTGGGAGATACCCAGCCGGTGGCCGATAATGCGACCCCGCAAGGACGTGCGCGCAACAACCGCATCGTCTTCCGCCTGCGCGAATGATGGGGGCCAAACCGCGGAACTTCGCGGCCAGCCCTTATCTTTGAAAGATGAAATCTCTGAGGATCCTGCTGTTCTGTATGCTGCCCCTGGCAGTGTCTGCACAGCAGGATTCTTTGCGTTTACGCAGGGGCAAGGCCATTGCCATTGGCGGTACCACGGTAGGCATGATGGGCGGCCTCTGGTGGTATCTCCAGAACACCTGGTGGGCGGAGGATGCCCGGGGGTTCCGGATCGATTTCGACCGGGATCTGCGCTATGCCAACAACCTCGACAAGATGGGTCACTATGTCGGGGGCATCATGACGGCCGATCTGTATTACGATGCCTTTCGCTGGATGGGTATGGACGAACGCAAGGCCGCCTGGTGGGGGTTCGGTTTTGGGACCGGCCTGCAGATGGCCATCGAGATCAAGGACGGGTTCTCTCCCGACTGGGGATTCAGCATATCTGATATCGTCCTCGGGACGGCCGGCTCCCTGCAGCCTCTGTTGCGGCAAACTTCTCCCTTCTTCCGGCATACCGATATAAAGTTCAGTTATTGGCAGCGGTCGCATAAGTATTTCCAGGTACGCAGCATCAATCCGACGGCTTTCCACATCGACGACTACCTCAATCAGACCTACTGGGTATCCACCAATCTTCGTTACATGACGGGCAACCGCGTCGAATGGATCCCCGATTGGCTGAACCTCTCCGTAGGCTGGGGGATCGACGCAGCCACCTGGAACACGGATCCAACTGATCCGGGCACCGGCGGTAAACCGGAGTTCTACCTGTCACCGGACATCGACCTGGTCAGGCTCTTCAAGCCCAAAAAGCCTTTCTGGAAATTCACCCTTCACCGGCTCAATTATCTCAAGTTTCCGATGCCGGCCATACAGTTCACCCCGAAGGTCAAGGCCTGGGGATTGTACTATTGACGCGATCTCTGTCAATAGTTTGTGTATTGCATTATGAATTTCTTTGATTTATCTTTACTACATCTTGTTCGTACCCACCCCTTAAGAATTCATTGCGATGACACGCAACGCCTTGATCTGCACCGTTCTATGTATTACATCTGCCTGCCTTCAGGCGCAAACCTTTCAGGCAGGTGTTGCAGGAGGGGGGATGATGTATCACGGAGACCTTACCGCCAAACCCCTCTACGACATGCGCAGCGCCATGGCTGCTTCCATCCATTTCGCGCCGAACGATCGTTTGCTGCTCAGTGCGGAATATATGTTTGGACACATTGGCGCTTCGGACATCAACCGTCCAGAGATCTCCGAGCGGAACCTGCATTTCGACAGTTACATATTCGAACATTCCGTCAATGTCCGTTTTAACATCATTACAAAGCCATACCGGGCGTTTGTACCCTATGTCCAGGGTGGAGCGGCTATGTTTTATGTAAATCCCTT
>VFQT010005036.1_pt1 | contig 10395 bp, 9 predicted proteins | sample 3512381 | NCBI WGS metagenome assembly VFQT01 (sample SAMN10412376, study PRJNA504923) | tailings metagenome | isolation source: Relicate 2 Philex TSF3 active mining site | place: Philippines: Tuba, Benguet | collected 2017-08-29 | reverse complement strand
GATCCAATGAGGGAAATCCGCTGGCCACACCTGTCAAATCTTCTTGTTTATTTCGTAGATCCTCAATTCGCTTAATGGTATTAACCAAGACAGAATCGATGGTCTCAAAATTTTTACGAAGGTTGTTATTGGTAATTTCAAACAACTTGGTTTCTGCATCATCTAACAAATCAAATACATCGGTAGCATCCTCAAAAGCATCGTTGATAATTTCTCCACTGACGCGGATTAGCTCGCGTTGAATAAATTTTTGAAGAATAATTCGTGCATGGGCCTCAATATTGGCTGCAGAAACAACTGCATTAGTAAGCCGTGTTAAATAGTAGGGCCCTCCTACTAAGTCCAATTCTTCCTTGGTTCTTAGTTCTTCAGCAACCGTTAAAATATCAATTGGCTGACTTTTATTTGCCAAGGACTGCATGGCAGCAAAAATGCGCTGGTGAGCCTCCACATAAAAACAGTTTGGCTTCAGCACTTCAACTACCACATCAAAGGCACCTCGCTCCAGCATCATGGCTCCTAATACAGCCTCTTCCAATTCCTTGGCCTGCGGAGGGACTTTTCCATAAACCATGGTTCCTAACTCCACTGCAGATTTACGCTTGCGTTGTCTGTCTTTATTCAAATTAGGTAGTTCCATAGCAGTCAATTTTATTTAATAGGCCGAATGTGGGACAACGAAATAAGCCCCAAAAAGAAAACCGAAAAAATTTTTCTTTCTTCACGATTTCTGCACGCAAAATTGAAGGTTATCCACAATTAACTTAAAAGCTCACGGGCGTTGGCAAGGGCAGTAGGCGTTGGATCCTCGCCTCCAATCATTTGAGCGATTATTTGTACCCGCTCCTCCTGACTCAGCATGCGCAATCCTGTTTGGACGGATGCCGTGCGGGAAGGTCCTGCCTGTTTGAACACAAAGAAATGAGTTTGCGCTTTTCCTGCAATTTGCGGCTGGTGTGTGATGCAAACTACTTGTCGGTGCTGGGCTAATTCCTTTAATAAAAGCCCAACTTGTCTGGCTGCTTCTCCAGCAATACCCGTATCAATTTCATCAAAAATCAATGTAGGAAGCTGCATCGATTCTGCAACCAACGATTTAATACAAAGCATTAATCGACTCAATTCTCCTCCGCTGGCCACTTTGCGTAAGGGGCTGAATTGACCACTTCGATTTGCATCAAACAAAAACTCAATTTGATCCGCACCATCTGCACCCAATGATCCCGCCTGGATATTGACTTTCAATTGAGCGGCAGGCATACCCACGCGATGTAGTAGTTGTTGCACATGAGACTCCAAAAATGAAACTTGTTTTTTTCGGCCCTTGGTTAAAATAGCTGCCAATGAAATTGCTTTTTGCTCCAAGGCCTCCACTTGTTTTTGCTGTTGCTGTATGGATTGACCCAAATGCTGAACTCCGTTCAACTGGGCTGACAACGTGGCTTGGATAGCCAACAACGCAGCGGTGTTGTTAACCTGATGTTTTTTATAAAGTTTATACCCCAGCGATAAACGATTATTCACTTCTTCCAACCGTTGTGGATCTAACTGTACTGTATCAGCTACGCGTTCAATATCTCTTGCCAATTCCTGAATTTCAACATAAGCACTCCGAAGTCGCTCGGCAAGTGCTGGAAAATCCGCGTGAAAAGCTGTATAAGAACTCCATTCATTTAATAAAGTCTTCAGGCGACCGACAAGCGGCTCCTCTCCAGTAGAAAGTGCGGTACTAGTACGTGCTAAAAATTGCTGGATGCTCTCTGCGTTGGATAATAATTTCACTTCTTGCTCCAACTCTTCTATTTCATTTTCACGAAATCCGGCCGTTTCTAACTCCTGATATTGAAACTGAACATACGCTGCTTCTGCCTCAGCACGTGTTTGCTTGTCCAATAAATCTGCTAATACAGTTTTTGAGCGGGTCCATTCCTGATACAACAACCGATACTCTTCCACTTTACTTAGTTGTTGTGCCAACGCATCCAATACGTCCCGTTGAAAACTGGTTTGACCGAGAGAAAGGGTATCAAACTGCTGGTGCAGGTCCACTAACTGGGATGATAATTCCTGCAATTGAGATAAATTGACAGGCGTATCATTGACAAAAGCACGGGATTTTCCCTGTGGACTAATTTCACGACGAACAATTAATACATCACTTTCCTCCAACTCTTGTTCCTTCAAAAAAGCAGCTACCCAATTATTATGCGTACAATCAAAAACCCCTTCTACAATCAACTTCTTTTCTTTATTGACCAATACGCCTGTATCAGCACGTTCACCTAATATCAATCCCAAGGCACCCATAAGAATGGATTTACCAGCACCCGTTTCACCCGTAATAACAACAAATCCGGCCGTGAATTCGATCTCAACTTCCTCAATGATTGCGTAGTTCTGTATAAATAGTCGCCGAAGCATACTCACAAATTAGTACGAATTACCAGAGTCTCAAAGTGTTCTCACACCAATTGGTTCCTTTATTCCAAAAAAAATCCCGTTCGAAATTGAACGGGATTCGATTATTTCTTGTGCAGGATTACAATCCCACTGTGTTTTTAAGTTCTTCATCCACCAGAATTCGGCCGCAGTTCTCACAAATCATAATTTTTTTGTGCTGACGAATTTCACTTTGTTTTTGAGGAGGAATGGCATTGAAGCAGCCACCGCAAGCATCGCGCTCAACTGGTACAACCGCCAACCCATTTCGATAGTTACCACGAATCTTCTCATAGCTGGCTAACAAACGAGGATCTACTTTTCCTTTTGCTTCCCCTGCCATTTTATTGAACTGCTTCTCTTCTTTTTCATTAGCAGCAATAATTTTTTCGAGCTCCTCTTTTTTGCTAGTTAGTACTCCTTCTTTTGAAGAGATGTTCTTTTTAGCTTTATCAAGTAAAACCGCTTTTTCAGCGATTTCATCTGTAGCATCTTTAATATGCTTTTCAGCCAGTTTGATATCCAACTGAGCCATTTCAATTTCTTTGTTAATGGCTTCGTATTCGCGATTATTTTTTACATCCTCGCTTTGCTTCTCGTACTTCTTAATTTGTGCCTCAGATTCTTTGATGGAGAGTTTACGTTGCTCAATAAACTCCGTGACACCGTTGATCTCTTCTTCAATACGAGTTTTACGGGCATTGAGTCCAGTAATTTCATCCTCCAGATCGGCTACCTCCATAGGAAGCTCCCCTTTCAGGATTTTAATTTCATCCAATTTGCTGTCGATCTGCTGAAGGGTCACCAGGGAGACCAGCTTTTCCTGAATCGAGTAATCTTTTACTTGTGCCATAGGTAGTTGACCGGATTGGTGGAAACGCTTGTTTTGAGGACGGCAAAGGTAGGGAATTTTTCGGCTAAACGCTCCTGTAAAAGGTCAATCGTAAACTGCTCACTCTCAAAGTGCCCGATGTCGGCTAAGACCAATTTATCTGCAGCTTTAAAAAAATCGTGATACTTTAAGTCTGCTGTTACAAAAGCCTGAGCCCCAGCGCGTAAGGCAGTAGTTATCAAAAAACTACCTGCTCCCCCGCAAAGCGCCACTCTTTGAATGGGTTGATCCAATAAGGTGGTATGACGAACCAAGGGTGTATTAAAAACCTCCCCCACCCGCTTTAAAAACTGATTGGCCGTAAGTGGTGCAGAAAACTCTCCAATGATACCTGCACCCAGGCCCTGGAAGGTATTGTCAAGAGGTATCAAATCGTAAGCCACCTCCTCATAAGGATGAGCATTTTTTAGGGCCGTCAATAACCCGGCTTCCAGGTAAGCAGGATAAATCAGCTCCAACTTTATCTCATTTTCAGTATGCCTTTTGCCTTCCTGTCCCACAAAAGGTTTGGTGCCAGCACCCGCTTTGAAGGTACCTTCTCCACTGCTGGAAAAACTACACTCGCTATATTGACCAATTTGACCCGCTCCGGCTAAAAAGAGTGCAGTACGAACCTGCTCGGTTTGTGCCTGTGGACTAAAAGTGATCAGCTTTTTTAAAAGATCGGTTTTAGGTAATAGCACACTACAGTTTGATAAGCCCAGCATCTCGGCCATCTTACCATTTACCCCGTCAATAACGTTATCCAGGTTAGTATGTATCGCATAAATAGCAATACTATTTTGAATTGATTTTATGACTAAACCTCCCGTTGAATCGCTGGCATGAATCTGTTTCAATCCACCGAAAATCAAAGGATGGTGTGCCACAATTAGGTTACAACCCTTTTGAATAGCCTCTACCAGCACGGAGTCCGTAACATCTAAACAACAAAGAACTCCTGAACAATTGGCGTTGGCATCACCTACCTGTAAACCAACATTATCATACGATTCTTGCAAAGAAGGAGGCGCCACGGTTTCCAAAAAATGAATGATGTCGCGAATTTTCATGGTAATTCTATTGTGGAATTTCAAAATACGTTCATTTTGGGCATCTTTGCGGGAACTTTTTTGAAACTGAATTGTCTTATACATACAACTAAAACCATCCACTATGAGCATCCAAATTGGACAAACGGCACCCGACTTTACTTTATTTGATTCTGATAAGAACCCGCTGCAGTTATCTTCCTTGAAAGGGAAGAACGTTTTATTATTGTTTTTTCCGCAGTCATTCACAGGAGTTTGTACCAAGGAACTTTGCTCCGTCCGAGATAATATAGCCCTTTACAACGGAGCCAACGCTACCGTGCTAGGAATTTCGGTTGATTCTGTTTTTACCCTGGCCAAATTTAAAGAAGAGCAACAGCTTAATTTTCCATTGCTAAGTGACTTCAATAAAAAAGTATCTGAATTATACGGATCAATTTACCAAGATTGGATCCTGGATATGAAAGGTGTTTCAAAACGCTCCGCATTTTTAATCGACAAAAATGGAGCTGTACAATATGCAGAAGTATTGGATAACCCCGGAGAGGTTCCCAACTTTGAAAAAATCAACGAAACATTGAAATCACTAGCCTAGACACACTTACTTAATTCGCTGAACATCAAAGCCCAAGAATCCACTTTCTTGGGCTTTTGCATTTTGTTATGGACTTTTTTTAATTATTAAAGTATATTTGAGCTAATGCTCAAGCAGTTATTGATATCAGTGGGTGTAATGGTGTTGTCTTTATCCTTGAAGGCGCAGCAGACCCCTGTTAGCCCAACAATTGGTGCTACGGAGAAGCAGATAAAACTTTACCCTAATCCTGCCGTTAGCTATATCATTTTTGAATTAAAAACTGCGGGCCGTAAAGACTTAAGCCTTCAGGTATACAATGGAATTCTGGGTAAGAAAATGGTGGACACGAAAATTACTTTAGAGAGAATCACGCTACCGCTCAATGATTTCACGCGCGGAGTTTATGTTTACCACCTCGTAGAAAGTTCAAGTAAAATTATTGAATCTGGCAAGTTTCAGGTTACCAAATAGGTTTTACAATACCTGAACAATTAAGAATTTGAGGTACTGCGTATTTTCCATTTCCCATACAATAGGATGATCGGCAGATTGCGTATTGAAATAAACCTGTCTTATTTTTCTTCTTGCATCCTTAGCTGCCATAGAAATAATTTCTAAGAACAGCGGGGGCGGAACCAGATTGGTGCAGGAGGAAGTAACCAGGAATCCACCCGGCTTTACCAACTTCATCCCTCTCAAATTTATTTCTTTATAACCGGTTATCGCTTTTTGTATGGTAGCGCGGCTTTTTGTAAAAGCAGGAGGATCTAACATGACTACATCATATTGCTTTCCTTCTTTTGTCCATTGCTTTAACAGATCAAATGCATTAGCCACCTCAAAAACACAACGGTCCTGCAACCCGTTTAATCGTGCATTTTCATTAGCCTGCTCAACTGCTGATGCAGAAATATCCAGCCCCAAGACAGACGTAGCGCCGTATTGTGCTGCGTGTACTTCAAATGTACCCGTGTAGGTAAAAGCTCCCAATACAGTAGCGTTTTTAACAATAGAGCAAATGGCTGTTCGGTTATCTTGTTGATCCAGGAAGTAACCTGTTTTTTGCCCGTTGGCCAGATCAACATAAAATTTCAATCCATTCTCCGAAATAATAATTTTAGTTTCAAACGGAGCACTTAAGAATCCTTTTTGCTGCGGAAGCCCCTCTAATTCCCGAACAGGCACATCATTTCTTTCATAAATTCCTTTGGGCGAAAAAAGTTCCTGCAAAGCATCCACAATTTCCGGTTTCCAACGATCAATCCCCAAGGCAAGCGTTTGGATAACAAAATAATCATTGAATTTATCAATGATCAGTTGTGGTAATTCATCAGCCTCTCCAAAAACTAAACGACAGTTTTCTGTGTAACCGGTTTCCTGACGATATTGCCAACAACGCTTGATTCTTTCTTTAAAAAAATGAGCATCAATAACCTCTCCCTTTTGACGAGAAAGAATTCGAATTACAATTTGGGATTTAGGATTATAGTAACCGCTACCCACCCATTTGCTATCGTGCGTAAACACTTCTACAATAGCAGCCGGCTCAGGACTGCCTTCGATACGGTCAACCTCATTCATAAAAATCCAAGGGTGCCCATTTTGAATACGGGGTGCAATTTTTCGACGTAGAAAAACTCGACTCATAGAAAGCGAAGATAGCTTTTCAAATACAGACAGAAAGACGCTATTCCCCAATAATTAAAGCCATTTTGTCCTTAAAACCGCATAAGCGTCAAGTAGTTTTCGCTTGGCCGTAAAATTGCCCGACTTACCTTTGCAACCAATTTAGAACCGTCTATGGAAGAACAAGTAACTGATCCGCAAGAAATGGAACTGAACCAGGACCAAAATGTTCCAAATGCTTCTTCACAAGAAGAAAGCGCAACTGAGGAGTCCGAAATTGAAAAATTAAAAGCAGAACTAGCGTCTTACAAAGACAAATACATTCGGACTGTGGCAGAGTTTGATAATTTCAAACGCCGTAATGCAAAGGAGCGTATCGAGCTGATGCAAACCGCAGGTCGCGATGTAATAACCGAATTATTAGATGTGCTGGATGACAGTGATCGGGCACAACAAACCTTGGAAAAGGCTGGTCTTGCCGAATCCGCTGAGTGGGAAGGAGTCAAACTGGTATTCAATAAGCTTAAAACAAAATTGCAAAACAGAGGATTAAAACCAATGGATGTAATTAACCAGGCTTTTGATGCAGACCTTCATGAAGCAGTAACTGAAATTCCTGCACCCGATGAAGAGATGAAGGGAAAAATCATTGATGAAGTGGTCAAAGGATATTTACTCAACGATAAAGTAATCCGTCACCCTAAAGTGGTGGTTGGAAAATAAATTATGAGCAAAAGAGATTTTTACGAAATACTAGGTGTTGGCAAATCTGCTTCAGCGGATGAGATAAAAAAAGCCTACCGCAAAGTAGCCATGCAATATCACCCGGACAGAAATCCCGGTGATAAAGCTGCTGAAGAAAAATTTAAAGAAGCGGCCGAAGCCTATGAAATTTTAAGCGATACTGATAAACGCGCTCAATATGATCGATTTGGTCATGCGGGTGTGGGCGGAGCTGGTGGCAGAGGTTACGGCGGTGGGATGAACATGGAGGATATCTTTAGTCAGTTTGGAGATATTTTCGGTGACGATCTTTTTGGTGGTTTTTTTGGTGGGGGTCAACGTGGAGGAGGTGGACGTTCAAGAGCACGTGGGGTACGGGGTAGTAATCTCCGGATCAAATTAAAACTGAATTACGAAGAAATTGCAAATGGAGTCAGTAAGAATATTAAAGTAAAAAAATATGTTCCCTGCACCACGTGTGGAGGAGGCGGAGCAAAAGATAAAGGAAGTACACAAACATGTACGGGTTGTAACGGAAGTGGCCAGGTAAGAAGAGTTCAAAATACTTTTCTGGGACAAATGCAAACCGTAACCACTTGCCCAACCTGTAATGGAGAGGGCTCTACCATCACTGCAAAATGTACGGCTTGTAAAGGTGAAGGCAGAACGTATGCAGAGGAAACCGTAACCATTGAGATTCCCGCAGGCGTACAAGAAGGAATGCAACTTAATGTAACAGGCAAAGGAAATGCAGGAGAGCGAGGGGGTTCACCCGGCGATCTGATTATTTTAATTGAGGAAGAACCCCATAAAGAGCTTTATCGGGAGGGACTCAATGTAGCATACGAATTACATCTTTCCTTCACGGATGTTGTATTTGGCACACAAGTAGAAGTTCCTACCATTGATGGAAAAGCAAAAATTAAAATTCCTGCCGGCACACAAAGTGGAAAAATTTTCAGGTTAAAAGGAAAAGGGTTTCCAGCTGTTAATTCATACGAAAAGGGGGATCAATTAATTCAAGTGAGTGTATGGACTCCTCAACAATTAAATGCAGAGGAAAAAGCAGCCCTTGAAAAACTTAACGGTGCCCCTAATATGCAACCACAACCTGATAAATCAGAGAGAAACTTTTTTGACAGAATAAAAGATATTTTCCAATAATTATCGTCTAAGACGCTTCCAGCTTCTTTTTTTCTTTTTGTCATAGAGTTCACGACATTGCCGGACCAATGTAAGCCACTCTACTTGCGCTGAATCAGTGAGATCAACCACCTGTTCCCCCAATTGCAATAAATCATTCCAATTAGACTTATTAATAAAGGGTGAGCCTTTGAGTAGCATTCCAAATTGTGCTAATCCAGCCATAAACATGGATTGTTTTAACTCCTGTTCCAGGTAAACGTAATAAAGCGGTATCCGAATCTGTTCCTTTTGTTGCACCGTATCCCCCGGCAAGTGGTAGAGCAATTGTATACCTGCAATAGTATCAAGATCCTGTTTTTTGTAAGCAACTGCATTAAAAGCTTCAGTGGGTTCTATTTCAAATAGTGCGGTCAGCGTATGTCCGGATCCAATTTCTCCTCCTTCAAGCTGCGCCAAAGAATCCAATAAAGCACCGGCCTTATTATCAAATCCAATCAAGCGATAATTTTTAACTAGCGCAGGATCAAATGAAACATTCATGTAAACATCGTCGGCAACAGCATAAAGCGTTTTTGTAAATTCAGTCATCAAAACGCGCTCTGCCTCCTTTTCCTGATCGAGATAAGCAAAATTACCATTGCCACGTTCTGCCAATAATTGAATTTTTGAATCCTTGTAATTACCCATACCCACCCCTAAACAAGTGAGGTATATGCCTTGCTCGCGTTGAATGCTGATCAAATCCTCTAAATCACTTTCCGTTTTTAATCCCACATTGAAATCCCCATCCGTAGCCAGGATCACGCGGTTGTTCCCTCCCTCAATAAAATGCTGTTTGGCTACCTGGTAGGCCAACCGAATACCCGATTCTCCAGGTGTAGCACCGCCGGGCACCAACCCATTGATAACTTTAGTAAGACTATCTCTTTCGCAACCACTCAATGCGCGCACCAACACAGCAGTCATTCCACCGTACACCACAATTGAAACAGAATCTTTTTCTCTTAGGTTAGACAATAACATGCGAAATCCTGATTGTAGCAAGGGCAATCGATTGGGCATGTCCATTGACGCAGAAATATCAATCAAAAAAACCAAGTGAGCCGGTGGTAGAGAATCCAGATTCAACTTGCGCGCCGAAAGATTTATTTGTAATAAATGGTTATTCCAATTCCAAGGACAAGGACCTACCCGAGAGGAAACTGAAAAAACAGCCGAATCCGCTGGAGGGTTGTAGAGGGTAGGAAAATAATTAAAAATTTCTTCCACGCGGACTGCATCGGTGGGTACATAAGTGCCTCTTGAGATAAAGCGGCGAATATTGGAATAGGAAGCTTGATCGACAGTCAGGGAAAGCCCCGTGGTAGGAAATGCAGATGTACTAACCCATTTATTCTCCAGCAAATCCGCGTAGGTCTCATCCCCAGTGAACCAACCTTTACGTTGATCTCTGTTCATATTAGCCGTGCGAGAAGATAACCGCGTATTTTCAGTTAAGCGTTGTCCTGGGGGTAAGGGACGAAGTGTTATTTTCAACGGTGTAGCCCCGGCTGTGCTAATTTTTTCAGTGCGAAATCCGGTGTAAGTGAGCTGTAAAGTATCTGCATAAACACGCGAGGAAAATCCAAAACTACCTAATACACCAGTTTTATATAAAAGGCCCGTAGAAGATTGTCTGATTTGGACATTTTGTAACGGCTGTCCTAATGAGTCTTTCACTTCGCCGCGTACATAGTACTCCTGTGCCAATCCGGTGGCTGAATAAAAAAAAATGAGGAACCAGTAGATCCTTCCACACCGCATACTCTTGTTTATTGAAACCACTTAAGTAAGTGGATTATACCAACTGATACAAGGCACCAAAATTTCGTCCTAATCCATCATAATCGAGTCCGTATCCCACAACAAATTTGTTTGGGATAGAAAATCCAACATAATCCAAGGGCACAGAAAAATTAGTG
>VFQT010005035.1_pt1 | contig 10396 bp, 8 predicted proteins | sample 3512381 | NCBI WGS metagenome assembly VFQT01 (sample SAMN10412376, study PRJNA504923) | tailings metagenome | isolation source: Relicate 2 Philex TSF3 active mining site | place: Philippines: Tuba, Benguet | collected 2017-08-29 | reverse complement strand
CGGCCGGCGCACTACCCGCTCTCGCCGGTGGGGTCGTCGCCGCTCCGGCCCTTCCTCCGATTCCAAACGCCTCGTCGACACCCAACCCCCCGGTCCCGACGAAGGCGAACGAAGAGTTCCTCTTCTTGGCATTCGGCGATTCCTACGGCTCCGGCGAAGGAAACCCCCTCGTGATGGGCAACTATCCCGATGGCAAGAAGGTCACCGTCGCCGAACAGTGGGCAGGAGCCATTGCGAACGGTGCCATTGCCGCAAGTGGCGACGAACGATGCCATCGCTCCGACGCATCGGGCTCCGCAAAGGCAGCAGCCTTGGTCAAGGCGCAGTATCCGCAACTCAAAGTCGTGCACAAGTCGTTTGCGTGCTCGGGCGCCGTCTCCAAGAACATCACGACCGCTCCGTACAAGGGTGCCGACCAAAAAGTGTTCAATGGCAAGACCGATCTCCCGGCTCAGATCGAACAAGCCAAGGCCGCGGTGAAACCTGAAGACGTCGACGCAATCTACGTCTCCATTGGTGGCAACGATGCACAATTCGCAGGCGTGGTCGCCGAGTGTTTCGTTGCAGCTCCTATTTTCCAGAACACTTGTAGCAAAGCCGACAACACCGAGGTCAACACTGCCCTCGGCCTCATCGATACGGTCGACGATGCGATTGTTTCGGTTGCCACGGCTCTTCGCAACACCTTCAACAACGCCTACGTCATCTTCTCGGCGTACCCCGATCCGTTGAGTGTCGATCCGTCGGATGACGGCGACGTAGACGGCGACGGCATTTGCTCCGAAGAGGACCGCGAGTCTGGCGTGCGGTTCGAAGACGACTACATGTGGTACATCGATCCGGCTGCCGCAAAGCTCCTTCGAGACCGATTCCTTGCAAACCTGAACGCCACGATCAAAACCGGCGTTGACACTGCAAACAAAGCCGTTGGAGGAGTTTCCTTCGTCGACGAGCATTACGTCGGCCGATCAGGAAATGCCGGTTTCTGTTCCCGAGACAACACCCCGATCGTTCGTTTCAACAACGAGATCAAGTATCTGCAGGGCATCGACGACGACGCCGGCAAGTCAGGTATCGAAATTTCGAAGGGTGCGTGGCACCCCAGTGACGCTGGGTACGAGCTCTATGCCTCTTCCATTTTCAACGGCCTCGTCGCTTCAGGGGCAATCGCATCACGGTCGGCGCCGAACGACCCCAGCGTCCCGTGGGCCACTTCGATCACGAGCGCGGGCAAGTACTCGATTTCCTGGAGCGACCTCTCCGACAACGAGACCAGTTTCGAAATCTCCTACACCTCGGGTGGTACGACCAAGTCTGCTTCAGTTGGACCTGGTCAAACGACCTTCAGCTTCGACGGAGGTTCGGCAACGAGTGTGTACGTCGTAGCGGTGCGAGCGTGTGGGACCAAGGGTCTGGTTCAGACCCCTTGTTCAAATTGGAAAAGCACGACCGTGAGTAATGCCCTACCCGTCGACAAGCCGGGCTCGGTTTCCTGTACTTCGTCGAAGTACGGGCAGTTCGTGGACAGTGCATGCAATGTTTCGTTCTCGATCCCCCAGCGCCCGACACAGACATCCGCGATGTTCTCCTACGTCGAGATCAAGAACGGCAACACGGTCGTTGGTTCTGCGCTGACTCCGGTAGGAGGCGGCCAGGTCAAGATCAAATATCTGGGCGAAAAGGAGGGCACCAAGGCCAAGCTCTCGGCTACGGCCTTCATCTGTACGATCGTCGATGGTGGACGATGCCTGGCTGGCCCGTCGTCAACGATCGAATTGACGGTGGAAAAGCCTGATTCCCGAAAGCTTCTCCCTCCACCTTCTCTCTCCGTCCGACCAAACGTGAATATTCCGAAGCTTCCAGGCGTTCCCGCTCCCGCCGTCACGCCCCCAGGGCTGCAGGCAAGCCTCCAGTGCTCGGCCGGCAAGTGCGGCCCCTGAGTTCTCAAGGCCTTTGAGCACCTCGCCACCTCGGGTCACATCCGAGGTGGCGTGAGCCCTTCGGTAGCCTGGCCATTCATGTCGGCCCGCATTGCCGTGATCGGTACCGGATACGTGGGCCTCACCACCGGGGTCTGCCTCGCCGACCTCGGACACACCGTCGTGTGCGCCGACATCGACGCCGACAAGGTGGCCCGGCTGGCCGCTGGCGAGGTTCCCATCGTCGAAGACGGACTCGCGGCATTGCTCGCCTCGGGTCTGGCCTCGGGACGACTCTCCTTCGTGGTGGGGGCCGCCGCCGCAGCCGCCCAGTGCGAGATCGCCTTCCTGTGCGTGCCCACCCCGCAAGGTGACGACGGTTCCGCCGACCTGTCGTACATCGAGGCCGCCTCGGCCGAGATCGGTCCGGTTCTTCCTGCCGGCGCGATCGTCGTGAACAAGTCGACCGTGCCGGTGGGATCGGCCAAGGCCGTCGAACGAGTCATCCAGCGCAGCGATGTCCGTGTCGTGTCGAACCCCGAGTTCTTACGCGAAGGATCGGCGGTGCGCGACTTCATGAACCCCGACCGAGTGGTGGTGGGGGCCGACGACCGCTCGGCTGCGGAGCGAGTGGCTTCGTTGTATGAGTCGCTCGGCGCGCGCACGATCATCACCGACCCGGCATCGGCCGAGACGATCAAGTACGCGGCGAACGCGTTCCTCGCCACCAAGTTGAGTTTCGTGAACGCCATCGCCGCCATCTGCGAAGGCGTGGGGGCCGACATCGAAGACGTGATCGCCGGCATCGGCAGTGACTCGCGGATCGGTGCGTCGTTCTTGCAACCCGGCCCTGGTTGGGGCGGCAGCTGTTTTCCCAAAGACTCGCGCGCACTCGTGAAAATCGCCGAAGACGCGGGGTACGACTTCGACCTGCTGTCGGGCGTGATCACCGTCAACGACCAGCAGTTCGATCGCATGGCAGCCAAGGTTGCCGCAGCAGCCGGTGGATCACTCACTGGTCGCACTGTCGCCGTGTGGGGACTCACTTTCAAGGCCGGTACCGACGACCTTCGTGAGTCACCGTCGATCGCCGTGATCACCCGACTTCTCGCCGCCGGTGCGCGCGTGGTGGCCCACGACCCCACGGTGGCCACGCATCGCTTCGGCGTTCCAACCGCCGTGGAAATGGCCGACTCTCCCATCGACGCGTGTCGCAACGCCGACGTGTTGTGCGTGCTCACCGAATGGCCGCTGTATCGCGAGGTCGCACCCGACGAAGTGGCCGAGGTGATGACGGGCCGCGCCGTGGTCGACACGCGCAACCTGCTCGACCGCACCGCGTGGAACGGCGCCGGTTTCAGGCACGAAGGCGTGGGTCGCTAGCCGTGCGTGTTCTGCTGGCCGGTGGCGCCGGTTTCATCGGGTCGCACGTAGCCGACGCACTGCTGGCCCGGGCCGACGACGTGGTGGCCATCGACAATCTCTCGACCGGTCGCGCTGCCAACGTGGCGCACCTCGAGAACAATCCGCGGTTCACACTCATCGAGCACGACATCACGCTCCCCTTCCCACAGCACCCGGTGTTCGCCGATCGTTTCGATGCCGTGATGGATCTGGCCAGCCCGGCCTCACCGAACGACTTCAAGACGATGCCCCTCGAGATCCTCGCCGTCGGCAGCACGGGTACTCGCCAACTGCTCGATCTCGCCGTCGCGCACCACGCCAAGTTCTTCCTCGCCTCCACGAGCGAGGTGTACGGCGATCCTCTGGTACACCCGCAACCCGAAACGTATTGGGGCAACGTGTCGCCCATCGGACCGCGCAGTTGCTACGACGAAGCCAAGCGGTTCAGCGAGGCGCTCGCCATGGCGTACCGGCGAGTGCACGGCGTCGAAGTGCGCATCGTGCGCATCTTCAACACCTACGGCGAACGCATGCGCCCCGGCGACGGACGCGTGGTCAACACGTTCATCGAGCAGGCTCTGCGTGGCGAACCGATCACCTTGCACGGTGATGGCCTGCAAACTCGATCGTTCTGCCACGTGGAAGACGAGGTTCGGGGCATCATCGCTCTTCTCGACAGCAATCTCAACGAACCGGTGAACATCGGCAACCCCAACGAATTCACCATGGAGAAGTTGGCCGAGTTGGTGCTGGCCATCACCGGATCGACGAGCGAGATCGTGCGGGTGCCGCTCCCCGACGAACGCGAAGGCGACCCGCATCAACGATGCCCCGACATCACACTCGCGCGTGACTTGCTCGGCTGGGAGCCCCGCATCACACTCAGCGAAGGACTCCCCCGCATGGTGCATCACTTCCGCACCCACGAAGGATTCGCGTGACCGTTCTCGTCACGGGCGGCGCCGGCTACATCGGCTCGCACACCGTGCGTGTGCTGCGCTCGCTCGACGAACGCGTGGTCGTCATCGACACTCTCGAACGAGGCCGCGAATCGGCGCTACTCGGCGCACCGTTCGAGCACGGAGACATCTCCGACGAGGCCTTCGTCGAGCGCGTGATGCGCCAACACCAAGTCACCGACATCGTTCACTTCGCCGCGTACAAGAGTGCTGGCGAGTCGATGGAACACCCCGGCATGTACTGGCAGAACAACGTGCAGGGCACCGTGCATCTGATGGAGGCCGCCCTGCGCGCCGGCGTGAGGCGTCTGGTGTTCTCGTCATCGGCCGCGGTGTACGGAAATCCGACGTCGGTGCCGGTCGATGAATCGGCTCCCCTCGCACCCGAGAACGTGTACGCCGAGACCAAGGCCGTCATGGAGCGCGTGATCGAGTGGTACGGACGCACCCACGGGTTGCACTGGGCCAGCCTGCGCTACTTCAACGCGGCCGGTGCGGCCGACGACGGATCACTCGGCGAAGACTGGAGCATCACCACCAATCTCATTCCGTTGGTGATGAAGGCGGCCCTCGGCGCCGGCCCGCCGGTGCGGGTGTTGGGTGACGACTACCCCACCCCCGACGGAACCGGTGTGCGCGACTACGTGCACGTGGAAGATCTGGCCGCGGCGCACGTGGCGGCGCTCGATCACCTGCGTCGTGGCGGAGCGAATCTCACGGTGAATCTTGGTACCGGGCGTGGTTCATCGGTGCTCGAAGTGTTGCACGCCACCGAACGCGTGCACGGTGCTCGGGTGCCGCACGAGATCGTGGCGCGCCGACCCGGTGACCCGGCCGTGGTGTACGCCGACTCGTCACGCGCCGAACGTGAACTGAACTGGAAAGCCGTGCGCGGGCTCGATCAGATCATCGAGTCGGCGTACCGCTGGCACTCCACGCACCCGAACTAAGTCGTCAGTCCTCGTCGTCGAGGCGCTGGCGATCGAGCCAGCCGAACAACACCGCCATCGCACGCGGATCGTGGCGCAGGCGATGCCCGCCCCCGTCGAACACCCGCATCTCGGCCGCGCCGTGCGCCTCGGCCAACTGGCGGGTGTCGCTCGCCGGCACGCTCTCGTCGTCTTCGCCGTGCAACAACAACAGCGGGCGCGGGGTGAAGATGCCGGCCGCGGTGACCGGACGGAACGCCCGGAACTCCTTGGCCCACTTGTCGAAATCCTGCGGATACCGCGGTGTGCGCACCGCACCCACCGCCCGGCAGTGTTCGAGGAACCGTCGCGGCTGCGACGCCCAATCGTCGAAATCGGCTCGCGCTCCCAACAACGCACAGCCACGAATGCGCGGATCGTCGGCCGCCACGCACAACGCCAACGAGCCACCCGTGTTGGCTCCCACCAACCACAGCCCGGTGGGGTGTGCTTCGTCGATCATGTGCTCGATCGCGGCGCGCAGATCGTCGGCCCACCCTTGCAGCGAAAAATCACCCTCGCTGTCACCGCAGCCGCGGAACGTGAAACTCATCGTCGCGAAACCGAGTTCGGCCGCGATGCGATCGGTCAGTTCGGGAAACGTGACCGCCGACTGACGCGCGTCGAACGACGCGAACGGAAACGAATGACAGATGATGAGACCGGGCAGCGGGTCGTCATGACCAGCCGGACGAGCGAGATAACGCGGGAGCTTCAGGCCCGACGACTCGATGACGCCATTGCTCAGCATCTACGCACGCGGCTTGCGATGGCGCCGCGTCTTGCCCGGCGTGGCGAGGGTGTAACCGCGGTTGCGGGCTTCGGCCAGCGTGTCGGGCCCGAAACACAACCCCACTTCGGCCTCGACGATCTCGTCGATCACGGCGGCGTCGGTCCAGGTGTCGACGTCGTACACCAGCTGGGTGCGCTTGTCGCCGAGAAAGCGGGTGTGCTCGAATTTCACGGGCCGTTCCATGGCTTCTCACGGTACTAGGTTCGGCCTGGTCGGGGCAGTTCGAGGGGCACAGGAGGCACAGGTCATGTCGAGCAACGTCGACCGCGTCGAATTTTTCTTCGATCCCATGTGCCCGTGGGCGTATCAGACCTCGCTCTGGATCCGTGAGGTGCGCCGCCTCACCGGCCTGTCGATCGACTGGCGATTCGCCAGCCTGGAAGAGATCAACCGACCCGAGGGCAAGAAGCATCCGTGGGAACGCGAGATCGGCTACGGCTGGACCCCACTGCGCGTGGCCGCGCATTTGCGGCGCCGATCGATGAATCTGTGCGACGCCTGGTATCTCGCCTGCGGCCAGGCCTTGCACGAACACGGTCGACGCCCGCACGAGGCCGATGTCGCGCGCGAACTGCTCACCTCGATCGGTGCATCGTCATCCGATTGGGACGAGGCGCTGGCCGACCCCACCACTCACGACGACGTGCGCACCGACCACGCGCGAGCCATCAGTCATTACGGCGGATTCGGCGTGCCGATCATCGTGTTCCCACCGGCCGCTGATCTCGACACCTCGGTGTCGGGAACCGTTGGTCGCGCCGTGTTCGGGCCCGTGGTGGTTCCGGCTCCGATGGGCGACGACGCCCTCGCTCTCTGGAACCTGACCGTCGCGTATTCGCGTATGAACGGCCTCTACGAGATCAAGACACCCAAGACCGATGCCGACATGAACCACATCCAGCGCGCCTTCACCCCGTACCTCGAGGGTCGCACGTGGCAGTCGGTGCAGAACCCCGCTCGCTGACGATCACCCAGGAGACACCATGCCCATTCCCCACGACACCATCACCGCTCTCGGTCAATGCTTCGCATCGATCACCTCGTTGTGCGAGACGTTGAGCGACGACGACTGGAAGCGCGCGACCGACTGCCCGGGTTGGAGCGTGCAAGACAACCTGTCGCACCTCATCGGTATCGAACGTGTACTCGAAGGCCTGCCGCCCACCACGCACAAGGCGGCACCGGTAGGCCACGTGAAGAATCCGATCGGTGAATCGAACGAGAACGAGATCGATTCGCGCCGTCACCTCTCGGGCGCACAGGTGCTTTCCGAATGGAAGGACATCTCGACCCAGCGCATGGTCTCCTTGCGCGCCGCCGGCGACGAGTACTTCGACGCTCCGGCCATGACTCCTACCGGACCGGGCACTGTGGGCGACTTTTTGTCGATTCGCGTGCTCGATTCGTGGGTGCACGAACAAGACATGCGCCGAGCGGTCGGTCGCCCGGGCAATCTCGGAGGGCCGGCCGCCGAGCACACCGTCGATCGACTCGTCCGCACGGTGCCGATCGTGGTGGGCAAGCGAGCCGGCACACCCGACGGGGCGAGCGTGGTGATCGACATCACCGGCGACGTGCAGCGCCACATCGTGTGCGCGGTGGCGGGCGGACGGGCCTCGGTGGTCGCCGATGAACCCGAGGCGCCACTCGTGCGCATCACCCTCGACACCGAAGCGTTCGTGGTGTTGGCGACCGGTCGCGTGACGGCCGAGTCACTCGGTGATCGGGTGAGTTACGCCGGCGACTCCGACCACGGTCGGAAGATCACCGGCGCCCTCAACATGATGATCTGAACCGGCCCCTCGGTCAGGGTCGTGCGATGACCCGAACACGCCGGATCAACAAACCACCCACGAGCAACGTCAACGCCATCACATACAACGACGTCGGATCATCCGAACCCGTCACCGGCAACCGCGGCGCCGTCACCCGAATCGGCTGACTGAAACCCACACCACTCTCCGGCGCATACACCGCCAACGTGTGAGAACCCGACGCCAAACCAGTCGGCAGATTGCCACTGATCGTGACCACACCCTGCGCATCGGCATAACCCGAACCGATCACCTGCGGCGTCGACGCCACGATCAACTGCACGAACTCGAACGGCGTGAACCCACCGAACGTCACCGCCACCTCACCACCAACCGCCAACGTCGGATTCGCGACGATCGGCGTGGCAGCCACCGGCAACTCACGCACCACCGACAACGCCGGAGCCGGAACAGTCGTGGCCGGCGGCTCGGTCCGCGACGGGGTCGACGTCGTGGTCGGCGCAATGGTTGGTGCCACGAACACCGGTTGCGGCGCAGCGGTCGTGGTCGGCGGCGCCGGTGGGATGAACGTCGATGACAACGTGTAGGCCTGATCAGGAGTGGTGAGATCGCTGGCGGTTCCGGCAGCGGTGCAGTTACCAGCCGTCGGGCACGACACGCTGATCAAGTACTGATACGGATTCGCTCCCTGCGTTCCAGCTGGCATCGTCATCGATTGCGCCACTCCCCACGTGCCATCGACGAGTTCGACCGTGAACGCACTGGTGTCACCGATTGCGTTGTAGAAGTCACCCACGGCGGTGCAGTAACCAGCGGAAGCGCAGTCGATGTCCTTCGGTTCGTCATTCGTGCTCGAATTCCGAACCCCAGCCGGGAACGCAACCAGTTCGGCGGTCTGCCACACGCCATCGACCATCTCGACAACGAACGTTTCGTAGCCACCACTCGCGGTACCGGCCGCACCAATGGCCGCACACGACGTCGTCGTCGAGCACGAGACTGCGAAGATTTCCGCTCCATCCGCACCACCCACTCCGGCGTCGAACGCCACCGGCGTGGCCGCACCCCACGTGCCGTTGGTCGACGACACGACGAATACACCGTCGGGTCCGCTCGTCGCGTAACCACCCACGGCAACACACCGGCCACTGGCGGGGCACGACAGACCCTCGGGGAATGAATAGGCGTCGAAATCGGGGTCATTCACAACGAACGGGGTCGCCGTTCCCCACACTCCGTCGATCGATGACACCGCAAAGGCGGTGTATCCGACCGTCTGGCGATATTGACCGACGGCGACACAGTTCCCAGCTGACTGGCACGACACGGATTCGATATAGGCGTTCCCCCCAGCGTGCACCGTGCCCACCGGAAACGACACCGATACTCCATCTCCCCACACACCATTGGTCGACGTCACGAGGAAAGCCGCACTTGAACCTCCGCTCGCGGGGCGGAATGTGCCGCCAGCCGTGCAGTTGCCCGGCGATACGCACGAGACCGTGCGGAGTTGGTCGTCGAATGAGGCTGCATGCACCCCGGCCACGAACGTGGGGTTGGTCGCCGTACCCCAGACCCCGTCGGTCGACGTTGCGATCAAAGATTCCCGATCGCCGTTCAGGTTGATGAACTGTCCGACCGCCGTGCAGTTGCCCGCCGAGGAGCACGAGACTTCGTAGAGAGTGGCATTCAGAGGCGTGGACAACATGTTCGGCGCGAGCGAAACGGGTGTTGCCGGACCCCATACCCCGTTGGTCGACGTCATCGTGAACGGTCGACGGTTTCCCCCTGCGGTGAAGTCCCCGACTGCGGTGCAGTTCCCGGACGACGCACACGACACGTCGGAGAAACCCGAATACGGGATCGGCCCCGGGACATCGTTTCCGAACTCACGCCACCGTCCGACCGACCACTCGGGCGGTGCCGTGGCGAGTGAGGGAGAGGCAACCGTCAATGCCGCAAGAGCGGTCGCGACGGCGATGAGTGCGGAGGCGAGGATTCGCCGGTTGAGCAGGGAAAACGTTGCCATGGACAGCCTTTCGAAAGCGACGCCTCCTCAGACTGTTAGAGAACACCCCTTGCCACGGTCATCTTCGGCAGATTTTGACCACGCGCACGAAAAAATGACCATGCCCGACCGGCGGCCCCTCGGTCAGGGTCGTGCGATGACCCGAACACGCCGGATCAACAAACCACCCACGAGCAACGTCAACGCCATCACATACAACGACGTCGGATCATCCGAACCCGTCACCGGCAACCGCGGCGCCGTCACCCGAATCGGCTGACTGAAACCCACACCACTCTCCGGCGCATACACCGCCAACGTGTGAGAACCCGACGCCAAACCAGTCGGCAGATTGCCACTGATCGTGACCACACCCTGCGCATCGGCATAACCCGAACCGATCACCTGCGGCGTCGACGCCACGATCAACTGCACGAACTCGAACGGCGTGAACCCACCGAACGTCACCGCCACCTCACCACCAACCGCCAACGTCGGATTCGCGACGATCGGCGTGGCAGCCACCGGCAACTCACGCACCACCGACAACGCCGGAGCCGGAACAGTCGT
>VFQT010005034.1_pt1 | contig 10399 bp, 10 predicted proteins | sample 3512381 | NCBI WGS metagenome assembly VFQT01 (sample SAMN10412376, study PRJNA504923) | tailings metagenome | isolation source: Relicate 2 Philex TSF3 active mining site | place: Philippines: Tuba, Benguet | collected 2017-08-29 | reverse complement strand
ACGCTGCCAATGTCGTGCTGGAGATGCTGGACGCCACGGCGATGCTCTGGCGGCTCCGGCTTGAGAGCGTCGACACGGGTGACAGGTTTGCGCGGCTGGCGCCGGTGTGGGAGGCAAAGGCCGAGGACGTCGTGCTCGCCTTCAACGACTTGCACGCGATCATGACATTTCTCGGCGCCGGCCGGATGGATCTTGCCGAGAGGACGCTTGCAAGCATGAAGCAGGCGGCCCGCGGCGTCGGCGACAATGCCCGGATGACACACACGATCGGGCTGCCGCTGGCCGAGGGCTTTATCGCCTTCGAGGCCGGGCGATTTGCAGAGGCAGTCGACCGCATCGCCAGCGTACGCAGCATCGCCCAGCGTTTCGGCGGCAGCCACGCGCAGCGCGATATCCTTTCGCTCACTGCGCTGCATGCAGCGATCCGCGGCGGGATGCGTTCGGCGGCCGAAGCCATCGCCGCCGAGCGCACAGCGCTCAAGCCGGACAGTCCCTGGGCGCGCAGCCTGGCCAGACGGGCCGCCGCTGCGTAGGAAAGACAGGGGCCCACCATTGCTGGCGGGCCCCGTCCGGATTGTAGCCTTACCCGCGTTACTTCGAGAGACGTAGCCGTGAGATCGACTGGGCGATCTTCTTGAATGCCACCTGCAGCTCGGCCGTGTCCGACGCCAGATGGGCGTACTGCGGGTTAGAGGCGCAGTTGGTGAGGAAGTTGATCGTGTCGGTCGAGGTGCCGAGTTCGAGGCCGACCGTATAGACGACCACATCCGCCGCCTTCATGTTGGTGCAGATCGTCTGGGCCTGCTGGAACGGGGTCTGGCCGTCGCAATTGGCCGTCTCGTAAGCGGACGACAGGTTGTCCGTCGATATACCCATGCAGCTCTGTTCGTTGAACTCGCCGTCGGTCATCAGCACCACCACCTTGACGAGGTCGTCCTCGTCATAGTTCGCCGGCTTGTTCTCGACCTCGTCGTCCCAGATGTCCCTGAAGTTCGGCGAAATCATGTACCACCCCCAGGCGGCGCCAAGCTGGCCGGCCGTTGCTCCGCCAGTCGACAGGTTGTCGATTGCCGTGTTGAGGCGCGTCTTGTTGGAGGTAAGCGGCGTCACATAGTTGGTCGTCGTGCAGGAGCCGTCGCTGGTATAGTAGATGCCCAGGCCGGCGCCGGACGGGGACGCGTCGGTATACGCCTCGGTTCCTGGCGGGCGTTCGACCAGGCAGGTCGAGGCCATGTAGCTTGCGGTGTCTTCCTCGCGGAACGTGCGTGCGCAGCCGTATTCCAGACACTGCGCAGTGGCGGTGCCCGAGAAGGTTGCTGACACGTTGCTGAGCGACGGCTTGGAGTCGTCGATCGTGAACTGGTCGTTCGACAGCTTCGTGATGGTCCAGTAGCGCCGCGCCGACGCATCGGTACCGATCGCAGCAGGCGGAGAGTTGTCGCTGAGGACGCCTTTGGTGCCATAGTTGAAGCCGGTCGGGCCCGTGACGTTGCGGATCTCGACCTTGTCGCCGGTCTCGAGCCCATGGCCCGCCGACGTCACGACCGTCCGGCAATCGGTGCGCGCGCATTCGGCCACCGACCCGCCCGAACTGCGCCTGTAGTAGTTGCGGCCGTCGCCCGGGAGGTAGAAGACCGAACCGGAAGGATTCTCAGGGGTGATCGTCGTCCCGGGAGTCGTGTTGATCGACGTGCTGCCGGACGAGGTGTCATTTGTGACGCCCCAGATATAGATGCGGTCCGATGCGCTGAAATCATGCGCAGTCGAGGTCGTGACCGTGTAGCGGCAGTCCGACACGTAGCACTCCGAGGCGGTGCCATCGTTATCGTAGGCCTTGAAGTTCGGCCCATACGTGCCGTTCAGCGTGAAGTTGTTGGCGTCGCGACTGGTTACGACCCAGGTCGTTCCCCAGTCGTTGTTCACCTCGCTGCCCGATCCCGTCATGTCGACGCCTTCGATGTAGATCAGGTCGTTCGTGGCAAAGCCATGGCTGGAGGCCGTCACACGCACAGAGCAGTCGGTGTAATGACAGCGCTGCAGCGTACCGGCCGTGCTATTGGTCGAACCGGATGGCGGCGTCGTGTAGGTCGTGGTGCCGACATTCTGCAGCCAGAAATACCAGGGCGAGGCCGTGGTCCTGTCGGCAACCCTGTACATGTTGCCGTTGAGGCCGGTGTAGCTGCCATTGGCGCCGGTGATGATCACAGTCTGGCCATTTGAGTAACCAGGGTTTGCCGACAGCTGCACGCGGATGCGTGTATTGCTGTTGGTCTTGGTGATGCCGGTGACCGTGGTCAGCGTGGCGCCGTTCTGCCAGGCGACACCGGTAATGGCCCTGCCGGAATTGGTGCGCCAGCCGGCCGAAGAGATCGTCTTCGTCGTCGTTCCCGAGGCGCGCCAGTTGATGTCGGTGATCGTCGTCGCATCGCGGATATCACCGCGCAGTTCGGTCAGAGCCGTCGCCGTGACGAAATCGTTCGAGCCGCTGACCAGGTTGACGCTGCTCGACCAGGGCGCAATGGCGACCTTGGAATAGAACGGTTCCTGCGCCGTGCTGACGACTTCGTCGATCAGGATCTTCGCGGCTGACTGCAGGCCTGCGATGCGCGTTCCGGCCATCGAGCCCGTGACATCGAGCGCCAGCGTCACTTCCACATTGGCGCCGCCACGGCGGACCTCGCTCTCCGCCTCCACGGTCACATAGGGCTGGCCGACGAGGGGCATGAAGAAGGTGTTGATCGCAACCGAGCCGCGCAGCATCACCGCCTCGTCCTCACCGCCGAGATCGACCAGTTCGAGCGCGATGGGATCATCATGCGCCGTCTTGAAGTTCATCTCGACGAACTTGCGCGCGACCTCATTGAGTTGTTCCCCGGTCGCATCCTCAGGCTGCGAGCCCACCGCGAGCGCGGCCGCGTCGATGGCGGAGGCAAGCTCGAAGCGGGCGAGGAACGCCCTGCCCCCGTCGATCGCAAGACCGGTGCACACGCACAGCGGCACCGCCATCAGCGCGAACTGCATGGCGAAGGCGCCCCTGCGGTCCTTCGCGAACTTCCCAATCGAGCCGAACATGATCCGCTTCCGTGTCCTGGCGGCCGCCGGAGCGGGCGCCGTCCAAACTCATCAGCTGTCGAGATAGGCCGTCGTGCCGCCGTCGTCGGTCTGTCCGTCGAGCGCAACCTTCCGTTCGACGCGGGGCCGGGCGTAAGCCGACTTCTCAATCGCCATCGTCCCGCCGCCAAACAACTCCGTCAGCACGCTCTGGTAGTTGTAGCGAACGCCGACGCGGATGATCGATTCATCCTCGATGCCCATGCCTTCGGTTTCGGCAAGATCGAAGTAAACCTCAGTGCCGGCGATACGGCGCCAGAGAATTGTCGGCGTCTCGTCCGTGCCGACAAACCCCACCGACGAAATGTCGAGATCGAGGTCGTCGGTCGTATCGAGCGGTTTCATCATGAAGATCGACGCGTCAAAGAGCTCCTGCAGATCGGCCTGCTGGAGGTCGGTTTCGCGCGAGACGATGTCGGCGACCTGGTGCACGTAGCGCGTCGCCTCCTCGCTGGCGCGGAAGCGGAAGGACATCTCGAGAACGCCCATGATGAGAAAGATCAGGGCCGGCGCGATGAGCGCGAACTCGGCCGCCGCAACGCCGCGACGATCGCCGAAGAGCCTTAGAAAGGGGAGCCTGCTGCGCATCGATCAATCCCACGGCTCGTTCTTGACGATGGTGTAGGCGTTCACGATCGCCGGAAGGTCCGGACCCATCTGAAACAGCTGGTCCATGAAGGGCGTGATGAACTGATGCTGGAGAGCGGCGCGCACCACTGAATACTGGTTGGGGCCGCCGGGCTCGAAGACGAAGTTGTCGGGCAGGCCATCCTCATCGAAAGTCGGCGGCGGATAGGTAACGTCGCTGAGTTCGTCGAAGGCGCGAACATCGAAAACGATCGAATTGCAATCGATCATCACGCCGGCCTTGTCGCAGGCCTCGTCCTTGAACGCCTCTTCCATGTTCGCCGCGCTCTGCACCTCCCCGGTCTGGAGGTTGCGCGTCGCCTCGTAGACGACGTGATTGAGCGCATAGGTCTTGTACTGGAAGAGCACGAATTCGACGAGCCCGAGGATGAGCATGAAGAAGACAGGCGCCAGCATCGCGAATTCGATCATCACGTTGCCGGAGCGTGCTTTTCGTAGGCGCCTGAGCGACCTCATCGGAGTCCCCACCAGTAATGGCAGTGGGCACAATCGCGCATCAGACTTAACCTCATGCTTCGTGGAACAGCCGATTTGCCGAGAATTGTGGGGTTTGCGTTTACCGTGCACCAACGATCTGGACGCAGCGACGCCAGCGCCGTAAACGCCAGTGATGGCCAGCATCGTAACCGCCGCTGTAATCCTGATCGGGGACGAACTGCTTTCAGGCAGGACGCAGGACACGAACCTTAAGACGATCGCCGATTTTCTTAACCCGCTCGGCGTCGAGATCCGCGAAGCGCGGATGATCCCGGACGTGCACGACAACATTGTGGCGACCCTCAACGAATTGCGGGCGCGCCACAACTATGTGTTCACCACCGGCGGCATTGGACCTACGCATGATGACATCACGGCGGATGCCGTGGCCGCGGCGTTCGACCGCCATATCGATGTGCGCGAAGATGCGCTGGCGCTGATGCGGCCCTGGTATGAGGCGCGGGGGCAGGAAATGAATGAAGGCCGGCTCAGAATGGCGCGGATCCCCGACGGGGCCGAACTGGTCGCCAATCCGGTCTCGGTCGCTCCCGGCTTCCAGATCGGCAATGTGTTCGTGATGGCCGGCGTGCCCTCGGTGATGCGAGGGATGTTGCAGGACATTGCCCGACGGATCAAAGGCGGCGCCGTCGTCCATTCACGAACGGTGCGGGCGGCGGGTGTGCGCGAGGGCGACCTCGCCGGACCGCTGGGCGAACTTGCGAAGGCGACGTCAGGGGCGAGCCTCGGCTCCTATCCCTTCATGCGGCTGAGGGGCCGCGAGGTGGAATTCGGCGCGAACCTGGTGGCGCGGAGCCGGGACCGAGCGGCCGTGGACCGCTGCGTCGATGCGCTTGCCGGGATCGTGCGGTCGCTGGGCGGCGAACCCGAAATCGATCCGCAGGATTGAGGGAGAGATGCGATGAGCGAACAGGCTGACCTCTTGCTGGTTGACCGCGACGGCGCCGTGGCCACGCTGACGCTCAATCGCCCCAAACAGCTTAACGCGCTGTCGGTGCAGCTCCGGGTCGATATCGTGCGGACCATCCGGGAGCTCTCGGCGAGCAGCGATGTGCGCGCCATCGTGCTGACCGGGAACGGGCGGGCGTTCTCGGCGGGCGTGGACCTTAAGGAAGCGGGACAGAAAGGCTTCTCGCTCGGCGTAGGCGAGCGGAAGGCCGAGCCGCTTCCCGACATGGACATGGCCTCGGCGTTTGCGGCCTGCCCGTGGCCTGTGATCGGCGCAATCAACGGCTTTGCAATCACTGGCGGCTTCGAACTCGCCCTCATGTGCGACGTTCTGCTGGCCTCGACCGAGGCGAAGTTCGCAGACACGCACAGCCGCGTGGGGCTGATGCCCGTCTGGGGCTTGTCGCAGAAATTGCCGCGGATCATCGGAGCGAGCCGGGCAAAGGAATTGTCGCTCACCGGCAACTATCTTGATGCGGAGACAGCCGAACGCTGGGGGCTGGTGAACCGGGTCTATGCGCCCGAGGCCCTGATGCCGGCAGCGCTGAAGCTCGCGCACGAGATGGCCGGCGTCGAGGGCGGGCTCCTGAGACGGATGAAGGCGGTGATCGACGATGGCCTCGCCCTGCCCCTGCCCGAGGCGCTGAAGATGGAGATCGAGCGCGGATCGAAGAATAATGCCGCCGTGACCCCCGAAGCAGCCGAGGCGTCGCGCAAGACCGCAATGGAACGCGGACGCGACCAGGCGGGATGAGCTGGACGCGGACATATGACGGCGCGGAGCCGGTGCGCGTGAACAAGTGGCTGGCGCAATCCGGCGTCTGCTCACGGCGCGAGGCAGATGAGCTGATCGCTGCGGGCGCAGTGCTGATCGATGGCGAGCGCGTTTCCGATGCGGGCCGCAAGATTTCCGCTGGTCAGACCCTGGTGCTCAACGACCGCGCCGAGCTGGGACTGGGCGCGCAGGTCTCGGTGGCGATCCACAAGCCCGTCGGCATCGTTTCAGCGCAGCCAGACCCAGGCCAGGTTCCGGCCGCCCGCCTGCTGACGGGTGAGCGCCAGGTCGGCCAGGGAATTGTGCCGTCCTCGCGCGCGAGCCTGCCGCCGCTCGGGCGGCTCGACCAGGATTCGCGGGGGCTCCTGTTGCTGTCGGAGGATGGCGTGCTGGCAAAGGCGATCATCGGACCGGAGTCCGAGATCGACAAGGAGTACGTCGTCACCGTGCGCGGCAGGATCGACCGCGCGAAGATCCAGAAACTGCGCCACGGGCTGGAGCTGGACGGACGCAAGCTCAAGCCCGCAAAGGTGACGCTTGAGGACACGCAGGTCCTGCGCTTCGTGCTGAGCGAGGGTCGCAACCGGCAGATCCGGCGCATGTGCGAGCTGATGGAACTGGAGGTGACGGATCTCATCCGGGTGCGTATCGGGCCGCTGCTGCTGGGCGATCTGCCCGAGGGCAAGTGGCGGCATCTGACGACGCAGGAGCGCGAAGCGCTGGTGAAGGCTGGCGGCGCGTGACGCCTCAGCTCGCCGCCAGCAGGCGGCGGTAGACGGCGAGCGTTGCAGCATCGAAGCAGCAGAACAGGACATCGATGCCGCAGGCTTCGCCTGCAACGCTCGCGCCGACCGTGGCGATGGCGATCTCTGCTGCAGCCTCCCGCGGATAGCCATAGACGCCCGTCGAGATGGCGGGGAATGCGATGGAGCGTGCGGCATGTCTCACTGCGAGTTCGAGCGCATTGCGATAGCAGCTTGCCAGCAGCTCCGCCTCCTTCGCGCCCCCGCCGCGCCAGACCGGGCCGACCGTGTGGATCACATGGCGGTGCGGCAGGTTGTAGGCGCCGGTGATCTTGGCTTCGCCGGTACGACATCCGTTGAGCATCCGGCATTCCGCGGGCAGGCCGGGACCTGCGGCGCGGTGGATGGCGCCGTCGACGCCGCCGCCGCCGAGGAGCGATGAATTCGCAGCGTTGACGATGATCTCGACCTTCGCGCGGGTGATGTCGAGCTGTTCGGCTGTGATCATGGGTCAGGCCGGCTCGAAGAGTTCGATGGCGTTGCCCGAGGGATCGTCGAGCAGGATCTGCCGCCCGCCCGGGCCGGTCACGATGTCATTGCGGAAGCTGGCGCCAGCCGCGCGCAGGCCGTTCACGATCTCATCAAGGTCGGTGACGGTCAGGACAGGGCGATTCCAGCCGCCGGGTTCGGGCCGGCGCCCATCCAGCATCGACCGCGCCGCCGAAGAGGCGGGGCCGGCGAGCCAGAGCGTCAGGTCGTTCCGGCGCACGATGGCCATGGCGGGGCCGAACTGCTGTTCGCAGCTGAAGCCCAGGCGGCTGCAGTAGAACGCCACCGCCTGGTCAACATCGGCGACGATGCACCTTACGGTCGCCATGAAATGGTCCCCAAGGCGAAACCCTGCCGATGAAAGGCCTGCTTCCGCATGTTTCGCGAGCCACATTGCAGAATCGCGCCGCTCGCGTAAATGACCCGCAATACGCGGGCAGCTGAGCCTGAGCGAGAGCCGATCGATGAGCATCGACCAGAAAGTCGCCGTGCGCCGGGCGCCGAAGCTGCCAGGAGACCTGCCGCGGGCGGACGAATGGAGGCGCGCGGATTACAAGGGGACGCCGATCCACACCTTGTCCGGGCGGAGCTGGCTGATCAATGTGATGGTCGAGGCCGACCTCGATGAGGAGCTGCAGGACGCGATTGCCGAGGAGCTTGCCGCCGCAGAGGACGAACGTGATCCGGTCGACTTTGGCGTGATGGTCTACGTTACGCTGGAGCCCACAGGCGCGCCGCAGGATGGGGTCGACCTGATGATGGCCATTCTGGAAATGCTTGCGAAGACCTGCGACGGCATTGTGCTGCCGAACTGAGGATAGAAATGATCGACCTTTCGCCGCTCCTCAAGGAACAGACCGCAGCCGACGCGGCGGCGCAGGGCATCAAGGCGGATGAGTACGCCATCCTGCTCGACCGGTTGGGCCGTGCGCCGAACAAGGTGGAGCTCGGCATCTTCTCGGTGATGTGGTCGGAGCATTGCTCCTACAAGTCCACGCGGCGGCATCTGGGCAAGTTTCCGACCAAGGGTCCGCGCGTGATCCAGGGGCCCGGCGAGAATGCGGGCGTTGTCGACATCGGGGATGGACAGGCGTGCATCTTCAAGATGGAGAGCCACAACCACCCCTCCTACATCGAGCCATACCAGGGCGCGGCGACGGGCGTGGGCGGCATCCTGCGCGATGTGTTCACGATGGGCGCGCGGCCGATCGCGCTGGTGAATGCGCTGCGCTTTGGCGATCCGAGCCATCCGAAAACCCGTTCGCTGGTGGCCGGCGTGGTCGGCGGGATCGGCGGCTATGGCAATTGTGTGGGTGTGCCGACGGTGGCAGGCGAGACGCAGTTCCATAAAGGCTATAACGGCAACATTCTCGTCAATGCGATGGCGGTGGGCCTCGCGGACACGGACAAGATTTTCTACTCGCGCGGCGCCGAGCCGGGGAATGCGATCTTCTATGTAGGATCGAAGACCGGGCGCGATGGCATTCATGGCGCAACGATGGCGTCTGCGGAGTTCTCGGAAGGTGACGAAGAAAAACGCCCGACCGTGCAGGTGGGCGACCCGTTCACCGAGAAGCTGCTGATCGAGGCTTGCCTTGAGCTGATGGCGACCGACTGGATCCAGTCGATCCAGGACATGGGCGCGGCCGGCCTCACCTCCTCCTCCGTCGAAATTGCGGACAAGGGTGGTGTCGGCGTCGAGATGGACATGGACAAGGTGCCCCAGCGCGAGACGGGCATGACCGCCTACGAGATCATGCTGTCGGAATCACAAGAGCGGATGCTCATGGTGCTGAAGCCGGGGCATGAGGCGGATGCGAAGAAGATCTTCGACAAGTGGGACCTCGATGCGGAAGTGATCGGCTACACGACCAACACGGGCCGGCTGGTGCTGAAACAGCAGGGCCAGGTGGTGTGCGATATCCCGGTGCCGCCGCTGTCGCAGGATGCGCCTAACTATGACCGGCCGTGGAACCCGCCCAAGCCGGCGCCGCAGCTTGATATCTCGAAGTATCCCGAACCTGCGGATTATGGCGAGGTGCTGCTGAAGCTGATGTCCTCACCGGACATGGCCTCGAAGCGGTGGATCTGGGAGCAGTATGACCGCCATGTGATGGGCGACACGATCGATAGCTCTCAGTCGGGGGGCGATGCCGCCATCGTGCGCATCCACGGCACGAACAAGGGCCTTGCGATCTGTTCGGACTGCAATCCGCACTATGTGGCGGCCGATCCCTATGAGGGCGGCAAGCAGGCGGTGGCGGAGGCCTATCGCAATCTCTCCGCGGTTGGCGCGACGCCAATCGCGATCACCGACAACCTCAATTTCGGCAACCCGGAAAAGCCGGATACAATGGGCGTGATCGTGAAGGCGATCGAGGGCATGGCGGAAGCCTGCCGCGTGCTGGAGTTCCCGGTCGTGTCCGGCAACGTGTCACTCTACAACGAGACCGACGGCGTGGGCATTCCGCCGACACCAGTGGTGGGCGGGATCGGGTTGATCGAGGATCTCGACAAGATCGCGACGCTGAAGGGCGCGCAGGCGGGGGACGTGCTGCTGCTCGTTGGTGAGACGCACTGCCATCTTGGTGCTTCGCTCTACGCACGCGTGATCCTCGGGCTGGACGGCCCAGCCGCAGGTTCAGCGCCACCGGTAGACCTCATGCTCGAAAAGCGGAATGCGGCCCTCGTTCGCGAAGTTATCCGCGCAGGCCTGGTGAACGCCGTGCACGACATCAGCGACGGCGGCATTGCGTGTGCAGCCGCAGAGATGGCGCTCGCAGGCGGGGTGGGGCTTGGCCTCGTTATCAACGATTGCGTCATCGATGTAGATGCACCCCAGGCAAATCTCGGGATGTTTGGCGAGAGCTGCGCTGCTTACTTGCTCAGCGTGCCAGCATCGAAATGGGGAGACGTGCAAGCTGCTGCGGAGCAAGCGGGCGTCCGCCTCACTGCGGTCGGCGGACTTCGCTCGAACGAAAGCGTGCCGACCCTTACGATCTGGGACGATGATACCGAGACTGCTGAGGTGATCTGCGCCATCCCCCTCTCCACCCTCCGCGCCGCACACGAGGGCTGGCTGCCGAACTACATGAAGGGCGGCGGCTGACCGCCGCTGTCGCGACTGTAC
>VFQT010005033.1_pt1 | contig 10401 bp, 7 predicted proteins | sample 3512381 | NCBI WGS metagenome assembly VFQT01 (sample SAMN10412376, study PRJNA504923) | tailings metagenome | isolation source: Relicate 2 Philex TSF3 active mining site | place: Philippines: Tuba, Benguet | collected 2017-08-29 | reverse complement strand
CAAACCGTTGAACAAGCTTGCGGCCAACGACAAGCGCTGCAGCAACGACTTGATCCATGTTGTAGTAACGATACTGCGCAAGGCGCCCTACAAAACTAACATCATCACGAGCATCTGCTAGGGCTTGATACCGCTTAAAAAGTGCTTCGTTTTCGGGGCGTGGGACAGGATAAAACGGTTCACCATCGGCCATGGGAAACTCTCGAACAATCGAGGTGCCCTGATGCTGCTGACCGGTGAGATGCTTGAACTCGGTGATGCGGGTGTATGCGTAATCGTTGGGGAAATTCACGGTACCGACTGCCTGGTATTGCGCGGTCTGCGGCAAATGTTGATGCTCAAAGCGCAAGGAGCGGTATGGCAGAGGCCCGTAACAATGGTCAAAGAAGCGATCGAGTGGGCCGCAATAAACGGTATGACTGAGCTGTGAGCCACCAAGGGCCTTAACGCGACTTTTCTCGACAAAATAATCAGTCTCCAAGGCCAGGGTGATCTTCGGGTGATCAAGCATGCGCTTGAACATCGCGCTGTAGCCTTCAGCGGGCATCGCCTGGAAGCGATCCGTGAAGTAGCGATCGTCGAGGTTTGTGCGGGTAGGTATACGGGCTGCCACGCCCGCACCAAGCTGCGATAAGTCCAGGCCCCATTGCTTTAAGGTGTAGCCGCGAAAAAACTTGTCGCACAAATCCTTACCCACCGAGGCGAGCACCAAATCTTCTGAGGTTCGAATCGGGTCCACCGCCTCGCGAACCGATTCGAAGTAAGCCTGCGCCTGCTCGTCGGTGTGTAAATCGAGTCCGTAGAGTTGATTGAGGGTATGTCGATTAATGGGTATGGGTAGCAATTGCTCCCCAACTTTAGCGAGTACGCGATGCTCATAGGGTCGCCAATCGGTGAATTGAGACAAAAACTCCCAGACCTGTTCACTATTTGTGTGAAAAATATGAGGTCCATAGGGATGAATGAGCAAACCTTGTTCGTCGAACCGATCGTAGGCGTTTCCTCCGATATGCGGCCGTTTATCGATGACAAGCGAGGCAATGCCCGCTTCAGCCAAGATTCTCGCAACCGTTGCCCCCGCAAAACCACAACCCACAACCAACACAGCCTTCAAAGCCAACCCCTTCATTCTTTTGTTGAGCCATTGCAAAACGAGCAATCATGGTAACCTAGGGATTAAACGTTTTTGAAAGCTTTGCCGTTACCCCATCTATGGCTATTCAAGCACTCAGCGCACAAGAAGTCGTAGCTCGCATGCAGGAGCTAGGAGCGCGTGCGGCTGCGATGCAAGCACGTATTGATGGGGCGGGCAACAACCCAGCCGGCATGCTTCAGGCGACGCGGATCGGTGGGATTGCAGGCGGCTTGGATCGGAGTTATGGTGTTGACGCTTCCGAGCGTCTCGAGTTTCAAGAAGTGCTTAAGGCAGCCGTTAAAGGTGTTTCTGAGGCACAAAACACCGCTCAAACAAAAGCACAAGCCTATCAGCTCGGCGACGACAAAGTAAGCCTTGAAGAAGTGATGATTTCGATGCAAAAAGCGAGTCTTGCCCTTCAAGGTATGGTTCAGGTGCGTAATCGACTCGTGGAAGCCTATCGCGAAGTCATGAATATGCAGGTGTAAGCCAGGCTCAAAGGGCCTTGTTCGGCTTCGTTTGCCTATATCGCTTCGTTTGCCTATATCGCTTCGATTGCCTACCTCTCTTCGATTTCCTATCTCTCTTCTCAATTCACCGTTTTGATTGTGACCGCCAAGCTAGGCCGCGGATGAAAGCTGCTTTAAAACAAGTTCTAGCAAACTCATTAAGTTTTCGGATCACTGAGGTGACCCCAGGCGAACGGGTGCTCATGTTTAAGCGCTCGCATGTCGATGCAAGTCTTGAAATGCGTGACGCCATCGGGATGATCGAAGTTGCAAGCGAAGGCATGGAGTTACTTGTCAGCTTTGAGCAATACGGCTCCCTGGATGTACGAGAACTGGTATTTGCCTGTCTTAGCACTGAAGGACAGATGCGATTTGCCCTGCCCGACATCGGAGCCATGGATATGACACCGCGGGTGCTCATTAGCGGACCGCAAAAGCCACTTGCTCAAAAAGCAAGCCGGGTTGCAGCATTAACGATTGCCTTTAACGAGGACTTCATCCTTGCCAAATGGTGTCAACATTATGGCGAGATGCTTGGCTATGAACATTTGTACGTTATCGATGATGGATCAGATGTCAATCCCCGCGAATACCTGTCTTCAGCCGTGAATGTTTTTCGGCAACCTCGGACTCATTTTGACTCTTGGCGACTATGCCGAAGTCTTTCGCAAATGCAAAGGCTGTTGCTCGAGACCTACGATGTGGTACTCGTTTTAGACTCGGATGAGTTTTTAGTGACAGGGCGCGACGATTGTCGCAACGCGCTCGAACATATTGTGAGCATTTATCCTTTCGCCGATGGCAGACTCCGACCACTTGGCTGGGAGTTGATCCACTGCCGAAGCCGTGAAGGTGATCTCGATGCTGAGCGGCCCATCGTTGAGCAGCGCGGCTATTTACTTCGCGCCGACATGTTTGATAAGCCCTGTGTGACCCGCGAAGATATATCGCTTTTCCCGGGCAACCATCATTGTTATGAAAGCAGTTGTCGAGACGAGTCGCTGCACTTGATCCACATGCGCTGGTTTGATTTGCGTTTTGCAATTGCAAAGGGTCTTCGCTATAGCAAAACAAGTTGGTCAACACTTGATTTAGCAATGGGTTTGTCATTTCATCAACGCATGACTGCCCAAGAGATTGAATCAAAGATGAACGAGTACGAGCAGCAGGCGCTGCTAGAGCCCATGGTCTTGCCCGAATCATGGAGAAAACAGATCGCCGTTTAGATCGATGTATTTATCAAGATAAAAACTCATCTAAATTCCGCTATTTACATCGGTATCATTTATGTTATCTTGATCGATATTCACAACATGAAGTGGTTGTGAGCTTGCATCGATCTGATAAGCCCAAACTAGAATTTCAGCAACTGCCGCATAAAGCGCAGGCGGAATAAAGCTGTCGAGATCGAGTTGCATGAGCAAGGGGATGAGCTCAGGCTCCGCTTTCAAGGGAATGCCTAACTCCTTGGCTCGATGCAGGATCGACTCAGCGATAACGCCCTCGCCTTTGGCAAGAATCCGCGGCGCAACGGCATGGGCCTCGTAAGACAGGGCGACCGCTTGGGATCTTGGCGTTGCATGCGACCCTAAAAGTGCCGCCTCAGTATGACCTGCACTGGAAAAGCGATTGCGAATGGGACTCATCGTGAGGCTTTGGCTATGTACACAAATTACAAACTATCAAGGGCGATTTGCGCCCCTGCCAACCCACGATCGCGAAGCTTCGCTTGCAGACCTGATAGCTCCTTGGCAAGCGCGGGCGTAGCGTGCTCATCGGCGTGAATTCGAACCGAGACCTGACCTGCAAATCCAAGCGCTCTCAGTTCGATAGCACCAAGATGGGGTAATTGCAAGCGCAACCGAATCGAGCTTCCCTTTTCCATACCCCCTGCCGCATGGCGACTTGCCTGCCAGGCATCGCTGCGCTCGAGTTGAAGCGGTACGCCAGGCGTGAGTACACCCTGCCACTGGAGTCGCCCGTCCATTAAAAGTCTCAGCGCGTCGCGCAGCGCCATTTCAGCCTGCTGAGGCGTCAGAGGAGCTTGAGGCGTCAGTGGCGTTGTTGGTTGGCTGGGTTGCGCAGGCATTGCCTCTTGTACTTTTGCTGCGAGCTGAAAAGGCAAAGCCTGACGAATACTCTCTAGCAAGCGCTCAGTTGCTTGCTGAGGATCTTGTGCCAAGGGCAGCGGACCGGCAGCAATTTTCGCAGGAGCGTCGCGGCGCGCTGGCTCTGTTAGCGCCGCAAACTTCAAAAGTTGAGCCATTGCCGGCGTTGAGGCCTTCTGAATCGCCTCCTGAGTCTCTGGCGGTAAAGACTCCAAGGACTCTGCCAAACGCTGTAGTAATGCCTCGTCTTGATCGATCGCGTTGCGAAAAAGACCACGCAACCACGCTTGTAACTGCTGTGGTGTAAGTCCTTCGGGCAAGTCCTCCGGACTGACACCTGGCGGAAGGCCAATTCGTGCGTCATCCTCTTCAGCGTCGGCGCCCCCAAACAGTGCACTAATTAAGCCTGCAAGTTGATCCTGGGGTGGAGGTCTAACACCGGCGCTTGAATCACGGGGCACCGCAGGGGGCACAACCTTGAGCATTACACCAGGGTCAGCCTTTGCTGCGCTATCGGCCAACACAGCCGGTGCTGCGTCTGCGCGCTGCTGTGGTGGCGTTTGTGGGCTACCGGATCCCGTACGGGGTGCTATCGCGGCATCGGGACCAATCGTTGGAATGGTGTTCATGACAGAAGCATAACCTGACTGGGTCGATCTAGTAAGCTGGGCAGAGGTTTCTACCAGAAGTTTTACCCTCAAGCTTCATCGCCCGTCGATCGCCCTACAATGAAGCCCTATGACTCCCATTCAAAGGCAGCAAGACGCTCAAGGCACGCAAGGATCTGACTGGCTTTCGATCGCCGTGAAGTTGCATAGCGATGGTCAACTTAATGAGGCGATCAGTTACTACCGACGATGCGAGCATGCAGGCATTGAGCACGCAGGGCTTTTTTACGCACTTGGACTAGCCTTACAGCAACAGGGCCAAATCGGCGATGCGATTGGCTACTATGAGCGCGCCAGTGCGCTCGACCCAAGTCATGCCGATGCCTTGATGAACGCTGGGGTGGCACTGGCAACGCTCGGTGAGCGTGATGAAGCAATTAAGCGCTATGACCTCGCCACGCGCGCAAACCCATCACTTGCCGTGGCCTACTTCAACCGCGGACTTGCGCATCAGGAAAGTAATCGGCCGCGGCAGGCCTGCCAGGACTACGAACAAGCGCTGGTCATCGACCCGAATCAGCCAAGCTGGTGGTACAACCTTGGGGCTGCCCAAGAGCAGTGCGGCGATTCGGAAGCGGCCATGCAATCGTATCGGCGCGCTGTCGGCCTTCGACCCAACTACCCCGAGGCGTATTGCAATGCAGGGGTCGTCTTGCGAACGCTTGGGCGGTATAGCGAATCGGTGCTTTGGCTTGATGCCGCGATTCGCCTAAAGCCCGACTACGCCGAAGCCTATTCCAACCGAGCCTTATCGCTCAAAGACGATGGCTTGATTGATGAGGCAGGGGCAAGTTTTGATCATGCGATAGGACTTAAAGAAGATTACGCAAATGCTTATTTAAATAAAGCTTTTTCTTTACTTCTTTATGATCGTTACGAGGAAGCCTGGCCACTTTACGAGTGGCGATTTCGCTCTTCGCAAGCCTTTAAGTCAGCGCATAAGTTCAAACAAGCGGCTTGGACTGGCCAAGTTTCTTTATCGGGCAAAACGCTATTAATTCATGGCGAACAAGGACTTGGCGACAATCTCCAAGGATTACGTTTCATTGAACAGGCCCTAGCTGCAGCAAAAGCGGTCTACCTCACGCTTCCACAATCCTTGGTGAGTCTTGCTGAAGGCCTGTCGCCAAAGCTTGTGGTGATTCCCGAGGAAGTCATTGAGCGCCAGTTCTCAGCCGACCAACCATCAGCGCACCAACTCACAGCAAACAACCAAGCCAAGCATCAGCAAGCTCAGTATGAGCAAAACACCTATCATGCGCTGATCGAAACCTGCGATTTTCGCTGTCCGATCATGAGCTTACCGCTTGCTTTTAAAACGACGATAAATAACATACCTCATCCGAAGGGTTACCTGAAGGCATCGGCTGAGCGAATCGCCCTATGGAAAGAGCGCCTCGATCAAGGCCAAGCCGTCAAACGCGTTGGCCTTGTATGGCGAGGCAAAGCCCTTCCCGATCCCCATCGAAGCATCGATTTTTCACTGCTAAGCCAATACCTTCCGCAAGGCCCTTTGTATGTAAGCCTGCAACAAGTCCACAACGATGCCGATCTTGCGCTCATGAAAGCGCGAGGTGATGTACTGAGTTTTGGCGAGCAGCTTGAGAGCTTTGAGGACACCGCAGCACTTGCAAGCTGCCTCGATCTGAGCTTATGCATTGACACGAGTCTTGCGCACTTGCTTGGCGGACTCGGACTGCCCGCATGGCTGATGCTAAGACGGCAGGCGGACTGGCGCTGGGGACGCGAGCGCCATCACTCGCCCTGGTATGAGAGCCTGCGCTTATATCGTCAAGCCCGCCACAACGACTGGACATCGGTGCTGCCACAGGTTGAAGCAGACTTTAAGCACTGGTTGAGCTTATGACAGATAAGATTCAGATTTTTCAGTCATTTCACAAACCCTACCCTCGTGCACTTGACTGCTCGTGGATCACCCCGGTAAGGGTTGGTCAATTTGCAAACGAGCACGCGCCGAGCTCCCTGGGCGATCTCACCAACAGTCTTAGCGATGCTACTGGCGAATCGATCAGCGCCTTAAACCCGCACTATTGCGAGCTCACCGCGCAGTATTGGGTGTGGAAAAATCGCCCAAGCCTTGGTGCACAAGCCCCCGAAATCGTTGGTTTTTATCACTACCGGCGCTATTTAAATTTTTTGCTCGATACAACCTGGCAAGGCGAATTTGCCTACTCGGTTCCAATTGAAGCAACAATGCTCAATTACCTGACAAGTCAAGCTCAACGCCATGCGCTTGTGCATTTGCTAGGCCTTGCTGATGTTGTGATTCCTGCGCGCTTTGTGAGCGAACAAAGCGTGCAGGCCAAATACTTTCATCATCATCCCACCCATACCTGGATTGCCTTTGAAGCAAGCATCAAGCGGCTTCAGCCTTCGATTGCACGCTATTTGCCGCTATTTGCCTGCAGTAATCGGCAAACGGTGTACAACATGTTTGTGATGCCCTGGGCCATCTTTGATGCCTATTGCCAGGATTTGTTTGAAGTGATCGATGCCTGCTTTGCGCTTTGCGATAAGGGCTATGGCAGTTATAACGATCGTTATCCGGGCTTTCTCGCTGAGCGCTATTTGGGCCTTTGGCTTCATGCCAAGGGCTTGCGATGCGTGGAAGTGCCCATGCTCATGCTTATGAATGAGGCTGCGGCCTAGCCCCAAAGCGCATGTCGCATTAGACCGAAGTCCTAGGCAAAAAGCACTAAATACTGGCATGTTACGATCTTACATTGTGGCAAGGCTTATAGCGCTCGCCCTGCGGTAGCTTTTCCTTTTACACCTATTCATGAACGCCCCTGGTTTAGCCCCTGAGTCCCGCTTGATGCGAGCCGTTGTGCTGCAACAAGAGGGAAAATTACGCGAAGCAAGTCAATTGTTTCGTGAAGAATTGCGCTTTAACCCGAGTAATTTTGCTGCGCTTTATTCAATGTCGGCCATTGAAAATAAGCGCGGCGAACATGCCAAGGCTTTGCAATACATTGAGCGCGCCCTTCGGGTGATGCCAAGTTATGCGCTTGCCCATCAAGCCAAGGCCATTATTCTGGCCGCACTCGGGCGCAAAGACGAAGCGGCGCTGAGTCTGGAAAACGCCAAGCGCAGTGCAAGTGACCCTGCACAAGTGCCCGGTGAACTGCCCAAGCCGCGCTTACTCGAAGTGAATCACCCCAAGCAAAGGCTTGCCATGCAAGCCCAGTCGCAGGGCGATCTTGCGCTTGCCAAACAGTACTTCGAGGAGGTGTTGCTTGATCTGCCAAGCGACATGCTCTCGCTTTACTCGCTGATGGTGATGAGCTCGCAAGACGGCAAGCCCTGGGAGGCCTTGCAGTTGATTGAGCGCGGTATTGCAGCGATGCCCGACTATCCGCCTGCGCATTTCGCACGCGGTACGATTTTGCAAAGCCTTGGGCTTTTCGATGAGGCTTTACAAGCGCTTGATCAGGCCATTCTTTTGCAACCCGATTACTTGGAGGCATTAAATAATCGGGCAAGCTTGCTACAAGCACTCAATAAAATTCCTGAAGCTTTCTTAAGTCTTCAGCAGGCTTTGCGCTATAAGCCCGATGATCAAAAGCTTTTGATGAACACTGGGGTGATTCTTACCACCTTAAAGCGCAACGCCGATGCGGTGCGTGTGTTTGATCAGCTGATGGCGATCAACCCCGATTATGACTACGCCCAAGGCTATCGGCTCTTCGCTAAATTGCATACCTGCGATTGGAGCAATTATGAGCTTGAGCGCGATCGGATTGTGGAGGGCTTAAAGGCAGGCAAGCGCCTGGTCAACCCGCTTGCGCTTTTTGCCATGTCCGATGACCCGATTGCTAATTTGCGCTGTGCGCAAATGTTTACCGAGCATCGCTTTGCAAGCAGTACCAAGCCGCTTTGGCGGGGTGAGCGCTATAAACACAATAAGATTCGGATTGGTTACTTATCGCCCGACTTACGCGAGCACCCTGTCGGTCATTTAATGACGGGTGTGATTGAGCACCACGATAAGACCCGCTTTGAAACCTATGCGTTTTCGCTGGGTATTGACGATGGCAGCTCGCTCAGGCGGCGCTTTAAGCTTGGCTTTGACCATTTTATCGATTGCAAAGAGAAAACTTCATCGGAAATTGCCTCGCTCATTCGGGCTGCCGAAATCGATGTGTTGGTTGATTTGGCAGGCTATACGGCAGGATCCAAGTCTGAGATCTTTGCCATGCGCCCTGCCCCGGCCCATGTGAACTTTTTAGGCTACCCAGGCACGATGGGTGCAAGCTGGATGGATTATCTGATCGCCGATCCGGTGGTGATTCCAGCAGGTAGTGAGCGCTTTTATCAAGAAAAGGTCTTGCGCCTTCCTCATTGCTATTTGCCAGCCGACGACAGCATTCAAATTGCAGCAAGAAAGCCCACGCGGGCTGAGTGCGGATTACCCGATCATGGCTATGTATTTTGTAGCTTTAACCATGACTACAAAATAAGCCCTTCGGTGTGGTCGGTGTGGATGGACTTGCTTCGCGAGCATGGCGATGCGGTCTTGTGGCTCATGAAACTTAATGATGATGCCATTGGCAATTTACAAAAAGCTGCCGATGCCTATGGGGTCGATCCCAAGCGGCTTGTCTTTGCAACCCGTGTGCCAAGTATTGAAGATCATCTAGCCCGCTATTTGCAAGCCGATCTATTTCTTGATACGACACCATACAACGCCCATTCGACCGCAACCGATGTGCTTCGCACGGGCCTGCCGATTCTCACGCTTTCCGGAAAGACCTTTGCCTCGCGGGTGGCACGCAGTGTGATTCAAAGCACCAATCCTGCGTTGGGTTTGCTTGCCGATGATCTTGAGCACTACGGACGTCTTGCCCGTGCACAAATGCACAAACCGAGACCCACAGCGCTTGAATCGCACTACCCAAGCGCCCTACAACAAGCCGAGGCGCTTGAAGAGCTTTACGCACAAATTGCAAGAGAAACAGCGCTTGGCGGTAAGGCTGCATGAGGAAACGCCTTCGGGTTGTGGTTGAAGGCTGGCGATTTTTAAATCATTCGTATGCAGTCAGCAATCGGCACTACCTGCAATGGCTTTTAAATGATCCGAGGCTTGAGGTTTATCACCGCGAAATGCCTTACTTTAGGCCTGAGTGGCAGGCAGTACCTTCGTATGTGTTTCCCAGCCATCTCTCACCTGCCCTTGAACTTGGCACGCCACCTTCGGGGTTTGAACCCGATTGGACGCTCCGGTTTGATTTTCCCCACCGATTAAGTCCTCCGCAGCATGGGCGCTTGCTCGTCTTTATGACAAGTGAGTACACCCGGCTTAATCTTGAAAATATTGCGCCAGGGCTAAGTCTTGAGCAAGCTGCGCGTGATGATCGGGTGCACTTACTGACCTGCTCGCTTTGGTCGGCTCGCAGCATTGCTGCAAGCGGCTTTCCTGCAGAGAAAATTTGGCTCGTTCCTCTAGGGGTTGAGCAAAGCAGTTTTGAGCCAACCGAGCCTTCCCGCAAGGCTGCAATCCGAGCGCGCTTAGGTATTGGTGATGATGAACATGTGATCTTGAATGTTGGGGCAGGCACCTTTAATAAAGGGCTTGACCTTGTCATTCAAGCCTTTGCCAAGTTGGCTGCCATTAAGCCTCGCCAACGTCTGATTATCAAAGGCTTAGATGCGATTTACGGCAATGCGATCAGCAATATTGCAAGGCTTTCTGATGTGCAAGCTGCGGTTGCTGCGTTAATTGCTAAGGGGCAGGTGCTTTATATCGGAAGCGATTTAAGCGATGCCCAAATGGACGAGCTTTATCGTCTTGCCGACACTTATGTGACGCCTTACAGGGCCGAGGGATTTAATATCCCGGCGCTCGAGGCTGCTGCGCGTGGACTACAAGTCATTGCCACGGAGGGCGGATCAACTGATGACTTTTTACACTGTTTTCCGAATGCGATCGGGGTTGATGCGACTCCAAGCGCGCTTGCCCA
>VFQT010005032.1_pt1 | contig 10403 bp, 8 predicted proteins | sample 3512381 | NCBI WGS metagenome assembly VFQT01 (sample SAMN10412376, study PRJNA504923) | tailings metagenome | isolation source: Relicate 2 Philex TSF3 active mining site | place: Philippines: Tuba, Benguet | collected 2017-08-29 | reverse complement strand
GCTGCGGGTCCATGGCGGCGCGGACGCCGTCGCCGAGGAAGTTGAGGCAGAAGAGGGTCAGCGCGAGAGCGAGGCCGGGGAAGACGATCTGCCAGGGGAAATCGGCGAGGCTCGTGATGTTCGAGCCCTCGGAGATCATCTTGCCCCAGGAGTCGGAGAGGCCAAGGCCGAGGAAGGAGAGGAAGGCCTCTTCGAGGATGACGGCGGGGACGAGCAGGGTCGCGTAGACGACGACGGGGCCGAGCGCGTTCGGGATGAGGTGGCGGAAGAGGATGTTTGCGCGGCTCGCGCCGAGCGCGCGTTGCGCCTCGATGAACTCGCGGTGTTTGAGCGACAGGATCTGGCCGCGGACGACGCGGGCGGTCGTCAGCCATTGGACGCAGCCGAGGAGCACGAAGATGGTGATGGGGTCGTCGCGGTCATCGACGATGGCCATGATCAGGATGACGAGGAACATGAACGGGAGGCCATAGAGGATGTCGACAAAGCGCATCATGATGTTGTCGACGCGGCCGCCCGCGTAGCCCGAGATGGCGCCAAAAAGGATGCCGATGAAGAGGGAGACGAAGGTCGAGAGCAGCCCGATGGTGATGGACAAGCGGGCGCCGTAAAGGAGGCGCGTGAGGATGTCGCGGCCGGCATTGTCGGTGCCGAGCACGAAGGTGTGGAGCTCAGGGGCGCCCGGGTATTCGGCGAGAGAGAGGCGGAGGTCTTTGTCCTCGTCGTGGTTCAGGATGAAGGGGGTATAAGAACGGGCCCCCGAGGGCTCGAACGAGGTGTAGCGGAGGTAGCGGGAGCGCTCGGCGATCTCCCAGCGCGAGAGGACGTGATCCCCATCGATGTCGAGCTTGCGGAAGGCGTCAGGACCGGCGAGCCCGAGGCCGCGATACTGGGTTGCGAGGTCCTCGTCGTCCTTCGGGTATTCGTGAAAGGTGAGGTAGCCATCGCGGGCGATTTCGTTGGAGGGTTCGGCGTCTCCAACGGCTGTGTCGAAATCGGCGTAGAGGTCATCGTAGAATCGCGCGGCGAGGCCAGCGAGGCGGAGCTCGGGGCATTCGAGGGGGCCCGGGGTGCCGTCCTTCCAGGTCGTGCGATGGCAGGTGATGAAGCCGTCGCGGTCGAGGTCGATGACGGCGAAGCCCGCGGGGTCGCCGTCATAGCTCGGGTAGGAGGCGGAGATGGCCTTCGTGCCGGGCGGGCGGTTGGCGAGCGGCTGGTTCTGGTCGGCCGAGGGGTCGAAGTGGGTGACGTGGGGGGCCCAAAGGACGGGCGCGGTGTAGCCGATAAACGCGACCGCGCCGACGATGAAGAGGCTCACCATGGCAAGCCGGTTCTTCTTCAGGCGGCGCCACGCGTCGGCGCCGAGGCTGTGACCAGCTTCGGGTTCGGGGACAGAAGACTCGGGCGCTTTCGGTTCTGGCGCGTCGTGCTCGGGTTTGGAGCTCATCGGTCGATCCTCACGCGCGGGTCGAGGAAGGTGTAGGCGATGTCGACGAGGAGGTTCAGGAGGACGAGGATCGCGGCGTAGACGACGACGACACCGATGACCATCGGGTAGTCGCGGTTCAGCGCGGGCTTGACGAAGTTCTCGGCGAGTCCGGGGATGCCATAGAGGCTCTCGACGACGACCGAGCCGGTGATGATGCCGGCCATGCCCGGGCCAAGCCAGGAGACGAGCGGGAGGACCGCGCCCTTGAGTGCATGGCGGCGAACGACCGCGCCCTCCGAGAGGCCTTTGGCGCGGGCGGTGCGGATCCAGTCCGAGCGGATGACCTCGAGCATGCCGCCGCGGGTGAGGCGGGCGATGGTGGGGATGTAGGCGAGCCCGAGGGTGATGACGGGGAGGATGCGGTGCTCGAAGGTGGACCAGTCGGGGGTGACGGACTCCCATTTCTGGGCGGGTAACCAGTGGAGTCCGAGGGCGAAGACGGAGATGAGGATGGGGCCGCTCACCATGGTGGGGATCGAGACGCCGAGCATGGCGCCCGACATGACGGTATGGTCGAGCCAGGAGTTGTGGCGGAGGCCAGCGATGAGGCCGAGGGGGACGCCGACACAGAGGGCAAAGAGCATCGCAAGTCCGCCGAGCGTCAGCGAAATGGGCAGGGCGCGCATGAGCTCCTCGTTGACTGTGCGCTGGCCGTCGGACGTGATGGTGACGCCGAAGTCGAGCTGCACGTAGGCGCCTATCGAGTCGAGATATTGCTGGAAGACGGGTTTCGGGACGACCGCGAGGCTCGCGCCCGCCTCGACCTTGTCACCTGGCTTCACCTTGAGCGAGACGACCTGGCCCTCGAAGGGCATCGTGACCGCGTGGGTTGTACCGTCGGCAGACTTGAGGGTGACGAGTGAAATGCCTTCCGGAAGGCTTCGGCGACCTCCGAGACCTCGCCAGAGACAGGCGCGACGAGCTCGACGCCCATCTTGAAGCGCATCCACTTGTTCGCCTCGACGGTCGGCGGGAGCTTCTTGTCCTGGTCGAAGGGGCCACCTGGCGCAAAGCGCATGAGGAAGAACGAGACCGTGACGAGGACCCACAGGACGATGAGGCTCGAGAACAGGCGACCGAGGATGTAGCGCAGCATGGGTACTCCTCAGGGCGGTCAGTCGAGTGAAATCCACTTGAGCAGGTGGTGATCCTGGTACTGCGGGAGGTGGCCTTTGACCTCGGGGCGAAGCAGGATCGAGCGGGTGTACTGGTACATCGGGACGAACGGCGTGTCGCGCATGAGCCCCTTCTCGGCGGCGCAGAGCAGAACGCGGCGTGCCCAGGGGTCCGCCTCTTTTCGGGCGCGTTCGAGGATCTCATCATAGGCGGGGTTTTTGTACGCCGCGTAGTTGTTGTCGGAGCTCGAGTGGAAGGTCTCGAGGAAATTCAAGGGATCGGGATAATCCGCGCACCACGCGGAACGCGAGATCTGAAAATCGCCCGATTGCTGCTTTTTCAAGAGCGATTTCCACTCCATGTTCGACGCGGAAAAGTCGATACCCAGGGTCTCCTTCCAGTGCTTCGCAGCAAACTCGGCGATGCGCTTGTGACCCTCGGAGGTGTTGTAGGCGATATCGAGTCCGACAAGTCCGCGGCCGTTCGGATGGCCCGCGTCGGCAAGGAGGGCCGAGGCGAGTTCGGGATCGTAGCCCTCCCCTTCGGGGGTGACGTACCCCATGAAAGTCTTGAACATGGCGGGGACGAGGCTCGTCGCCGGGGTCTGGAAGGCGCCGAGCACGTGCTGGACGAGGGCCTTTTTGTCGAGGGAGAGGTTGAGAGCGCGACGGATGCGTACGTCATTGAACGGCGGGCGGTCGATGCGGAGGCTGTAGTAGTAGACGCAGGCGTTGAGGTCGATGCGGAGGTCGGCGCGACCCTCGCGGATAGCGTTCTGGACCGTGTCGGGGGAGAGTGGAAAGGCCGTGTGCGTCTGTCCGCTCTGATACAGGACGAGGGTCTGGGCCTCGCTGTCCGAGATGTAGATGATGGCTCCTTCGAGCTTCACGTTCGAAACGTCCCAGTAGGTCGGGTTGCGCTTGAGCTCGAAGCGATCGCGCTCGAGCCATTTCGAGAGCAGAAACGGGCCGTTCGTGACGATCGTGCCAGGCCGCGTCCACTGGTCACCGTGGGCCTCGATGGCCCAGCGCGGGACGGGGGCGAAGGCAACATAGGTGACGAGGTCGGGGAAGTAGGGGGCGGGCCCGACGAGGCGGACCTCGAGGGTGTGATCGTCAAGGGCGCGCACCCCTACCCCATCGGAGGTCTGGACCTTGCCCTCGTTGTAGGGCTTGGCGCCCTCTATGATCCAGAGCTGCTGCGCGTTCTTGCTGCCCGTGGCGGGGTCGAGGGCGCGCTTCCAGGAGTAGACGTAGTCGTGTGCGGTGGTGGGTCGGCCGTCGCTCCAGACGAGGTCCTTTCGGAGATGAAAGGTGTAGGTCCTCCCATCGGTGGAGACCTCGTAGCGCTCGGCGGCACCCGGCTCGGGCGGGGTGTTGCCGGGGGCCGTAAGCAGGAGGTTTTCGAAGAGGTTCGACACGATGGCCGTGCCAGCGGATTCGGCGACTTTGTTCGGGTCGATGAACTCCGGGTTACCTTCGACGAAACGGTAGATCCCGTCGCGAGGGAGGCCCGGGAGATTCACCGGGTTCTGGCCGCGGAAGACCGTCCCGAGCGCATCTCGCGGGGCTGCCGCGACCTCTCGGGGCTGGAGCGCTTCGCACTCTTTGCGGAAGGCCTCGAATTCGGCCGTCGAGGTCAGTGCCTTCGGGTCTGCGGTGGGTGCCTCTGCGCGGGCGCCGGGGGCCTTTTCACGCAGGGCCGCGAGCCGCTCGGGGGATGGCTCGATGAGGCGTGGGACCGGACCCGAAGACGGTGCGCCGCAGCCCGAGACGAGGAAAATCGCGAGCGAGAGGGGCGCCGCCACGCTGGCCACGCTAGAGCCCGTTGGTCGTGGGCCTCTCTTGTCGTTGAATTTCGCCATCGTCGGGGATGCTTCCGTGGTGAGTCCGAGGATGCTACCGGGGCCGAACCCGAGTCCCGCGACCTTGTCGAAAGGCGCGATGGGCCGTTGTCGGAGGTTTGGCAAAAGCTGTCAAGGCGGCTACCTTGTCGGTGACCTCGACGCAAGGAACACCCCCGCGTGGAGGTGGCCGGACTTCGAGGCGGACATGGCTGAAAAGGGCGACGCAGCAGGACCCGAACTCCACGGCGCGGTCGACGCAAAGATGACAGGCGGCGTCATCCGCTATCGGGCCTGGCCCGCGCGACGCCACCCGCTGAGACTGGTCCTCGCGATGGCTGCGGTCGGTGTCGGGACCGCGGGTGTGGGCATCCTCCTGAAGAGCGCGTTCTGGGGTGCCATCGCCCTGCTTGGCTTGTCATTGCTCGCCTCGGCGTTCTTTTTTCCCACCCTGGTGAGCCTCGACGGTCCCGTCCTCGTCCTGCGACAGCTCGGGACTCCACGCAGCTTCGATTTGAGGCATTTCCGAAGAATCGAGGTGGCGCGGGACCGGGTCCCTCGGGTCGAGCTGCTTTCGCAGTCCCGAGTCTCCCCCATGGAAGCCCTTCGAGGCCTGATGCTTCCGTTGCCCGACGACGCAGTGAGCGCCGAGCAGGTTATCAGTCATCTGCAACGCTGGATCGGCAGGACGCCTACGGGACGCTTCGCGCTCGACCTCGACCATGCCCCCGATGACGAGCTCGAGGGGCGCGACTGAATGGCGGTTCAGGGAACGGACACCGGGCCGAGGCTGCTGTATTCGCAGTGGTGCTCGTTGGGGCTCGTGAAGCTGAGGCCGCGCAATTGCGCTCCTTCGAGGTCCAGGCTTTCGATGCGCTTATCGAGCCAGCCGCCCCGGAGCATCTCATAGCGGCCATCGTCGCCGACATCGACGAGCATCGAAGGAGGCCTGCCCACATCGAAGGCCGCCGTCTCGAGGGTCGAGCCGTCGACACGAAAAATCATCCAGGCGCGAGGTGCGGCACAGGAGAGGTCATGGCCGAGTTCGACCTCGATGAAGATGGGCTTGCCCTCCTCTCCCCATGCGCGGAAGGACGGTCCATTCCATTCCTCCTTGCCTTCGTCCCAGGTCTTCGGTGCGTCCTTCGAGCGGTCGCCATCCCTGAGTTCCGCGATTTCCTCGCGCGACCAACGCTGCTTCTTCGCTTCTTCGACCTCCATCCGAACGCGCGTACGTTCGTCCTCGACCGACCGCTGGTAGGCGTCCTGTTGCAGGTCCCAGAAGGCATGCGAACGGAATGCTGCGAGGGCCATATGCGAAAGCTCCGGAGAGACTTCGGTGAGTGTCGGGAGACGCGTCAGGGGGCGGTCGGAGACGAAGAGATCGAGTTCACCGAGCTCTCCGCAGCCCTCATAGGGGGTGAGCCCATCGCGGGTGAGGACTGCGACAAGGCGCTTGGGGCTGTCGTCAAAGGCTTTCGTGTAGCGCTCGTGCTCGGATGAGGCGGGCGCATCAGGCATGCCGTCTTCGTTCGAATCTTCGATGTACGGGTCGAAAATCTCGGTCGCCTCGGAGCTTTCCGGCTCGAAGACGACCCGAGCGGCATAGCCGGTAATGACGACTTCGCAGAGTTTCTCGCCCATTTCGGAGAAGGCCCAGAGCTTCTTTCCCAGAGCCTTCTGAAGGGGTTTCGGCAGGAGCTCGGACGGCACATTCTTCGAGAGTTCGGAGACCGAGACCCCGAAAATCGGCGTTGGCGTGACCTCTGGGAGCTTGATGTCCGGACTCAGGGGACCGAGATCGGCATCGGATTCGATGAGGAGCCAGGGAAACTCGAGCTGTGGGGGCCCCTCTGGTTCCACTTCGCCGATGGGCGAGTACTGATGGTTCACGGGGGCCGTCGAGGCACAGCTCGCGAGAAGGCCGGCGGTGAGGATTTGAAGGGAAAGGCACTTCATCTGACGTCTCCCGAGCTGGGGTGCGTGCGCGAGCTGGCGGGGGGGAGGGTTTATCCCGGGTTTGCCGAACGAGCGTTCTCAAGAAGCAACGGTTTAGAACCCGTGGCTATTCGCCCGGATTTCCGAGGAGCTCCCGGAATCGCTCGGGGAGAGCCATTTTGACGATGGCATCGTCGGCACCCGCCTCGAGCAGCAGGCGATTCATGCGGGAGTCCGAAGAGATACCGATGACCCGGAGAGCCCCGAGAGGATAGGCGAGGCGCAGGTGGACGATGGCGTCGCGGCCATTCATGCGAGCCTGCATCGAGAAGTCCATGAGCACGAGATCGGGCGTGTGCGCGCGGATGTCAGCGATGCAATCGTCTGCATGGGGACGGAAGATGAACTGGGCAGGAAGACCCGCGAGGAAGTCCTGGTGATGATAGAGGTCATCGTCGAAGACGAGCACGAGCGGAAGGGTCATCGACGGGCCGAGTGGTCGAGAGAGAGGGAGATGGGCATGGGCTGGCCGTCGAGTCCGTAGAGGCGGCGATAGATCTCCGCGTCGGACAGGACACGCATGACGTAGCGGCGGGCTTGTTCGAAGGGGATGGTCTCGACGAAGGCGTCGAGTTCGAGGTTCGGCCGTTCGGAGAGCCACCGACGGACGTTGGCAGGTCCGGCGTTGTAGGCCGCGACCGCGAGTGCCGCGTGTCCCTTGAAGCTGTCGAGGAGGTCGGTGAGGTAGCGGGCGGCCACCGCGAGGTTGACGTCGGGGTCGCTGAGGCGCGAGGCATCGAAGCCCTTGCCGAAGATGCGACGCCCCACAGCGGTTCCCGTCGACTTCAATAGCTGGGCCGCGCCGATGGCGCCTGCGTGGCTCCTCGCGGAGGCGTTGAAGCGGCTCTCGACGGAGACGAGGCCGGCGAGCAGCGAGCTCGGGAGACCGTTGGCCTGGGCCGCGCTCTCGAGGGCCTCTTCGAAGCGGAGCGGATACCACTCGAAGTAGGTCGTCGCGAGGTCCTCACCGGGCATCGATGGTGGGATGAGGTCATGCTTCAGGACGCGCGCTGCGCGGGCCTCGTCGCCTGAGAGTTCGAGGAGGTCTGCGAGGAGGAGGCGCCCGTGACCAGGGAGCTGCTCCTCGTCGAGGAGGGCCTCGAATTGGACCCGGGCCTCGTCCTCGTCGCCGAGGCGATACAAGGCGACGGCGGTGGCCATCGGATCATCGCGGTCGATGTGCCAGGGATTGGCTTCCGCAGGCTCGAGCTGACTCGAGGGGAGCTCGAGGCGGCGCCGAGCAAGGAGGGCATACCAACCCGCTGGGAAGCGGTCGATGACGCTCGCATAGAGGGAGCTCGCGAGGCCATCGACGTTCGCAAGTTGGGCGGCACGGGCACGCCAGTAGCGGGCGCGCTCGAACCAGCAGACAGAATGACCTTCGGCCTCCCCTCCATGGCGTCTTTCGAGCTCGCGAAGGTGGACCTCGGCCTCTTCGGGGCGCTTTTGAAGGATTGCACCAAAACCGAGGCGCCAGAGCGCTGCGCGGTGGAGGTCTCCTGGGATGGCGGTCTCGAGGATGCGCTCATCGAGGGGGCGCGCGTCATCGTGGCGGGAGGCCGTCCTCATGAGGGTTGACGCCTGCGAGCGGGCGATATGTGCGAGCGGGTGGTCGGGGGAGGCGGCGATGGCAGCCTTGAAGGCCTCGATGGCGTGCGCGTCGTCGTCGACCTTGCGCAGGAGAATGCCGCGGGCAAGCCCCGCATAGACCTTGTCGTCGACGTCTTCGGGGCGGTCCTCGAGTGCTTCGAGGCGGGTAATTGCGGACCTTGCGCGAGCGTCGTCCCATCGGTCAAGGAGCGCTTCTGTCGCGACTGCGAGCGAGTTGTCCGTTCCGGCACGATTCTTGTCGCGGTACGAGACCTCGCCGCGAGTGGCATAGAGCGCCTCGTGAAAGGCGCGGGCCTGCTTGTCGGGTGCGGCATGAAGGCGTTCGAGGGCGCGGAGCGTTCGGGAATCTGGCTCTTCACTAAACCAGAAGGATTGCGAAAGGAGGTCGACTGCACGGGCCTTCTGACCCGCGCCGATATGCAGGTCCGCGAGCATCAGGACGATTTCTGTGCGTGTCTTCCGGCTCATGCCGCGCGTTAGAGTCTGTTCGAGCAGCTCGATGGCGCGTCCCTGATCTTGTCGCTTGGAGAGGTCGAGGACGGCCTTGCGCGCGTCTGCGAGGAAGCCCCTGGACCAGGGGGAGCGGGTGATCGCCCAGTGGGCGGCAATCGCCACATCGTTGGCGCTGCGGCCCTTGCGGTACATTTCGGCGAGCATCGCGCGCGCCTCGTCCGAGAATGCGCCAGGAGTGACTGCGAGGTTCTCCCATGCACCCGAAGCGTCCTTGTCGCCGAGCCTCGTCAGGAGCTTGGCGCGCAACCACTCGCCGGTCGCAACGGCGAGCTCGTCGGCGTGGGGGGCTTTGAGCCAGTCGTCGAGGACCGCGAGTCCTGCCCTGAGCGAACGCTTCGAGGGCGCGCGTTCAGCGAGCAGTGACCGGACCTCCGCCAGAAGCGGCGCGGATTCGACAAAGGGTTCCGGTCGGTTTCCCGGGTCGTCTTCACCTCCTGGGGACTCCGACTCGGCGATGTTCTCCACGGGATCGTTGGGGGTCGCGTGAACTGTCAGGGGTGACGTCGCTACGACGCCAACGAAGGTCCATCTGAGAATCCGAGGTTCCACGTGTTGAACGTAGATCGATTCGGGAGGGTCGGCCAGTTATGGCTCAATGCATGGAATTCGTTGACTGAAGAACGAATCAGAAGGCGCGGGCGATAAGTGTCCTTGGTGCGGAGGTCGCAGGGACCGTCCATCTCCACGTGCCAGCCGGTCGGGTCGCGGGGTCGGCGAGGACCTCCCCGGGAATCGAGGCTACGTCGGCGACCGCGATGAGGACCGTTCCCCCAGGGCGCAGGAGGGCAGTGGCGGTCTCGAGCCACTCTGCGGGGGCGAGCGTGGCTCGCGAGAGGGCCCCCGTGGGGTGGGTGCGAGGAGGAAGCCTGAGGGACGGGATGATGGCGCCATCAGACTCGACGCGCCCCGTGTGGACTCTGACATTGGCAAGCCCGAGGGCCGTGATGGCGTGGGACAGGAAGGAGGTCTTCTTGTGGATGGGCTCGATGAGGGTGAACTCGCAGTCGGGAAAGACGATCGCGAGGGGGAGTCCAGGGAGACCGCCGCCTGCACCGACGTCCCAGTAGCTCGGGATGTCGAGATCGGCGACAGCGAGTGCAAAGCCAAGGGCGTCCACGAGCTGTTCGCGCACGATCGTCTGCAGGTCGAGAGGGCCGACCAGACGGATCTTGGCATTCCAGCGCTGCAGGAGGGTCGCGTACTCGAGGAGGCGATCGACGATGTCCGTCGAGGCGGAGATGGCTGTGAGACCAAGGGTGTCGAGGTCGGTTCGGAAGTCATCTCGCAGCGTTTGCATGTCGCTTTCCTCTCAGCTCTCGGTCGCGTTTTCCTTGCCTGGAAGGCCGACGTGTCAACAGGCGTCAAGGCCCTTCAGGAGCTTCTTTCAGAGCCTGACGCATCGCGTCCTCGAAGAGCTGCTGGAGTTCCTTGCGGCTTGAGGCGTCGACACGGGCGAGGGTCGCCTCGCGGAGCGCGTTGGCCTCATCCATGCGGTGGCTCGCCGTGTAGATAGCGACGAGCAGGACGGGGATGGAGAGGTCTTCTTCTGCGCCCTTCGCGGCGATTGCGACGGCGAGGGCCTCTGTCAGGACGACCTCTGCCTCCTCGGCCAGGCCGTTTTTCAAGAGCAGCTCGGCGAGTGGCCTTGGTCCTCCCGCCGCGTCGAGAGCGACCTTGCGCGTCTCGGGTGTGGCCTTCTTGCCGAGCACCGCCACGAAATGGGCGAGGAGCCGCCCCTCCTTGCTCGACGGGTCACGCTTCAGCACGGTCTCGACGGCCTGCTGCGCCTTGCCAAGGTCGCCCTGTTCGATCTCGAGTTGCGCAAGCAGGAGG
>VFQT010005031.1_pt1 | contig 10406 bp, 8 predicted proteins | sample 3512381 | NCBI WGS metagenome assembly VFQT01 (sample SAMN10412376, study PRJNA504923) | tailings metagenome | isolation source: Relicate 2 Philex TSF3 active mining site | place: Philippines: Tuba, Benguet | collected 2017-08-29 | reverse complement strand
CACCCTTCGAGGGCGAGCGCATCATCCACGAGCACGCCCCTCTGTCAAACGCGATCCGACTCAAGCCTTGGTGTCTGCGGTTGATGCCGCGACCCGCGCGGCCGAGGTCGAGAGTGAACGCGATTCATCCTTGACCGACTGGCTTCGAGCAGAAATCCTTAGGGCTCTGGTGATAGAGCCATCTCGCAAGCCCATCCAGACAAGCGGCCTACGCCGCCTCGACAGCTTCTCTGAGGAAGAGGAGGCTCAGAACGTGACCTTGCCAGCGACGAAGTCTTCTTTGGCCTCAGTGAGGCGGAGAGTCATCGCCTGCCGCTTCTCGTTCGGGCGCCCCCAGTTCGTGACCACCTCGACTTGCAGGGTGACCGAGCCCGCAAGCTCGACAGCATTGCTCGAGAAGAAGCGCGTCTTCACTTCGTAGGCGCCGCGGACGGCCTTTCGCAGGCTGAAAGTCTCCGGCCCATAGCCCCGAGTAAAGTCCTTTGAGACCCGGCCGCCGATCTCCGTGAGGGTGTTGTTGAAAGAGGCCTCCTCCCCGCGCGGGTCGACGACGTGGATGTCCATATCGGTCATGTCCGCGTCCCAGCTCATCGTGATGCGAACATCGAGGGGCATGGGTGTGATGAAGCGTGAGTCGAGGGGGAGCTTGCCGAGGCTGTCCTTCGGGGCAAGGGCGACGAGGCGGTTCAGCTCGTAGAGCGCCACGATTTCGATCCCCTCGAATCGGTCCCATGGACGTTTCACGACCTCAGCGAGCAACTTGACCGCCCGGCCGACATCATCGGCAGCGCGTCCCTCGTGGGCCTTCCGCTCGAGGCCGCGACGGCCGAGTACCAGGGCGAGGTCACGGTAGCTCTGCGGTTCTTCGGGGCGCAGGACGAGGACCTCTTCGAAGACGAAGATGGCGAGGTCGAGCTCGTCGAGTTGAGCGAAGCGATGGCCAAGGACGCGCAGCAGGGCGGGTTCATCGAGTTTCAACTCTGCGAGATTCGAGAGGATGCGGAGCCCGAGGGCACGGTCGCCACGGCTAAGAAAGAACTCGGCCACGTCGAGGTAGAACGATGGCGCCCCGCCGAACTCGTCGCGAAGCGCGAAATAGCGGGCCTCGCGGTCGCTCTTTTCCGCCTTCAGCGCCCTCGTCCAGGGGACATCCGGATCCCAAGGGCTGATGCTGATCTGCGCCTCGGTGGCCGCCTCGGTGGCTGTATCCTTGTCGCTCTCGGCCTTTGGGGTTTCGTCGGAAGTTTCGGCAATGACACCTCTCCCGGACCGCATCATACCGTCGCCAGAGCCCATGCCTTGGGAGCTGGCCCCGGCACCGAGAACCATCATCTCCTCTGCCTTTTTCGGAGGCCTCTTCGACGGTTTGAAGTCGGTGCGATACCAAGCGACTTCCTCTTCCCAGGAGGCCGCGACTTTATCGAGCCGGGTCTTCTCGTTCTGGGTGAACTCCTCTCGACGTGCGCCCTTTTCGGCCTTCCACTCGGTGAGCATCTCAGGCCACGACGCGGGCGGCTCGATGTCATGCTCGAGGTATTGCTCGAGGGTCTCGAGGACGAGGAGGGATGTCCCGGGGGTGACGATACCATGAGACTCGCCGAGGAGACGCAGGGCCTCTGCATTTTGCTTCGGGTCGGCCGACAGCTCCGCGAGACGCGCTTCCGCCCACGCAAAGCGCAGCACCTCACCCGGCCGCGAGGCGTCGGCGCGACGGATGCGATGGTGTCGAGTGACCCGCGGAGACTGACCGGGGAGCCCCCAGCGGAGTGTCAGCTCGGCTTCGGGGGTCAAGAGCCGTCCGGTAACCTCGACCGGTCCAAACGCGGGGATGGCACCTCCAGGGAGGAGGCCATCGACGCGCCCTTCGGCGAGCTCGACCGAAAGGGACCACACGGGCTTGCCGATAGATGCAAGGATGTCCTCGTCCCGAGCGCGAGGGAGGTCGAAGAAGGCACCGCCATTCCGTGCTGCCCAGGCCGACAAGGCCGCGTGGTTGGCCACCTCGGAAGAGCTGAGGAACCAGGTTGGGGCGGACAGACGCAGGCCTGGTGTCGGCCCGAGCGTGGCGAGCCCGTCACTGACGACGATGGCCGCGTCGGTCTTCGCTTGCGAGAGCGCCTTCGAGAGCAAATCGAGCCGGGTGGCGCCATCTGGGACAATCGACCCGAGCCGGGTCTCGAGCTGAGTGAGGCGCGAGGGGACGGCGAACGTCTCGACCGGGCTCACGTCGTTGCGAAAAACGGTGAGCGCGACTTCGACCTCGCCGAGGCTTTTGAGCCAGGTCGAGAGAAGTCGAATCTCGCGCTCGCGGTCGGCATCGAGGCGAGACATCGAGGCATCCCAGAATAGCGCGACGCGACGGATGGCGAGCGGTGGAAGGTCGCCCGGAGGGGTCTCGAGGTCGCGAATCGAGAACCAGGTTTCACCCTCGAATCGGGGGGAGGCACTTGTCTGGATGAGGGCCTGTGCCGCGCGCGAGGGGATGACGACGCGCAGGTCTTCGATGAGCGGGCGGTCGCGGAGGGTCGTCTCGGCGACCTCGCGCGTGTCGAAGGCGAGCTTCAGTCCAGGGCTCGTCTCGAGACGGGGCGCATCGGGAGAGAGAACCTCGATGCGAATGGTGGCTTCGCTCAGGCGTTCGCGAAAGGCGAGAGGCAGGTGATAGACTTGGTCAGCGCCGCGCTGCTCGAGGGAGGAGACCCAGGCGAGGCGGACGGTCCGGGTGCCGCGTGCTGGAATTGGGAAAACGCGGGTCTTGAAGATGTTGCCCCGTGTCGCCTCGACGAGCCCCGGGTCGACACCCTTGCGGACCTCGAGCTCGAAGACCCGTCGGGCCTCGTCTTTCGGGACGACGACGCCATCGACCATGCGTCCAGCAACGTCGAGGGCATAGCCGCTGACGGTCGCATGGGGCGGAAGGGGGAACACGAGGTCACCCGCGAGGGCCCGATCGTTCGGGTTGCGAAAGGTGAGCGTCATGCGGGTCTCGGCGAGGTGGCCCACGACCTGCGCTTCGACCGCGACGCGCGTGATGGTCACATCTTGTGCCGGTTGGCGGTCCGGGATGACGACGATGCGCGGGACGGCAAGGGATGCGACCTCGGTCTCCGGGTCTTCCTGCTGCGCAAGGGACGGGCCTGTGGCAAAGAGCGAGAGTAGTGCGACGAGGAGAATTGAGCGGATGGCCGGCATGAGGCGTGGCTCCAAACGTGGTGGGGGATGGCGGACGCGGGGCAAGACGTATGTCCGTGGAAAAAGTTCCGCGCGAGCCAAAGATTCGGCAATGCGGCGGTCTCGAAATCAGGCCGGCGTCATACTTCGGCATCATCGAATCTCGCCAGCGTCTTGCCATGCGCGGCAAACGCCAGGGCGATATAGGTGTTCCAGCGAGAGCGCCTCGATACAGGCGGTCGGAGCCCTCGAATCTCGCAGGGGCAGCGACCTCGCGATTGACCATCGAAGCGCGGTCGGGCAAAGGTGCGCCCCCATCGGTTGGACGTTCCAGGCCACTTTATGAAGTCGATCCCACAACTGCCAGGACTGCTGCTGCTCTTGTGTGCTCTCGCAGGCTGCGCATCGGCGCCATTGCAGCCCCGCTTCGAGTCGGACGAAACCCTGCTCGCGGAGCGCGACGAATGGCGAGGCGCCCGCGACGGACTCCTCGTCCTGAGACACCACGTCGAGGTGAAGGTCGACGCGCGTCGTGACGCCGAGAGCCGCATCGTCGTCCATCTCGTCGCGACGCGATTTTCCGAAGACGTGCCGCTCGCTTTGGGGTTTGCGCTCCCGTCGAAGGCCAAGCGGACCCGCACCGACGTCCGTCTGGTATCGAGTGCGGGCGCGCTCGGGACGAACGACGCTGTCCCCGAGTGGGACGAGGTTTCGGGCATCGACCCGAACGTGAAAGTCGTTCACGCATCACTTCCGGCGCCCGCGCCAGGTGGAGTCACCGAGGCCATCCTCGAATACACCGTCCCTGGGACATTGACGACCGATGCGCGCTTCCTCGACTTTGCGGACGCCCCGACCGCCGAGACGCTGCTCCGTTACGACCTCGCTGATGGCGTCGCGGGCAGCTTTCTGACGACGCTCGCGGGCGCAAAGCCCATTGTCACGCAGAAGGATGGCCGCACCCTCATTGCGCTCCTCGCTCAAAACCTTCCGAAGCGCCCCGAGAGCGGCGGTCTCCTCGCCCGTTATGTGACCAAATCCGTCAGCACTTTTGACGGTGTGGCTGACGTCTCGACCACCTGGGCTGCGGCGACGTCAAACTACCAGCGCGACCTGGTCGACCGCTCGCCATCCCTCGAAGACGGCTTCGCGTGCCCACTGCAGGCGACCGATATTCCCTCGGCCCTCGCCTGGGTTCAGGCCCGACCCGAGCGACGCAACTTCTTCGGCGACAAGTGGAACGAGGCCTCACCGCTCCCCTTCGCGGTCTCGAACAACTCGCTGACCGCCGTAACGAAAGTCCACCTCCTCGCCTGGCTCCTCCGCGAGGCGAAGCTCCCCTTCACCTTCGCGATGGCCCGAGGCCCGAAGTTCGCGCCCCTCGAACCATCCTTCCCGGTCCCCGACGCCTTCGAGCACCCTCTGCTCTACGTTCCGACGCTCGGCCTCTTCCTCGACCCGGCCTGCGCCAAGTGCGCCCCAGGAGAGGTCCGCGAGACCCTCGCGGGTGGCCAGGCGATCCTCGTCCCGCCCGTCGGCCCCTCCCCTCTCCTTTCGCTGCCCCGGCCTGTGAGCACCCCATGAGCACCCTCCCTGAAGCCATCGAGTCCCTCCCCGAAGCCGACGTCGCCGATGTCGCGGTCAACACCGGACCTTCATTTCAGGCGCTCGCCGAACGGAAGATCCGCGAAGAGGTCTCGCGCCGCCGGACCTTCGCCATCATCTCCCATCCCGACGCGGGCAAGACGACGCTTACCGAGAAGCTCCTGCTGTACGGAGGCGCCATCCACCTCGCTGGCTCGGTGAAGGCCCGCCGCGCCGCGCGACACGCGACCTCGGACTGGATGGAGATCGAAAAGCAGCGCGGCATCTCGGTCACCTCCGCGGTCATGCAGTTCGTCTACGGGGACCACGTCGTCAATATCCTCGACACCCCGGGCCATCAGGACTTCTCCGAGGACACCTACCGCACGGTCGCCGCTGCCGACTGCGCGGTCATGCTCATCGACGCCGCCAAGGGCGTCGAGCCACAAACCGAAAAGCTCTTTCGCGTCTGCCAGTTGCGCGGCATCCCCGTCTTTACATTCGTAAACAAGATGGACCGCCATGGCCGCGACCCGCTCGAGCTCATGGAGGAGATCGAGCGCCACCTCGGCATGCGCACCTGCCCCATCAACTGGCCCATCTTCGACGGCTACACCTTCGTCGGCGTTTACGACCGCAACACGAAGGTAGTCCACGTCTTCGAGTCCGACGCGACCCACGGCGCGACCGCCATCGAGGCGCGGTCTGCTGTTTTCGGGACCCCCGAGGCCGATGAAGTCCTCACCGAACGCGCCAAGCTGCGCCTTCAGCAGGACCTCGAGCTCCTCGACATCGCGGGTGACCCCTACGACGAGGAGAAGGTCCGCTCGGGCAAGCTCTCGCCGATGTTCTTCGGCTCGGCCCTCAACAACTTCGGTGTGCAGCCCTTCCTCGAGGCCTTCCTCGAGATGGCACCTCAACCGTCCAGAGTCGAAACGGCCGATAGCTACGTCGAGGCGAACTCCCCCGAGCTCTCGGGCTTCGTCTTCAAGATCCAGGCGAACATGGACGCCGCCCACCGCGACCGCATCGCCTTCTTCCGCATCACCTCGGGCCGCTTCGTCAAGGGCATGGACGCCTGGCATCCGCGCCTCGGCAAGAACGTCCGCATGAAGAATCCGACGGCCTTCATGGCCCGCGAACGCAACACCATCGAGGAAGCCTACGCAGGCGACATCGTCGGCCTCTTCGACCCGGGCATCTTCCGCATCGGCGACTCGCTGACCTCCGGTAAGAACCTGGTCTTCAAGGGGATTCCGCACTTCTCCCCAGAGCTTTTCAGGAAGATCCGGGTCGCCGACCCACTCAAGCGCAAGAAGCTCATCGAAGGCCTCGAGCAGCTCTCCGAGGAAGGCGCCATCCAGGTCTTCCGCGACTGGTGGCAGGAGAACCCCGACATCGTCGGCGCCGTCGGCTCACTACAGTTCGACGTCCTCGCCCACCGCCTCGCCCACGAGTACGGCTGCCCGCCGATCCTCACACAGCTCCCCTACACCCTCTGCCGCTGGGTCGTCCCGCCAAAGGGCGAGCCCTTCGACCCGAAGGCCTTCAAGGTCGGCCAGGGCTCACTCATCGCGAAGGATCGCGACGACCACGCCGTCATCCTGTTCTCGAACAGCTGGGGCGTAAACTGGGCAAAGGACCAGAACAAGGGCTTCGAGCTCCTGCCCGTGTCCCCGCTTGCGGAGCACGCGGGCTCGCTGAAGTGAGCGCCGTCAGATGCGGACGATGTGCAGGGACGAGTCGAGGCGAACGAGGTCATCCGGGTCGCTCGTGATGACGTATCCGCCGTTGTCTTTCGCGCACAAGACGACGGCGGCATCCACGATGTCGCGTGTCCCTGAAAGGCCGCACAACTGACCTGCGGCTCGAGCGCGCTGGTCGGTCAGAGTCTCGACCTCGACCCCTTGGGCGGCGAGAAAGCGGGCAAGTCGCGCTTGCTTCTTCCCGTCGCGCCAGACCTGCGCGACCGCCACGGCGGGAACGACTAACCTCGTCCTCTCCCTTCGTGCCACAACGAGGAGGGCGAGCATCGCGCGGTCACCCCGTTCGAACGCGATGAGCGCCCCTGCATCGAGAGTGACAGCGTTCATGCCTTCCGCGCTCTAGCTCGCTGCGGCACCTTCAGCGCCTTCTCCGCGCGCTCGAGTTCGCGGGGACTGAGTGGACCACCTGTCTCCGTCAGCATCTCCTGAAGCAGGTCGTCTAGCTCGTCCTGCATGAGCTTCTGGTCGAGGGCGGCCGAGACGTAAGCGCTGAGGCTCGCACTGCGACCGCGCCTCACGGCGTCTCGGGCGCGAGAGAGAACCTCATCTGGAACCGTTACGGCGATCTTGGAGGTGGTCATACCGTTGATACTACCAACGGAGGGGTCTCTCGTCAAAGTGGCGATGCTCCTCAGCGGCCAGAGTCCGCGCCGCGCTGACCTCTCACAATCGCGCACGAGACTTGTCTCTCGGGGGCACACGTCCTATGGTCCGACCGTTGCGGCCGGGAAGGTCGCGACGACAGTCGGCGCAAGCCGCCTCGAAAAGACATCGGAGTCATGGGCATGAGCAACGACCGTTCAGGCGAAGGTCTCGGGACATACACCCAGTGGGCGGAGGCCTTCTCGAAGCGCGACCTCGACCGCGCGCTCTCGGACCAGGCCATCATCGCGCGCTCGCAGATGAACGAGGGCAACGACCACTGCCGCTCGACGCCATCCCAGCCGTCCAAGCGCGCCTACGACAAGATCCGCACCGAGCGGGACGATCTCGATTACCGCGAATGGAACAGCGACACCGGCTTCTCCGGCGTCAATCGCTGGCCGAAGGCCCCGGGCATCGGACGCGGCGCCGAGACCGAGCGTCAGCGCGAGCACCGCGCACGTAAAGAGCTCCTCGACAACGGCTTCTGAGGAGCGCGTGGGCCTTCGCTCTCACATGGCGCCGCGATGCCGCGTCTGTCGCATGGTGCATGTCTACTGCATCTGTGCTGACATCCCATCGCTGACGCTGAGGACCCATCTCAGCCTCATCATCCATCACCGCGAGTGGCCCAAAACCACCAACACGGGCCACCTCGCGCTAAAGGCTCTGACGCGTTCGGCGCTCTTTATCTGGGGCGAAGAAGGCGGCGCCATGCCCGAGCGCGACGCCCTTGTCCCTGAGGGTCATGCGGGCTACGTGCTCGCGCCCTCGGGCGAACCGCTCACCGAGAGCCTCGTCGCCCGACTGCAAGACGGACCGCCGGTCTCCCTCATCGTGCCCGACGGCAACTGGCGCCAGGCGACCAAGATGACCTGGCGCATCCCGGCCATCGCCGAGTTGCCGCGCCTCTCGCTCGCCGAGGGCTCCCCAAGCGTCTACCAGCTCCGCACCGAGCCTCGCCCCGATGGGCTCGCGACCTTTGAAGCGATTGCACGTGCACTCGGCGCCCTCGAAGGCGAAGACGTCCAGCGCGCACTCGAGCGTCCGTTCTTCGCGATGGTGCGCGGCACCCTCAAGAGTCGAGGCCAGGTCCCGGTTGGGCTCGACGCGGTCGAGGGCTGATTAAGACCATCTTCCCGAGGCGCTGGTGCAGCAAGGTGGTGCGAGATCCGTTTCGCACCCGATGCAACCCTCGCGTCGCAGCCCGAAACCCGGCCAACGCCAATGACACGCATCGCCGGACAAGCGCTCGGAATGCGGGTCTCAGGCCTCTCAATTGCAGTTGTGGATACCTTTCTGTTCAGGAAGTTTGCGCTCGTCTTGGACCCGTTGGACAAACGCTGACCGTGCCCACCTGGGCGGAGGTCTCTCGTGAGCGACGAAGCAAAGTCACCCCCGAAATACACCGTGAAGGACGAGGAGCTCCTCCTCGACTTCTACAAGAAGCTCCTCTGGAACCGCATCATACCGCGCATTCCCGCGAGCATCACACCGAACTCACTGACCATCGTCGGACAAATCTGCGGCGTCCTGTCCGCGGTCGCGACCTATGGCGCAGCGGTCGGTGGCATCCCGTTCCTGTACCTCGTATCGACGTTCCTACTGCTCGCCTACCTGACCTTTGACAACATCGACGGCGCCCACGCCCGCCGCACGGGTCAGACCTCACCGCTCGGCGAGTTCCTCGACCACGGGCTCGACGGGCTCGCGTCGACCGCGGCCCTCATTCTCACGGGCTATGTCCTTGGCCTCCATACAGACCCCGTCCTCATGGTGACCCTCTGCGCGCTCGGTGGCTTCGGCTTCACGGCAGTTTTCTGGGAGCAATTCAGGACCGGCCTTCTCGTCATTCCGAAAATCTCGACGACCGAAGGTCTATCGCTGCTCATGGTCTTCCAGATCGCGCGGTTCTTCATCCACACGTTCGCCCCTGGCGCCGCCTCCGCGCTCGATTTCAACCCCACCTCCCCGACGGTCGGCACCATCATCGTCGTCATCGTCCTCATCGGCTATGCCGGCGCGGGAATCCCCTGCGTCATGCGCGCCGCCAAGGTCGGCGTGAAGGGCTGGGAGCTCCTTCCCCTGCTCATGCTCATCGCCGGGCAGATCGCCTTCAGCGCACTCATCGCCAAGAGCAACGCCCCCCTCCATCTGCATCTTTTTCCCGCAGCGACGGCCGGCCTCATAGGCGCCGATGTCACCTGCCGCCTCATCATCATCCGCCATCGGGGTGTGAAGAACCCGTTCATCCACCCATCGATGTGGCTCATCATGCTGCCCCTCGCGGTGCCCGTCCTCGCCCCGACCGTCTGGACCCCCGCGGGCTGGGCTGCCGTCTCCTTTGGCATCTCGGTCCTCTCCTACGGGCGCAATATCTGGCTTGGCAGCTCCGAGCTGCTCGGCGCGAAGCGCGCTCCGAAAGCGGCCTGAAGGCGCTGTCCGATGGGCATGCGCAGGCACATCTCGGGACTGCGCGGGCTCCTCGGGGTCGGCTTTTGGACGGGCCCCATCGGCACCGCGGCGATGGGCGCAAGCGTCGCCCTCCTCATCGCGTTCCTCGTCGGGTGGGTCCTCATCTGGGCCAATGACGAGGCCGGTCCGAACGCGGTCTGGCTGACGCTCGGGCCAGTCGGTTTCTCTGCCGTCACGCTCCTCATCGCGGCACAATACTGGTCTCTCCGCCGCAGCAGCCGCCTCAGACGGACCGAGAGCGCCTTCTTGACGGGCGCCTCCCACAACCTCCGCACGCCCCTTGCCGCCATACGCGCCGGTCTCCAGACCCTCGCCACGGCCGGCGAAAAGCTCGAAAATCAAGACAAGTCCCGTCTCTTCGAGGCCATCCTCCATGAGAGCGAACGCCTCGAACACCGCATCGACAACCTCATCGAGACGGCCCGACTCGACTTGGAACAGCGCCCCTTCGAGCCTCACTTGTTCGACCTCGCCGAGCTCGTCCGCGACGTCTTCGAGGACTTGCGCTGGGCGTTTGTCGCGCGCGGCGGCACCTTCGCACTTCCCCACTCGGAACCGCTGCTCGTGAACGCCGACCGGCGGGCCCTGAAGCTCCTCATCGAGAACCTCGTCGACAACGCGCTCAAGTTCTCTGACCTGCCCCCAAAGGTCGAAGCCACCTGCGAGACCGGCGCTGGCCGAGCCCTCGTCACCATCACCGATCACGGCGTCGGCTTCGAGCCGAACACCCAGATTTTTGGCAATCATCGCCGCGGCGACCGCCATCGG
>VFQT010005029.1_pt1 | contig 10406 bp, 10 predicted proteins | sample 3512381 | NCBI WGS metagenome assembly VFQT01 (sample SAMN10412376, study PRJNA504923) | tailings metagenome | isolation source: Relicate 2 Philex TSF3 active mining site | place: Philippines: Tuba, Benguet | collected 2017-08-29 | reverse complement strand
CGGTGGATGTCATAGCCCAGGCCGATGCGGAAGGGAGGCTGCACGGGGGAGAATTAGGGCAAGCCGGGGGTGATGGGAACGGCGAAGTTTTCCCCTTGAAGCGGGCAAATCGGCGGGGCATCCTCGGCTTCCCAGGTCACGGTGCGGTAGCCAAGTGGTAAGGCCGGGCTCTGCAAAAGCCCCATTCGTCGGTTCGATTCCGACCCGCACCTCCACCTGGGAAAGACAAAGGGCCGCCCGAAGGCGGCCCGGGAAGGCCCTTGGCGACCGCGCTCAGCGGGCGGGGCGGCGCAGGCTGTCGGGACCGTTGACCTTGGCGTTGACGCGGAGGCGCAGGCCGTTGAGCCGGATGAAGCCCGTGGCGTCGTCCTGGTTGTAGGCCTTGGTGGGATCGGCCTCCATCGTGGCGATGTGCGGGTTGTAGAGCGAGCGGGGGCTCTTGCGGCCGGCGACGTAGAGGCCGCCCTTGTAGAGCTTCACGCGGACGGTGCCGGTGACGTTGCGCTGGGTCTCCGTGACGAGCGTCTGGAGGGCGAGGCGCTCGGGCGCGTACCAGAAGCCGTTGTAGACGAGCCCGGCGTAGCGCGGGATGAGGGAGTCGCGCAGGTGCATGACCTCGCGGTCCATGGTCAGCGACTCGACCTGGCGATGGGCGAACTGCAGGATGGCGCCGCCGGGGGTCTCGTAGACGCCGCGGCTCTTCATGCCGACGAAGCGGTTCTCGACCATGTCGACGCGGCCGATGCCGTGCTTGCCGCCGAGGCGGTTGAGCTCGCGCATGACGCCGAGGGGGTCGAGGCGGCGGCCGTTGACCGCGACGCAGTCGCCCTTGCGGTACTCGAGCTCGACGAACTCGGGCCGGTCCGGCGCGTCCTCGGGGGCGACGGACAGCTTGAACATGTCCTTGTGCCTGGCCGAGAAGACGTCGAGCCAGGGATCCTCGAGGATGCCGGCCTCGTACGAGATGTGCAGGAGGTTGCGGTCGGAGGAGTAGGGCTTCTTGGCGCTGGCCTGCACGGGGATGCGGTGGCGGGCGCAGTAGGCGATCATCTCGGCGCGGCCGGGGAACTCGGCGCGGAAGCGCTCGTCGCGCCAGGGGGCGATGATCTCGAGGTCGGGCGCGAGGGCGGCGGCGGTCAGCTCGAAGCGGACCTGGTCGTTGCCCTTGCCGGTGGCGCCGTGGGCGATGGCGGTCGCGCCCTCCTTGCGGGCGATCTCGACCATGCGCTTGGCGATGAGGGGGCGGGCGATGGACGTCCCGAGGTAGTACTGGCCCTCGTAGATGGCGTTCGCCTGGAGCATCGGGAAGATGAAGTCCCGGGCGAACTCGGCCTGGAGGTCGTCGACGTACAGCTTGGCCGCGCCGGTCTTGCGCGCCTTGGCGGGCAGGCCCTTGAGCTCGTCCTCCTGGCCGACGTCGGCGCAGAAGGCGATGACCTCGGCGTAATGGTGCTCCTTGCTCCAGGACAGGAGCACGGAGGTGTCGAGGCCGCCGGAGTAGGCCAGGACGATCTTCTTCTTGGGGGACTTCTTCTTCATGGAGGAAAGGGCTCAGCGGGAGGCCGCGAGGTGGGCGAGGATGGCCTTCTGGACGTGCAGGCGGTTCTCCGCCTGGTCGAAGATGATGGAGGCGGGGCTGTCGAGCACCTCCTGGGCGACCTCCTCGCCGGGGTGGGCGGGCAGGCAGTGCATGAACAGGGCTCCGGGCTTGGCCAGGGCCATCAGGCGGGCGTTCACCTGGTAGGGGCCCATCTCGCGGAGGCGGCGCTCCTTCTCGGCCTCCATGCCCATGGAGACCCAGACGTCGGTCGTGACCATGTCGGCGCCGCGGACGGCCGCCTCGGGGTCCTCGTGGAAGCTCCAGGTGGGGGTCAGCCCCTCGCGCCGCAGCAGCTCGCGGATCTCGGGGCCGGGCTCGTAGCCCTTGGGGCCGGCGAGGGCGACCTCGACGCCGAGGAGGGCGCCGGCGAGGACGTAGGAGTTGCCCATGTTGCAGGCGGTGTCGCCGAGGAAGGCGACCTTCCGCCCGCGCAGCGCGTCGGCGTAGGCCTCCGGGCGGCCGGGGGCCCAGCGCTCGGCCATGGTGAACATGTCCGTCAGCAGCTGGCAGGGATGGAGGAAGTCGGACAGGGCGTTGACGACGGGCATCGTGCCGGCCCGGGCGAAGGTCTCGAGCAGGGCGTGGTCGTGGCAGCGGATGACCATGCCGTGCAGGTAGCGCGAGAGGACGCGCGCGGTGTCGTCGGCCGTCTCGCCGCGGGAGAGCTGCATGTCCTCGGCGTTGAGCATTACCGGCTGGCCGCCGAGCTCATGGACGCCCACCTGGAAGGAGACGCGGGTGCGGGTGCTCTTCTTGAAGAACAGGAGGCCCCAGGACTGGCGCGCGAGCGCCGGCGGCGTGTGGCGTCCGCGCCCGGCCTTGAGGGCGGCGGCGGTGGCGAACACCGCGGCGACCTCGTCCCGGCTCAGGTCGGACTCCTTGAGGAAGTGACGCATGGAGGGGTGGGCGAAAGGGCGACAATGGCCGGGGGACGGCGGCTTGGACAGCGGAAAAACGGCTCAGGCCCGGGGCCAGGCGGCGAGGACCCGGCCGAGGATCGCGGTCGCCTCCTCCAGCTCGGCCGCGGTGGCGGTGAGCGGGGGCAGGAGGCGGATGGCGTTGTCGCCCGCGGGCACGGCCAGCAGGCCGGCCTCGCGCAGGGCGGCGACGACCGCGCGGGGCTCGGTCGTGAGGGCGACGCCGACCATGTAGCCGGCGCCGCGCACCTCGCGGACGAGGTCGGGGCGGGCGGCGGCGACGGCCCGGAGGCGGTCGTGCCAGACGGCCGACTGGCCGGTCACGCGGTCGAGCAGGTGCTCGGAATCGATGGTCTCGAGGACGGCGAGGGCCGCGGCGCAGGCAAGCGGATTGCCGCCGAAGGTCGTGCCGTGCGAGCCCGGCTGGAAGAGGCCGTCGTGCGGCGGCGCCACCCAGATGGCGCCGATGGGGAAGCCGCCGCCGAGGCCCTTGGCCATGGCGATGGCGTCGGGTCGGATGCCCGCGCGCTCGAAGGCGAAGAAGGCGCCGGTGCGGCCGATGCCGCACTGGATCTCGTCGATGAGGAGGAGCACATCCCGCTCGCGGCAGATCCGCTCCAGCCCGCGGAGGAAATCGGGCGACGCGGGGAAGACGCCGCCCTCGCCCTGGATGGTCTCGAGCAGGACGGCGGCGGTGGACTTGGCGTCGATGAGACGGTCCCACGCCGCGAGGTCGCCGAGGGGGGCGGCCGCGAAGCCGCCGAGCAGCGGGCGGAAGCCGCCCTGGATCTTCTCCTGCGGCGTGGCGGACATCCCGCCGAAGGTGCGGCCGTGGAAGGCGCGCTCCGCCACCACGACGCCGACGCAGGCGCCCTCCTGGCCGGACTTGCGGCGGCCGTGGAGCCGGGCGAGCTTGAGCAGGGCCTCGTTGGCCTCCGCGCCGCTGTTGCAGAAGAGACCGCGGCCGGGGCCGCAGCGGCGCGCCAGCTCGGCGGCGAGGCGCGCGCCGGGCTCGGTGCGGTAGAGGTTGCTGACGTGGGCGAGGCGGCCGGCCTGCTCGCGCACGCGCGCGACCCAATGCGGGTGGCAGTGGCCGAGGGCGTTGACGGCGATGCCGGTCGAGAAGTCGAGGTAGGCCCGGCCGGCGTCGTCCCAGACGCGCGAGCCCTCGCCGCGGACGAGCGTGAGCGCGGGGGCGGCGTAGTTGCCCAGCAGGTGCCGGGCGTGGAGGTCGGCGGTGTCGTCGGCCATCAGGTGTGGACGATCTCGGTGCCGACGCCCTTGTCGGTGAAGATCTCGAGCAGCAGGCTGTGCGGCACGCGGCCGTCGATGAAGTGCACGCGGCGGACGCCGTCGCGCAGGGCCTTCACGGCGCTGTCGACCTTGGGGATCATCCCGCCGGCGACGACGCCCTTGCGCTTGAGCTCGTCGACCTCGCCCACGCGCAGGGTGGCGATGAGGGTGGAGGGGTCCTTGGGATCGGCGAGCAGGCCGGGGACGTCGCTCATGAAGATGAGGCGGCGGGCGCGCAGGGCGCCGGCCACGGCGGCCGCGGCGACGTCGGCGTTCGTGTTGTAGGGCTGGTCGTCGGCGTCGAGGGCGATGGGCGAGATGACGGGCAGGTGGCCGTCGGCCAGGGCCTTCTTGATGAGCTTCGTCTTGACGAACTTGATGTCGCCGACGAACCCGACGTCGACCTCCCTGCCCTGCTCGTCGCGGACGGTCATCCGCTCGCAGAGGTTGACCGCGTTGCCCGGCATGCCGAGGGGGTTGGCGCCCTTGGCGCGGAGGGCGTCCACGATCTCGGCGTTGGTCTCCTCGTTGAGGGTGCGCTCGACGATCCTGACGGTGGCGGCGTCGGTCACGCGCATGCCCGCGCGGAACTCGGCCTTGAGCCCGGCCTTGTCCATCGCCCGGGTGATGGCCTTGCCGCCGCCGTGGACGACGACGACCTGGATGCCGACCGCGGCGAGGAAGGCGATGTCCCGCGCGACGCGCTCGCGGCCGGCGGGGTCGGGATCGTCCATGAAGCTCCCCCCGTACTTCACCACGAAGGTGGAGCCGCGGAACTTGTGGATGTAGGGGAGGGCCTCGAGGAGGACCTCGGCCTTCTCAGCGGGCGTGCTCATCGGTCGGGTCGCAGTCTCGCCCGGGGGCGCGGACGCGCAACAGGGAAAACGGGCGGCTCACTCGCTCTTGTTGAAGTTGACGTACGCCTCGGAGAGGTCGGCCGTGAGGAGGCGGTAGCGGCCGGGGCCGAGGTTCAGGTCGAGGCGGACCGAGAACCGGCGGCGGCGCACGACCTCCTTCCAGCGCGGCTTGTTCTCCGGCAGCGGGCGGCCCTGCGCGACGGCGGGGACGTCGTCGTAGGCGATGTCGAGGCGGGACTCGTCGAGCCCGACCTTGGCGTAGCCGGCGGCGTCGGCCAGGCGGCCCCAGTTGGGATCCTCGCCGTACCAGGAGGACTTCACGAGGAGGGAATTGCCGATGGCGCGGGCCACCGCCTCGGCGTCGGCGTCCGTGCGGGCGCCGGCGATCTCGACCGAGACGACCTTGGTGATCTTCTCGCCGTCGCCGACGATCTTCTCCGCGAGGGCGTCGCAGACCTTGCCGAGGGCCTCGGCGAAGCCAGCGGCCAGGCCGGCGGGCGCGCCCTCGAGCGAGACGCCCGAGGCGCCGGTCGCCAGGAGGATGACGGTGTCGTTGGTCGACATGTCGCCGTCGACGCTCACCGCGTTGAAGGAGGCGGCGTTGGCCCGCAGGAGCGCGGCCTTGAGCGTGGCGGGCGCGGCGTCGAGGTCGGTCGCGATGAACGCGAGCATCGTGGCCATGTTGGGCTCGATCATGCCCGCGCCCTTGGCGATGCCGGCGACCACGAAGGTCCGGCCCTCCCACTCGAACCGCGCGGTGACGGACTTCGGGCGGGTGTCGGAGGTGAGGATGGCCCAGGCGGCGCGGTTGCCCTCGTCCGCGGCGGCGGCGAGGCGGGCGCCGGCCTCGGCCACGCCCTTGCCGAGGCGGTCCATGGGCATGGGCTCGCCGATGCGGCCGGTGGAGCAGACGAGGAAGGGCGCGCCGGGGCAGCCGGCGGCCTCGGCCGCGAGGCGGGCGGTCGCCTCGGCGTCGCGCAGGCCCTGCTCGCCCGTGCAGGCGTTGGCGTTGCCGCTGTTGGCGACGATGCCGCGGACGCGGCCGGCGGTGGCGGCGAGGACGGACTGGCAGAGGCGGACGGGCGCGGCCTTCACGTCGTTGGTCGTGAAGACGCCCGCCGCGGCGACGTCGCGGTCGGCGACGACCAGCGCGGTGTCGAGGCGCGCGGGATCCTTGCGGCGGATGTCGCCGGCGCCGGCGCCGACGCGCAGGCCGGGGACGTCGGCGAGGCCGGGGGAGTTGTCGGTGAGGACGACGGGCATGGTCGGGGCGGTCAGGCGAGGCCCTCGGTCTCGGGCCAGCCGAGCGCGAGGTTGAGGAGCTGGACGGCCTGGCCGCCCGCGCCCTTGAGCAGGTTGTCGATGACGGACGTCAGGACGAGGTTGCCGGTGCGCGGGTCGGCCACGGCCGAGAGCGCCGCGCGGTTGGAGCCGGCGACATGGGCGGTGTCGGGGAAGTCGCCCGACCGGAGCACCTGGACGAACGGGCGGCCCGCGAAGGCCTCGCGCCAGCAGGCCTCGACCTGCGCGGCGGTCACGCCGGGGGCGGGCACGGTGATGGTGGTGGCGATGCCGCGGTGCATCGGGGCGAGGTGCGGGTTGAACTGGACCACGACCGGGGCGCCCGCGGCGCGCGCGAGCTGCTCCTCGATCTCGGCCACGTGGCGGTGGTTCGGGAGGCCGTAGGCCTTGGCCGAGCCGTCGCGCTCGCAGAAGAGATAGGCGGCCTCGGCCTTCTTGCCGGCGCCGGAGACACCGGAGTAGGAATTGATGACGAGGCGGCCGGGCTCGGGGCGCAGCAGGCCGGCGCGCAGGAGCGGCACCAGCGGCAGCTGGATGCTCGTGGGATAGCAGCCCGGGCAGGCGAGCAGGGGGACGTCCTTCCACGTCGCGGTCGGCTCGAGCTCGGGCACGACGTAGCGCGCCTTGGGCAGGAGCTCGGGCGCGGGGTGCTCGTGGCCGTAGTACTTCCGGTAGGTGGCGGTGTCGGCGAGGCGGAAGTCGGCCGAGAGGTCGAGCACGCGCTTGCCCGCGGCGACGAGCGGGCGGGCGTACTCGGCGGCGACGCCGTGGGGCAGCGCGAGGAACCACGCCTCGGTGGCGGAGGCGGCGCAGGCCTCGGGGGAGGAGGCGGAGAAGGTGAGCGAGGGGTCGACCACGCCGCGGAGCCGGGGCATCTCGTCGGCCACCGCCTTGCCGGCGAGGGAGCGGGAGCAGACCTCGCCGAGGCGGACCCTCGGGTGGCGGGCGAGGACGCGCACGAGCTCCTCCCCGGTGTAGCCGGAGGCGCCGACGATGCCGACGGTGAGGCGTTGGTTGGCCATGGCGGTAATCTGGAAAAAAGGGGGCGGGCTGGGAAGGACGAAGCGGGCGGGCAAAGAAAAGACCCCGGCGAGGCCGGGGTCCGTTCGTCCGTCTCCGGGGCGCTCAGCGCTTGGAGAACTGGAAGCGCTTGCGGGCGCCCGGGCGGCCCGGCTTCTTGCGCTCCTTCATGCGGCCGTCGCGGGTGAGCAGGCCGGCCTTCTTGAGCGGGGGGCGGAGGTCGGCGTCGAGCTTCTGCAGGGCGCGGGCGAGGGCGTGGGAGATCGCGCCGGCCTGGCCGTTGGGGCCGCCGCCGTTGACGCGGATGAAGGCGTCGACCTGGCCGTCGAGGGCCGAGACGCGGAGGGGGGCGGTCGCCGTCTTGAGGAGGGCCTCGGTGTAGAGGTACTCGGCGGCGGGCTTGCCGTTGATGGTGATCTCACCCGTGCCGCGCTCGAGGTGGACGCGGGCGCTCGCGGTCTTGCGGCGACCGACGGCGGTCAGGGTGGTGGTCTTGGCGGAGCTCATTGGGGAAGGCTAGGGGGAAGGTTCAGACCTTGTACGCCACGGGGTTCTGGGCGGCGTGGCCGTGCTCGGCGCCGGGGAAGATGCGGAGCTTGGTCAGCATGTCGTTGGCGAGGCGGTTCTTGGGCAGCATGCCCTTGACGGCGTGGCGGAGGATGAACTCGGGCTTGCTCGCGCGCATGTGGGCGGCGTTGCGGCGGTAGGCGGTGCCGACCCAGCCGGTGTAGAACATGTACTCCTTGGCGTCCTCCTTGTTGCCGGAGAACTTCACCTTGTCGGCGTTGATGACGACGACGTAGTCGCCGGTGTCGACGTGGGGGGTGTAGGTCACCTTGTGGCGGCCGCGGAGCAGGTTGGCGATCTTGACGGCCAGGCGGCCGACGACCTGGTCCTTGGCATCGACGAGGAGCCAGGCGCGGTCGGTCGCCTTGACGTTCTTGGCAAGCGTGGTCTTCATAAAAAGGAAAGTCGGACGATGGAAGCCGCCACGGCTCCGTCAACAACGGAATTGGGCGTTTTTAGGGGGCTTTTGGCCTCAGAAGGTCCGCTCCCAGCCCAGGGAAATCCGCCCATCAAGCCGACCCGGGGCCTCCGTGGCCGCCTGGCTCTGGCCTCCTATATAGTAGAGGGTGCCCGGGGTCGGGGTCCAAAGGAGCACGGCGCCAAGGCGTCCATAGGACCACCCCTCCACCCTGCCCTGCCCATCGCCGTCCGCATCGGTCGCCCGGAGGGTGCCGGCGGCCAGCTTCAGTTCAAGGTGCAGGGACTCGCCGAGGGCTTGGGCGTGGATGAGGGCCGCCTCCGCGACCGTCTCCTCGCGGCGGGGAGTGGCGTAGAGGGCGAGATCGACGACCCAAGGGCCGTCGGCCGCGCCGAGCTTCCATTGGCCGCCGACATCGAAGGTGGTCTCGCCGAAGGAGCGGGACGGCGCCGCGGGGTTGGCGCCAAGATTGAGGTCATGCGCGACACCGGCCCTCAGCTGCGAGGACTCGCCGAAGCGCTCCAGCGACAGTTCGAGGGTCCGCTGGTCGAGGCGAGGCGAGCCGTCGAGGGACCGCGCAGCCGAGGCCTCGGCCACGAGGTTGATGCCGGAGCCCGGCACGCTGAGGGTGGCCGACACGCCGAGGTCGGCGACCGGACCGAGATCCGGCGCGCGGCCATGGCCGAGGCGATCCGAGCTGACGGAGGCCGAGGCGGTGATGTCGGCGTTGCGCCCCACCTCCTCCCACAGGCCGGCCGCGGCGGGGGCCGCGGCGGCGAGCAGGAGGACGAGCGGGGCGCGCGCCATCACATCGCGGCGATGATGCCGTCGCCGAACTGGGAGCACTTCACCTCGGTCGCGCCCTCCATGAGGCGGGCGAAGTCGTAGGTCACCTTGCGGGAGCCGATGGCGCCGTTGAGGCCCTTGAGGATGAGGTCGGCCGCCTCGGTCCAGCCCATGTAGCGGAGCATCATCTCGCCGGAGAGGATGACCGAGCCGGGGTTGACCACGTCCTTGTCCGCGTACTTGGGGGCGGTGCCGTGGGTGGCCTCGAAGATGGCGTGGCCGGTGAGGTAGTTGATGTTGCCGCCGGGGGCGATGCCGATGCCGCCGACCTGGGCCGCGAGGGCGTCGGAGAGGTAGTCGCCGTTGAGGTTGAGGGTGGCGATGACGTCGAAGTCCGTCGGGCGGGTGAGCACCTGCTGCAGGGTGATGTCGGCGATGGCGTCCTTGATGACGATGCCGGCGCCGGGCTTGCCCTCGGGGATCCTGCACCAGGGACCGCCGTCGACCTCGACCGCGCCGAACTCGCGCTTGGCGAGGTCGTAGCCCCACTTCATGAACGCGCCCTCGGTGTACTTCATGATGTTGCCCTTGTGCACGAAGGTCACCGACTTCCGCTTGTTGGTGATGGCGTACTCGATGGCCGAGCGGATGAGGCGCTCGGAGCCGGGCTGGGAGACGGGCTTGATGCCGATGCCGACGGAGCGGGGCTGCTCGGCGCCGAAGCGGATCTTCGAGAATTCCTTCGGGAAGTTGGCCTTGAGGAACTCGAGGGTCTTGGTGGCGATCTCCGAGCCGGCCTCGAAGTCGATGCCGGCGTAGATGTCCTCCGTGTTCTCGCGGAAGATGACCATGTCGACCTTGCCGGGGTTCTTCACGGGCGAGGGCACGCCGGTGAACCACTGCACGGGGCGGAGGCAGACGTAGAGGTCCAGCTGCTGGCGGAGGGCGACGTTGAGGGAGCGGATGCCGCCGCCGGTGGGCGTGGTCAGGGGCCCCTTGATGCCGACGAGGTGCTGCTTGAAGGCGGTGAGGGTCTCCTCGGGGAGCCAGTTGCCGGTCTGCTTGAAGGCCTTCTCGCCCGCGAGGACCTCCTTCCAGACGATCTTGCGCTTGCCGCCGTAGGCCTTGGCGACCGCGGCGTCCATGACGCGGACGGAGGCGCGCCAGATGTCGGGGCCGGTGCCGTCACCCTCGATGAAGGGGACGATGGGGTGGTCGGGGACGGTCAGCTTGCCGCCCGAGATGGTGATGTTGGCGCCTTGGCTCATGGTGGATGGGGCGATGTCAGCCGCGGGCGGGCCTCCCTTCAAGGGAAAAGGAGGGAAGGAGGGAGGGATGGGCGGAACAGCGGAGCAGCGGAACGGCGGAGCAGCGGAACGGCGGAGCAGCGGAACGGCGGAGCAGCGGGGATGGACTCGCAGATGCTCGTTCCCGCACGGAAGCACGGAATCTCGGAATCCCGGAAGCACGGATGATGGAAAGAAGGGAGTCGGCATGACCGCTTGAGGCCTCGCGACTGGGCCGAACCGCCCATCCTGGGTCGGACCGAGGGTAGGTGGCATCCTCCGGTCGGCCTGGGTGAAAAACTCGGAAAAAGAAAAGGATGTCCCGTGGGACATCCTTGCACCGAAGAGGACCGACGGGCG
>VFQT010005028.1_pt1 | contig 10411 bp, 9 predicted proteins | sample 3512381 | NCBI WGS metagenome assembly VFQT01 (sample SAMN10412376, study PRJNA504923) | tailings metagenome | isolation source: Relicate 2 Philex TSF3 active mining site | place: Philippines: Tuba, Benguet | collected 2017-08-29 | reverse complement strand
GTTCCTCTGATGCGACCGACCTGTCCAGCGGCCTCACCCCGTGCCGTTTATTTGTATCCTTCCCTAAAAAAATCGCTGGCGCTTGACGTGCCGGTCAGCGCAATTTCCCCGGGTCCGCGAATGCGGCGTGGAGGAGAGACGCTCATGAAACTGACTTCCCTATTGGCTGGAGCTGCCGCGGCAGCCCTCATTGCCGGGTGCACGACCCTTTCGGCCGACGCGCCGCCGGCGCCCGCCCCTGCGACCGTCGCGGCCGCTCCGGCTGCCCCGCCTGCACCGGCGCCCGCGGCTGCGCCGACCGTTCCGGTTGCGGGCCCCGTGTCGGCGACCCCCGAATATGTCTCCATCCCCATGTCGATCGAGATCAACAAGCCGGTAGCCGATGTGTGGGCCAAAATCGGCGGCTGGTGCGACATCTCCAAATGGATCACGCCGACGGGTGGAGTGCCGTGCGAAGTGAAGTCGAGCCACAGCGATGTCGGCTCGGTGCGGGTAATCGCCGGCCGCGTGACCGAGATCATGACGGCCAAGTCGCAATATGGCTATGGCTACACCCAGCCGCCGGTCGAAGGGAAATTCTACAACCTCTATCACGGCTTCATGGAAGCGGTTCCGGCCAGCCCGACCACAACGCGCATCAACTACACGCTGGTGCTCGACGTGTCGGACAAGGCTGATCAGGCCGCCAAGGACGCCGATGTCAACGGACGCCGCAGACAGTTCGAAGCTGCGCTGCAGAACATCAAGAAGCTGGCTGAAGGCTGATCTGGTCAGAGTTCAGATATGAGCGGCCCGGCCTGAGCGCCGGGCCGTTTGCTGTCGGGATCAATCTGCTGAAGCGGTGATCTCGACCGGCGGCGGCTCCCCCGGATTTTCGAAGATGCGCCGCAGCACCCCGGGTGTCAGCGCTGCGATGGGGTTGATGGAGATGTTTGCGCGCGAGAACGTGCCGCGCACCGAGTAGGTCGGCGCGAACATGCCCTCTCCCTGGCGGGACACGAACAGGTCACCGATCACCGGAAGCACGCCGAGCACCGCATTGGCGCCGACGATCGACGGCGCAAGCACGCCGTCGAGGGACAATTCTCCGGACTCCGGCGCGATCCATCCGCGCGCCGTGATCCCCATGGCAGGTCCCGTTGCGCGCATACCCGGAAGATCGATCCGGCCATCAACGAATTTCACCGGTGCATGCACGTCGGTGAACATCACGCCCTCACCGCTCAGCACGTCGGCGAGTCCCTGCAAGGAGGCGAGCGAGAAGAGTTGAGCAACCAGGGGCGCGTCCTTGAGGCGGACGTTCGACATCGTGACCAGCGCATCGCCGTCCGCTCCATTGAACTTCCCGTCAAAGGCCAGCTTGCCGCCGAGAAGGTAGTCGGCCTTCAGCAGGACGCGCGCGGCAAAGCCGGCATCGTCTGACTTGAAATCGATGCCGCGTACGCCATTCGCCGTGCCAATTGTGACGTTGAGGTTCTTGCCGCTCTCGATCTCGCCCGTGATCGTGCCCGAGCGCGGCCCCTCGGCGTCGAGCTCCAGCGCAATCCGCGTGCTCTTGAGGTCGGCATTGTCCCTCAGCTTCAGGCGCTCGGCATTGAGCTGCAGGTCGAACAGCGGGCCGGCATCACCCGGACCGCCGATCGGATCGCCCGATCCTTCGGTGCTGGACATGCTGAGGATGCTGTCCATCCACGGGCTGGCATCGAGGAAAGGGCCCGTCAGCGCTACGCGATAGCCGCCATCTGTGCGTCGTGAGACCGCGCCGCGCAGGTCGATGCCCCCACGCGAGTAGACCCGCTCGATATCGACGCCGAGAATGGCGTTGCTCTTGTCCATCCGCGCTTCGCCGACCAGTTCGAGGCCGTCGGCGCGGATGTCGCCCGTGATGATCGAACCGTTGGCGTCCGCGCCATAGCGGAAGGTGCCCCGCGCCGGATCATCGAACTTCTTGCGCCACCCGAACTCAGCGAACTCGATCTCCGCATGGGTCAAGTCGACGTTTGCCGAGATGGCGTCGAAATCCGTGCCGCCAGGGCCGGTCGCACGCAACTCGACAGCAGCCTCTCCCTGCATGAAGTTGCGGGCGGCAAGGCCCAGTGAGTTGAGCAGGTCAGGCGTGGCGCGGGCCCGGGCGATCAGTTCGACATTGCCCTCGCCCTGCGGCGCGAGCCGTTCGCGCCATTCAAACGTGACCGGGGCCGGTCCGAAGGCGCCGCTGCCGGTCGCCACAAATCCATCCTGGCTGAGAGCGAACGACAGGTTGGCGTCGGCCAGTCCGAACTCGCCCAGGAGTTCAGGAATCACGACCTGCTGGAACCGACCGCGAATATCGTAGGTGACGTCCTCCGGCTTCACGACATCAAGCATCGGCTGCCTTACAGCGACGTCGATTGCGCCCGCCCCGCCGACGCGCGCGACGTCCAGCGCATAGCGCGAGCCGAAACCGAACTGGCTCTGGTCTACTGCGGCCAGCAGGTCACCGAGCTGGCCTGTGCCCGAAGCGCTGACCTCCATCATCGCCCCGGCAGGCGCGAAGCGAGGCAGCACAACCTTGGCCTCGCTGACCTGCCAGCCCCCCATCACGCCCGAAACGGCCTCAAAGGTGAGGCTGTTGCCCTTTAGCCGTCCAATCCCGTTGATGCCGCTGATTTCGGGAAGATCGCTGATGATGCGGACGGTCGCATCCTCGACGTGGAACTCGAGCGCAAGATGCTCGTCCGGGAGGAAGCCTTGCGCATTGGCGCCTGGCGGCCAATCGACAGTGAAGATCGCTTTGCTCGCCGTGCCCTTGGTGATGCGCTCGGCGATCCACTGACGCGCCTCAACGCTGATGTCTTGCGGCCAGAAGTCGAGTACTTGCTGCGGCGTGATCGCGCCCAGACCGGTCGCGTTGCCCTTGACGCCGACGCCGAGATTTTCCCCGGACATGTCGAGCCAGACCTCGCCCGCACCGGTCGCGGCTAGGTCACCCGTCACGGCGTCGAGTTTTGCCAGCGTCAACCGTTGCTGGTCGATCGAGAGCGCGCCCTCAAGGTTAAGTTTTTCGAACGGCCAGGGATTTTCGAACACCGGCTGCGCATTCAACGTCACGGCTGTGCCGGCAAGCTTGAAGGGCGTCGGCGCAGCCTCGCCGCGCATGATGGCGCCGGCATCGAGTTCGCCGCTGAACTGACCGCTCAACCAGTCGCTGTCGATCGCCAGGGATTCAAGCGAGACCTTCTTGCTCACAGGATCGTAGACGGCCTCGAAGGCGAGGTTCCGCACGGCCACATCCTGATCAGCAAGCTTGATGATGCCCGTGACGCCCGACAACGAAAGGCTGGTGCTCCGCAGCCCGGAACGTTCGGTCGCAGCGACAGAGAAGGCCGCGCTCGCTGGCTTGCCCGAGGTGAATGCATCACCCGTATAACCGAACATGCCCGCAACCGAGAGCGGATCGACCCCGTCGACCTTGAGCGTCGCCGCCGCGCGCTCCACCTTGCCATCCGAGGCCAATGCAATGCTGACCCGGTTGGGTTCGCCCGGAATGGCATCCGCCAGCGTGATGTCCAGCATCAGCGAAACGCCTTCGCGGCTTGCCTTCCACGTGCCGGCGACCGGATTGGCGCTCCAGGTATTGTTCGACTTGCGGTCATCGACGTCGAGGCGGAAGTTCGACAGTTGCACCTGTTCAAATGAACCTGCCGAGATCAGCGCGCGGATCGGCGTCGCCAATGTCGTCCAGTCAATGTCGCGGATCGGATCGAATGGCTTGTCCGACGGGTCCGGCTCCTTGGCGATCACCATGTCAGCCAGCGTCCAGACCCCGTCTGCCGAGCGCACCACGGTTGCCGCGCCGTCCTCGAGGCGCAGTTGCTGCGTCTTGACCTGGAGCATGAAGAGCGCGCCGGCATCGAGCGCGATCATGGCCCGGTCAGCGCGGAAGGTGACCCCGCCTTCCCTGTCCATCGCGGTAAAGCCACGCGCCACTGCCTCGACGCGACCACGACTGCGGACCCATTCAAGCGCCAGCCGTTCAACCTTGACGGGCTGCCCGCCGCGCGCATCCTTGAGCGAACGCTCGACTTGGCCCCTGAACATCTCGAGGTCGATGGGCCCCTGGGACAGCCGCCAGGCAAGCGCTCCGGCCGCCACCAGCAACGCAAAGGCGGAGAAGGCGAGGATTTCGATCGCAAGGAGCCGTAAGGAGCGCCTCAACGGACGGCTCCCTCACGCACACCCAAGGGTGCGTCTTCCCTTCCGGCCTGAGCCTGCTTCACGGGTTCATCTGCGGGGCGGTACACTCCAAAACCCTATCATCACAAGATTACGGACCGATTGTGTCAAAGCCACTCAAACCCGGCGATGCGGCGCCGGCCTTCCAGCTGCAGACGAACCGGGGCGGAATCGCCCGCCTTTCCGACTATTCGGGAAAGTTTCTGGTGCTGTTCTTCTACCCCCAGGACGATACCGAGGTCTGCACCCGCGAAGCAGTGACGTTCAGTGAGGACAAGGCGCTCTTCACGCGAAGGAAAGCCGACCTTCTTGGCGTCTCACGCGACAGTGTTGAAGCTCACAAGGCTTTCATCAAGAAGCATTCCCTAAGGGTACGCCTGGGCTCCGATGAGGACGGGACGGTCTGCAACGCCTACGGCGTCTGGGCCGAAAAGCAGCTCTACGGACGGCGCTACATGGGAATTGTCCGGTCAACCTTCCTCATCGGGCCGGATGGAACGATTCGACGGATCTGGCGAAACGTCCGTGTACCGGGTCATTCCGGCGCAGTCCTTGCTGAACTGGCCGCATCGACCTGAAGGCGAATCTGGGCGAGAAACTCGATTAATCAGGGCTTAATCGCCGCAATCGAGTGTGGTGAAAAAGCGCGTGACAGGGGTTCGCGCGAGCGGAATTCTGGGTTATCCATGCCCCTTGCCGGGCACTACAAGCGGGCGGAGCGGGGCTTGGCGCGTAGAGCAGTTGATCGGGCACAGTAAATGGCGGTCAAGCACCTGAAGGCCAAGACGAGAGCCTTCTTCGAGAAGGCTTTTCCTGAACGGCAAATCTATCACCGCAGCGGCGGCTCCGTTCGCTACGTCTCGATCTCCCCATGGCGCCAGGCGATGATGGCAGGCGCGGCGACGCTGGTCGTTGGCTGGTGCATGTTCGCAACCGTTGCTGTCCTTCTGAAGGGCCCCGGGATCGACATCCAGGGCGGCGGATCCGACCGCAAGACCGCCCGGCTGGAGCGCGAACTTCGGCAGGCGAAGGCGGCCGAGCAGACGGCGCTCACCCTGCTCGAGACCCGGACCTCGGATTTCAACCAGGCGATCGAGGAGGCGGAGAACCGTCATTCAACGCTCAAGCGCCTGATGGCGAGCCTGCAGGGGCAGGACTCGGTCTCGGCGATCGCTCTGAGCAAGCCGGAATTGCTGATCGACTCCACCATCGAGGAAGGCGACCCGCGCCAGGCCCGACCTGACCAGACGGAGGCCAATGCCGGAGGCAATTCTTCCTTTCGCGCCCGCACCGACAAATTGATCCAGGAACAAGCCGACTTCCTCGACATGTTTGAGGAGGAAGCCGTGCAGCGCGCCGAAAGCGCGCGCGGCGTGATCCGTCTCACAGGCGTTCCGGCCTCGCGCGTGCTCGAACAGACAGGAATGGGCGGACCGCTGATCCCCATCAACTTCACGGCGTCTGCGGGCGCGGCAACTGCCATTCCCGACGACCCGTTTGCCCGCCGCATTTTTGAAGTCGAAGCGCGCGTGCGCGAGGCCCAGGAATATGAACGGGCCATGCGCTCACTGCCGCTGGGACTGCCCGTGCAGGGCGCCTACCGCGAGACCTCGGGCTTTGGTTACCGATCGGACCCGTTCACCCGCAAGGCGACGTTTCACGAAGGCACAGACCTTGCAGCATTCACTGGCGCGCCGATCATCGCACCGGCGCCGGGCAAGGTGATCCACGCAGGCGTTAAAGGGGCCTATGGACGGACCGTCGAGATCGACCATGGCGGCGGATTCAAGACGCGCTATGGCCACATGAATTCGATTTCCGTGAAGGTGGGCCAGGACGTCACCCTGGGCCAGAAGATCGGCACGATGGGTTCGACTGGAAGAAGCACGGGACCTCACCTGCATTACGAGATATACTTCCGCGGCAAGTCATACGATCCGCTGAAATTCCTGAGGGCTGGCAAGCATGTTCACTAAGGGCAAGACACCGGAGCCGCCGGCTCCCCCGCAGATGGCGCCGAAGGCGCCGCTCCCCGACATCGCGCCACGGCGCGGTCCAGTGGCGCGTTCCGGCCCCTCGATCATCTCCGCCGACGTCAAGATGGTCGGCAAGCTGGTGTCCCAAGGCGAGCTTGACATCAACGGCCAGATTGACGGCGATGTCCGCGCTTCGGCGCTGACCGTTGGCGAAACCGGCGCAATCAAGGGCGAAGTCATCGCGGAGTCCGTTGTCGTTCGCGGCACCGTCGAGGGACGGATCCGCGCGCGCAAAGTGCAGCTCTGCACCGGCGCCAAGGTACGCGGCGACATCTTCCATGCATCACTGGCGATTGAGCCCAACGCCATCTTCGAAGGCGCCGTTAAACATGCGCAGGACCCGATGGCCGAGCAGCCCAGCGGACAAAGCTGATCGCACCTGCAGACCTCGAACGCAAAAGGCCGCTTCGAAAGAAGCGGCCTTTTCCTTTGTGGACACACGGCTGGACACCGCCTCGGCCGGAATCAAGACGCCCGGCCGAGGGGGCCGGGCGTCCGAATTTCCTGGTCAGTGAAACTGAGAGCCTAGATGGACTCTTTGAGTTCCTTGGCGGCGCGGAACGCGACCTTCTTCGAAGCCTTGATCTGCACCGGCTCGCCCGTCGCCGGGTTGCGGCCCATGCGGGCGGCGCGCTTACGAACAACCAGCACGCCGAGCGCCGGGATGCGGATGCGAGCGCCCTTCTTGAGGTGCTTGGTCACCGAGGTGACCATCTCGTTGAGCAGGGCCTCGACCTGCTTCTTGGTCAGCTCTCCGTCCTTCTCCGCAAGCTCCGCGGCAAGCTGCTTCAAGCTCACCGTCGTGGTCTTGGCTTTAGCTGCAGTGGCCATGTCTTTTCGACTCCCGTTTGAAAAACCTGCACCTGAATACACGGAAATGAAGGTCTCCCAAGCGGAATAAGTGCGATTTACAAGGGTTTTTGCGCCTTTTCACAGCAATAACCCCGAAAAATCGCGATTCTGGAACGCTTCCAGCATTCTGAACGCCGTAAATCAGGCGGTTTTCAGCGAATCGCGACGGACTGAGTCGGTTGCCCCCTAAAGGGCCGCGTCGCGGCCCAACGCACTCAGAGTATCCGCTTTTCGATGCGACCAGCGGACCCAATAGGTCGTCTCCACGCGCTGTGCGTAAGCACCGTCGAGATAGTCCGAATAGAGGTTCCGCAATGTAATGGCCGTGTCGGGCTCCATGAACATGCGCGGCATCATCACATGGTCAGCGTCCTGGAAGAGCACATCGCCCTCAGGCGCCACCTCCTCGGAAATGGTCCGGCCGTCGTCGAAGGTGATCCAGTAGCCTTTGGCCGGCCGCACCTGCATCAGGAAGGCAAGCGGGCTGGCGAAATCCATCACCACGACCGACTCGTTGGGCTCCAGCACAGGCCGCAGATCTTCCATCCCGGCCATGAGGGTCTGCATGTATTCGCCCGACCGCAGGATCTGACGCCGCCCGTACATCGCCATGGCTCGGTGAGAGGAGAGCTGATCGCCCTGCTTCGCAGAGCTTGCCGTGTCGAACATGCTCTCGCGTTCCTGGGCAAATACGCCCTTCATGGCCGCAATGTCCGCCCAGGCCGGCGGCGGGCGTGCTTCCTCGCGACGTGCGACCATCGTCTGGCCAAGCAATCCCGAGCTCCGCTCAAGGATAAGGGCGAGCGCGGGAAGCGCGAGGGCAACCACCGCAACGAGGCGTAGCACACGGTTGTCATCCCCGCTCACGCGCCAGATCGCATAGGCCCCCACCACCAGCAGAGTCGGGACGCCTGAGGCCTGGGCATTCTGGTTGATGATGAACAGGCTGCCGAAAACGACCAGCCCGACAATAGCAAAATCCTGCCAGGTCAGCCGGCGCGTTAGCCCGATCACGATCATTGCCGAGCACGCAGTCAGGAGATCGAGCAGGTTGTCCTTCACCAACCCGAATATGCCCAGAAACCGCGCCCCGCTGACCTTGCTGGTCAGCAACATGTCGGAAACGTAGGCGAAGAGATTGCCCGTCACCAAGGCGATCAGCGCGATCCCGCCAACGCAGACGCCGCCGCCGATCGCCAGCGTGCGCCAGGGCTGCGGACCAAGGAAGGCATAGAGCAGCGCCACGCCTGCTCCCACTGCGAAGTACGAAAGCTTCAGCCAGAACAGAAACACGAGCAGAAGGCCAAGCGTGACAATTTCCGCGATTGGGGTCGGCCTGTCATCGGGACGCGGCGTCAGGAATGCGAACATCGCGATGATCGCCCCCCAGCCCCAGCGATTGTAGAACATCGCCAGCGCGTATTCGTCGCCGATGCCGGTCGGCTCGCCGGCCTCGATCGTCATGCTGTCGGGCACGAGATAACCTTCGAGCATGGCCGGCACGACCATCAGGAAGATGGCCGCCACGAGTATGGCGGTCACAGCCGGAGGGAAGCGACGCGCACCGGCCTGCGCGCAGGCGAGACAGAGGAACACCGCGACCAGCGCCGAGGAAATCTCGATCGCGCCGGCATAGCCCCCCGATAGCTTCGATCCGAGCCACGGCAGATAGATCATTGCAGCCCCGAGCGGCGTCGGGAAGTCGCTCGAGGGTATCTGCCCATGATCGACGCGGTGGATGGCGTCAAAGAAGATAAAGGCGTCGTGAAGCATGAGCGACACGGCAGTGACTGGCGTCCAGATGAACGCGACATAGCCCAGCGTCAGCGCCACGCCGTAGGCCGAGCCAACTGCGAAACGGCCTCGGGCCGACTGCATCGCGTCCAGGCCGGCGAAGCGCACATGCGCGAGCGCCATGACCAGGATCAGCCCCGCCAGCGAGGCCCATTGTGTGGCGCCGGCGATCTGGGCCAGCTGCCGGGGCGCGAATGAGGCACGTAGCCAGTCATTTGCGAACCCGCCCCCATCGTAGTGAGCAGACAAGATGACCGGCCGCACGACAAAGGCGATCAGGAGCCAGGCGAGCAACGCCAGGCCGATGCGGTCCGCGACCAGGAAGCGGGCAATGCCCACAACGCCTGCAAGTCGGGACGGCGCCGGGCGGGCGGCCGCGTCCGAACTGTCTGTCATGGCGAATCCCCGGCCTTGCGGCGTGCGAGCCAACCGACGGACTAGGGCATAAAGCTGGTTAACCGCCGGTTTTCCATGCCTGCGTCTCTCGCCTGCAGCCCTTGTGATTCAGGCCGGGTCAGCCGACATTGCGGTCATGGCTCATGCCCACCTCGCCTGCGCGCCCGACAGTCTCGCGGACAGCCTGAAAGAGGCCGAGACGCTGTGCGAACAGCGCGGCGGAAAGCTAACGCCGCTGCGCAGGAAGGTGCTGACGCTTCTGCTGCAATCCGGTGGACCATCAAAGGCTTACGACCTGCTCGCGCATCTGGGCGAAGAGGGAGCGGCCAAACCGCCGACCGTCTACCGCTCGCTGGATTTCCTCCTCGAGATGGGCCTTGCCCACAAGATCGAGAGTCTTAACGCCTATGTCGCCTGCGGGCACTGGAAGCATGGGCATGCGGCCGTGTTTCTCATCTGCGAAAAGTGTGGCGAGGCGGGGGAGCTCCACGCGCATGACAGCGTGAAGAAGCTGACCCAGGAGGTTGAGAGCGTGAACTTCCAGATGCGCAGCGCCGTCATCGAAATCCGTGGCCTCTGCGAAAGCTGCTCGGGCTGACATGGCTGGCATGGGCGCGGAAAACGGCACCCTGCGCCTCAGCGTGATCGCGCCTCCGAAGGATGTCGCGCACAGTCTGCAGGGCAAGGACGGGGCTCTGGTCGATGTGCGGATGTCGACTGGCAAGACCATCGTGTTCGAGCTTTCTGCGCGACTTGAACAAGGCAAGTCTGGCTGGCGCTTCCTCGGAGACTTCGTGCGCACCGAGGGCAAGACGCGTCGCTTCGTCTATATCGCAACGGGCCGCCAGGCCGGTCAGACCGGCACGCTGTGGGATCGGCGCGCGAAGGTGGATTTGCCTGAACCGACCGCAGCCATGATCAAGACCGCAACGAAGGCTCGCCTCGTACTGGAAGGCGAATACCCGGGCACGGACCCCAGGGGCGGACCGGCATTCGCGACGGTAAAGGCTGAGTGGAAGGTCGTGACCAGGTGATAGAGCTCTATCGCGGCAGCATCAATACGTGGGAATGCGACGAGATGGGGCACATGAATGTGCGCTTCTACGTCGCCAAGATGA
>VFQT010005026.1_pt1 | contig 10414 bp, 8 predicted proteins | sample 3512381 | NCBI WGS metagenome assembly VFQT01 (sample SAMN10412376, study PRJNA504923) | tailings metagenome | isolation source: Relicate 2 Philex TSF3 active mining site | place: Philippines: Tuba, Benguet | collected 2017-08-29 | reverse complement strand
CCGCAGCAGGACTATCCCGCCGCTACCGTGGTCGAATATTGCTCCGCCGTTCTCAACGATAACGTTGGCAATATTCGGGCGCGCACAGGTGGGATCCGCCCTTGGTCACCCGCATTTCGAAGCCCTCGGGGCTCATCGACGCTTGCGCGCCGCCGCAGCATTTCGGCGCATTCGCTTGCGGCGTCCGGTCATAGCCGTCGGTCGTCCATTCCCACACATTGCCGATCATGTCGTACAGGCCATAGCCATTGGGCGGATAGGATCGGACCGGGCTGGTGCGCTCGAGGCCGGCGGGCGCGCGATTGCCGTGCGGAAACGCGCCTTGCCAGGTCTTGGCCATCGACCGGCCGCCGGGTTCGAATTCCTCGCCCCAGGTATAGGTCGCGCCTTGGAGACCGCCGCGCGCGGCAAACTCCCACTCGGCTTCGGTCGGCAGCGCCTTCCCCGCCCAGATCGCATAGGCCTCGGCATCGCTCGCGGCGATGTGAACCACGGGATGGTCCTCAAGGCCCGCAATGCTGCTGCCCGGCCCGAGCGGTGTTCGCCAGCAGGCGCCGAATATGAACTGCCACCAAGTCGGCGTCCCGCGCAGATCGACAGAGCCGGCGGGCGGAACGAAAACGATCGATCCGGCGCGATCCATTCCGGGAAGCATCCCCGGGTAGTCGGCGGGATCCGGCGCGAACTCGGCAAAGGTCTTGTGCCCCGTCGCATCGACGAAGCGACCGAATTGCCGGTTGGTGACCGGGGTCTCGTCGATCCAGAAATCACCGACATGCGCCGGGCGGCGCGGCGCCTCGTCGGGATAGAAGCCTTCGGCACCCATCTGGAAGGACCCGCCGCATATAAATTGCATAGTCTCGAACGGGCCGTCGGGACCAACGCGGCGCCCGGAATTGTCCGTGTTCATCATCCGGCCTCGCTCGGCATTTCGGCATAGGCTTGCAAGCCGGGAAGATCGACGATCTCGAGCGTAGCATATCCGCGGCGGATCAATCCCCGCTCCTCTAGATCCGAAAGACACCCATTGACCGTCTTGCGGCTGAGCCCGACCATGTCGGCCAAATCCTGCTGGGCAAGTTGCAGCGTAAGAACCGTCTCACGGCCAAGCGCGAAGCGAAGCAGCCGTGCGGCGAGCCGCTGCCGGTGGGGCAATGAGGTAAACTCGGCAAGCATCTGGATCATGCCGCGAAGCTGAAGATAATGAAGGTTCGATATCGCCTTCCAGATCAGCGGTTCGCGCCGCGCAATCCTGTCGAGCGCGTCATCGTCGGCACGGAGAACCAGACTTTCGCCAAGGCTGACGGCGGTGACCAGGCGCGGCCCGCCGCCGAAGTGAACCGAATGGCCGAGTGCGCTGCCCCGGCCCAACTGGTTGAGCAGGACCTCGCGGTCGCCCAGCGTCTGGGAATAAACCTGGAACAGTCCGTTCACCACGATGAGCAGTCCATTGGAATCGTCGCCTTCGGCAAAGGCCCATTGACCCCGCGAGAAGCGACGCAACCGCCCCTCGGACAACAGCAGGCCGCGCAAATCCGCGCCATGCCCGTCGAGCCATTGGCACAGCTCCAGCGCCGCCGTCGCAGCCTCCAAATCTCCCGCTGCCGCCATCGCGCCGGTCTAGTTGACCCGACCATGAAAGTCACGGCCCCGACGGGCTGTCCAGATTTGCCGCACCAAGCTATTGACCGGTGAAATTGACGACGATGTTCGGCGGATATTTCTTGAGCATTTCCTGATAGCGCCGCATCTGGACCGCGATCCCCGACGCCGCCGGAATATGCCGCAGCGCGACCGAATTATCCTCCTGCGGATTGGCATAGAGATTATACATCATTCCGCCCGCAGTCGGCGCGATGGTGCCGGTAAAACCGCCGTGATTGCCGTTGGGCGTGGCCCCGTTGGGATCTTGGACGAGCAGCTGATATTTGAATTCGTCCATCCGCAGCGCCGCCAGGCGATCGCCGAGAAAATAGACGATGCTTCGCCGGTTCGACGCGCCGTCCTTCGCCAGCAGGAAGGACGTCTGATCGATACCGCTCAGATAATTGCCCTTGCCGATCGCTTCGCCCGCGGCAGCGCCGCGGATTCCGGCGAGGCCCAACGATGTCGAAAAGACGTCGGTCAAATCGAAGAGGCCGTCCGAACGACGCGGTTCGATCATGCCTTTCCAATAGGCGATGGTCGGCACGCGCACGCCTCCCTCCCAGGTCGATCCCTTGGCCCCGCGAAAGGGGGTGCGGCCATGGGGCTCGATCTCGGCTTCCGGACCATTGTCGGATGTGAGCAAGATAAGCGTGTTGTCGAGCTGGCCGGTTTCATCGAGCGTCTTGTACAGGCGCGCGAAAATGTCGTTCATCTCGACCATACAGTCGGTATAGTCGTTCCGCGCCGGCGAGCGCCCGGCGTAATGGGCGTTCGGATAATTGTCGAAATGACAGCCGCGGGTGCCGTAATAGAGGAAGAACGGCCGCTTGCTCCCTTTCTGCTTCCGAAGGAACTCGACGCCATAATCGGCCCAGCGCTGGTCGAGATCCTTGACGTAATCGAGGGTGATCAGCGCGACGTCCTCGATCTTTCCACCCTTCGCCACATGGACATCATATTTGCTGAACGGCGCCTTCTCGATCATCGCGGTTCGGGTGGGGCTGTATGCGATTTCGGGATTGAAATGCGGATCGCGCCATTCGGTGTACATATCGGAGACCGACAGGAAACCGCGAAAGTCGTCGAAGCCGACATTTTGCGGCTGCGATCCCTCATTCTCCCCGACATGCCATTTCCCGATCGCCTGCGTGACATAGCCTTGCGCCGAGAGCAGCTTGGCGATCGTCGTCTTGCCCTCGAGGCCGCCGGGCTGGCCGTACATCGGCGGCCGCAGAAGCCCATGGTGGACCGGAAGCTGGCCGGTGAGCAGCGAAGCGCGGGTCGGCGAACAGCTCGGCTGCGCATAGGCCGATGTCAGGTTGAGCCCCTGCGCCGCGATACGATCGACGTCGGGAGTGGGAGCGCCGATGCTTTCGCCGCCGCCATTGAAGCCGAAGTCCATCCAGCCCACGTCGTCGAGGACCATGACGATGATGTTCGGCTTCTTCCCGGTCCGCTTTTCGAGTTCGGCGAGTTTTCGCTGCGCCTCGGCCGCCTGGTCGGGATGACCGATCACCGGTTCCATATTGTCGGCCAGCGTTTTGCCCGGGACGCCTATATATTGATCCTGAAAATCATACCCGGGCTTGTCGCCGCGCTTGATCGGACCGGCCGTGCCGGGGCCGGATATATCCCCGTTCGCCTGCGCGCTCACCGGCGCCGCCAGACCCAATTGTCCGAACGCCAGCGAAATCACCGCGCATTGAGCAAGGGTCTTGATCCGGAAACGCTTCATGAAATCCTCCACCAACCCGTGTTTTCGCATCCTGAATAAGTGGGCCAAAGGAAAAGACTGTCACGAAAGTGACATTCTTCCTCCATCGCCCGCTATTCCTCGCCGCCCCCGGCCAGCCGGCGTCATATCGACGAAATCTGCCGTCGAACCCGCGGCGCGGAAGCCCGCATCGCTCGCCTGTTTCCGGTAACCGTCATGGAAAGCCGGGCGTCGAGGAGCGTGCTTGAGACACGCGCCGAGACCTTTAGCCTGATGGCCTGGACATCCGTCTCGGCCGCCCGGCCAAATATCCACGCGCGCTCTGTCGGTCGACGGACCTGCCGCAGTCACGCGGGCATCGCCGAGGCCTCCTCCCGGCCGCCTTGCGGAGAGGCCCGATCGAGGGCCATGAGGAATTCGCGATGATGGACTGACGTGCTCAGGGGCCGCTCGATCATCGGCACATGACCGACATCATCGAAAATGACGAGTTTGCTGCCGGCAATTCGCTGATGCTGCAGGGTTGCGGCACTGACGTCGAGCAACCCGTCCTGTCGGCCCCAGAAGATAATGGTCGGTACGGCCACCTCATCGAGCCGGTCGTTGAGCGGCCGCTCCAGCGCATCGTGGATGCACTGGCTGAATATGTGATCGAGCAAAGGGCCGCGCCGCCGATATTCCGACAGCACGAAATATTTGACGAGAAAGGGGATATAGGGCGGACGATGGATCACCTGCCCCAAAATCCGGTCGAGATCGCGCCGCGAACGCAGCCGCAGCGGGTTCGAGCCGTCCGCCATCTTCCGCTGCAGGTCGCTCTGTTCTGCGCCGTTGACGCCCGCATTGTTGAACAGGCTCAGGGAGAGCAGCCGGGCGGGATGTTCGAGCGCAAACGAAAGCGCGATATAGCCCCCCAGACTATTGCCTCCCAGATGGCAACGCTCGATCCCGAGGTGACCGAGAAAGGCGGCGAGCCGCGACACCTGCGCCGCGACACCATAATCCTCGTCGATGTCGCGCGTGCTTTCGCCGAAACCGGGAAGATCGGGGCAGATCACGCGATACCGACCGGCCAGCAGCGGTGCGTAGAGCAACCAATTGTCCTTGCTGCCGGAAAAGCCGTGCAGGAGAATAAGAGGTTCGCCCTTCGGGTTGCCGCCTTCGAGCCAGGACCATTCGATGTCGTCCACCGGTCGGCGGTGGGTCACCAGCCCCAGCGCGAGCCGGGCGCCGTAGATGGTGAATTTGGTGGCCTTGCGCGGCGCATCGAGCGCGGCGTCGGCGAGCGCGGTCAAGAGCATGTCGATATCCTGATCAGGCCGCTGCCGAAAGCGCATCGCGCAATTCGGTAATGGCGTCGTCGATGCAGTTCCGGAAGAAATCGATATCCGGCATGACGCAGCGGGCGGACGTTACATTGAATGAAATCATTCCGTTATAGCTCAATATGGCGATGAAAATTCCCATATTGTTCATCAAGGGGCCCATCGCGAACTGGTGCGTTTGCCTGGCGCCATTCATGTAAAGTTCGAATTGCGGCCCCGGAACATTGGTTATGAGCACATTCGCCTGCCGGATGGCGAAATGCGGATTGGCCATCAACCGGGCGACCTGCGCCATCGTCGCGCCCGGCACATGCTTGGACAGATCGGTCATGACGCGCGCGGACAGGCCGGTCTTGGCTTCCTTCGCATCGGCCGTGAAACAGCGGATCGCCTGCAGACGCTCGACGGGATCGGCGATGTGCGAGCAGAGCTCGACCGACATCGCGCTGATATTGTTGCCCGGCGCCTTCGCGTCCTGCTTGTCGTTCCGCGCATTGATCGGCGCGATCGCGATAAGCGTTTCCTCGGGCAGTTCGCCGTGATGGTCGAGATAGCGGCGCAGGGCGCCGCTGCAGATCGAAAGGACCACATCATTGATCGTCGCGCCCGGCGCCAGCTTCCTCATCGCGCCGATTTCGGTGAGCGGATGGGTGGTCGCGTCGAACATCTTGTGAGGCGACAGCGGAACATTGAAGCGTGTTTGCGGCACCCTGGGCCCGATTGCCGCCGCTTTCGGTTCGGCGAAGCTTTTGTGCAAGGCGCCCACCAGCGCGGGCGAGTGGCGCAGCAGCGCATTGAACAGGTTCAACGGCGAAGTCAGGTTCGCCGTGGTCGCCCGGACCATGAGTTCGGCCGCTCCCGGAACGTCGCCGAGCAGATGCGGCTCGAACTTGAGATCCAGCGCGGGGGTCCCGGATGCGTCGCGATCGCTGAGCGCCGCATAGCTCATCGAGCCCGACGCGCCGTCGATCGCGGCATGGTGGACGCGATGCAACAAGGCATAGCTCCCCGGCGCCACGCCTGGAATACGGTCGAGACCTTCGATGACATAGACGTCCCACAAGGGCCGGTTCATGTCCATCGGCCGCCCGAAGTGGCGGGACACCTGAATGCAGAATTGGCGCCAGTCGCCCGGCTCGGGCAGCCGGACGTGAGTGACATGCGCCTCGATGTCGAAATAGGGATCCTCGATCCAGTAGGGATGATCGAAGTCGAGCGGCAGCCGATAGAGCTTGCGCCGGAAGACCGGCGACGTGGCGAGACGCGATGCGATATGCGCGACGATATCCTTGAACCGGACCTTGCCTCCCGGCGCCGTCGACGGATCGTAGATGTAAATTCCCATGATGTGGGTCAGCGTGTCCCCGGTCTGGAGATAGAGGAATTGCGCATCCTGCGCGCTGAGTTGCTGAGCCATCAACGCTTCCCCGCCGCTGTTTCCCTTTCGGCCTAACAACGGGGCGCAATCGTGCCACCCCCTCGCCATGGGGGGCTCACATGCCGCGGCCAGACGGGAACGGGCCGGCGAACGATCGCGTACCGCCCGTCGGCACCGCGCCCGCCCGAGCACACTGGCGACATGAACGGCAACGCCGAAGCCGGCGAGCCGCTGACTGGTGCGCGCTTCCGCCCAGACCGGCCTTGCCGGCTGCACACCTGTTCGCGGACGTGCATGTCCGCGCCCGGCGCGCAGCCCGACCCTCAGGCCGGAACCATGCCGTCATCCAGCGCGTGAAGCGGCGTTGCTCCCGCGGTTGCCGAGGCGCCGAGCCCCAAGGCTTCGGGAACCAGACAATCGAGGAAGAAGCGCGCCGAGGATATCTTGGCGCTTCGAAAGGGATCGCCCTCCCCTGCGCCCTCGGCACCGGCCGCGCCCAGCTGGCGCGCCATCAGCCAGCCGGCCACGAGGATCGATGTCATGGTCTGAAACGGCTGGCTACCGGCCAGCCTGTCATTGACGTCGGCAGCAAGCATCCAGCGGGCCACCCTTTCGACTTCGTCGCAGAGCGCCATCAGCGACGTCTCGTCCGCGGCGTCGGCGCGCATCTCCTCGATGATACGCGAGAATTCGGCGCCATCGTCGCGGACGAGCTTGCGTCCGACGAGGTCCGCGGCCTGAATGCCGTTGGTTCCCTCGTAGATCGGCAGTATCCGCGCGTCGCGATAATGCTGCGCAACGCCGGTTTCCTCGATAAAGCCTATCCCGCCATGCACCTGGATCGCGAGCGACGACACCTCGCAGGCGGTATCGGTGCAGAAGGCTTTTGCCAGCGGCGTCATCAGTTCGAGACGAGCCCGGGCCCGGGGATCGCCGCTATGGACTTTATCGACCTGCCCCGCCGCATAATAGAGGAGCGCACGCGCCGCCTGCGTCAGGGCATTCATGCGCATCAGCATGCGCCGGACGTCGGGATGGCGGACGATCGCGACCGGCTCGCCGCCGGACGATCCGTCGGCGCTCGCCGACTGGATACGCTCGCGGGCATAGGCTGCCGCCTTCTGCCGCGCGCGCTCGGCGACCCCCACGCCCTGGGCGGCGACATTCAGCCGTGCGTTGTTGATCATCGTGAACATCGCGCGCATCCCGCCATGTTCCTCGCCGATCAATTCGCCGAAGCATTCGCCCCGGTCGCCATAGGACATGATACAGGTTGGCGACCCATTGAGACCGAGCTTGTGTTCGATCGACACACAGCGGACGTCATTGTCGATCGTCGGCCGGCTATCGGCGTCGAGGCGATATTTGGGGACGAGAAACAGCGAAATTCCCTTGGTTCCCTCGACGGACCCGGGTGTCCGGGCGAGAACGAGATGGACGATGTTATCGGTCAGGTCATGCTCGCCGAAGCTGATGAATATCTTCTGCCCGCTGATCCTGAACCGGCCGTCGCCAGCCGGCGTGGCCATCGTGCGAAGCGCGCCTACATCGCTGCCAGCCTGCGGCTCCGTGAGATTCATTGTGCCCGACCATTCGCCCGTCATGAGCCGCGGGAGCCAGGTCCGCTTCAGCGCCTCGCTCCCATGCGCCTCAAGCGCCTCTATAGCGCCGGTCGTCAGCGCGAAGCAGATCGAAAAGCCGAGATTGGCGGCAAAAAGAGTCTCGTTCGCCATGATCAGGAGCGAAAATGGTAGCGCCTGTCCACCGTGAGCGGCGGCGCCGGCAAGGCTGCCCCAGCCGCCATCGACATAAGCGGCATAGGCTTCGCGGAAGCCCGGTGGCATGGTCACCTTGCCATCCGCCCAATATGGCTTTTCCGTATCGCCGACGCGATCGAGCGGCGCGAATGCGTTTTCCGCTATGTCGTCGGCGCCTCGAACGATCGCATCGACGAGTTCCGGATCGAGCGGCGCATGGCCGCCCGTTTGCGGAAGATCATATAGTCCCGCGATATGGCGAAGCAGAAACCGCTGCTCGCGCGACGGTGCTGAAAATTGGCTCAACCCGGTCTCTCCTCTCAATTGCCCAGACGCCGGGTCAGATCGGGAACGGCGTTGAAGAGATCGGCAACGAGGCCGAAGTCGGCGATCTGGAAGATCGGGGCGTCTTCATCCTTGTTGATCGCGACGATCGTCTTCGAATCCTTCATGCCGGCGAGGTGCTGGATCGCACCCGAGATGCCGATCGCGAAATAGACTTCCGGCGCGACGATCTTGCCGGTCTGGCCGACCTGATAATCGTTGGGGACATAGCCTGCATCGACCGCGGCGCGCGAAGCACCGAGCGCGGCGCCGAGCTTGTCGGCGAGCGGAACGATGACTTCCTGGTACTTCTCGCTCGAACCCAGCGCGCGGCCGCCCGACACGATGATCTTCGCCGAGGTCAGTTCGGGACGATCCTGCTTGGCGATTTCGGCGGCAACGAAGCTCGAGATGCCGGCATCGCCGCCAGCCGAGACGGCCTCGACCGCACCCGAGCCACCCGAAGTGGCAGCCTTTTCAAAGGCGGTACCGCGAACGGTCAGGACCAGCTTCGCGTCCGAGCTTTCGACGGTCGCGATAGCGTTGCCGGCGTAGATCGGGCGGGTGAAGGTCTTCGGACCCTCGACCGACAGGATTTCCGAAATCTGCATCACGTCGAGCAAGGCGGCGACGCGCGGCGCGATATTCTTGCCGGTGGTCGTCGCGGGCGCGACGAACGCATCGTGCGATGCCATCAGCTCGGCGACGAGCGGCGCGACATTTTCGGGCAGGTTGTGACCGAAAGCGGCGTTGTCGGCGACGTGGACCTTGCCGACGCCAGCGATCTGCGCGGCTTCCTTGGCGACGCCATCGACGCCGCTACCGGCGACGAGGAGGTGGACTTCGCCGAGCTTCGACGCGGCGGTCACCGCGGCGAGCGTGGCGTCCTTGACGGCGCTGCCGTCATGTTCGACCCAAACGAGCGTTTTCATGAATGCACTCCCATCGCCTTCAGCTTGGCAACCAGTTCATCGACATCGGCGACCTTGACGCCGGCCGAGCGGACGGGCGGCTCCGAAACCTTGACCGTCTTGACGCGCGGCGTGGTGTCGACGCCGTAATCGGCGGGCGACTTGGTATCGAGCAGCTTCGACTTCGCCTTCATGATGTTCGGCAGCGAGGCGTAGCGCGGCTCGTTCAGGCGAAGGTCGGTCGTGACGATCGCGGGAAGTTTGAGCTTCACCGTTTCGAGACCGCCGTCGACTTCGCGCGTTACGCTGACATGATCGCCCTCGACGTTCACCGCGCTGGCGAAGGTACCCTGCGCCCAGCCGGTCAATGCCGCGAGCATCTGACCGGTCTGGTTGTTGTCGCCGTCGATCGCCTGCTTGCCGAGGATCACGAGCCCCGGCGCTTCGGCGTCGGCGATGCCTTTGAAGATTTTCGCGAGCGCGAGCGGTTCGACTTCGTCATCGGTCTGGACGAGGATCGCTCGGTCGGCGCCCATCGCGAGCGCGGTGCGCAGCGTTTCCTGCGCCTTTGCCGGGCCGACGGACACCGCGACGACTTCGGTCGCGACGCCTTTTTCCTTAAGGCGGATCGCTTCTTCGACCGTTATCTCGTCGAACGGGTTCATCGACATCTTCACATTCGAAAGATCGACGCCGGTACCATCGGCCTTCACCCGCGGCTTGACGTTGTAATCGAGCACCCGTTTCACGGGGACGAGGATCTTCATCGGCTAATACTCCAACTTCTGTGACGATCGGGTCGCGCCCGCGACGCACCATTCACGCAAGTGCCGAACAATTCCGCGGCGGGACGGAATGCTCCCTCATCGGGGATATGGGGGTTCATCGGATCGATCATTCGAAACTCATGGCACGCTCATTGCCCGCTGGTTTGCAGGACTAGGCGCCGGATAGGCCGATGGAGATCGCCTATCGCCCCCTCGCGGAGAGGGGGACGGTGGGCCGAGCTATTGCCATGGGGTCGGCCCTGCGCCGGATCGACGCTGACGCCGACGCCGACGCTGACGGGCAAGCCAAAACATGGGCGAGCCCCCCCTTGCTGGGGGGTAGCCACGGGCATGCGCGATCGGGAAGCTCTCGAGACTTCGCCGATGAAGGAGTTCAGTATGCCGGGCCTTGTGTCAACGGCGGAGCAAAATCCGGCCACACGGCGGCGTAAAAGTAGGCCACTTGGCGGCGCAAGCGGGGAACGTCGGGAGGGCGTAGCCCGACCAGAGTTTCCCGCTTGCGGCGTCGGCGATTTTGGTGAGGGTTTCAGCCTGCCTTTCGGGCGCGGCTTTGGGCGAGACGGTAAGATC
>VFQT010005025.1_pt1 | contig 10417 bp, 5 predicted proteins | sample 3512381 | NCBI WGS metagenome assembly VFQT01 (sample SAMN10412376, study PRJNA504923) | tailings metagenome | isolation source: Relicate 2 Philex TSF3 active mining site | place: Philippines: Tuba, Benguet | collected 2017-08-29 | reverse complement strand
CGACAAGGGGGACCTCACCGGCACCCTCATCACTTCCGACAAGCCGGTCGCGGTTTTCGGAGGTCATGACGCGGCCCTCTCGGGTCAGGTCTGCTGCGCCGACCACCTCGAACATCAGATGTACCCAGTCGCGACCTGGGGCACGACCTATGTCGCAGGCAAGAGCTACAAGCGCGGCACCGAGTCGGATTACTGGCGCATCATTGCCGCTGAAAATGGCACCACGGTGAGCTTCGACCCGGCAGTGTCCCAGCCCCGTACCCTCAATCGCGGTCAATTTTTCGAAATTACCAGCAACACCGATTTCGTCATCAACGCCGACAAGCCAATCTCGGTCGCTCAGCTGCTCGCAAGCTCGGGCGAAGTCGTGACCCCGGGGCTCTTCCAGGACTGCTCGACGACCTTCACCTGCGCTCCGCTCTATTCGTGTGAAATGGACTTCTACTCCGGCGGCTATGTGTGCATGCCACCGTCGTGCAATATGGGCATTCCCTCGAGCTGTCCCTCGGGACATGTGTGTGCCCTCTTCGATGGTTTTCCGACGTGCCTCGCCGTGGGTGACCCGACCCTCATCATGCCGCCGCCGATCAAACAGTTCCGCTCGGAATACGTCTTCCTCACGCCTGACAAATATGCCTTCGACTATATCAACATCGTCGCCCCGACCGATGCTTCGGTGACTCTCGATGACATCGTCGTCCCGCCTGGCAATTTCGTCCCCGTCGGTCCTGGAAATAGCGGCTGGAAGGTCGCGCGTCTGTCCGTCACCGACGGTGTCCACAAGGTCGTCGCGACGAAGCCCGTCGGTGTCACGGTTTACGGCTACGACCGCGACGTGTCCTACGGCTACGCGGGTGGCCTCAACCTCTCGGACGAGTGATGCCGCGCGGCGCCTCCATCACTGCAGAAGCGGTCTGTTTCCATCGCGCCATCGAGACGCGCAGGCCGCCCGACCTGCGCCTCCTCGAGGACCCCTACGCGGAGCTCTTCCTGTCCTCGCCCTGGCGCGCCTATCTCGCCTCACCGCTCTCGAGGTTCGAGCTCCCGCGTCGCCTCGGCTGGTTTGCCTCTCTCGACGGCGGGCTCTCGGGTCTGCAGAGCTTCATCGCGGCGCGCCATCGCTTCATGGACGACGCGCTGCTCGATTTTCTCGCGCGCGGGGGCGAGCAGGTCGTCATCCTCGGGGCTGGCTACGACGCGCGCGCCCTGAGATTTGCCGACGCCCTGCAGGGGCGTCCCTTCATCGAGGTGGACTTTCCGGCCACCCAGGACGCAAAGCGCGCGCGGCTCTCGCGGAGCCTCTCGCACGTCGCAAGTCCGGTGACCTATCTGCCCGTCGACTTCGAGCGGCAGACCCTGCACGAGGCGCTCACGAGCGGCCCCTATGACCCCTCGCTACGCACGTTCTTCGTGTGGGAGGGGGTGGCGATGTACCTCCATCCCCAGACGGTGAGCCTCACCCTCGAGACCGTCAGCGAATTGGCGCCCGCCGGCTCCGAGCTCGTCTGCGACCTTTGGGGGGCGCCGCGCCAGGGGGTTAGTGGGCAGATCCGGCGCTTCTCTGCGGCGATGCTCGGCCTCATCGGCGAGCCGATACGCTTTTCCATCATGGCCGAAGATACCGCCCCGTTTTTCGACAAGCACGGCTTCGACATGGCCGAGCTGCTCGACTCCGAGGGCCTCACGAAGCGCTACTCGCTCGGTGAGCGAACGGTGTTTCCCGATAATTGTGTCGTGAGGGTCCTCTCGAGAGGGGCCTAGAAGTTTCGATGTTCGAGTGATTTGATTTTCGAGATGAATGTGACGATTTTCGAGAGGTTTGAAAAATGAGCGATCTGCGTGACAAGCTGCTGAAGGCCGGGCTCGTGTCGGAAGAACAGGCGAAGGCGTCCGAGGCCCAGAAGCAGTCTGAGGGCCAGCGTCCGCGCGGTCGCCAGGAAGGCCGTCAGGAGGGGCGGTCCGAGGGCCGTCAGGGCGACCGACAGGAGCGTCAGGGTGACCGACAGGACCGGCGCCCCCAGGGTGGCGGAAATCAGGGCCGCCGTGAAGGGCGTCGTCAGGAGCCACGCGCCGATGTGGTGCCGGTCATCCCGACGACCGAGCTCAGTGGCGAGGAGGTCAAGCGCCTCGTCCAGCTCGCCAAGGCTGGCAAGGTGGAGCTCAAGGGCCGTCTCCACCGCCGATGGTATTACGTCTCGCGCAAGGGTGAGGTGCCCTGGATCGATGTCTCCGAAGAGGTCGCGAAGGACCTCGAGGCGCGTGAACTCGCCATCTGCGAGACCCCGCGCGGCGACGCCTGGGTGGTCGATGCGGACACCGCCAACGCCCTGCTCGGGGCCGATGCACGTTGGATCCGCGCCGCCTCGGTGAGCGAAGGCTGAACGGTGAATGCTTAACCCCCCTCGCTCGAGGGGGGCGACAGGCCTGAGCACGTCGGTGCAATCCTCTAGGGTCAAGGTCCGAGCAGAGTTACCGCGACATCGTCGAGGACGATCGAGCCTCCTGTCGCCGCACCTCCACTCTGGGAGTAGACCCGGGTCGAGACACGCATGGTGGTCGCGTTCGCAGGGGCGGTCACCAGCCGAGAGATGTTCTGCCATTGCGGCGAGTCCGCTGTGTACACGCCACCGAAGCTCGTCGAACCAACGATGGCATTCGAGGCGTCGAAGAACGTGTAGATGACGTTGCCTCGCGCAGACGGGTCTGTGTCGTGAAACCATATGGAGACGCTGTAGGACTTGCCTGCGACGACGGGGTAGGGTGCCGCGGTGAAGTCCGCGTCGGCGTTGACCGTGCTGATACGGGTAAGTCTCACGGCGCGTGCGCCTGAATGAACCACATCGGGCTCTGCTTCGGCATCGATACCGAGGTCTGCGGTCCACTGTGAGAGGGGGCCATCGAGGGTCTCGAAACCGCCGTTGCCGATATTGTAGATGTAGGCAACTCCTGGGGTGATATTTTGCGAAATGATGCCGTTCTGGTCCACAGCAGTCCAAGTCTGGCCGCCATCACCAGAGAGTAGTGCGATGTATTTGAAGGTGCCAAAAGTTGGGAAGATGACGGCAGCTCCGTACAGGTCGTCGCTGCTCGCGGCAGATTTACCACGGTAGCTCGCGTCAACGCAGTTGAGTTCCGAGAGTACGATGGGGGGCGTGATGTTGCCTGACTTCCAGCAGATGCGGGCCGAGATGCCGCTCACGCGTGCCTCGCTCGTGCTTCCCGATTGGGTCTCTACACGCGCTACCAATTCGGTCCCGAGAAGAGGTTCGCCCCAAACGAGTTTGGTCGAGAGAGCACCACCGTTAATGTTCCGGTTCGGCACACAGAGACCTGTCTCGAGGTGGAAACCATCCGCGCAGGCTTCGCAGGTCGGGCCCGAATACCCGGGCTCACACGTTGCACAACCGAGCCCCGTGAAGTGCCCGTCGCATTTGCAGGCGAGGATGCCTTCACTCGCCATCGTACAACTCCCGCGTCCTCCACAACTCGTCGCCGTGCAAAGGTCGCGGATGCAGGTGCCGTCCGCTGTCGTCTCGTGCGGGTCCGCCGGATTCGGGACAAAACCGCTCGCGCATTGGTCGCACTCGCTACCCGCATAGCCTTCGGCGCAACGGTCACACCCCGAGCCCCCCCACCGCGCGTCGCAGTCGCAGCGGCGTGTGTCTAGCCCCAGAGCGACACAGTTGCCATGCTCTCCGCATGGCGCAAGCTCACACGGGTTCGGGATGCAGTTCACGGGGGCATTCGGAGGTTGTGAGGGGTCTCTAATGTATCCAGCAGCACAATTGTCACATTCCGCGCCGGCATATCCGGTGGCACATTCATCACAGAGCATACCTTGCCAGCGGGGCTCACAGGTGCACGCAAACCCTCCCCCCGCAAGCATTTCACAACGTCCGTTCTGACAAGCGCTCGGTGTGCAGGGGTCATCGAGGCATTCTGTCGGTGCGCCCGGGTCGGGGAGAAATCCTTCGGCACACATCTCACAGTCCGTGCCGGCATATCCTTCTTCGCATTGTTCGCAGCGGTCTCCGCCGAAGTGGGGCTCGCAGGCGCAATGGAATTGTTGGGGGCTCTCGAACGAGCAGGCGCCACGGCTGTGGCAAGGGTCGGGGATGCAGGGGTCGACGATACAGCGTCCGTCTTCGGTCGGGCTTTCGAGATAGCCGACAGGGCAACTCGAGCACCCATCGCCCTCGCATCCTGCTGCGTCGTAGCTATCGTCGAAGGTAAGCCCGCTCACGCGAAAGCGAGATTCGTAGGCATCGATGGTAAAGACCGAATAGGCAAAGGCGACGCTCGTGCCGCGGTAATTTCGAGGGTACACTTGGTTGGGCTCGGGCACGCAATTGCCAGAGAAAGAGGCGCCCCCTTCGCCGGTCTGATAGATCTTCCGAATGGATTTCGAGTCAGCGACGGCGTCGAGGACCTCCTGGGCCGGAAGTCCGTAGCTGTTGAAGCCAGCGCCACAACGGTCACTGTCACCGACCGAGATAATGGCGACGCGGGGGCGCAACGAGCGCAGTAACTCGGGCGGGCTCGAGGCCTTGCTACCATGGTGGGAGAGGAAGTGGACATCGATGGGGAGATCGTCGAGTACCGATGGAATGATGAGCTGTTCCATCTTGTGGGTGCCAAGTCCGCCCGCTGGGAGGTCCCCGAGATTCGACATCGAGAAATCGCCATATCGAAATACGACTCCTACGCTCCGCGCATTTTCCTCATCTACAACGAGGCCAGTGCCACCAGCGACGCGGCCATTGGCGGTGACGACCTGCATGGTCGCGCCATCGCCGAAGTCGAAGACTTCACCCGCAATGGCCTCTCGGCGGCGTGAACCCAGAATGCGGGCGTAATCATCGAACCCATTCGGCATCGGATTCAAGCCGCGGTCGATGACCTGAAGAGGCAGAAGGTCGTCACTCCCCGCGGCACCGATTTCACCCTCGTCATCGACGCCGTTGAGGCGGTCATCGTCGACGCCTCGACGGCCGGGGTAGCCGTCTGGGCCGAGCATCAGTGGCACAGCGCCACCTGCGTGATCGGCATCGAAGTGGGAGAGGACAAGAAGATCGATACGGGGGACGACGCGGCGAATCATGGCGGCGACCATGCGGCCAGACTGAGGGCGGCCAGCGTCCATGAGGATAGACTTGCCACTGGGGGTGACCGCAAGGACCGCCTGTCCGTTGCCGACGTCGAAGACGTGGATGCGTAGACTCTGCGTTTCGGCGGCCGCGGCGCAAAAGCCCACGTCGTTGTTGCAGATGCCGCTCTCGCAGTCGGTGTGGCCCGAACACGTGGGTGGAAGGGGGCACGAGATGATGCCGTTTTCGAGCACCTCGATCTCGACAGGCTCCGCGACATGGGTTGGGGGATAAGCGCTGCAGTCGCTGCCACTCGACACGACGTCCAAGCGAAGAAATCCGACACATCGAGCCGCAGCGGTTTTTGTGCACATGACCTGGAAACGAGCCGTAGCCTGGCAGGTTTCGTTCGAGTATGTGCGGTCGGTGTAGAGGTACCGTTCGTTCCCGATCCGCTCAGCCACGCCGAGGAGTGGGGGATTGCAGCCCTCGTTCGTGTGTCGTGTGAGCGCCACATGGAACCGGTTGAGGGGATTTGGCGCCAGGTCATATTCAACGACGGAGCCACCGAGCAGCGAGGTTACAAGGTCCGAGGTCGCTGCCGTAGGGCTGAGTGTTGCTCGGACCCGGCCGTACATGTCCGAAGGGGGCTCGATGAGGGTCTCCTCCTGGGGTTCGAAGAAGCCGTTGTCACACCAGATTTCACCGTTGAAGACCTCGCAGTCTCCGAGCGCGATGTCACTCTCGCCGACCTTCAGAGCGAGTTCGACCGTCGCTCCTGAGCGATAGAGAAACGATGCAAGGTAATTGTTCCGGACGGTGTCGAGGAGATTGAGCGTGTAGGAGGTGTCGGGTCTAACCTCGAGAGCGAATGTGCCATTTTCTGCGAGCATGGTCGTCAGCGTTCGACCGGTGCTATCGAGGGCCACGATGGCGAGGCCAGTCGATGCGAGCTCACCCGCTTCGACGCCCAGTGTGGTGTTGCCTTCGCTTTGTGGCTGGTCAGCGCTCTTGACCGCCCCCGTGATGCGGACGAGCGCGTTGGGTGGAGGTGCTGGTTCGGCGCACGAGGTCAGCGCAAGAATTGAAGCGGCGAGACAGAGGAGACGACGCATCATAATGAAAACCTCGACGAGGGGCAGCTGGTATGGCCATCCCAAGTCGGATGACGCTGCCTATCCGGTCAATGACTGTCAAGTTGGGATTGCCAAACCAGGTTTCTTCACCTGGCGCAGAATCATGACAGCAGGCCTCGGAGACAGAACAAGCTGGTGTTTGCCGCTCGGGAGACGGTTTGGGTGGTCAGAGCCGCCTCGCGAGGCCTTCGGGACTGGAGTCCGCGTCGTGAGCGAAGAGCGACCTGGTCAGAGGGCCGCGCGCCGCGACAGCTTGATGCGGCCACGGTCGTCCGCGCCGAGCAGCTTGACCTTGACCTTCTCACCGACCTTCACGACATCCTCGACCTTGTCGACGCGGGTCGCGGCGAGCTCGCTGATGTGGATGAGTCCCTCGTGGTCACCGAAGCGGACGATGGCGCCGAAGTCGCGAATCGAGACGACGTCGGCCTCGTAGATTTCGCCGACCTTGAGATCGACCATCAGGGCTTCGATCTTCGCGAGGGCGCTCTTCAGGTCTTGGGGCCGCTTTGCGAAGACCTTCACGCGGCCGTCGTCGCGGACGTCAATACGGGTCTGAGTCGCCTGCTGGAGCTCCTGGATGTGCTTTCCGCCCTGGCCGATGAGGGACCCGATGCGGTTCTGGGGGACGCGCAGCGAGCCGACGTGAGGCACCTCGCGCTTCATGACCGGGCGCGGCGCGTCGAGGGTCGCGGAGAGGCGATCGTGGATGTGGTGGAGGGCGGGGAGCGCGCGCTCGAGGGCCTCGGCGAGCAGCGAGTGCGGGACATGGCCGCGCTTGTTGTCGAGCTGCAGCGCGGTGAGTCCGGTGCGAGTGCCCGCGAGTTTGAGGTCCATCTCGCCGTGCTCGTCCTCGTCGCCCGTGATGTCGGTGAGCACCACGTGGTGAGCGCCGTCGGTAACGAGCCCCATCGCCACGCCGGCCACCGCTGCGCGGATCGGCACGCCCGCGTCCATGAGCGCAAGCGTCGCGCCGCAGACGGTCGCCATGCTCGACGAGCCGTTCGATTCGAGGATGTCGGAGACGACGCGCACGGTGAGCGGGAGGGCGTCCTCGCCTGGGAGGACGGGCAGGAGCGCGCGGCGGGCAAGGGCCCCGTGACCGAGCTCGCGGCGGCCTGGACCGCGGAGCTGCTTCACCTCACCGACCGAGAACGGCGGGAAGTTGTAGTGGACGAGGAAGCGCTCGCTCTTCTTGCCGAGCACGGTCTCGTAGGACTGGGCGTCTTCGGCGTTGCCGAGCGTCACCGACACGAGGGCCTGGGTGTCACCGCGCGTGAACAGCGCCGAGCCATGGTTGCTCGGGAGGTAGTCGACCGTGCTCGTGATGTCGCGGACCCCGTCGGGGGTACGGCCACCGAGGCGACGCCCTTCGAGCGCATGCGCGCGGACGGTGCGGCTCCACGCGAGGCGGAGTCCGTCATGGATGGCGTGCCTGCTGAAGGACTCGGCGTGGGACTTTACGGCCTCCCGCTCGAGGTCTGCGAGGCGGGCATTTCGCTCGATTTTCGAGAGATTGACGAGCTCGTCGAGGTGGGCGCCGAGCGACCGGTAGAGGAGGTCGGCGAGGTCCTTCCGGGCGATGTCGTCGGCGTGATCGCGCTTGCTGCGTCCGGCGGCTTCGGGGAGGTTGTCGAGGCCATCGAACATCGGAGCGAGCTCGGCCCGTGCCTCATCGAGGCGCGTGAGCAGCGTCGAAGGGGCGAGCTCGTTCGCGCCACCCTCGAGCATGACGTAGCCTTCGCGCGTCGTCGCCGCGAGGCAGTCGAGGCCTTCGTCCGCGATGCGGGTCGCGGCGAGAGGACCGGCAAAGGGCACATCCGAGACATGTAGCGCCGCGGAGGCTGCGAGGAGCGAGAGCAGGTCGAGGTCGGCCTTCGGCTCGGCCCCGTAGACGGTCACGAGGACCTGGAGCTCGTCGCCGAAATCCGAGGGCAGGAGAGGGCGGAGCGCGCGATCGATGAGGCGGCTGGTCAAGACCTCGTGGTCGCCCATGCGGGTCTCACGCTTCTGGTAGCCGCCAGGGAGGCGGCCCGTCGCCGACATCCGCTCGCGATATTCGACGGTGAGCGGGATGAACTCGGAGGCGTGCTTGCCCGTGCGCTCGGCGACAACGGTCGCGAGGATCATGGTCTGACCGTCGCGGAGGACCACCGCGCCGTCAGCCTGACGCGCGACCTCGCCCGACTCGAGGGTCAGCGTGCGGCCTTGGAATGCGATGGACTCGAGGTGCTTTGACGCGCGATCGGACATGGGGGCCTCCAATGAAGGGCGCGAACCATAGTCGCACACCTTGCGCTCGGCAAGCGCGAAGCGCCCGCATCGCGACCCCGGCGGGGTGGCCTTGCCGCGGTCGCCTCGACAACCCCGAGACTCGGCAGGCCTCAGCCGAAACGGCTCCGCGCCGACGACGAGATTTCCACGAAACGCGACAGCGCCGCGAGGTGGGCGTCCGCGAGGTCGATGAAGGAGACCGCGAGCCCGAGCTGCCCCATGCGGTCATCGAGGTAGGCGATCCGCGCACGCGTGTCGATCACATGACCCGTCGGCAGCGTGAACTCGAGCTCGAGCTCGCGGCTCGGATCGAAGGCGCCGTGCTCATCCCCCGCGAGCAGGTAGAGACCCGTCGTCGACAGATTGATCGCAGGGTGGAGGACGGTGCGTTCGCCGCGGCGCTCCTCGACGAAGAAATCCACGGGGGTGCGCGAGCTCTGTCGGCGGTCTGAGCGCGTCGGCGGGGTCTGCGTCATGGCGTCCTCCTGCGTTCGGGGACGCGCAACCTAGAGATGCCGGAACCGGTGGTCAAGCAAGAGGTAGCAAGTCGAGCACTTCGCCCCGATAGCCGATGGGCTTTGGACGCAGACCACAAGCCATATGATGTGCTAGGAGTCTTCAATTCCAGTGCGTTCGTGGGTGTCTCACGTTGCCCTGGGAGTCACAGCCTTCGGTAAGAGTAGACTAGCGTCTGCAGGTAGTCCACGGGTTGCTCGAGCAGCTGGGGAGGACAGTCGGGGTAGTTCTTCGGGGTGATTCGCGCAGCGCGCGCTTCGAGTTCTGTGATGGTCTTCGAGACCTCATCTATAATTTCCTTTTTTCTGCTCGCACTCACCCCGTGTTTGAGCTCTTTCCCGAGCGCTTTGATCCGCGCGTCATGCTTCCAGTACTCTTCTTTCGTTGGGAAGGGGCTCTCCGAGCCATCTGCGGGCTTGAGCGTGAGCCAGTCATGGCTCTTGCCGTTTTCGTCATTCGAGCGCAGATTTGCGATGCTCCGCAGCGTTTTTGTTGCACCCGCGCCGTTTTTGGCGACCCACTTGGCGATGACTTCCTGGTACTGCGAGACCGTCTCCAGGGCGAGCGCGTCTTTGGCCGTCTTGTCCTTGGCCACGGCCGACAGGAGCAAGTAGTTTGTTTTGATGACGAGCAACTGCCACTTCAGCTCTTCGAGCGGGGCCCGACTCTTCTCCGCAAAGAAGTGATTATAGGTGTTGCCCGAGTAGGAACAGACGTCGTCGACCACATTCCACAACAATGAACTCGGAATTTCAGATTCGAGGCGCCAGGTCCCCGATGGCTTCGCGGTCGTCGGTTTGCTTTCTACCGGAACCTTTTCGCTGGCCGACGCAAGATCTTTGAAGTGGTTGCGCCCGTCGACATTCTTTGAGTCCACCGTCGTGACAACCGAATTGTTTTTACCCTTGCCAGAAAACACATTCGAATTGGAGTAATTTTCGGAATAGCTGAATGCTGAGGCCTGAGTCGTCAGATCCTTCCCGCCTGAGGCAAACTTCTCTTTCGTCCCGTCAGCCTTTTTTGTCTCTCCTTTTTTTACTGTAGAGTTCGTCCCCATGCCAGCGCTCATCCCCAATGCCGACAGGGAAATCCCGGAGTCTGAACCAGTGGTGGTCTCGAATCCCGACTCAACGAGAGAGAACCCGTCCTTTGAGGCGAAGGTCCCGTTCTTGACGTAGGAGTCGAAATTCTTCTCGCCTTGTTTGTTCTTCAAATCGAACGAGAAGGTCATGAAGTCTTCGTTCCCCATCTGAGCGCCCGCACTGAACTCGAATCCCACGACTCCAAGAGTAAGCTTTCCCCTATTGTCGAGCTTGTGACGTCGGGTCACCTCGAAGTTCTGCTCGCTTTTCCGGACGACCTTCGCAGAGCTCGAGGATTCGATACTCCCCTGAGCCCCGACAG
>VFQT010005024.1_pt1 | contig 10418 bp, 8 predicted proteins | sample 3512381 | NCBI WGS metagenome assembly VFQT01 (sample SAMN10412376, study PRJNA504923) | tailings metagenome | isolation source: Relicate 2 Philex TSF3 active mining site | place: Philippines: Tuba, Benguet | collected 2017-08-29 | reverse complement strand
GTCTCCTCGAGAGTGCGTGTGTTCGACGGAACTTGGCTCGCCGCGTCTCGCTCCGCACGGCGCCGTCGTGAATTCGGACCCTTTACCTCGCAAGTTTGCGAGGAACGGTCGAACCCCAACCTGACGAGTCTTACATCGGGTCGTTCTCCAGAGAGCTTAAGTACTAAACGAAGGGGATGTGTCAAGTCCGCCACCAGCGCTGGTTTGCGTGGGCTCCGATCACCGGACCAGGGGGCCCCGGGGCTTCACACCCTTCATTCGCTCGACGCGGACACACCGAACTTTCCGCCATCGGGCCCCCAAGAATCCACGATGACGAGGTAATCGCCCGCGGGCACGAGGCTCAGTTCGAGTGTGCCTGCCGCCGACTGGAGTCCCGTCTCGTCCGCGCATCCAAGGGGGGCGGCGTCGGTCTCGCCGCATTCAGGCACGACGTAGACGACAGTGTCGAAGCTCGTCTCGGGGTGGTCCGTGCTGATGACGAGCTTCGACGCTGGCGCCTCGAGGACGAGACGATAGACGCCCTCGGGCCGACCGACCGGATCTCCGGCAGAACAGAGGGCGGGGGCGTCAAAAAGGCTCGGACCGCTCGCGAAACCGACGACCGTCGAACCGTCGACGGGTAGGGTCTGCGCGGCCGCACATTCCAGCTTGCGTTGTGCGATCACGTCCTTGCACGTGCCAGACTCCCCGGTCGGAGCGGGCACACAAACCGACTTCGCGTTGCAGGCATCGAAACCGTAAAGGCTACATCCCTGGCCTGCCGAACGGACGGGCGAGGCCGTGAGCTTTGCGGTCTTGCGCGCGCCCACATGCCCAGCCGCGTCGGTCGCCGTCACGCCGATGTTCTGGACAGCCGCCGCGAACTCCTCGGTCGGCGTGACCTGGATGCGGAAAGTGCCACCCTGCGAGGCGTTCTCGGCCGCGACGTCGAAGCTCTGGCTCTCGGGCGTTTCATCGTTGTCGAGGTCGACCTCGATGGGATTTCCTTGACTATCGAGAAATTCGATTTTCAAGGATTTGATGTCATCCTCGGGCTCGGTACCCTCGACGACGATTCGGATTCCGCCCGTACCGTTGAGATACGCGACCTTCGTGACCTCCGGCGCGAGGCCCTCCTGGCACTGGGAATCTCGGCATCCAAGCCCTGGAGCGCAACGGCTGACGACGAAGTCCGGGTCACAGGCATCACCGAGATTCTTCACCTCTTGAACCCCCACGTCGACCTTCACGGACTCCGACTCCCGACCGGTCGCGTCCACAAGGACGACCTCGACCTCCGCTGGCGAGTATTCCGCAAAGATCCCGCGAAGCGTGGCGGTTGCGAGAATCGAGGCTTTCTGCGCCACATCACCAGGCACGTCGAAACCCAGCGTGGTCTCGTTCGAATCCGCCACATCCGAGAGTCCACTGCGGAAGGCGAGGATGGGCTCACCTCCAGCATCGAAGAGGCGAACCTCGAGACGCTCGATGTCCTTGTCGGCGTCGGCGCCGATGACGGTGAGCTGCAAATCGAGCCCGCGCGCGCCGCTCATGTGGGCCTTCACTTCGGACAGACTGGGCGCGGACGAACCCGTCGAGTCAGAGCCCCCGGTGTCCGTTCCGCCATCAGGCCGAGTGTCGCTTGAGTCCGTCGCGTCGGTCGGCTTCGAGCTCGAGTCGTCCTCACAGGCGATGAACATGGATGACCCGAGAACCAGACCGATAACAGGAGACACACCCGAAACACGCCACATAGTCAGCCTCACGAGGGACAGCAGAGCCGGCAATGTACAGTCCCAGCGGCTCGCGTCAAAAAAGCCTCGAGCGACGTCGTCAAACCCCTGACACCTCATGTGCATCCACCGCGATCCAGACTCGCGGCCGCAGGTCGGGCTGACACCTAACTCCCGTGGCACACGCGTTGCACAAGCCGCCTTGGTTCCGACTGTATCGCGCATCACGGAACGCTCGGGGCAGAGCCCCAACGAGGAGGAGTGATGGGTACGCAACAGACGTTGAACTTCGGGCGCACACCGCTTCTCATCGCGGGAGTGGTCGGTGTCCTCGCTGGCGCTGTCTATGCGAAGCAGACCCACCCGACCCCGGCCCTCGCGGCCCCCACGGCCTTCACCCCTGGTGACGGCGCCATCCGCTTCCTCGACAGCTCGGCACCGCAGTCCCCCCTCGTCCCGGCCCCCACCTCGCCCGTCTCGCCGCTCACGACCCCCGACGCGACCGCCGCCACGCCCACGAACTCGAACGGCACCCGCGTCGTCATCATCCTGACGCTCCTCGTGGGAGGCGCCCTCGGCCTGATGCTCATGAAGTCAAAGCGCCCCGGTGCCAAAGGCGGCAAGGCCCCAGTCCTCGAAGTCCTCGGCCAGGTCCGCGTCGCTGGCCGCTGGCAGGTCGCCCTCGTCAAGGTGCCCGGCAAGACCCTCGTCCTCGGCGCGAACGAAAAGGGGCTGAACCTCCTCTCCACCATCGACGCCGAGGACGCCATCGAGGCCGGCCTCGATGACGACGAGCTCGTCGCGGCCGTCACCGCCGACGACCGCATCGACGTCGGCCGCTCGAGGCCAAGGCCAGACGCCGCCCTTGGTCGCTCCGAAACCCCGCGCCCCGGCCCCGACGCCCGCCTTCAGAGCCCTGCCGATCCGCGGACCGCCTACGCCCGCACCGACACCCGCAGCAGCCCGAGCGAACCCTTCGGCCGCCTCCTCGACGAACTCACTCGCGGCGCCCCCGCCACCGGCCCGAGCGCCGCCCGCGACCGCGTCAAGACCGACGAGGCGCAGGCCCTTCGCGCCCGCCTCGAGCGCTACCAGAACCCCACCACGAACTGAGCACACAGTGACCTTCGAGAAGCTCCGACGTTCGCACCTCTACATCACCGTTCATCGGTGCGTCGTCACATGCCTCGTGTTCGCCTCGCTGCTCAGCGCTGTCTCCCTCACCAACGCAGCCTACGCTCAACCGGTCCCACCCGCCCCCCCGACCCTGACCGAGCCGACCGTCACCCTGCCCTCGAACGCCCCTGCCCCGACGGCCGCGCCCCTCATTGACCTCAAGGTCAGCAGCGAAGGCGGTCTCCCGACTGTCCTGAAGATCATGCTCCTCCTTGGAGCCTTGACCTTCCTGCCCGCCATGCTGCTCGCGATGACCGCGTTCACCCGGGTCATCGTCGTCCTGTCGATGGTGCGCCAGGGCATCGGCGTCATGCAGCTGCCACCAAACCGCGTCCTCGTCGCGCTCGCCCTCTTCCTGACAGCATTCATCATGGCCCCGATCTTCGGACAGATCTACGATCAAGCCTTCGTCCCCTGGGAGGCTGGCCAGCTCACCGACAAGGCGGCCCTCGAAGCCGCCATGGAACCGCTGCGCAAGTTCATGCTGAGCCAGACCCGCGAGTCCGACCTCATGCTCTTCATCGGCCTCGCAGGCGACACTCGACCGAACACCGCCGCCGACGTCTCGACCCTCACGCTCATCCCCTCCTTCATGCTGAGCGAACTCAAGACCGCCTTCCAGATGGGCGCACTGCTCTTCCTCCCCTTCCTCGTCATCGAGCTCGTCGTGGGCTCCGTGCTGATGTCGATGGGCATGATGATGCTCCCTCCCTCGACCATCTCGCTCCCGCTCAAGATCCTCGTCTTCGTCGCGGTCGACGGCTGGGGGCTCGTCGTGGGCAGCCTCGCGGAATCTTTCCGGGGAGTCCTCTGATGACGAGTGACCAAATCGGCGGCCTCCTCGCACACACCCTCTCGACCATCTTCATCATGGCAGCCCCCGTCCTCTTCACCGGGCTCGCTATCGGCTTCATCATCTCGATTTTCCAGGCCGCCACCCAGATCAACGAAGTCACCCTCGTCTTCATCCCGAAGATGTTCGCGACCGGGCTCGTCCTCTGGCTCGCTGGCCCGTTCATCTTCCAAGAACTCGAGAGCCTCATCCGCGAGATCGAGCACCTCCTGCCCCTCATCCCTCCGGGAGCCCGCTAAATGGCTGCCCCCGCCATCGCCGCGCCTGGCCGATTCAAATTCGGCCCGCTGGTGATGCCTGTCGTCATGATCGGCGTCCTATCGCTGATGATCATGCCGCTGCCCACATGGCTCCTCGACCTGCTCCTGACCGTCAACATCACGATCTCGGTCCTCATCCTCCTGACCTCGATCAACCTCAAACGACCGCTCGATTTCTCGGTCTTCCCCTCGCTTCTGCTCATCACGACGCTGCTACGCCTCGGGCTCAACATCTCGACGACACGCCTCATCCTAATCAACGGCGCCGAGGGCAAAGACGCGGCCGGCCACATCGTCAAGACCTTCGGAGACTTCGTCGTCGGCGGAAATTTCGTCGTGGGCGTCGTCATCTTTCTCATCTTGACACTCATCAACTTCATCGTGATCACGAAAGGCTCGGGCCGCATCGCCGAGGTGTCCGCCCGCTTCACCCTCGATGCCCTCCCAGGCAAGCAGATGGCCGTCGACTCCGACCTCGCGGCCGGCCTCATCAACCAGGAGGAGGCCCGCGCGAGGCGCTCGGAGCTCGCCCGCGAGACCGATTTCTACGGCGCCATGGACGGTGCCCAGAAGTTCGTCCGCGGCGACGCCATCGCCGCCCTCATCATCACCTTCATCAACATCATCGGCGGGCTCGTCATCGGCGTCGGCCAGTACGACATGGCCTTTGGAAGCGCCGCCGAGGTCTTCACCGTCCTCACCATCGGCGACGGTCTCGTCTCCCAAATCCCCTCTCTCCTCGTCTCGACCGCCTCCGGTATGGTCATCACCCGCGCCGCAGAAGACGTCGACCTCGGTGGCCAGGTCATCTCCCAGACCTTCCGTAACAAGCCCGTCCTCTACGGCACGTCGGCCGTCCTGACCGCCCTCTGCCTTGTCCCGGGCATGCCCGCCCTGCCGTTACTCAGCCTCGCCGGTCTCCTCTTCTTCCTCGGCCGCCGTTTGCCAGCCCCAGCCAAACCCGTCGTTACGAAGGACGGCAAGCGCGTCCCGGCGACCACGGAACCCGTCAAAGACCAGCGCCAACGCGACGAAGACGACGTCGCAAGCCTCATCTCCGTCCACCCCCTCGAGCTCCAGGTTGGCTACGGACTCGTCCCGATGGTCAGCAAGGACGGCACCTTCGTCCGCCGCATCACCGGCCTCCGCAAGAACGCCGCGAAGGACCTCGGCCTCATCCTCCCCGCGATCCACGTCCGCGACAACCTCGAGCTCGCGCCAGGCGAATACCGCCTGCTCGTCCACGACGTCGAGGTCGCCCGCGCCACCATCATGGTCGACCGCCTCATGGCCATGGACCCCGGCGACGCGAAGAAGAAGCTCGAGGGCATCCCGACCCGCGACGCGGCCTTTGGCCTGCCTGCGCTCTGGATCCGCACGACCCAGCGCGCCGAGGCCGAGCTCGCCGGCTACACCGTCGTCGAACCCGAGACCGTCGTCATCACCCACCTGTCCGAGGTCCTGTCCGCCCAGGCCTCGCGCCTCCTCGGTCGCGACGAACTCCAGAAACTCCTCGACGTCGTCGCTCAGCGGAGCCCACGCGTCGTCGAAGAACTCCTGCCCCAGGTGCTGTCACACACCGATCTGCTCGCGGTCCTGCGCGTCCTCCTCGAAGAGCGCGTATCGATTCGCGACCTCCGCTCGATCCTCGAGGCCCTTGGCGAGGCCGCGCGCTACGGCAAGGCGACCAACTACCTCGTCGACCAGGTCCGCGTCCGCCTCGGGGCGGCCATCGCCCAGCGCTACGTCGAGCCCGACGGCAAGCTCTATGTCGCGATTTTCGACGGTGCGACAGAGGATCTCCTGCGCAACGTCGTCCTCCGCAACGAATCCGAGGTCGCCCTCGCGCCCGATTTGCAGACCGCCCAAGCGCTCCTCGCGCAGCTCCAGCAGGCCCACCAGAAGCTCTCCGCCCAGGGCCACTCGAGCGTCATCGTCACCCCCGTCGACCTCCGCAGCCCGCTTCGCCGCTTCGTCGCGCGCCTCATGCCTCAGCTCGTCGTACTGAGCCAGGCCGAGCTCCCCCCGCGCCTCGACGTCGTCACCGTCTCGACCCTCAGCGTCCAACCGCGACGCGCAGCCGCAGCCGCCCGTCCAGCCCAGCAGCCCTCACGCGCCCCAGGCACCCCCGCATAAGCAACCAAGGAGCCGCCTGAATGACCACCGACACCCGCGACAACGACACGCGCCTCACCCGCCCCATGTCGGGCTTTGGGCAGACCCGCGTCTATCGCGCCGAGTCCATGCGCGACGCCTTCGCCATGGTGAAGGAGGCCATCGGCGCCGACGCGGTCATCGTCTCGAGCCGCGATCTCGGCCCGACGGCTGGCGCCTCCGAGCGCTTCGAGGTCGTCGCCGCCCCGCCGTCGGCCGCCATGGAACCCCCTTCAGACCCCCGCCTTCCGAGGTCCCGTCGCGAGCCGAGCGTCGAGCTCCGCCCCTCCGAACCCGAAGTGCGCCCCGATCCCGCCCGCGAGGAGCGCCTCACACAACAGCTCAAGCTCCTCGAGCAGGCCGTCAAGAGCCTCGAGAGCCAGCTCCAGATCCTCACCGAAAAAGACCGCCGCCTGCGCGACGAGATCGCCCGTCGCGAGCAAGCCAAGGCAATGCTCGACGACGCCCCTGGCATCGCCTCCCTCGTCGCCGCCGGAATCGAGCGCGAAGTCGCCGAGATCATTGTCGATCGCGCCATCCGCCGCGCCACCCCGAGAACGGGTGTGGCGGTCGCGCGCGCCCCCGACCTCGCCGACGAACTCTCGCGCACCATCAAGACCTCGCCCCCGCTCTGGTCCCTCGACAAGGGGGCCGTCTGCGCTCTCGTCGGTGGTGCCGGGGCTGGCAAGACGACGAGCCTCCTCAAAGTCGCTGGCCTCGCACGCTTCGCCCATCGCCGCTCGGTCGCGATCATCTCGACCGACACCGCGCGGGTCGGCCAGTTCGAGCTCCTCTCGATGTACGCCGACATCATGGGGATCCCACTCATGGCCGCGAAGGACCGCGCGGAGGTCGACCGCGCCCTCGAGCACTTCTCGGAGGCCGACCTCGTCCTCATCGACACCGCGTCCCACAACCCCTTCGACGACGCCCAGCGCTTCGCCGCGATGAAGCCCGTCGCAGGCCGCGAGGTCCACCATCACCTCGTCATGCCCGCGACCCTTTCGGCCCGCATCGCGCGCGCCCTCGTCACGGCCTACGAGGGCCCCGCCCTCGAGTCCCTCATCGTCACCCGTCTCGATGAGGCCCCCGCCTCGAGCGCACTCCTCGCGGCCTGCCTCCACGTCGAAGTCCCAGTCAGCCACTTGAGCTTCGGCCGTGAAATCCCTGACGACATCCGCGCCGCAGATGCGCGCGAGGTCACCTCCCCCCTCCTCCGGAGAGCGTCATGAGTCCTCAGCGCGTCATCGCCATCACGAGCGGCAAGGGCGGAGTCGGCAAGACCCACATCGCGGTGAGCCTCGCGGTGAGCCTCGCAGAGCGCGGCGCGAGGGTCCTCCTCATCGACGCCGACCTTGGCCTGTGTAACGCCGACCTCCTGCTCGACGTCACCCCCGAACGCGGCATCCTGCACGTCGCACGCGGGGAGGCCGCCATCGAGGACGTGCTCGTCAGCTCGCCCCTTGGCGTGACACTCCTGCCCGGGCTTGGCGACACCGCCCGCGACAGCAGCCTCAGTCCGTCGGAAAAGCTCGCGCTGCTCGGCAGCCTTCAGAGCATCGGCGACCGCTTCGACGTCGTCGTCATCGACACCGCGGCTGGCCTTGGGGACACGACCCTGTTCTTCGCGAGCGGCGCGGACGAAGCGCTGCTCGTGACGACCCCCGAGCCGACCTCGCTCGCCGACACCTACGGCCTCATGAAGGCCCTCGCCAAGCGCGGGCGTCAGCGCCGCCTCGGCCTCATCGTCAACCAGGCGACGAGCCCGCAAATCGTGAATGCGGTTCACAAAAGACTGCGGGAGCTCGCGGGGCGCTTCCTCGAACTGCCGCTGTCGCTCGCGGGCGCCATCCCCTTCGATGGCCAGGTCCACGCGGCCGTCATGCGCCGCCGCCCCGTGGTCTGCGACGCGCCGCGCTCCGAAGCCTCGCGCGAGCTGCACGCGCTCGCACACCATCTCGCCGATCTCGAGCCGACCCGCTCGAGCGGAATCGCCCTCTTCGGTCAGAGCGCAGAGAGCGCCTGAACGCCGCTCGGGTGCAGCTGGGCGGGACCGCTGAAACCGCTGAGTTCAGGGCTCGGCGAGGTAAAGCACGCCGTCGACCTGCGAGAACTCGACGGTCTCCTCGACGCCATTGCCGAACCTGACGAGGGCCCGCCAGCGCGCGGCCTTGCCAGCATCCTCGGCGCGCGTCGCGATGGTCATTCCCGTCTTGGCGTTGGCGACCCAAACTCCCCCGCGATTCCAGAACTCCGCGGGGTTCGCGTCGTGCATCCGCGCAAGCTCGGCCCCGAGCTCTGGCGCAAGGACCCGCTTCATCGCCTCGAGGTCGCGCAGCTCGAGCGCTTGCGTGAAGGCCTGCAGAATCCCCTCTTCCGTGGACGGGTGCGAGGGTACGACAGGCTCGACCTTCGTCTCGACCACCGCCACATCCGCCGCCTCGGGCGGTGTCTCCGGCGGGCGGCTGCAACCAGAAACGCACCAGACGAGCCCTGCTGCGCACAGCAAGATCAGGCTTCGACCAGCGTGTGTCCCGTCCATCGTCACCTTGGGTGGGCTCGCCGCCAGGCCCGCATCGTGAATCGGACCTGGCGACGTGGTGAATCGGGGTGACAGGATTCGAACCTGCGACATTCAGCTCCCAAAGCTGACGCGCTACCAGACTGCGCTACACCCCGATATCAGCGGCGATGAGTGACCCCACCGCCCGCGTTGGAGGCTGCTTACACGAAAACCGGGTCGCGGTACACCCCGAAGATCTCGCGAAACACATCGCAGATCTCTCCGAGGGTCACGTCGGCCTTCACGGCCGCGATGATCGGCGGCATCAGATTGTAGGTGCCATCCGCCTGAGGGGCGTTCCGACACGCCTCGCGCACCGCCTCGAGGGCCGCCTGAGCGCGCGCCTGGTCGCGGCCCATTTTCAAGGCCGTCACCCTCGCCTTCTGGGCGCGTTCGACCTCGGGGTCGATCTTGAGCGTCGGGATCGCGGGCTCGTCACCGTCGATGTACTTGTTTACACCCACGATCACGCGCTCGAGGCGATCGACCTTCTTTTGATCTTCGAAGGCGGAGTCCGCGATCTCGCGCTGCGGGAAGCCGATCTCGACCGCCTTCACGATTCCGCCGAGCTCGTCGATCTTGTGGATGTAGCGCCAGGCCGCTTCTTCTATCCGATCGGTCAGCTCCTCCATGAACCAGCTGCCACCGAAGGGGTCGACGACGCTCGCGACGCCCGTCTCGTCGGCGATGATCTGCTGGGTGCGAAGCGCGACCTTCACCGCGTTCTCGGTCGGCAGCGCGTAGGTCTCGTCGAGCGAGTTCGTGTGCAGCGACTGCGTCCCGCCGAGCACCGCCGCCATCGCCTGAATCGCGACGCGCGCCACGTTGTTCAGCGGCTGCTGCGCCGTAAGCGACACGCCAGCCGTCTGTGCGTGAGTTCGGAGCCGCCAGGACTCGGGCTTCTTCGCGCCGAAGCGTTCCTTCAAGAGCTTCGCCCAGATGCGGCGCGCCGCCCGGAACTTCGCGATCTCCTCGAAGAAGTCGTTGTGGACGTCCCAGAAGAACGACAGGCGCTGCGCGAACTCATCGACGTCGAGCCCCGCGTCAATCCCCGCCTGGACGTAGCCGATGCCGTCCGCGATCGTGAACGCGAGCTCTTGGACGGCCGTCGCGCCAGCTTCCCGGATGTGGTAGCCGCTAATCGAAATCGGGTGCCATTTCGGGGCCTTCTTCGCCGTGAACCAGATCATGTCGGCGACTACACGCATCGACGGGCGCGGGGGTGAAATCCACTCCTTCTGAGCGATGAACTCTTTGAGGATGTCGGTCTGGATCGTGCCGCCGAGCTTGTGCAGCGGCACCCCCTGCTCCTCGGCGACCGCGAAATACATCGCGAGCGCGACGATCGCAGGACCGTTGATGGTCATGGACGTCGTGACCTGATCGAGGGGGATATCCTTGAAGAGGCGCCGCATGTCGTCGAGCGTCGAGACCGACACACCCTCGCGACCGACCTCGCCCGCCGACAGGGGGTGGTCGGCGTCATAGCCCATCAGCGTCGGCATATCGAAGGCCGTCGAAAGCCCCGTCTGCCCGTGCTCGAGCAGGTACCTGAAGCGCTTGTTCGTGTCCTCGGGCGTGCCGAAGCCCGCGAACATCCGCATCGTCCACGGACGCCCGCGGTACATGGTCTCGTAGGGGCCGCGCAGGAACGGGTACTCGCCTGGACGTCCGATCTCCGGCGGGGCGCCGCCCTC
>VFQT010005022.1_pt1 | contig 10429 bp, 6 predicted proteins | sample 3512381 | NCBI WGS metagenome assembly VFQT01 (sample SAMN10412376, study PRJNA504923) | tailings metagenome | isolation source: Relicate 2 Philex TSF3 active mining site | place: Philippines: Tuba, Benguet | collected 2017-08-29 | reverse complement strand
ACCCAGTCTGTAGGCGGCTCTGCCAGCGAACTTTTTGAACCAGTAGAACATTTAGAGCGAATGTTTTCACTCGATGATGTTTTTGATGATGACGAATTATCTAGCTGGGTAGACAGAGTTATTAAGAGCACCGAAATATTTCCTGAGATGCTTTGTGAATTAAAAGTTGATGGTTTAGCAGTTAATCTACTTTATGAAGATGGTGTATTAAAACGCGTTGCCACTCGTGGGGATGGGTTTGTTGGCGAGGACGTCACGTATAACACACAATTTGTTACTACTTTGCCTCGTAAGCTCACAGGTAAATTCCCAAAATTGCTTGAAGTTAGAGGCGAAATATTTTTTGAACTTGCTGATTTTTTTGAACTCAATGACCTTGCGATGCAGGTTGGCAGGAGCCCTTTTGCTAACCCACGAAATGCCGCAGCAGGAACATTGCGCCAACGAATTGATAAAAGAGAAACTGAACTTTTTCAAGCTAAAAATGAAGGTAAAAATCAAGCCAGAATTCAAAAACTAACCCAAGAATTTGACTTAGCGGCAGGTGCCTTAAGAAAGCTAAAACTGGTAGTTCATGGAATAGGGCGCCATGAAGGAGTTGAGTTAATCACTCAAGCTGATTCTTATCAATTATTCAAAGAGTATGGATTGCCGACATCTACAGAATATGCCGTAGTAAAAACTTTTGAAGAGGTTAAAAAATATATAAAAAAATATGGCGATAAGCGACATAACTTAACTCATGAAATTGATGGGGTAGTAGTTAAAGTAAATGAAATTCAACTCCAGAAAAAATTAGGAGCCACCAGCAGAACGCCACGTTGGGCTGTGGCTTACAAATATCCACCTGAAGTAGTTCGCACAAAACTGCTTGACATCCAAGTCAATGTTGGAAGAACTGGCCGGGTCACGCCTTTTGCAGTCATGGAACCAGTACGGGTTGCCGGATCCACAGTTTCAAATGCCACCTTGCATAACTTAAATGAAATAGCGCGCAAAGGTGTATTAATTGGTGACATGGTTTATTTAAGAAAAGCTGGAGATGTTATTCCAGAAATTATGGGGCCAGTTGTAGAAGTAAGAGATGGTAGTGAAAAAAAATTCAAAATGCCAAAAAAATGCCCTTCATGTGGTTCGTTAATTACTCAAGAAAAATCGGGAGATGTTGATCTTCGTTGTCCAAATGCTGAGTCCTGCCCGGCGCAACTTAAAGAAAGACTTTTTCACGTTGGCACCAGAGGCGCGCTAGATATAGAAGGTCTCGGATATAAATCTGCCCAAGCATTATTGGATGCAGGCATTTTAAAAAATGAAAGTGAACTATTTAACCTAACAGAAAAGGATTTATTAAAGGCAGAATATTTCACTCGTGCAGGCGGTAAAGGTGAGTCAAAACGCGTGCTCGGTAAAAATGCCGAAGAGTTACTTTCTCAACTTGAAACAGCTAAGCAAAGACCGCTTTGGAGAATTTTAGTAGCACTTTCTATTCGGCATGTGGGCCCAACTGCAGCTCAAGCATTAGCACGAGAATTTAAATCAATTGAAAATATAGAAAAAGCATCTTTAGAAAAATTAGCAGAGATAGATGGAGTTGGCGGAGTCATTGCCGAATCAATTAAGGAATGGTTTAAAGATAAATGGCATCAAAACATCATTAAGGCTTGGAGGCAAGCTGGCGTGCAAATGGTAGAAGAGGTAATTCAAGGACCAACGCCACTTAAAGACAAGCAAATTGTTATCACTGGTTCTGTTTCAGGATATTCGAGAGATGGCGCTAAAGAAGTATTAGCAAATTTAGGGGCAAAAGTTTCTAGTTCAGTAAGTAAAAATACTGACCTTGTGGTTTATGGGCGCACTGATGGATCCAAATACACAAAAGCTGTTAGCTTGATGGTTCCAAGACTGGGTGCAGAGCACTTTAAAGTTCTTGTTGAGAATGGGTTTGAAGAAGCACTGCAATTAGCCGAAAAGTAGTAATCATTAGAATGAGTCCGTGTCGAAAATTACCCCTGAGGCTCTTAAGCACTTAGCCAAATTAGCTCGCTTGGAGTTAACTGAAGCAGAATTAGCAACCTATGCCTCCCAGCTAGATGTGATCTTAGATTCGGTAGACAAGATCCGCGAAGTAGCAGCGCAAGATGTCAAGCCGATGAGTCATGCAGTTGGCCTAACAAATGTTTTTAGAGAAGATTTAGTTCGACCATCCCTAGATCGAATAGAAGTACTTTCACAGGCTCCAGCTCAAGAGTCAGATCGCTTTCGGGTGCCTAGAATTTTGAACGAGGAATAAAACTTGAGCACAGAAATAGTCCATTTGAGTGGTTTTGAAATTGCTGAAAAAATTAAGAATAAAGAACTAAGTGCGATCGAGGTTACTCAAGCTCATTTTGATCGAATTGAAAAACTTGATAATAAAGTTGAAAGTTTTCTTTACCTAGACAAAGAGTCCGCATTGGCTCATGCCAAGAAAGTAGATGTAAAAGTAGCAAAGGGTGAAGCTTTAAAACCTTTAGCTGGAGTTCCTTTAGCATTAAAAGATGTTTTGACACAAAAAGGTGTTCCTACTACTGCTGGATCAAAAATTTTAGAAAATTGGCGGCCACCGTATAACAGCACAGTTGTAAACAGATTAATTGAAAATGATGTAATAATTTTGGGTAAAACCAATATGGATGAATTTGCGATGGGTTCATCAACTGAAAACAGTGCTTATCAAAAAACTAAGAATCCTTGGGATTTAAATAGAATTCCAGGTGGCTCATCTGGTGGCTCTTCTGCAGCAGTGGCAAGTTTTTTTGCCCCACTTTCAATCGGTACTGATACCGGCGGATCTATCAGGCAACCTGCAGCAGTTTGCGCCTTGGTTGGCGCCAAACCAACTTATGGAACAGTATCGCGCTACGGATTGATCGCTTTTGCTTCTTCATTAGATCAAGCAGGGCCTATCACTAGGACAGTTTTGGATGCAGCTTTATTAAATGAAGCTATAGCTGGATTTGATGAAAATGATTCGACCAGCATCAATCAAAAACTCGAATCACTTGTTGAAGCTTCTAAAAACAAAAATATCAAGGGGATAAAAATCGGTGTTATTAAGGAACTTGGTGGCGAAGGGTGGCAACCAGGTGTGCTGGCGCAATTTGAAAAAGCAGTCGAAATACTTAAATCGTTAGGCGCAGAAGTTGTCGAAGTTTCATTACCTCATTCTGTTTATGCGCTGGCGGTGTATTACTTAATTGCCCCCAGTGAAGCGAGTTCCAATTTGGCACGCTTTGACGGTATGCGCTACGGATTGCGCGTTGGTGATGATGGTGAAAAAGATGTCGAAGCAGTAATGAATCTTACGCGCGCGCAAGGATTTGGGCCAGAAGTTAAGCGAAGGATTATTTTAGGTACCTATGCGCTATCTACTGGTTATTACGATGCTTATTACGGTCAAGCACAAAAAGTGCGTGGATTAATTGCCGAAGATTTACGTAAAGCTTTTGAAAAAGTAGATGTGCTGATTTCACCGACTTCACCAACCACCGCCTGGAAGATGGGTGAAAGAGTTGATAATCCGCTAGCCATGTACTTGGCAGATTTAGCGACCTTACCGGCTAGTTTGGCGGGAGTTCCTGCGATCAGTGTGCCGATTGGACTAGCCGCTGAAGACAACATGCCAGTTGGCCTGCAAGTTATTGCGCCTGCGATGCAGGATCACAAAAATTATCAGGTTGCAGCCGCCATTGAAGCCGCTCAAGGTGAACTCTTAATTAAAAAAATTCCAGACTTAGCGAGTTTGTCATGAAGTTAATTCAAGCGGTAGAAAGTTTTGAGCCAGTTATTGGTTTAGAAACTCACGTGGAACTCTCAACAAAATCAAAAATGTTTTGTGGCTGCGCTACAGATTTTGGAGCTGAACCTAACACTCAAGTTTGCCCAACATGCCTAGGCCTTCCAGGTTCCTTGCCAGTTCCAAATCAAGCTGCGATCGAATCAACTTTGCGCATTGGATTAGCACTAAATTGCCAGATTACCGAATTTTCACGATTTGCAAGAAAAAATTATTTCTACCCTGATATGCCAAAAGATTTTCAGACTAGTCAGTACGACGAACCTTTCTGCGTTAACGGGTATCTAGATGTCGTAGTTCCTACTGATGAGGGTGAAAAAACATTTAGGGTTGAAATTGAAAGAGTTCATCTCGAAGAAGACACTGGAAAACTCACCCATGCAGGTGGATCAACCGGAAGAATTCACGGAGCAGATTATTCATTAGTGGATTACAACCGGGCAGGAATTCCTCTAGTTGAAATTGTGACCAAGCCAGTAACAGGAACTGGGCAGTATGCACCGCAAGTAGCAAGAGCTTATGTAACTGAATTGAGAGATCTGTTAAGAAACCTAGGAGTTTCTGACGTTCGTATGGAAGAGGGTTCTTTGAGATGTGATGTGAATTTGTCACTTCACCCCAAAGGATCTGCTGAATGGGGCAAGCGCACTGAAACTAAGAATGTTAATTCGTTACGTTCTGTTGAAAAAGCGGTTTTAAGTGAAATTGAGCGTCAAGCGGATGTGTTGACTGCTGGTGAAAAGGTAACTCAAGAAACTCGACACTTTCATGAAGATTCAGGAACTTCTTCTAGTGGAAGAAGCAAAGAACAAGCAGAAGATTATCGATATTTTCCTGAACCAGATTTAGTGCCAGTCATTGCAGATGAAGCTTGGGTTTCGAAACTAAGAACCCAACTACCAGAAGCACCCTCCATCCAACGTAAGCGTTTAGCTAAAGAGTGGAACTTTAGTGATGAAGAAATGCGAGATGTTGTGAGTTTGGGCGCAATTGATTTAATTGCGCAGACAGTTGCAGCTGGGGCAAGCCCACAAGCTGCTCGCAAATGGTGGCTGGGTGAATTAGCAAGACGCGCCACTGAAATGAATAAAGAATTAAGTGATTTAACAATTAATCCCAAACATATAAGTGAATTAGATGGCTTAGTTAGCAGCGGAAAGCTAACTGACAAATTAGCTCGTCAAGTTTTAGATGGATTGCTTAATAATGAAGGAACCCCAGCCGAAATTGTTGAAAAGCGAAATCTAGTAGTGATGAGTGATGATTCTTCGCTAGTTCCAATAATAAAGGCAGCTATTGAAGCAAATCCGGATGTAGTTTCAAAAGTTAAAGAAGGAAAACTGCAAGCCTTGGGGCCACTGTTGGGAGCTGTGATGAAAGAAACCCAAGGCAAGGCAGATGCCGCAAAGGTGAGATCTTTAGTATTAAAAGAGTTAGGGGTTGAGGGGTAGCGCAATGGATATGAAGCCAAGAAGTAAAGAGGTAACAGAAGGATTTGAACGTGCCCCAGCCAGAAGTATGTTGCGGGCAATCGGCATGCAAGATGAAGACTTTGCTAAGCCACAAATCGGAATTGCTAATTCTTGGAATGAAATTACCCCTTGCAATATGTCTTTGCGCAGGCTTGCCGATCATATTAAGCAGGGTGTAAGGGACGCTGGCGGATTTCCAATGGAATTTGGAACCATTACTGTTTCCGATGGAATATCAATGGGTCATGAAGGTATGCGCGCATCTCTCGTAAGCCGAGAAATTATCGCAGATTCTGTTGAAGCGGTTATGCATGCAGAGCGATTGGATGGCTCAGTAACTTTAGCTGGTTGCGATAAATCTTTGCCTGGAATGTTGATGGCAGCTGCCCGTTTAGATTTAGCAAGCGTTTTTGTTTATAACGGAACCATCATGCCTGGAAGATTGCATGATCAAGATTTAACTTTGCAAGATGTTTTTGAAGCAGTAGGTGCTTGCGCGTTAGGCAAAATCACTGAAAAAGAATTGGCAGATATTGAGCGCAATGCCTGCCCCGGTGAGGGTGCTTGCGGTGGAATGTTCACTGCCAACACAATGAGCAGTATTGCCGAAGCAATTGGTATGGCATTACCAGGAAGCGCATCTGCTCCAGCTATTGATAGATCTCGTGAAAAAGATGCTTACAACGCTGGTAAAGCGGTGGTTAATTTAATCCGCCAAGGAATTACGGCACGTGACATCATGACAAAAAAAGCTTTTGAAAATGCGATTACTATCGTGATGGCACTTGGAGGCTCAACTAATGCAGTGTTACATCTTTTAGCAATGGCCCATGAAGCAATGGTTGATTTAACGCTAGATGACTTTAACCGGATAGGAGATAAAACTCCGCACCTAGCTGACGTAAAACCATTTGGTCGATATGTGATGAACGATTTACACAAAATCGGTGGAGTTCCAGTTGTCCTAAAAGCTTTGTTAGATGCGGGATTATTACATGGAGATGCTTTAACTGTTACCGGTAAAACACTTGCTGAAAATGTTGCTGAAATTAATCCTCCTGATCCAGATGGAAAAATCATTTATGCAGTTAATAATCCAATTCATAAAACTGGAGGTTTAGTAATCCTGAAAGGCTCATTGGCCCCGGAAGGCGCAGTTATTAAAGCGGCAAGTATTGAAGAGTCAGTATTTGAAGGCGTTGCAAAAGTTTATGATGATGAAAAATTCGCTATGGATGCCTTGACTAAAGGTGAAATTGTAAAAGGTGATGTAGTAGTAATTCGTTATGAAGGCCCACAAGGCGGCCCTGGCATGCGAGAGATGCTTGCAGTAACAGCTGCAATTAAGGGTGCTGGTTTAGGTAAAGATGTAATGCTAGTTACCGATGGCCGATTTTCAGGAGCAACCGCTGGTTTTTGCATCGGACACGTTGCCCCCGAAGCCACCCAAGGTGGCCCAATTGGATTGGCAAAAACAGGAGATCGAATCCGTCTAGATATGAGCACTAAGACCCTAGATCTATTGGTTGATCCATCAGAATTAGAAAAAAGAAAATCTGAATTCAAGTTAGCCGAACCGCGATATACAACTGGAGTGCTCGGCAAGTATGCAAAATTAGTGGGCTCTGCAGCTAATGGGGCAGTCTGCGGGTAACCCAGATCTTGTGGGGTAAGGCTTTATGCGTTACCCTTTACTTAAATGCTTAATAACCTCGTAGTAGTTAGTAAGCGCGTCGGCTAGCAAGACCCAGCCAGCGCGCCACCCTCCGTTGCCTTCGGGCCGGGGGGTTTTTTGTTACTCGAGTTAGGTAAGTGAAAGACTAGGCCAAGAAGAGGACGATAAATGAGCGAACAACTAACCGGTGCTCAGAGCTTAATTCGATCACTAGAAGAAGCCGGCGTAGAAACCGTTTTTGGTATTCCAGGCGGTGCCATTCTGCCTGCTTATGACCCGCTAATGGATTCGAAGAAAGTTCGTCACATCTTGGTTCGTCATGAACAAGCAGCCGGACATGCTGCTGAAGGTTATGCACTTGCCACCGGAAAAGTTGGCGTTTGTATGGCAACTAGCGGGCCGGGAGCTACAAATTTAGTAACTCCGATTGCAGATGCTCATATGGATTCTGTGCCGATGGTGGCAATTACTGGTCAAGTCCCAAGCCATGCCATTGGAACTGATGCTTTTCAAGAAGCAGATATTCGCGGCATTACCTTCCCGATTACTAAGCACAACTATTTAGTAACTGACCCAAAAGATATTCCGAATGCGATTTATGAAGCATTTCATATCGCTTCCACCGGAAGGCCTGGGCCAGTATTAGTAGATATTTCTAAAGATGCCTTAAATAAAAAAAGTGATTTTGTTTGGCCAACTGACTTGAATTTGCCTGGTTATAAGCCAACAACAAAACCAAATAACAAACAAATTCGTGAAGCAGCAAGCCTAATTCTTTCAACTAAAAAACCAGTACTTTATATTGGCGGTGGAGTAATTAAAGCTGGTGCTAATAAAGAATTATTCGAGTTAGCGACTATCACCCAAATTCCAGTTGTAACTACGTTGATGGCAAGAGGTGCGTTCCCAGATTCTCACCCGCAACACCTAGGAATGCCAGGTATGCATGGAACTGTTGCTGCGGTTGGTTCTTTGCAGCAAAGCGATCTATTAATTGCACTTGGAACTCGCTTTGATGACCGCGTTACCGGTGATTTAGCAAGTTTTGCCCCGGAAGCAAAAGTTATTCATGCTGATATTGATCCAGCAGAAATTGGCAAAAATCGTTTTGCAGATATTCCGATCGTGGGAGATGCAAAAGAAGTGATTGCGCAATTGACAGCAGCAATCAAAGAAGAACAAGCTAAAGGTAAAGCCGGGGATTATGAAGCTTGGTGGTCAAGCTTAAATCGTTTGCGCGAGACTTACCCACTTGGTTATGACTTACCTAAAGATGGATCTCTTTCACCGCAGCATGTAATTGAGAGACTTTCTGACATCACTGGACCAGATGCAATTTATGCGGCAGGTGTTGGCCAACATCAGATGTGGGCTGCGCAATTTGTTAAGTATGAAAAGCCAGGCACTTGGTTAAACAGCGGTGGACTTGGAACTATGGGCTTTGCAGTTCCAGCAGCAATGGGCGCAAAAGTAGGCCAACCAGATACCACAGTTTGGGCTATTGATGGCGATGGTTGTTTTCAAATGACCAACCAAGAACTTGCTACTTGCAGTATTAATAACATTCCGATCAAAGTTGCCTTAATAAATAACTCATCATTAGGCATGGTGCGTCAATGGCAAACCCTCTTTTATAACGAGCGTTATTCAAATACTGATTTGCAATCTCATAGCTTTCCAGATTTTGTAAAGCTTGCTGATGCGTATGGTTGCATTGGGCTTCGTTGCGACAATCCTGATGAGGTGGATTCGGTAATTGAAAAAGCTTTGGGTATTAATGATGCTCCAGTAGTGATTGATTTTCAAGTAAACAAAGATGCCATGGTTTGGCCAATGGTGGCAGCTGGTGCTAGCAATTCTGATATCAAATATGCAAGAGATTTAGCTCCTAAGTGGGAGCGTGAAGATTAATGTCGCGCCATACTCTGAGTGTTTTAGTTGAAAATCGACCAGGTGTACTGGCTCGAACCGCAAGTTTGTTTGCTCGACGCGGATTTAATATTGAATCACTTGCAGTTGGGCCGACCGAATCAGATGACATTTCACGCATGACGATTGTGGTAAGCGTTGAAGAGCATCCACTTGAGCAAGTTACTAAACAATTAAATAAATTAGTAAATGTGCTAAAAATTGTGGAATTAGATTCGACCCAATCGGTGCAAAGAGAGTTAGTTTTGATTAAAGTCAAAACCACTCCACAGAGTAGATCCCAAATTTTGGAAACGGTTTCACTTTTTAGAGCCAAGGTTGTCGATGTTTCACATGATTCAGTAACGATTGAAGCAACTGGTAACAGAGATAAGTTAGATGCCTTGGTCAAGGTTCTCGAACCTTACGGAATCAAAGAATTAGTACAATCGGGCATGGTGGCAGTAGGTCGCGGCCAAAAGTCACTCACCGATAAAGCTAAGAGTAATAGTTAATTTTTTAAACCGACCCTTGAAAGTCAAGGGTTATGTTAAGAGGGGAAGCGCAAGTGGCCGAATTGTTTTATGAAAAAGATGCAGACATTTCAATCATTCAAGGTAAGAAAGTTGCAGTGATTGGTTATGGCTCACAAGGTCACGCTCACTCTTTAAATTTACGTGATTCTGGTGTTGATGTTCGAGTGGGACTTAAAGAAGGTTCCCCTTCTCGCGCTAAGGCTGAGCAAGAGGGTTTGCGCGTAGTGACTCCAGATGTTGCTGCAAGTGAAGCTGATGTAATCATGATTTTGGTTCCAGATCACTTACAAAGACATGTTTATAAGTCAGATATTGAACCACACTTAACAGCCGGAAAAGCGCTATTTTTTGGACACGGCTTTAACATTCGCTTTGGTTACATCAAGCCACCAAGCAATGTGGATGTAATCATGGTGGCACCAAAAGGCCCAGGACACTTAGTGCGACGCGAATATGTAAACGGTCGAGGTGTTCCGGTAATTGTTGCGGTTGAGCAAGATTTCACTAACAGCGCTTGGGCATTAGGGCTCTCTTATGCCAAGGCAATTGGTGGTTTGCGCGCCGGTGGAATTAAAACTACTTTCACTGAGGAAACTGAAACTGATCTATTTGGCGAGCAGGCAGTGCTTTGCGGCGGAACTGCAGCATTAGTTCAAGCTGGATTTGAAACTTTAGTTGAGGCGGGCTACCAACCTGAGGTTGCCTATTTTGAGTGCTTGCACGAATTGAAGTTAATTGTTGACTTGATGTATGAAGGTGGATTAACCAAGATGCGATGGTCAGTTTCTGACACCGCAGAATTTGGCGATTACACTTCAGGCCCACGAGTAATAAACAAGAAAACTAAAAAACGGATGAAGAAAATTTTGAAAGACATCCAAACTGGTGAATTTGCGAAAACCTTTATAGAGGATCAAGACAAAGGTGCTAAAAAGTTCAAAAAGTATCGCGCTGAAGGTGAAAGCCTACAGATTGAAGAAGTTGGAAAGCGCCTTCGCGGGCT
>VFQT010005021.1_pt1 | contig 10429 bp, 6 predicted proteins | sample 3512381 | NCBI WGS metagenome assembly VFQT01 (sample SAMN10412376, study PRJNA504923) | tailings metagenome | isolation source: Relicate 2 Philex TSF3 active mining site | place: Philippines: Tuba, Benguet | collected 2017-08-29 | reverse complement strand
GACCTTGCTGATGAGTCCACACCGCCAGGAGAAGATTTTCTTGCCCAGCTCACCGTTAAGTGGGAAGATGCCACTCAATCTGTTGAAGGATTAGGTATCCGGAGGTTGGTATTACGCACACCGCCGGTGCTTTCCCGAGATAATGTGATAATGAAATTGATCGCTTTGCCAGTGCAATTATTCGTTGGTGGACCCATTGGCTCTGGCAAACAAGCCTTTCCCTGGATCCATATCAAGGATTGGGTGGGGGCGATCCGCTATCTGATGGCAAATGAAAATGCGCGTGGCGTCTATAATATGATAGCCCCTGCACAGACCTCACTCGCTGATTTCACGAAGGTACTTGCTAATATACTGCACCGACCATACTGGTTTCCCGTCCCTGCTTTTTTGATGAGGAACGTTTTAGGTGAAATGAGCGTCTTGATCCTCGAAGGAAGGTTTTCCCAGCCAAAGCGATTGCTCGAGTCTGGGTACAAGTTCCAGTTTCCAGGTCCGCGAGAGGCGTTGACCGATTTGTTTGGTTAAGTCAAAGGAGAAATAAGTCCATGAAGAAGATTTCCATTGCTTTGTTATTGCTGTTGTTGGTATCGGCTTGCGGTGCCCCGGCACAGGATTCGCAAATCGTATTGCCGCAGTTGCTACCGACTGCAACGGCATATATCGACCCATCGTACCCATCCGCAGAAGCAAATGTAAGCACTGCCCAGCAAACGTCTGCCGGGATCGATGTGCGTATGAACCGCGCTTGGATGGAGGGAAAAAATGTTAATGCCGATGTCTGTTTTACATTGCCCGATGCATCCGATTGGTCGATCTGGGCAGCGAATTTGGCATACAACGGCATTGTGCTTCAAGAATATGGCACAACCTTGATCAGCTTGCAAGAACCTGTCGATGGTCAGCCTGGTTTGCGTTGCGATACTTTGACCTTTGTTGTCGCGCCTGATGCAGACCTGACCAGTGCAACGATCAATATTGATGCAATAGCAGCGCCGCCTCTGCCCGGCGATTATTGTGACCTCTATTTGCCGAAGATCCAACAAGCCATGCTTGAGCGGGGGACCGGCGTTTCTGTGGACTGTGTGGATGTCAATGGTGCACTGACTATGCAGATCCTTGGTAAGCCTGCTGAAATGTCTCAAGAACAGGCAGAACAGCTCGTTTATAGTGACGAGTTCTACACCGTGCGTGGTCCGTGGAGTTTCTCTTTCAATTTGTCGCAATAAAATTCCTGTTGTATAATACCGTTCATGTCTTGTAGTTTTTTCACCAGCCGCTACTACTATTATTACCACCCGTAACTTCTTGCGATGGTGTGATTTGAACGCGCCCCATCATCGCGGGCGCGTTTTTGTTTGTATATTAAGACTCTAAAAGGGTCTGGCATTAGGAGAAAAGAATGAACATCGAGGAACAAGTCGAGTTATTGATGCAGGGAACCGACTATGGCGACGAAGAATTGCAAAAAGCCATGGCAACCGAACTGCGTGAGCGCTTAAAGCTTGCTGAAAAAGAGAAGCGCCCATTGCGCGTATATTGCGGTTATGACCCGACATCCACCGACCTGCATTTGGGGCATACCATTTCCATGCGCAAGTTGCGCCAGTTTCAGGATTTGGGGCATGAAGTCACTTTCTTGATCGGCAGTTACACTGCTTTAGTGGGTGACCCTTCTGATAAGAACAAGGCACGTCCAATTCTCACGCCGGAAAAAGTTGCCGAGAATGCTCAGACCTATGCTGAGCAAGCCTTCCGTGTCCTGGACCGTGCAAAGACCAAGATCCGCTATAACGGAGAGTGGCTCTCAAAACTCAACTTGATCGATTTAATTCGATTGGGACAGAATTTTACAGTCCAGCAGTTTTTAGCCCGTGAGAACTTTGCCAAGCGTCTCGATAAGGGTGAACCGATCTATCTCCACGAAACCTTCTATGCCTTGATGCAAGGTTACGATGCTGCTGCCATGGAAACCGATGTGCAAATTGGCGGTTCAGATCAACTCTTTAACATTATTGTCGCTGGGCGTAAACTTCAAGAGGCTTTAGGGCAAAAACCATTGGTTGGTATCGTCACAGGCATCTTGCCGGGTACAGATGGTGTTCAGCGCATGTCCAAATCCACTGGCAATATCGTTCCGATCAACACTGGCGCAGATGATATGTTCGGCAAACTTATGTCTGTCCCCGATTCGGCAATGGGTATCTACATGCGTCTTGTGACTCGTTTCAGCCCTCCTGAGGTCGCTCAGATCGAAAAGGATGTGGCTTCTGGAGCTTTGCATCCACGGGACGCGAAGATGAAGATGGCAAAGGAAATCACTAGTATCTTTTATACAGAGGAAGAAGCTGCAGCCGCCCAAGATCATTTCATCAAGATGTTCCAGCAGAAGGAGATCCCAGATGAAATGCCGGATTACGAATTGCAATCGGGTCAAACAGTTGTGGATGTTATTCTTGCTGCAGGCATGGCAGAGAGCAAGAGCAAAGCACGTCAACTCATTGATCAAAAGGGCGTCCGCCTTGATGGGGAAGTACTTGAGCGTGGAGATGCTGTTTTCCCGCACCCTGGCGTATTGCAAGTGGGTAAACGCCGCTTCCTGCGTGTGAAGTAAAACTAGTCAATGGACAACTGATGATAGACCGAGATTCTCGAAAAATTGTCTAAGATCCATCGTTTACCTTCAAAAAATAAAAAAACAGACTCGTCACGAGTCTGTTTTTTTATTTTTTGAGGCGTCGACGGGATTTGAACCCGTGAATGAGGGTTTTGCAGACCCTTGCCTTACCACTTGGCCACGACGCCTTATAAACAAAAGGATTGCTGACCGAAAGCATTTTTCAATCTGCAATCCTCCAGTTTGAGCGGGCGATGAGATTCGAACTCACGACCTTCTCCTTGGCAAGGAGACGTTCTACCACTGAACTACGCCCGCATGTTTCGACCGATTTGGTCGAGAGTGCCGAGACCCAGGATCGAACTGGGGACACCGCGATTTTCAGTCGCGTGCTCTACCAACTGAGCTATCTCGGCCAAACATTATTCTTTTGTTAAGCGCGGGTGATTTTACATGTAATTATTTATGTTGTCAAGAAAAAACAACATTGAATACAAAAGTGAATAAATGAAAATCAAAATTTCTTGACTTTTTATATTCAATTCGCTATAATGTCTAGTCGCTGTCCATCCGGGACAGTTCTCATCGTTTATATAGTCATTCAAAACCGTTAGGAGAGAAGAATGGCATCTTCTTTGCCCCAGAAAAGCTACGCACGTATCCCAGTAAGTCTTGATTTACCCAACCTGATCGAAGTCCAATTGGATTCATTTGAAAGGCTCAAAAAAGAGGGACTTGGAGACCTTTTCCATGAAATTTCCCCTATTGAGTCATATAACAAGGGAATGAAATTGTTTTTCCCGAGCCGCAGCCCCGAATCACAACAGTGGGGGCTGAAATATTGGTTTGGTGAACCCAAGCATACCATTGAAGAATGCGTAGAGCGTGACCTGACCTATGCCAGCCCGTTGTATGTCTCCGTGCTTTTGGCTGGTCCTGATGTTCCTGAGCCCATTAAACAGGATATCTTCCTCGGTGATTTCCCCGAGATGACCGACAAGGGCACATACATTGTCAATGGAACGGAACGCGTCGTTGTTTCGCAGTTGATCCGTTCCCCTGGTGTGTACTTCGAAGCCCCTGCGGATCGTGCTACGGGACGTCTGCTCTCCATGGCCAAGCTGATTCCTGACCGTGGGGCTTGGATGGAGTTCGAAACCCGTAAGTCAGATTACATTATCCTCAAGTTCAACCGCAAACGCACCGTACCAATTACAGTGTTCTTGCGAGCTTTGGCAGCTGTCAGTGATGGCATCAAAGATTCTCCAATCAAGCATGGAACCGATGAAGAGATTCTCTCCATCTTCAAGGATGTGGACAACAATCCTGAGCGCATGTTCATTGCTTCCACTATTAAACAGGAACCCGACTGGGATCTGACAAACCACACCATTGCCGAAGCTGCCCTGATCGAGTTCTTCAAGAAAATGCGCCCTGGCGATCCGGCTACTTTGGACAACGCCCGTCAGTTCCTTGAGGAACAGCTCTTTGACCAACGCCACTACGATCTCGAACGCGTTGGCCGTTATAAGTTGAACCAGAAACTTGATCTAAATATTCCGATCCCTCATCGTACGGTTTCGAAGAGCGATATCCTGCGCCTCATTCGCCGTATGATCCAGATCAACAATGGTTCTGAGCGTTCAGATGATATCGACCACCTTGGCAACCGCCGTGTAAAGACAGTGGGTGAGTTGATCCAAAACAAACTCCGCATTGGTTTGCGCCGCATGGAACGCGTGATTAAAGAACGTATGTCCATCCGTGATCAGGAACAACTATCACCAGTGACCCTCGTCAACATCCGCCCAGTTGTGGCAGCATTGCGCGAGTTCTTTGGCTCCTCCCAGCTTTCCCAATTCATGGACCAGACCAACCCGCTTGCCGAGTTGCGCCACAAGCGTACTCTCTCCGCGCTTGGTCCTGGTGGTCTGCGCCGTGAACGTGCCGGCTTCGATGTTCGTGACGTTCACCACTCTCACTATGGACGTATCTGCCCGATTGAAACGCCTGAAGGACCAAACATCGGTTTGATCGGTCGTTTAGCTTCGTTCGCCCGAGTGAATGAATACGGCTTCATTGAAACCCCATATCGCAAGGTGTATCGATCCCTTCCTTCTGACAGTGAACTTTTGGAAGGTCGTACGTTGCGTGAAGATATTTACGATCCGAAGTCTGAAGAGCTTTTATTCAAATCAGGCACAGAGATCGACTCTAAGATCGCAAAACGACTGGGACGTATTGATGGCGAAATAGCCATTGTTCCTTACATTTCAGACGACATTACCTACCTCTCTGCCGACGCGGAAGATAAGTACACGATCGCGCAGGCGAATGCCACATTGACCGAGAAGAAAGAATTCTCTCGCGAACGTATCTCCTGCCGTTATCATTCAGGCTTCTTGTTCTCCAATGCTGAGACCATCGACTTCATGGACGTGGCTCCACATCAAGTGGTGGGTATCAGTGCTGCGTTGATTCCGTTCCTTGAACATGACGATGCTAACCGCGCGCTGATGGGCTCGAACATGATGGCGCAAGCTGTGCCTCTAGTTCGCCCTGAAGTTCCGTTGGTTTCCACTGGGATGGAACGCCACGCCGCGATCGACTCCGGTCAGGTCGTTGTTGCTGAAGCCGATGGCGAAGTGGTGTCAGTTACTGGTTCCACTATCACGGTCAAAGAAAAGCGTTCCGGCAACCGTGTGTATCAGCTCCGCAAGTATCAGCGTTCCAATCAGAGTACTTGTATCGACCAACGTCCTTCTGTTGTGAAGGGACAGTTGATCAAGGCTGGCGATATCATTGCTGACTCTTCTTCTACTGATAATGGTCAATTGGCTTTGGGTCAGAATGTAGTGATCGCCTTCCTTTCCTGGGAGGGTGGTAACTTCGAAGATGCTATTTTGCTCTCTGAACGCCTGGTTCAGGAAGACCGCTTTACTTCAGTTCATATTGAGAAGTACGAAGTCGAAGCCCGCGATACCAAACTTGGACCTGAAGAAATTACCCGTGACATCCCGAATGTTGGTGATGACGCCATTAAAGACCTCGATGAAAATGGCATCATCCGCATAGGCGCGGAAGTTGGTCCAAACGACATTCTCGTAGGCAAGATCACGCCAAAGGGTGAAAAGGAACTCACACCTGAAGAACGCTTGTTGCGCGCCATCTTCGGTGAGAAATCTCGCGATGTGAAAGATACTTCGCTTCGCATGCCCCATGGCGAACGCGGTAAGGTCGTGGATGTTAAGGTCTTCACTCGTGAAGAGAACTCAGACCTCGCTGCTGGCGTGGATATGATGGTTCGTGTCTCTGTCGCTCAACGTCGTAAGATCACAGCGGGTGACAAAATGGCGGGTCGCCACGGAAATAAGGGTGTGGTTTCCAAGGTTGTGCCTGTAGAAGATATGCCCTTCCTCGAGAATGGTGTGCCTGTCGATATCATTCTCAACCCGCTTGGCGTTCCTGGTCGTATGAATATTGGTCAGGTGTTGGAAGTTCACCTTGGGTGGGCTGCCAAGCGTCTCGGGTATCGCGCCGTGACTCCCGTCTTTGATGGTGCCAGTGAGGAACAGATCGAAGCCGAACTTGCACGTGCATGGATCGTCGATCAAGCTTGGAAAGAAGCAGGCGTCCGCGCATGGGAATGGTTGCAAGAACAGGAATATGACCCAACAACCATTGAAGATGATGATGAAGTCCGTCGCCTGTATCTGGAACAGTGGTTGGATAAACGCCGTTATGACGTTTACAGTTTGAACGACCCAGCATATGCGCATCGCGCGACAGCCCGTGAATGGTTGCGAGAAAAAGGCTATACCGAACCCGACGAAATCTTGCTCGAAGACCGTCAGGTTGCTCATGATCCTAAACTTGATGATGTGGCGATCACAGCCTGCTTGCGTTTGTGGATGGAAGTGAATGGCATTACCCGCCGGGTTGCTGAAGATAAAGTCTTCGAAACCGCGCAGGAACTTGCAAAGGAAAAAGGTATCCCGCTGCCTATCCTTGGTAAGCAGACTCTCCGTGATGGCAAAACTGGTCTGCCGTATGACCAACCTGTCACAGTGGGTGTGATGACCATCCTCAAGCTTCACCACTTGGTTGAAGATAAGGTCCATGCTCGCTCAACCGGTCCATACAGTTTGGTGACACAGCAACCCCTTGGCGGTAAAGCTCAGTTCGGTGGTCAGCGCTTCGGTGAAATGGAAGTGTGGGCGTTGGAGGCATATGGTGCCGCTCACACCTTACAGGAAATGCTCACCGTTAAATCTGACGATGTTCAAGGTCGTGTGAACACTTATGAAGCTATCGTAAAGGGTGAACCCATCGAAGAACCAAGCATTCCAGCTTCCTTCCGGGTCTTGGTGAAGGAACTCCAATCACTTGGGTTGGCAGTCGAAGCCATCAACGAGAATGGGGATGTGGTCAAGTTTGGTAAGGATGAAGAGAAGACTCATCCACCAAAACATGACACAGGTTTGCTGAGTCTGGGTGAGGGGCAATCCAGAAAAAAGCAGTAAATTCTATTGACTTGACCGGTACAGCATGATAAAATGTTGTGCCTTTGTCAAGAAAAAGGAGCGGCAGACTTTACCCCCCGCTCTCTAAAAAATTGGCAGCTCAGATGAGGCCATCAGGGAACGAATTGATGGTCTCATTTATTGCGAAAAAACAAAAATAAATAATCAATTAGAAGAATTTGTAATCGGAGGCTGATCGTGCCGACAGTAAATCAAATGGTCCGTAAGGGCCGCAAAGATAAGAAATCCAAAAGCAAGGCTCCTGCTCTGCAGTTCACTTTGAACAGCTACAAGCAGCGCCGTTTCCGCCAGGACAAAGGCGCGCCCCAAAAGCGCGGCGTTTGTACCGTGGTCCGCACCATGACCCCCAAGAAGCCGAATTCTGCGCTTCGCAAAATTGCTCGTGTGCGCTTAAGCAATGGTATTGAAGTGACAGCGTACATTCCGGGTGAGGGTCACCAGTTGCAGGAACACTCCGTCGTGCTCGTTCGCGGCGGTCGTGTGAAGGACCTCCCGGGCGTCCGCTACCATATCGTGCGCGGAACTCTCGACACCACCGGCGTGGCAAATCGTAAGCAGGGCCGCTCAAAGTACGGCGCGAAGCGTCCCAAGTAATTTTGATGGAGTGATAAAGCATGCGTAGAGCAAAACCCGAAAAGCGGGAAATCCTTCCCGATGTCCGTTTTAATAGCGTTAATCTCCAGATCGTGATTCAGCACGTTTTGAAGAGCGGCAAGAAAAGCGTTGCTGTTGGACTTGTTTATGATGCAATGGATTTGATCAAGGAACGCACTGAGAAGAATCCGATGGAAGTCTTCGATGCGGCGCTTAAGAATGTTGGACCTGTTATGGAAGTTCGCCCACGCCGTGTGGGTGGTGCAACTTATCAGGTTCCGATGGAAGTTTCCGCTGATCGCCGTACAACTTTGGCGATTCGCTGGATCCTTGGCTCTGCTCGTGACCGCTCCGGTAAGTCTTTTGCTGACAAACTTGCTTCGGAATTGATCGACGCCTCAAATGAGACTGGTGCTTCCATCCGTAAGCGTGATGAAACTCACAAGATGGCAGAAGCCAACCGCGCTTTCTCCCATTACCGTATTTAATTTTTAGTAGAAGAAGATAGGTAGATAGATAGCAATGGCACGCGTTCATCCGTTGGAAAAATACCGAAATATTGGCATTATTGCCCACATTGACGCCGGGAAGACGACAACCACCGAGCGGATCATGTTCTATACCGGTTTAACTCACCGCATCGGCTCCGTTGACGATGGAAATACCGTCACCGACTGGATGGTGCAAGAGCGTGAACGCGGTATTACCATTGTTTCCGCAGCCGTCTCTGCGGAATGGAAGGGCTATCAAGTTAATATTATTGATACTCCTGGTCATATTGATTTTACTGCTGAAGTTCAGCGCTCCCTTCGTGTTCTTGATGGCGGCGTTGTTGTTTTTGATGCTGTTCAAGGCGTGGAACCACAGTCTGAAACCGTTTGGCGTCAGGCGGACCGATACGGGGTTCCTCGCATTTGTTTCGTCAATAAGATGGATCGCGTGGGTGCATCTTATGAACGCACAATTGAGACCATTATTGACCGCCTTGGTGCAAAACCAATTCCTATGCAGGTTCCGATAGGTTTTGAAGCAACCTTTAAGGGTGTTGTCGACCTTCTTTCCATGACAGCAATTATTTGGGAAGACGACCTTGGCAAGGAACCAAAAGTTGTTGAAATCCCCGCTGACCTTAAGGCTCAGGCTGAAGAATCTCGCGCCAAGATGGTGGAAAAGATCGCAGAGCTTGATGATGAACTCACCATGAAGTTCCTTGAAGCCCAGGAAATCACGGTTGATGAACTCAAGGCTGCACTTCGCAAGGGTGTGATTGCCAACAAGGCCACACCGGTTTTCTGTGGTTCTTCATTGAAGAATAAGGGTGTTCAGGCTATGCTCGATGCGGTGGTCGATTACCTTCCTTCCCCGATGGATAAGCCCACCATTACAGCATCTGAACCTGGTAATGCTGAAAATACCTTTGAACTACCAACCGTTGACGATGCTCCTTTAAGTGCGCTCGTGTTCAAGATCGTTACTGATCCCTATGTAGGACGTCTTGCGTATATCCGTGTTTACTCTGGTGTTTTGAGCCAGGGACAGACCGTTCAAAATAGCACCAAAGGTAAAAAAGAACGCATTGGTCGTTTGTTGAAAATGCATGCTGACCGCCGCGAAGACATCACTGAAATCCGCGCTGGTGATATTGGGGCCGTATTAGGCTTCAAAGACAGCTTCACTGGCGATACGCTGTGTGACAATAAGTCCCTTGTTCTTGAAAGCATTTCGTTCCCCGAACCCGTGATCTCGATCGCCATTGAGCCGAAGAGCACTAGTGATCAAGAAAAGATGGGTGAGGCGCTTCGTAAACTTGCTGAAGAAGATCCCACATTCCGTGTTAATTCAGATGATAGCACCGGTCAGACCGTTATCCGCGGTATGGGCGAACTTCATCTTGATATTATCGTTGACCGCCTCTTGCGCGAATTCAAAGTACAGGCGAATGTTGGTACTCCTCGCGTAGCGTATCGCGAGTCCATTACCAAGCCAGTCAAGGAAGTCAATTACAAGTATGCTAAGCAATCCGGTGGTAAAGGTCAATACGGTCACGTTGTATTTGCCCTTGAACCCGGCGAGCGTGGCAGCGGTATTATTTTCGAAAACAAGATTGTGGGTGGTTCTATTCCTAAGGAATATATCAACCCAATTGAAAAGGGTTTCCGCGAAGCAGCTGAGAGCGGTATTCTTGCTGGTTACCCGGTCGTAGATCTTAAGATCACCTTGTTCGATGGTTCATTCCATGAAGTTGAATCCAGTGAAATGGCGTTCAAACTCGCTGCTTCCATGGGCTTCAAGGAAGGTATGCAGAAGGGTAATCCCATTTTGCTTGAACCGATGATGAAAGTGGAAGTTGTTGCGCCTGAGGAATACCTTGGTGATGTGATGGGGCAGGTCAACAGCCGCCGTGGTTTGATCCAGGGCATGGATGTTCGCCCCGGTAATGCACAGGCAGTTCGCGCGATGGTTCCGTTGGGCGAGATGTTTGGGTACGCAACCCAACTTCGCTCCGCCACCCAGGGACGCGGCGTCTTTAGTATGGAATTTGACCACTACGCTCCAGTTGCGCAGTCGGTTGCTGAAGAAATTTTGAAATCGTAACGGTTATTACCCAAGGAGTATTATCATGGCGAAAGGAAAGTTTGATAGAAGCAAGCCGCATTTGAACGTGGGAACGATG
>VFQT010005019.1_pt1 | contig 10432 bp, 10 predicted proteins | sample 3512381 | NCBI WGS metagenome assembly VFQT01 (sample SAMN10412376, study PRJNA504923) | tailings metagenome | isolation source: Relicate 2 Philex TSF3 active mining site | place: Philippines: Tuba, Benguet | collected 2017-08-29 | reverse complement strand
CATCTGACTATTCTTCCATCTTTACCGCGCGAAGCATAAGGTCATGCAGATGTTGTTCATCGGAGAAGGGCTCACCTTGATTCAATAGATGGCGCAACTGTCCGATTGCCTGCCAGATCAACATTTCAAGACCCGAAATCTTCACCTGGAAGTCACTATTGCTCTGATTCATATAAGCGATGTCCAGCAGCGCCCGACCGCTTCTTTTATCTAGCAGCTTGGGAAGAACGCCGATCGGAAGAGTAGATACAACTAGATCGGCAGTTATCGCATCCTCGAAATCAGTGGCGAGTGCTCCGAACCTCTTTGCTATTGTCTGCGCCTTAGCTGGGTCTCTTCCCCACACCCTAAGATCTGCACCGCTGAAGGCATGCAGAGCTGTGCGGGCAGTCGCACCTGTCCCCAAGATCGCAACGGTTTGGTAATCGAGACCGGAAACAGCCTTCTTTAGCCCAAATCCGTCGGTATTGAATCCCGCGTATCCAGTTGAGGTCCTAATCAGACAGTTTGTTGATCCGGTTGCTCGAGACGCATCATCTAGTGTCTCTGCGAGATCAAGCGCCTCAGGTTTTAGAGGAATTGTGACAGAAAGGCAGTCGTAGTGGTTGGCGTCAGATTTCATCCACTCAGATAAACCTTCGGCCAGCTCGACGACGTCGAATGATGCTTCTACCCCAAGTTCGCTGAGCGCTGCCAACATAATCGCAGGTGACTTGGAGTGAGAGATCGGGTAACCGAGAACAGCTAGTCTTTTCATCCCCACCCCGGATTATCTCTGAGCCATTTTCGGTAGAGCTCAACTGCTCTCTCGTGCTCTCTTAGGGTCTCGGAGAACACAGTTTCACCCGTCTTGAGATTGATGGTTACAAAGAATAAGTAGTCCCCCTCAGCGGGATTTTTCGCCGCATCAATAGCTAGCTCTCCGGGAGAGGAAATAGGTCCTGGAGGCAGACCAGGGAAAACGTATGTGTTGTATGGATTCTGCTTGTCAGCCATTCCCTGTTGGAAGGAATCTATTGAGCCCTCGTAGTAATACTTCACGGTAGGGTCGGTCTGCAGCAGCATTCCGCGATCAATTCGGTTATGGAAGACGTTTGAGACTTTATAGAAATCCGATTCAAGCTTTGCTTCCTCTTGGATAATCGAAGCTAGCGTTAGTAGCTCAAGGGAATCCCCCCGACTGATTCCAAGCTCGGTTAGAACCTGATCGGTTTTTGCCAACATTGCTTGAATAACGTCAGAAGCTGAAACGCCAGGGTCAAAGCTATAGGTGGCCGGGAAGAGATATCCCTCTAGGGTTGGACCTGGATAATCAGCGTTTGCACGCTCAATCTCCCCGATGAGATCCTCTTCACTCACTCCCAGCTCTTGAGCAAGGAGGGGAACAATCTGGGCGATTTGATATCCCTCTGGAATAGTCACGGATAGCGTCACTCGATTCTCGCCATCTATGAGTAAACGAAGTGCCTCTGCACCGGAGATTTGCATAGGGAATTTGTAGTGACCCGGATATATGACTAAGTCACTTTGCAGCATGGGACGGTAAATGGCATCAAAAGACTTGATAACATCGGCAGCCAGTAACTTGCGCGCCACATCCTCTCCGTTATCCCCTTCTTCGATAACTATGATTACCTCGCCGGAGCCAGGGCCTGGGTAATCCTCAACAGTGAATCGGGATATCAAAGAATCCAATGCGTCCTCGATGGGTCCCCTAAGAACAGCGAATGATCCGGCAATCAGCGCAAGCAGTACCCCGATTGCGATTGCCACAGTTACAGCGTTACGCTTCGACTTCTCTTCTTTGACTTCAAATTCCTCAAGCATCTTGCTTCAAGCTTTCTCCGCAGCTGTGATTGCAAGCAATAGCAAGTTCAACAATCAATCTGGCAGCCTCAGCATCTACGACGTGCTTAGAAGATTTAGCCGAGAGTCCAGCTTGACGAAGGTTTCTGAGTGACTGAGCGCTGGTCAATCTCTCGTCTATCAAGAAAACAGGAATCGAAGTAGCTTTCTGAAGTTCCAGGGCAAAGCTCATTGCGTCTGAAGTTGATTTAGTGTCTGCTCCGCTTAGGGAATTGGGCTTGCCAACATAGATTCGCGCCGCGCCTTTTTCGCCTGCCAATTCGGTTATCTCAGCAATGGCATCCTTGCGATCGAGAGTTGTCAGGGCTATTGCAAGCTCACCCTGACCAAGAGCTACTCCGACTCTTTGCTGGCCATGGTCGATTCCAAGACAAATCAAGAAATCAATCCTTGTGCCGCTTGAATTGCCTGTCCAAGCTTGGATGCGTCTGTGCCGCCACCTTGTGCAAGGTCTGGCTTGCCACCTCCACCACCGCCAAGAATCTCAGCTGCTTTCTTCGCCATAGCTCCGGCGTTCACACCTGCACCAAGGGCATCCTTGCCAACCGCAATCATGACTAAGGGTTTGCCATCAATAACTGCTCCCAGAGTTACCACCGAATCTGACCCAAGTGAGTCCTTCGCTGACAGAGCGAGTTGTCGAAGGGTGTCAGCACTATCAATACTCTCCAGCTGGATTGAGAGAACCTTCTTGCCTGAGATTTCTTTAGCTGAGTTATAAAGACCTGCAAGCTTTTCTCTAGCTGCTTTCAACCTGAATTCTGAAAGCTGCTTCTCAAGCTCTTTCAGATTCTCTAGCGAGTCCGTTACTTTCGCTTCAAGTTCTGCGAGAGGTGTTTTTAGTCCGGCACTGAGTCTTCGGATCAATGCTCGCTCCTGAAGCAAATTGCGAAGAGCATCTATGCCAACTTCCGCCTCTATGCGGCGGACGCCTGAACCTACGGATGACTCGCCACTTACGCTGACTAGTCCAATCTGTGCAGTCCTCGCAACATGCGTGCCTCCGCAAAGTTCCCTTGACCAGGGCCCTCCAACTTGAACTACGCGAACCTGTTCATCGTAGGTCTCTCCAAAAAGAGCGATTGCTCCCCAATCCTTTGCTTCCGGCAAACTCATGAACTGCGCGCTAACGGCTAAGTCGGCTCTGATAGCGAGATTTGAAATCTCCTCAATCTCGCTCTTTGTTGATTCCGATAGAGACTCTCCCCATGCAAAGTCGAGGCGCATGTAGCCAGGGCGGTTATAGGAACCTGATTGAAGTGCATTTGGACCGAGAACCTGTCGCAGAGCAGCGTGAACAACATGGGTTGCGCTATGAGCCTGGCATGCTCCTACGCGCCAATCATGGTAAACGGTTGAGTTTACCTCTGCTCCCTTACCGACCGAACCTCTAACGACTCGAACTTGATGAGAGAAAAGCCCCTTGACTGGCTTTTGAACATCAAGAACTTCTAGGATCAGGCCATCACCGAGTATCTGTCCTGCGTCTGCTATCTGTCCGCCCGACTCGGCATAGAGAGTTGTTTGATTAAGGATCACCTCACCTATTTGACCCTCAATAAGTTCGTCAACGCGCTCACCATCGTGAATAAGACCAATCACCTTAGCTTCAGTAGATAGCTGGTCGTATCCAAGGAACTTGGTTTCTCCTGAGCCTCGGAATTCTGCATAAACATCTAGATTGGTGCTGGCTCGCTTGCTCTTGGCGTCCTGTTTGGCACGTGTCCGCTGCTCTTGCATCAATGCGTCAAATTTCTTGCGGTCCACCTCCTTGCCAGATTCAGAGGCGATTTCCATGGTGAGATCAATTGGAAATCCGTAGGTGTCGTGTAGCAAGAATGCAGTTTCACCAGACAATGCCGTTTCAGTCTTACTCAACTCTTCTGCCAGCACTTGGCTGCCTGAATCTAAGGTCTTACGGAATCCTGTCTCTTCGGCAATGGCCGCGCGCAAGACTCTTGGGAAAGACTCCTCCAGTTCTGGATAGGCCTCGACCATTGCATTCTTGCTGGCAGTAAAAAGCTTCTCGAAAGCTGGGGCCTCGATGCCGAGCAGACGTAGAGCTCGGACCGAACGTCTCAATAGACGTCTAAGGACGTAACCCCGTCCTTCGTTTGAGGGAGTCACTCCATCGCTCATCAGCATCAATGCGCTTCGAATGTGATCTGCGATTACGCGCATACGGACATCATCTGTTTCGTCTGCGCCATACTTTCGGCCACTGAGATCACTGGCAATGTCAATAAGGGGTCTTACCTGGTCGATCTCGTAGATGTTTTCAACACCTTGCAGCAGAAACGCGACTCGTTCAAGTCCCATTCCTGTATCGATGTTCTTCTTGGGAAGTTCACCGAGGATTGGGAAATCCTCCTTTGCCCCACCATCACCGCGTTCATACTGCATGAACACAAGATTCCAAATCTCGATGTAGCGGTTTTCGTCTGCCTCTGGGCCGCCTTCAATCCCATACTCAGGACCGCGGTCATAGTAGATCTCAGAGCAGGGTCCTGCAGGACCGCGCTGGCCGGTTGACCAATAGTTATCCTTCATTCCGCGCTTTTGAATGCGCTCGCGAGGAACACTCGACTGTTCAAGCCAATAACCAATTGACTCATCATCGTCTTTGTAAACAGTTACCCACAGGCGATTAGGGTCAAAGCCGTAACCCCCGTCTTCGACTTTGCTGGTCAGTAGTTCCCAGGCGAAGGCAATTGCTTCCTTCTTGAAGTAGTCGCCGAAGGAAAAGTTTCCATTCATTTGGAAGAATGTGCCGTGCCTAGTGGTCTTTCCCACCTCTTCAATGTCGAGTGTTCGCACACACTTTTGGACACTTGTGGCACGTGGAAACGGAGCAGGAAGAACACCGGTCATGTAAGGAATGAACGGGACCATGCCAGCAACCGTGAACATAAGGTTCGGGTCCTGGCTAATCAGTGAAGCGCTCGGTACAACCGTGTGGTTCTTCTTCTCGAAGAACTCAAGCCAGCGCCGCTTGATCTCAGCGGTCTTCATTTACTGCTTCTTGGTTGTCTTCGGTTTTGGCTTTGAGAGCTCAGCCTCGCGCTCTTTATAGCCCTCAGCAACGGCATTTCCAAAGTCCTTGGCAGCGCTCATGAGCTCATCAGCAGCCTGCTTGACCTGTGGGTTTTCCTTCGCCTGAATCGCAGCAAACGCACCTAGACCAAGGCCCGCAACGAACCAACCGAATCTGGACATTTCCTACCTGCGCCTTCCGAGAGTCTTGGTAACAGTCTGCACTACACCCATGAGTTTACTAAGCGGGGCCCCGACAGAAGAAGTGAAGACCGCCACCAGCGAGTTGATGTTCTCGGTTACCTGCTCAACATCAGAGGTGATGTTGTCAATCCGCTTAAGCTGCTTGTTGGTTTCGGTCAGCGTTACCTTCGCCTCTGCCAACATAGGCTCGAGCTCATTGTTGAAAATTTGCACCGACCGCGTTGTCTCATCAATTAAGCGCCCGAGTTTCAGCAGCGGTAGGCCAAGCAGCAATACCAGCAGCAAAAGTGCTCCGCTGATGATTAAGACTGCAAGCTCTCCGCCCGACAAAGTGAACTACCTTGCCGCGTAGTACTCAACAACGAGCTGAACTTCACAGGTGATTGGAACTTCAGCACGCTTCGGTCTACGAACCAATGTGGCCTGTAGCTTGTCAAGTTGAACGGACAAATACTCAGGTGTCTTTGCCTGAACGTCCGAATGTCCACCAGCGGCTGCAACCTGGAACGGCTCAGTCTTTTCGCTCTTCTCGTGAACGTGGATCATTTGTCCAGGCTTGACTCTGAATGAAGGCCTGTCAACGCGAGCACCATCAACCAGGATGTGGCGGTGTACGACCATCTGGCGAGCCTGTGCCATGGTCCGAGCAAAACCACTTCTAAGTACAAGAGCGTCAAGTCTCATCTCGAGTAGCTCAACTAGGTTTTCACCAGTTAGGCCTTCAGTGCGCTTGGCCTCCTGGAAGGTCTTACGAAGCTGTGCCTCTCGAATTCCATACTGAGCGCGGAGTCTCTGCTTCTCGCGAAGACGAACAGCGAAGTCTGAATCGGACTTGCGCTTGGTGCGGCCGTGCTGTCCTGGCGCGTAAGCACGCTTCTGCATATACTTGCCAGCTTTTGGTGTTAGGGCGATCCCAAGAGCACGCGAAAGTCGCGTCTTGCTCCGGGTTCTTGATGTCTTAGACAAACAAATACCTCTTCAAATCATGTTGGTTTGGATGATGTCGGATCTCCAGCCGCTGAGTCCAGACAACCTTGGAATTCTAGCACCGCTGCCCCGGCCTGTCACGACCCCCGTAAAAGCTTACGAATGGCCCTAAGGCGCTCTGTGAGGGTTTTTTCAAAACCCCTCTCAGTTGGGCGAAACAGCTCAGGAGTGTCCGAGTAGTGCTGCCTTAGAATCCCATTTTCACTGTCGTGAGGGTACTGATAGCCAGTTGCACCGGTTGAGCGCAGGTGCGCTGGTATCTCCGGAACAAAGCCTGAGCGAACCTGCTCGATTGCATCATTAATTGCTGAGTAAGCAGAATTGGACTTTGGTGCAAGGGCGAGATATATCGTTACCTCCGCCAAGGGAATCCTGCCCTCTGGCATTCCTATCTTCTCAACAACCGATGCGGCTGCCTCAGCCAGAACTAAGCCCTGAGGATCAGCTAGACCAATGTCTTCAGCTGCCAGAATCATCAGCCTTCTTGCAATAAATCGAGGGTCCTCCCCACCTTCAATCATTCTTGCTAGATAGTGCAGTGCTGAATCAGCATCAGACCCGCGAACACTCTTTATAAAAGCCGAAATTGTGTCGTAGTGAACATCCCCGGTTGCATCGTAAGCAATTGCGTTTTGGCTGACCTGCTTGATGGTTTCAAGATCAATTACCGAATTAGATGACGCTGCCGCCTCAAGAAGCGAGAGCGCTCGTCGAGCATCACCTGCAGAAATTTTGGCGATGAATTCAATTGCCTCGTTAGCAACCTGAGACCCACTTAACGCGGAGTCCTCCGAGAGGGCTCTGCGAAGGAGAGTCAAGATCTCGATCTCAGACAGTGGGTCTAACTTGATCACGAGTGAACGAGAGATAAGGGGCTTGATTACAGAGAAGGACGGATTCTCGGTTGTCGCCGCAACCAGAGTTATCACTCCGGATTCAACCGCCCCTAAAAGCGCATCCTGCTGAGATTTGGAGAATCTATGAATCTCATCGAGAAACATGACTGTCTGCTTCTCAAATGCCTGCAAGTCGTTTTTTGCCTTGTCAATAACTTCGCGCACTTGCGATACAGAACTAGAAATCGCACTCAGTTCGACAAAGTTCGCGACTTTCGACGAACCAATCAGTCTTGCGATGGTGGTTTTTCCGCTCCCAGGTGGTCCCCACAAAATAACGGAATTCAGTCCCCTGCGAGCATCTCCGACGATTAGGCGATGCAGCGGACTACCTGACTTCAAAGCCAGATTCTGGCCCACCACCTGTTCCAGGGTCTTTGGCCTAAGTCTTTCCGCTAAGGGAGTCACACTTGGATTGTAAGCGTTCTAGAATTGCTGGTCGGAAGGCGAACCGAATGAAAAAAGACGACAAACTCTCGAGCTATCAGGCTAAGCAAGGTCTAATCCAGTCCCGGAGTGAAATTGCGAAGAAAGACAATAAGAACATTCTGATTGCTGCCCTGGCGGCAGTTGTCCTGGCGGCAGGTGGTCAGTTCGTCTACTTCAATTTCGGCCCCGGTTTTGTGCCGACAGTCGATGATCTGCTCAGTGAAGAAGGAATTGACCCAGAGAATCCACCTGCATACACCCTTCCAACTCCAGACTTGGCTGAGGGCAGGACGTGGGAAACCACACTTGCCATTGGCGGAAACGACGTGACTTTCGAACTAGACGGATCGAAGGCACCCCAAGCGGTGGCAAACTTTGTCTATCTTGCTCAACAGGGCTTCTATGAAAACGTGAAGTGCCACAGGCTTGTCACCGCTGGCATCTATGTGCTGCAGTGTGGCGATCCAAGTGGAGACGGCACTGGCGGTCCAGGGTACTCATTTGGCCCAATCGAAAACGCACCAGCGGACAACACCTACCTCGAGGGCTACCTAGCCATGGCTCGTCGCGGCGGTGACGGAAGTTCGATGGGTTCCCAGTTCTTCATTGTTTATAAAGATTCGGTAATACCTTCAGACGCAGCCGGTGGCTACACCGTGTTTGGTCGCGTAACTGGCGGTTTAGAGGCTATTCAGGCCATTGCAGAGGCTGGCACCGCCGATGGGTCAACGGATGGGTCTCCAGCAACCGATGTTTTGCTAGGCAATGTTTCGGTAAAGTAAAAAGTCGCTAACTGGGAGAGAACTTGAGCGCTAACGAATTTGGTCGTGTCGATGACAAGAATTCCGTCTACCTCATTGATCAGGGGAATGAGCGTCTGGTTGGCCAATACCCGAACGTCAGCTCAGACGAGGCGATGGCATTTTTTGTTCGTAAGTTCGAAGACCTAGAGGCCCAGGTTCGAATTCTTGAGCAGCGAATTGCTAACGGGGTAACCGATGCCAAGAGCCTCAAGGCCACGCACACAACCCTGACCAAGGAAATTAGCGAGCCAAAGGGAGTGGGTAACTACGAATCTTTGCGTCAGAGACTCACAAAGATTCAACCCGCAATTGAAGAGGCCGCAGCCAGGGCCCATGCCGCCAAGGAAGAGGCCATTGCCTTTGCCATGGCTGAGAAAGAAAAAATTGCAAAGCGAGCTGAGGAGCTAGTTAGCAACCTTGGAGCAATCAATTGGAAGAAGAGCGGCGAGGAAATGGCCGAGCTCTTCGCCAAATGGCAGCAGCTACAAAAGGACAGCCCAAAGATTGCCAAATCCCTGACTGACCCAGTCTGGAAGCGCTTCTCCCAGGCTCGCGCGAAGTTTGAGGCCGGTAAGCGCAAGTACTTTGCAGTTCAAGATGCCAAGTTCAAAGAGGCAAAAAAGATTAAGCAGGAGTTGACCGAGAAGGCAAAGACTTTAGTCGACAAAGGCGCGCAGGCAGCTGCTGAGTATAAGAAATTGCAAGCTGAATGGAAAAAGGCTGGCAAGGCTGGAAAACTTGAGGAAGCCCTTTGGGAAAGCTTTCGTGCTGCGGGAGATGCAATCTTCCTGAAGAAAAAAGAGCAGGATGAACAGCTGGCAACCTCCCATGCTGAAAACTTGAAGGGCAAGTTGGCTCTACTTGATGAAGCTGAGGCCATCGATACATCCGATCTAAAGACAGCAAGGTCAAAACTCAGCTCAGTACAAGGACGCTGGTCTAAGTTCGGTCATGTTCCAAAGGATCAGGTGAAAGGTGTCGAATCTCGCCTGAAAGCTGTTGAAGCAAAGATTGCATCTGCAGAAAAGGAAGCTTGGCAGCGCTCTGACCCGGCGGCAAAAGCAAGAAGTAACTCGCTTGTCTCGCAGCTTGAGATTGTCATTGCCAATCTCGAAAAGGAAATGGTTTCGGCCCCAGAGCCAAAGAAGAAGGAGATTCAGTCACAGATTGAATCTCGCAAGGCACTGCTGGTAGCGGCTCAGAACGCAGTCGACTAAGCACCCTTTACCCGGTAAACGTCGTAAACATTGTCGATTCGCCTCACCTGATTCAGTAAGTGATCAAGGTGCGATGGATCAGCCATCTCGAATACAAACCTGCTGAGAGCTACTCGATCACGGCCCGTAGAAACAGTTGCACTAAGAATGTTGACGTGGTTCTCCGTGAGAACGCGAGTCACGTCCGAAAGTAGACCGCTGCGATCAAGGGCCTCTACTTGTATCTGAACCATGAACACTCCCCTGGAGTCCTCAGACCAAGAAACATCCACGATTCTTTCGGGCTTCAGTCCTTTGACATTCTTGCAATCTGCCCTGTGAACAGATACTCCTTCGCCCCTAGTAATGAAACCAAGAATCTCATCGCCCGGCACAGGTGTGCAGCAGCGAGCCATTTTGGTCATTACATCGGCAGAACCCTTGACCAAGACTCCCTGGCTGCCATTTCGTGGACCGCGCAGAGACTTGGGTATCTGGATAGGAATTTCCTCAGTATCCGGGCCACTTATCCCCTGCAGTAGCTTTAGCCTTTCAATAACACTGATTGCTGAAATCTGTCCTTGACCAATCATCGAGAACAAAGCCGAAACATCACTTAGCTTGTGTTCCTCGGCTATCTCCAGCAGTAGTTCAGAGTTCACCATCGATTGCACAGGCAACCCCTGGCGGCGCAAGGCCCGAGCCAAAGCATCCTTACCCTCTTCAGAGAAAAGTTCCTTACGCTCTTGAGTGAACCAGTGTTTGATCTTTGCTCTTGCCCTTGGGCTGGCAATGAAACTCAACCAATCCTTACTTGGTGCAGCTGATTCCGACTTCGAAGTTAGAATCTCGACCACATCACCCGCTTGAAGTTTGGTTTCAAGGGGTACTAGGCGCCCATTCACCTTCGCCCCAATTGTCTTGTGGCCAACTTCGGTGTGGACAGCGTAGGCAAAATCGATCGGTGTAGATCCGGCCGAAAGACCAATCACTCTTCCCTTTGGGGTAAAGACGTAGA